>Ga0137394_10000172_pt1 | contig 45146 bp, 39 predicted proteins | sample czobulk116metaG_FD_108278 | JGI IMG/M metagenome (GOLD analysis project Ga0137394, IMG submission 108278) | Vadose zone soil microbial communities from Angelo Coast Range Reserve, California, USA - czobulk1.16 metaG | ecosystem: Environmental > Terrestrial > Soil > Vadose zone | place: USA... | reverse complement strand
TGCCGCGTGGTCCTCTCGACCCCTCGCGCCCGGGCCCGGCGCCCCCGTCGCCCGCCTCGCACCCTCTAGAGGCGGATGACGTGGGGGGAGGGCGGGAGGCTGCCGGTGGCGTTGCGCGTGTCGATCACGAGGGGCGCCTCGCGGACGATCGCCGCCCAATCGTAGCCGGCGTGCGCCGTGAGGATCAGCACGACGTCGCGCGACGCCAGGCCGGCGGCGCTCCACTGGAGCGACTCGAGCGTGACGGCGCCGACCGTGACCGCCGGCACGCGCGGGTCGTGGTAGGCGACCACCGCGCCCTTGGCGAGAAGGCCTTCGATGATCTCGAGCGCGGGCGAGTCGCGCACGTCGCCGACGTCCGCCTTGTAGGCCACGCCGAGCACGAGGATGCGCGCGCCGCGCAGGGCGCGGCTCCGGTCGTTGAGCGCGTCGGCCGCCAGCTGCACGACGTACGCGGGCATCCGCCGGTTGATCTCGTCCGCGAACGTGATGAAGCGCGGCTCGTACCCTTCGAGCCGCACCTTCCACGAGAGGTAGTGCGGGTCGGACGGCAAGCAGTGGCCGCCGAGGCCGGGACCGGGATAGAAGGGCATGAACCCGAATGGCTTCGTCGACGCCGCGGCGATCACCTCCCACACCGAGAGGCCCAGGCGCCGGCACATGATCGCGAACTCGTTGACCAGCGCGATGTTGACGGAGCGGAACGTGTTCTCGAAGAGCTTCACCATCTCGGCCGTCTCCGGCCCCGAGACGGGCACGACCTCGCGCGTCACGCGGGCGTAGAGCGCCGCCGCGAGGTCGCGGCACGTGTCGGTCACGCCGCCGACGACCTTGGGGATGTCGCGCAGCGTCCAGCGCCGATTGCCCGGATCGATCCGCTCGGGCGAGAACGCCAGGAAGACGTCGCGCCCCACGACGAGCCCGCGCGCCTGGAAGCGCGGCAGCAGCACCTCCTGCGTCGTGCCGGGATAGGTCGTCGACTCGAGCACCACGAGCTGGCCGGGCCTGATGATGGCCGCCACGGCGTCGGCCGCCGCCACGATGAAGGAGATGTCGGGCTCCTTCGACTTGCCCAGGGGCGTGGGCACGCAGATGACGATCGCGTCGGCGTCCTTCAGCGCTCCGACTTCGCCGCGGGCGCTGAGGCGCCCGGCCCGCACGAGGCCGCCCAGCGGCTCCGCCGGCACGTCCTCGATGAAGCTCGTGCCGGCGCGCACGGCCGCGACGCGGCGCGCGTCGAGATCGACGCCGATCACGGTCGCGCCCGATTCGGCGAAGGCGACCGCCAGGGGCAGCCCGACGTAGCCGAGCCCGATGAGCCCCACGGTCGGGCCGGTGCCGAGCCGCTGCCTGAGCGTTTCGGCGGCCGGCGTCACAGGCGCCCGCACGCGCGCACCACGCCCGCAGCGACCTGCTCGACCTCGTCGTCGGACAGCTCGGCGAAGCACGGCAGCGACAGGACGTCGCGCGAGGCGCGCCAGGCCTCGGGCCAGCGCCGCTCGGCGCCCCCGCCGAACATGGGCTGATCCGGCACCGAGCGCGGGTAGTAGACGGCGGTGGAGACCCCTTCGTCGGCCAAGAGCTTGGCAAGCGCGTCGCGCTGCGGGTGTCGCACCGTGAAGAGATGGTACACGTGACGCGCGTGCGCCGCCTCGATCGGAAGTTCCAGCCCGACCCCCGCGAGCCGCGCGCGGTACCGGTCGGCGATCCGCCGGCGCGCCGCCGTCCACGCCGCCAGGTGCCTGAGCTTGACGCGGAGGACCGCCGCCTGGAGCTCGTCCAGGCGGCTGCAGTAGCCGAGCTCGACGTGCTCGTAGCGACCGCTGTCGCCGTGGTGGCGCAACTTCGCGACGCGCTCGGCCACGTCGGCGCGATCGGTCACCACCATGCCGGCGTCGCCGCACGCCCCCAGGTTCTTGGTGGGATAGAACGACAAGCAGGCGGCGTCGCCCCAGGCCCCGACGGGCCGCTCGGCCCAGGCGCTGCCCACGGCCTGGGCCGCGTCCTCGATCACGGCGAGACGATGGGCCCGCGCCAGCTCCACGACGCGATCCATGGGCGCCGGGTGGCCGTAGAGATGGACGGGCACGATCGCGCGCGTCCGCGCGGTGATCGCGCGCTCGGCCGCCGCGACGTCGAGCGCGTACGTCGCCGGGTCGATGTCGACGAAGACCGGCGTGGCGCCCACCATCAGGATCGTGGACGCGGAGGCGACGAACGAGAACGCCGGGGTGATGACCTCGTCTCCGGGGCCGACGCCGAGCGCCGCCAGCGCCAGCCGCAGCGCGTCGGTGCCGGACGCGACGCCGAGCGCCCGACGGACGCCGCACAGGGCCGCCAGCTCCTGCTCCAGCGCCTTGCCTTCGGCGCCCAGCACGAACTGGCTCGAGTCGAGGACGCGCGCGGCGGCGCCGAGCAGCTCGGCCCGGAGCGCCGCGTGCTGGCGGGTCAGGTCGATGAAGGGGATCATTTGAGCCCCGGCGCGGAGTCCAACGCCCCTCCGCCCATCCGCGAGCTCAAGACGTGCCCGAGCCCGAGCAGATTGACCGAGAAGCGGAACTCGTTGTCAGCGGGTTGACCCGCCTCGCGGCCCCGGCGAACGTATTCGAGGCTGATGGCCCAGCAGTCGAACTTGAAATCGGCGCCGAAGCGATTCTCGACGAAGGTTTCGCTGCGGATGTCCCAGTTCGTCCGCGCGCGCAGGGCGAGGTTCCGCAGGACCTCGACCGAGGTCCCGCCCTGGAGAAAACTGATGGACTGCGCTTCGGGCACGTTATTGCCGCGATTGAACGTCCCGGGGATCTGGACGAAGTACGGAATCGTGACGGCGGGGAACCGATTGAAGCGGTATCCCACGTTCCCCGTCACGGGGGGAATGCTGAGCGTCACGTCGGTCGTGGTCGCCTGGAGGCCGTTGTCCCCCTGGACATCGTAGCTCGCGTCGGCGTGGAGGGTCAGGGACTTACCCGGCTGGACCGTCAGGTCGCCGGCGAGATTGCCGAACCGGCCCTTCTGGAAGTCGTAGGCACTGGCCACGACGAGGCGGGCGAGGTCGAGGCGTGCGGCTTCGGTGTCGTCGGGGCTGATCGTCTTCCCGCGCAGCAGGTTTGCCACCGAGAACTCGAACCAGTTCGCCTCGGGGATCTGGTCGATCTGCGAGGTCCAGTCGGGCAGACTGTAGAAGTTGTGGCCGACGATTCTGATGTAGTGCACGCGGGGCTCGATCGCGTGGAGCAGCCGGTCGAGCCCGCCCCATCCGCCGAGAGAGTACACGCGCGAGGTCCGGCTGTCGACGTCGCTCCCGAACTCGAGCAGCTCGCGGACTCGCGGCTCACCGTTGGTGTCCTCGATCGGCTGCCCTCCCTTGAGCGGAGTGTGGGTTCCGGTGACGGTCGTGCTGTAGCCGGTGACGCGCCCGCCCACGAATGGGGTGACCGTCGCATACCCGGCGAGCGGAATCGGCCGCGAGAGTAACGGGTGGAAGTCGCCGCGGGCGCCCTCCGAGCCGGCGTAGCGCAGGAAGTTCACGGCGCTCGTGTCCACCTGATAGAGAAACCCTGGAAGCCCCGGCAGCGGCTGTCGCACGCCCTCGAGCCTGAGCTCCGGCACCCTCTGCAGCTCGACCGGCCGCGTGGTCGTGAGATCCTGGTACCAGTAGATGCGGCCGACGAAATTCCAGTTCGTCCATGTCCTCGTGAGGAACAGATTCGACTCGGCGCGCTGCGCGGAGCGTAGCCGGAGCTCGGTTTCGTAGTCCCTGAGGACTTGATCGTCGGACACCGCGTTGAGGTCGGCGAGCAGCGAGAGCCCCGGCGCGATCTGCCAGTCGTGCTTGACGCTCCCGAAGCCCCGGGTGTCGTCGCTCTTGAAGACCTCCTGGACGATCGCGCCGTTCAGCCTGCCACGCTGCTCCTGCGAGAGGATGTACCGGTACTCGGCCGCGGCGCCGAAGCCCCGCTTTGAGTAGGTGCCGGCGGTCAGGGTCGCGTCCTGGCTGTCGGAGATCGCCCAGTAGAACGGGATCTCAGCGAAGAATCCCTTGCGAGAGGAGTTCCCCAGCTGCGGGGCAAGGAAGCCCGACTGCCGCTCGCGCCGGATGGGCGCCGCGAAGAAGGGGAAATACGGTATGACCGGTACGGATTTGACCCAGAACGAGGCGTTCGTCCCGTACACGTAGTCCTCCAGGTCAGCGGTCATGGAGCCCAGGTGGAACGACCACGACGGGACCTCGTCCTCACAGGTCGTGAAGACGCCGCGCTGGACACGGTAGACGTTCTCCCCGAGACGCTCCAGGCGCTCGCCCATGAGGCGGTAGTAGGGCGCGGCGTGCGCCTCGCCCTCGTAGACGACGCCCGTGCCGATCTTGATGTTGAAATCAATGCGCTGTCCGGTCAGCCGGTTGTCGCCGTCATAGAAGATCACCCGGCCCAAGGCGACGATGTCGCCGGTCTCACGATTGATCTCGACCCGGTCTGCGAGAAGACGCGACGTGCCCCGCGTCACCTCGACCTCGCCGATCGCCACCAGGAGGTTGTCGGACCCGGCTTGCTCGAAGCGGTTCGCCATGACCGAGACCTCGCCGCCCGCCGTCTGCACCCTCGTCGGTGTCTGGGCCTGCGCCACGGATGGCGACGCCGCCGGGATGACGCTCGCGAGAAGCAGGATGACGATCGAAGCCCGAATCCGCGTCATGAGTGTCTCGAACGCCCTCGTCAGAAGAGGAGCCTCATGCTATCAGCCTCCTTTTCGAGCGAGCAAGGTTTATCGCTTCCGGCGAGGTGGCGGAGCACGTCGCCGATCAGGAACAGCGAACCGGCGACACAGATGATCGGGGTGGTCGCGGTCCGCGCCGCCAGCGCCAGAGCCTCGACGGGCGACGCGGCGATCTCGACGTGGCGGACCGAGACGGGCACGACGGCGCGGATCGCGTCCGGCGTCGTGGCGCGCGGGCTCGCGGGGGCGACCAGGACGAACCGGTCCGCCAAGGGGGCGAGCGCGGCGACGATACCGGCGGCGTCCTTGTCGGCGAGGATCCCCAGCACGAACGTGACCCGGTCCCCGCCGAAGACGTCGCGCAAGGAGCCGGCGAGGGCGCGGGCGCCGGCCGGATTGTGGGCGCCGTCGAGCACCAGAAGGCCGCGCGCGCGCCGGAGGATCTGGAAGCGGCCCGGCCACCACGCGCGCGCGAGCCCGGCACGGATCGCGGCCTCGCCGACGCCGAGCTCGCGCGCCGCGGCGACGGCGAGCAGGGCGTTGGACGGCTGGAAGCTCCCGGCCATGCCGAGCTCGAGGCCGGCCAGCGACCACCCCGGGCCCGCGCAGGTGAGGCGCTGACCGTCGGGCCCGCGGTGCTCCACCGTGACCGAAAGGTCGCGCCCTTCGACCAGGAGCGGAACGCCGACCGCCGCGGCGCGCGCCGCGATGACGCGCCCGGCCTCCGGCGCTTGCGCGGCGGAGATCGCGACGCCGCCGCGGATGATCGCGGCCTTCTCGGCGGCGATCGCCGCGAGCGTGGCGCCGAGCACCGTCTGATGATCGAGATCGACGCGCGCGATCACGGCGACCTCGGGCGTCCCCACGGTCGTCGCGTCGAGGCGCCCGCCCAGACCCACCTCGAGCACCGCCACGTCGACGGCTTCGCGCGCGAAATGGTCGAGCGCCAGGGCCGTCGTCGCCTCGAACATCGTCGCGTCGAAGCGCGCCACCAGCGTGCCGAGCGCCTCGACGCCATCGACCACTTCGTCCTCGGGAATGGGCGCGCCGTCGACGCGGATGCGCTCGCGGAAGGAGACCAGGTGCGGAGAGGTGTAGAGGCCGACGCGGTGGCCCGCGGACCCGAGGATCGCGGCTAGCATCGCCGACACCGAGCCCTTGCCGTTCGTGCCGCCGACCTGGACCAGGCGGTATCGCCGCTCCGGATGGCCGAGCGCATCGAGGAGTCCCTCGATCCGCTCGAGCCCCGGCCGCATGCCCGCGTGCTCACCGCCCCGGAGTGCCTGGAGCCGGGCGACGGCCTCGGCGTACGTCACGCGCGGTCTACCCCGATCGGGGCGGCGGGTCGGCGAAGAACGCGAGAATGCGGCGGAGCGTCTCCTTGAGGTCGCGCCGCTCGACGATCATGTCGAGCTGCCCGTGCGCGAGCAGGAACTCCGAGCGCTGGAATCCTTCGGGCAGCGGCTGACGAATCGTCTCGGCGATGACCCGCGGACCGGCGAAGCCGATCAACGCGCGCGGCTCGGCGACGATGACGTCGCCGAGCATCGCGAAGCTCGCGGTGACGCCGCCGGTCGTCGGGTCGGTGAGGAGGGAGATGTACGGAAGCCCGGCGGCTCCGAGCCGCTCGAGCGCGGCGGAGGTCTTGGCCATCTGCATCAGGGAGAGGATGCCCTCTTGCATCCTGGCGCCGCCCGACGCCGAAACGATGACCACCGGCAGGTGCTTGTCGATCGCAAGCTCGATCGCGCGCGCGAGCTTCTCGCCGACCACCGAGCCCATGCTGCCGCCGAGGAAGCCGAACTCGAAAACGGCGAGCACGGTGGGCTGCCCGCCGATCGACGCGATCCCGCAGATCACCGCCTCGTCGGTCGAGGTCTTCTGGACGGCGGCGCGCACGCGCTCCCGGTACTTCTTGGTGTCCTTGAAGCCCAGCGGATCGGTCGTGGTCAGGCCGGTCTCGCGTTCCTCGAACGAGCCGGGATCGGCGACCTGCCCGATGCGCTCGCGGGCCGAGATCCGGAACGGATAGTGACACTTCGGGCAGACGCGCCCGGCGCGCTCCACCTCGGCCCGATACATGATCTCCTTGCAGGAGTCGCACTTGATCCAGAGGCCCTCGGCGATGACGACCTTGCTCGCCTTGCTCCCCCCCGACTCGTCGTCCTTCCGCTTGAACCAGGCCACCGTGTCTACCTCCGCGTCGGGTCCGTCGGGGAATTCGGCAGGGGCTCGCGGAGCGGCGCCTTGAGCTCGGCGACGAACTTGCCCACGTCGTCGACGAGGGCCGACGATCCCGCGCGCTCCTCGACGAGACGCACGATCGCCGAGCCGACGATCGCGCCGTCGGCGAGGCGCCCGACCACCGCGACCTGCGCGGGCGTGCTGATGCCGAACCCGACGCACACCGGCATCGTCGTCACCCGCCGAAGCGTCCGGATCTGGGCGGCCAGGTCCGCGGGGAGGTCCTGGCGCTCGCCGGTGACGCCGGTGACCGAGACGACGTAGATGAAGCCGCGGCTGCGGCGCGCGATGAGACGCACGCGCGGCGGCGTCGAGGTCGGCGCCACCAGGTGGATCAGGTCGAGCCCGGCGGCGTCCGCCTCGGCGGCCAGCGGCCCGGCCTCCTCCGGCGGCAGATCGACGACGAGCGCGCCGTCGACGCCCGCGTCGACCGCCGCCCGGGCGAACGCCTTGAGACCGAACGCGAGCACGGGGTTGTAGTACGTGAACAGCACGAGCGGCACGCTCACCTCGGCGCGCATCGTCGCGACCGTCTCGAGGACGCGCGGCACCGTGGTGCCGGCGGCGCGGGCGCGCATCATCGCGCGCTGGATCACCGGACCCTCCGCGAGGGGATCCGAGAACGGCACCCCCAGCTCGACGACGTCGGCGCCGCGGCGCTCGGCCTCGATCACGAGCCGGCGCGTGTCCGCGAGCGATGGATCGCCCGCCGTGAGATAGACCACCAACGCGCGCTCACCGCGCGCGCGCAGCCGGGCGAAGGTGCCGTCGAGCCGGGACTTCGTCGCCGGGGCCGCGTTCATCCGATCCTCTTCCCGAGCGCCTTGGCGACCACGTGGACGTCCTTGTCGCCGCGACCCGACAGACCCACCACGATGGTCTTCGACCTCGGCAGCGTCTTGGCGAGCCGCATCGCGTGCGCCACGGCGTGCGCCGACTCCAGCGCCGGCATGATCCCCTCGAGGCGCGTCAGCGCCTCGAATCCCTCGAGCGCCTCCGCGTCGGTGACCGACGCGAACTCGAACCGACCGGCGTCGCGGTAGTAGGCGTGCTCGGGCCCGACGCCGGGATAGTCGAGCCCAGCCGAGATGGAGTGCGCCGTGGCGATCTGCCCATCGTCGTTCTGGAGCAGATAGCTCATACACCCGTGGAGCACCCCGACGGCGCCGGCGCTCATCGAGGCGCCGTGGCGGCCGGTCGCGATCCCCTCCCCGCCCGGCTCGACGCCGACGATCCGCACGCGGCGGTCGGCGATGAACGGGTGGAAGAGCCCGATGGCGTTCGATCCGCCCCCGACGCAGGCGACGAGCGCGTCGGGCAGACGGCGGAGGACGCGGCGCGCCTGGCGGCGCGTCTCCCGCCCGATGACGGCGTGGAGGTCGCGGACCATCACCGGATACGGATGCGGGCCGAGCGCCGAGCCCAGGAGGTAGTACGTCGTCCGCACGTTGGTCACCCAGTCCCGCAGCGCCTCGTTGATCGCGTCCTTCAGCGTCCGGCTGCCGGCCTCGACGGAGATCACGCGCGCGCCGAGCAGGCGCATGCGGAAGACGTTCAGCGCCTGCCGCTCGACGTCCTCGGCCCCCATGTACACCGCGCACTCGAGGCCGAGCAGGGCCGCCGCGGTGGCGGTCGCCACGCCGTGCTGGCCGGCGCCCGTCTCGGCGATCACGCGCCGCTTCTTCATCCGCGCCGCCAGCAGCGCCTGACCGAGCACGTTGTTGATCTTATGGGCGCCGGTGTGACAGAGATCCTCGCGCTTGAGATAGATCCGCGCGCCGCCGCACTGCTCGGTGAGCCGCTCGGCGAAGTAGAGCGGCGTCGGCCGTCCGGCGTAGTCCTTGAGCAGGCTGGCCAGCCGACGCTGGAAGCGCCGATCGCGCTTCGCCGCCGTCCAGGCGCGCTCGAGCTCGATCAGCGGCGCCATGAGCGTCTCGGGGACGAAGCGCCCGCCGAAGCGGCCGAAGTGTCCGCGCGCGTCCGGGAGCGTCCGCGTCACCGCACGCCCTTCGCCTCGGCGACGAACCGCCATACCTTGTCCGGATCCTTGCGGCCCGGCTGGGCTTCGACACCCGAGTTCACGTCGACCGCGTAGGGGCGCGCGGTCGCGACCGCGCGGGCGACGTTGTCCGGCGTGAGGCCGGCCGAGAGGATGATCCGCCACCGCTGACTCGCCAGGTCGCGCGCGATCGTCCATTCGATCGGCTGGCGCGGCTCCCCCTCGCTCCAGCGGGCGGCGCTGTCCAGCAGGAGGGCCGCCGTGTGCTTGCGATAGTGCAGGAACTTCACGGTCGGCGTCCACGGCTGGCGACCGCCGAGCTCGCCGGATGGCGCCGCGAGCTTGATCGTCTTGATCACCGGCAGCGCGTAGCCCTCGAGATCCTCCGGCTTCTCGTCGCCGTGGAACTGGAGCGCCCGCAGGCCGCACGCCTCCGCCACCGCCTTGACGTGGCCCGCCGGGTGATCCCAGAAGATGCCCACCGGCGTGACGAACGGCGGCAGCGCGCGGACGATCGGCGCCACCTGCGTCGGCGTCACGAAGCGCGGCGTGTCCTCGACGAAGATGAACCCGAGGGCGTCGGCGCCGGCTTCGACCGCCGTCAGCGCGTCCTCGAGGTTGGTGATGCCGCAGATCTTGACCCGGGTCATTGCTGCATGGGGGGGGCGAGGCGCCCCCCCCATGTCCCCCCCGGGTCGCGGGGCGTGCGCTCCACATGTCCCCCCGGGTCGCGCAGGGTTAGCTCGCGGATCTTCGCGGCGAGGTCGACTGCGCGCACGAGGCCTTCGCCGACCAGGATTGCGTGGGCGCCGGCGGCTACGACCCGGCGCACCTCGGCCCCGGCGAAGAAGCCGCTCTCGCTGACCACGATCGGCCCGGGCGGGATCAAGGGCAAGAGCTCGAGCGTCGTCTCGACGCGCGTCTGAAAGGTGGCGAGATCGCGGTTGTTGATCCCGAGGACGCGGCTCCCGGCGGCGAGCGCCTGATCCAGCTCGGCGGCGGTGTGACACTCGACCAGCGCGGCGAGCCCGAGCCCCTTCGCGGCGGCGAGCAGCTCGCCGAGCCGCGGCGGCTCGAGGATCGAGACGATCAGCAGCACGGCGTCGGCGCCCGCGGCGCGGGACTCCCACAGCTGGTACTCGTCGATGGTGAAGTCCTTCCGCAGCAGCGGGACGTCGACCGCCGCGCGCACGGTCTTCAAGTCGGCGAGGCTTCCCTGGAAATACTTCTCGTCGGTGAGGACCGAGATCGCGTGGGCGCCGTGGGTCGCGTACGCGGCGGCCAGGGTGACCGGGTCCAGATCGCGCGCGAGAACGCCGCGCGACGGCGACGCCTTCTTCACCTCGGCGATCAGCCGCACGCCCCCCGGCGGCGGGCGCAGCGCGCCCTCGAAGTCGCGCGTCGCGGGTGCGGCGCCGCACTGCCGCTCGAGCGACCCCCGAGGAATCGCGGCCCGGCGCCGTGCCACCTCCGCGCGCGTGTTGGCGACGATCTCGTCGAGGACCGACATAGCTCGGCGCTAGTAGTCGCGCCGGAGCCCCTGCCGTCGCAGCGTGTCGAGCGGGACCGACCTGAGCTGGTCGAGGACGAAGTCGCGGATCGTGCGCGGGGGCGGGAGATCGCGCACGACGCGTCCGGCGCGGATCAACGGCTTGAGCAAGGGCTCCCAGGCGTCGCCGTCGGGCGGGCGCTGCCCGGCCGGCAGGACGACGGTCTCGCGCGTGCCGCGGCGCCGGTAGACTTCCTTGGCACCGGACCACTTGCCGCGCTTGGCCATGGGCCGCCCCTCGATCTCCATGATGTCGAGGGCGAAGTTGAGCACCGGCGCGTTGGCGATCGCGGTCCCGACGCCGTATCCGTCGGCGACCGGGTTCAGCGTCAGGATCTCGTACTCGTCGACTCCGCCGGAGCCGAGGATCTTCACGTGGTTGTAGCCGCGCAGGTCGAGCTCCCAGCGCACCTCTTCGAGAATGCGGTAGAAGTCGCCGCGGCGCGAGGACGGCGTGTCCAGGCGGACCGCGTAGAGGTCCTTGCCGAGGGCCTCCGCGACGCGGATCGCCTCGAACTTCTCGTCCTGGAGGGTGTCGATGAGGGCGACGCGTCGCACCTTCGGGTCGACGACCGTGTCGAAAGCCCGGAGCGCCTCGACCGTGTCGCCGATCATGAGGACGAGCGAGTGCGGGATCGTTCCCATGGGGTCGGCGTCGATCAGCTCGGCGGACTTCGTCACCGCGACACCGTCACATCCGCCGATGAAGGCGTTGCGCTCGATCATCGGCGCCAGCGATGGATGCATGCGGCGCGCGCCGAAGGAGATCACCTGGCGCTCCCCCGCGGCCTTCTTGCAGCGCGCCGCCTTCGTGGCGATCCCCGACGCCTGGCAGAGGAGGCCGAGCAGCGCGGTCTCGTACTTCGCCCACTCGACGTAGGTGCCCTCGATGCGGACGACGGGCTGGTACGGCTCGAACAGCAACCCCTCGTCCATCGCCCACACGTCGACCGGCTGACCCTCGAGGAGCGCCGCGGCTTCCTCGACGCCCGCGAGGATGCCCCATTGCCAGTCCTCGGGGAGGGACTTCAGATAGACCTCGGCCTTGACCCGCTTGCGGTCACCCCGATGATTCAGGATCTGGACGGTGCGCGCGAAATAGACATCGGAGACCTCGCCGCTCTTGATGTCAGCGTCGGCGGCGGTGTGGAACGGGCGCTTCGGAGCGTTCGGCATAGTCTATGTGGCCCTCGGATCACTCCGAAGGTGGCGAAAAGTGTGGCAGAAGCGTGGAGTCAAGTCAAACTTGGCGCGGCGGCGGTCGTGGGGCGGGTCGGTGCGGGGGGACGCGAGCGGCTCCGTCACCCGCTCGCCCGAATCGCAGCTCTTCGAGCTGCGCACGGGACTCGGGGGTCCCACTCCGCCGCTCGCGTCCCCCCGGACCGACCCGCCCCACGACCGGCTGACGCTGTACCGGCTTTCGAGTGGAGCGTGAAGGCGTAGGACTGGGGACGGGGTCAGAGGTTGAGGGTTTTGAGGTAGGTGCGGAATTCGGCGGCGAGGTCGGGACGGGCTAGCGCGAACTCGACCGTGGCCTTGAGGAAGCCGAGCTTGTCGCCGGTGTCGTAGCGCCGGCCCTCGAACTCGACGGCATACATCGAGCGGCGCGCCCGGAGCGTGCGGAGCGCGTCGGTCAGCTGGATCTCCCCGCGAGCGTCGGCCCGCGTCCCGGCCAGGATCTCGAAGATCTCGGGCGGAAGAACGTACCGCCCGATGATGGCCAGGTCGGACGGCGCGTCCTGGGGTTTGGGCTTCTCGACGAGGTCGAGGACCTCGTGCACACGGTTCTCGATCGGCCGGGCGGCGATCACTCCGTACTGATGGATGCGCTGGCGTGGGACGCGCTCGACCGCGAGCACGGGCGCGTCGTACCGATCGCTCACGTCGAGGAGCTGCCGCATGCACGGTGACGGTGCGGCGCCGATGATGTCATCGCCGAGGAACACGGCGAATGGCTCGTCGCCGACCAACGAGCGCGCGCAGAGGATGGCGTGGCCGAGACCGAGCGGCTCTCTCTGGCGGACGTAGGAGACGGAGGCGAGCTCGGAGATGGTCTTGATCTGGGCCAGCTCGTCCATCTTGCCCCGGTCGTTGAGGTAGTACTCGAGCTCGAAGGCCGAGTCGAAGTGATCCTCGATCGCGCGCTTGCCGCGACCGGTCACGATGATGATCTCGGACAGGCCCGAGGCGACCGCCTCCTCGACGACGTACTGGATCATCGGCTTGTCGACGAGGGGGAGCATCTCTTTCGGCTGCGCCTTGGTCGCGGGAAGGAACCGCGTCCCGAGCCCGGCGGCGGGGAAAACCCCCTTGCGCACCTTCATGAGCTCATCATACTCCTCGCCCGCCGGCGACGAAGGAGCACGAACGCCACGACGTAGGTGACGACGCCCGCCACGGCCCCGACGACCGCGGTGCCGATCAGGAGCGCCAGCGAGACGTCGCGCAGCAGTTGGACGGCGTTGGTCGCTGAGAGGCTCCAGGACGTCCGCAGGAGCTCGGCGACGGCCGCGGCGTCCACCCCGTGGGGGTCCGGCACGATCAGGCCTCCGATGTGCAGCGCGACGCCGTACACGAACGGCGCGAACCACGGCAGGTTGAGCCAGGTGCCCGTCACCGTCGCCGCCTTGTTCAGGCGAAAGGCCGTCGCCACCGCGAGCGACAGGAGCGTCTGGAGAGAATAGAACGGCGTGCAGCTGATGAAGACTCCGATGGCCAGGGCGAGCGCCACTCGCCACGGTCGATCGTCCAGCCGCAGCACCGCGCCGAGCCGAGCGGCGAGGGCGCGCGGGGCGAGGCTCACGGTCGCGGTCGCCACCGACCGACGCCTTCCAGCACCGCCACGATCGCGAGGACGCAGGCGGCCTGAACCAGGACGAGCACCGCCTCGCGCGGCGTCGCGTCCTTCAAGAGGATCGCCGAGAGGCCGAGCGTCGAGGCGAGGAAGAAGATCAAGAGCACGCTCTGCTTCCGGGTGAGGCCCAGCTCTTCGAAGCGGTGGTGGATGTGGTCCCGACCCGTGTAGGCGAGCCACTCGTGCAGCGAGTGCACCTTGCCCGTCACGACGCGGGCGACCCCGACGAAGGCGATGTCGAAGAGCGGCACGCCGAGGATGAGCGCCGGCGTGAGCAGCGCGATGATCGGGTCTCCCTCGGCCCATTCGCCAATCACCGCGAGGCCGGCGAGCGTGAAGCCGATGAACGTGGCGCCGCTGTCCCCGAGGAAGATCTGGGCGCGGCCGGGCCGGAAGTTGTACGGCAGGAAGCCGAGGCAGGCGCCCACCAGCGCGGCCGACAGGTACATGAGATAGCGCTGCTCCGTCTGCAGGGCCGCGATGCTGAAGAAGACGCCGGCGATGACGCCCAGGCCGGCGGCGAGCCCGTCCATGCCATCGAGGAACTGGAGCGCGTTGGTGACGGTGACGAACCAGAGGATCGTCAGGAGGACGTTCAGCCACACGAAGCCCGGCACCCAGTGGGGCGTAACGCTGAGGACCACGCCGTAGGCGATCGCCGCGGCGGCGGCGCCGATGTGGCCGACGAGCTTGAGGGAGGCCGGGAGGTCGGTGATGTCGTCCAGGACGCCGACCCCGACCACCAGCGTCGCGCCGACGGCCACCCCCTTGAGCTGGAGCGAGAAGTCGAAGCTGGTGAGCACGGTCACGGCGAACGCGCAGTAGACGGCCGCGCCACCGAGGAGCGGCGTCGCGACCTCGTGAACCTTTCGGGTGGCCGGCATGTCGAGCACGCCCCACCGCAGCGAGAGCGCCCGGGTGACCGGCGCGGCGAAGAACGCGACGGCGAAGGCGAGCATCACCAGATAGAGCCACGGCAGTCGCGCGGCGTGGTCCCGACCCCAGATCGGTATCAGCAGGAGCAGGCCCACCAGCACCAGACGGGCGAGGTGCGGAGTCATTGTAGCCGGCGCCGTGAGCTCGGCGCGCGCCGAGGGTGGCCTGTGAACGATGCGACCCGGCTCCGTCACGCGAGCGCCTCCGCGAGCGCCGTCGTGACCGTGTCCGCCTCGCCGTCGGTCAGCAAGGGGTAGCACGGCAGCGACAGGCACTGGGCCCACAAGCGTTCGGCGACGGGATAGCCGGAGAGCCCGAGCGCCCGGTGGATCGGGCGAAAGACCGGGCGCCTCGCCGTCACGCCTCGACGCTCGAGGTGGGAGAGGACGGCGTCCAGCGGCCTTTCGAGCGTGACCACGAAGCGATGGTACACGTGACGCTCGCCGGCGTCGGCCGGCACCCGGCAACGCGTAGCGCGCGCCAGGGCCGCGCGGTAGCGGGCGGCGAGCGCGCGGCGCCGCGCGATGAAGGCGTCGAGCCGCGCGAGCTGGCTCCGGCCGAGTGCCGCCTGCATGTCGGTCATCTTGTAGTTGAAGCGCGGCGTCAGGTCGGTCCGCTCGTCGTAGTCGCGCGCGTCGCGCGCGCGGGCGACGAGCTCGGCGGGGCCGGCGACCGCCCCGCCCTCGCCCGTCGTGAGGAGCTTGGTCGCGTAGAACGAGCACACCGCGAGCCCGCCCCGCGCGCCCACCGGGCGGCCGCCGAGCGTCGCGCCCAGCGTCTGGGCGCAGTCCTCCACGAGGGCGACGCCGAGCTCCTGGAAGTCGGCGAGATCCACGGCGAGCCCGAAGGGATGGACGACGATGACGGCGCGCGTCCGCGCCGTGCGCCGGCGTGCCGCGTCCGCGGCCGAGAGCCCGAGCGTCTCCGGGTCGGCGTCGGCGAGCACCGGGATCGCGCCGCAGCGCGCGACCGCGTGGTAGACCGCGTCGCAGGCGTAGGTCGGGATGATGACCTCGTGGCCCGCGCCGACGTCGAGCGCGCGCAGCGCGAGCTCGAGCGCGGCGCTGCCCGAGCTGACCGCCGCCGCGTCGGCGACGCCCAGGCGCTGCGCCAGCTCGCGCTCGAGCCCCGCCACTTCCGGCCCCTGCGCCAGCTGCCCTCCGCGGACGACCCGCGCGACGCGCTCGGCGTCGTCGTCGCCGATGGTCGGTCGGGAGTGCGGAATCATGGTCACGGGGTTATTGGGAGCACGACCGCACCCGGCGAGATCAGGCGTGTCGGAGCCACTCGCGTCTCTGTCAGGCCACCCTCGATCCAAGCCGGCCTCACGGCCCCCGCTCCAAATGGAGACCGACTCAGAGGTTCAGGAGCAGTCGCACTGACTGGAACGCCTCCGCGTACTTGACCCGAGCCTGAATGCCCCGGAAGTTCGCGCACGACCGCGCCAGCTCCAGGATCGTCAGGTCCTCGATGTTGGTCTTCGTCACCTGCGATCGGTGCGCTTCGAGGCCGGCGAGCTTCGTGTCCAGCACGTCGGCGATATCCGTGGCGCAGTTCGGGACGAAGTTCACCGTCGAGGGCACCTCGAAGAAGAGCAGATTCGGCACGTAGCGCGTCGCCGACATCGCGCTCTGGGCCAGATTGCGATGGTCCTGGTGGGTGTCGTCGGGCGAGTTGACGAAGATCATCCGCGGCTCGACTTTCCGGATCACCGACTCGAGCCGGACGATCAGCTCTCGCGTCAGCGGCACCTCGGTGTCCCGGTAATCGCCCCAGAAGACCTCGCGCACCCCCAGGATACGGGCCGCGTCCTTCTGTTCCCGCCGACGCACCTCGGCGTCACCGCCGAGCGCGCCGTCGGAGGCGATGAACATGGAGACGACGTGGCCCCGCTGCGCGTACTTGGCCAGCATGCCCCCGCAGCCGTACTCGATGTCGTCGGGATGGGCGCCCAGGGCGAGAATGTTCACTTATTCCGGCTCGGGCGAGAGGCGCGACCACGTGCTTCCCTCACAGAGAATGCCGAGGGCCTCATCGCCGTGCATCAATAATAAGTCAAGCGCCGAGAGAAACGGAGCGAATTCCCCGTGTTCCTGGACGTAGACGGGGTGCTCGTAGCGCTGCGTCTCGACAGCGATCCCGGCCGCCGCGAACCGCCCCGTGTCCATGTAGAGGGCGCCGTCACGCCCCGCCAGGTAGATGTCCGCGCCGACGGCCCGGCAGAGCCCGACCAGACGCGCCGTCGCGTCGCCCGGGGCCCCGCCCGGAAGGTCCAGATCCGAGGCCAGCCGCGTCGGCGTCGAGACGCCGAGCTGCCGCGCCAGCCACTCGGCGCTGCCCACGGCGAGCGGCGCCAGGCGGTCCCACTCTCGGTTGTAGAAGGCCTGCAGCTCGTCCCGGTGTCGTCCCCACGCCGGCGCCGCGCCGTAGGCGTTCTCGATCGCGGCGAAGTGGCGGGCACGCCAGGGCTGGGTCATGTCGACCGCCACGTCGTGGATGGCCGTGCCCAGACGGGCGCGGACCGGCACGGTCAGCCACCGAGGTCCGTCGCGCGTCTTGATCCGGTTGCGGTTCTGCCAGCCGTTCTTCTCGTACTGCACGGTGTCGAGGAATACGAAGAGGTCGGCGGCGGCCCATTTCGCGAAGTACCCGAGCCACGGCAGATAGTGCGGCTGATGGATCGCGATCTTCATGGACTCGGCAACGGCATCACGACCGCCTGACGAAAATCGGGTTGCTGAGCAGACGGCCGGGCCCGCGCACCTCGAGCCGATAGAACGTGGGCGAGCCGTCGAAGGTCTCGCGGTGGACCGTCCGGATCGGCGGCGGTCCCGTCCACGCTCCGACGACGGCGCCGTTGCGCACGAGGGTCACCCGGACGTCGCGTGTCGCACCGCCGGTCGTCTCCACGGCCACCGTGACCTCGACCACCGTCGCCTCGGCGGCCCGCAGCAGCTCGCCCGACACGGCCGAGACGCCGCCGGCCCGCACCGAGAACTCGGCGAGAACGAGCTCGGCGTCGCCCTCGCGCTGCACCGCGTACATGCGGCCGCGCTTGAGCGCGTCGAGCGCGGCACGCTCCGACCGCTCCTCCACCAGGAACACCGTTCGCACCGTCCCCAACCCTTTCCCCGCGGTGAATCCGTGGAACCCGGACTCGCCGACGCCCCACGCGGGCCGGCTCCGGTCGCCCGACGCGAACTGACCGAGCAGGCGGTCCCAGGACCCGCCGGGCCGCTCGATACGCGTCGTGTCCTCGTACACGACGCCGAAGGCCGTGTAGCGCGCCGTGCGTAGAAGATCGTCGGGGTAGGGCGCCGTATGCCACGCGACCCTGACCGGGCCCATCCACTGCTCGCCCTCGTCGCGCGCCTCGGGGAACGACCATACCGTCGCACCGCCCAGCCGATCCACGTAGTCGATCAGCTCCTGGTGAGGCGTGAGGCCGAGATCGCCGTAGGGTGGATACGGATCGAGGGCGAAGGGCCAGCCGCGGACCAGCGCCAGCAGCGCGACGCCACAGAGGAGCGAGCCGGCGAGCCAGGGGCGCCGCTTGACGACGACGACCACGCGGCCGACCTTCCGGAGGGCCCGCCGCGTGCGCGTGAGCATGTAGACGCCGGGAATGACGAGGACGGCCGGCAGGGCGTCGAGCGCCGAGGTCCAGCCATATCCGCCGACCGGGTTGCCGGTGACCGGCAGCGAGCGGAGCGTCGCCGCCTCCTCGATGCCGAAGACCAGCAGGTTCTTCTGCGTGTTGTGCACCGTCATGTCGAAGGCCAGCGGCGAGCCGCTCCAGTAATAATGCGGAAGCACTTCGACGCCGGGGACGATCAGGACGCGCGGGTTGGCCGTGCGGGCCTGCGAAACGCGCGCCAGGTAGCGGTCGATCCCGAGGTCGAGCACCGAGCGCTCCTCGCGGACCGCGCGGGTCAGCGCTCGGAAGGGCGGCAGGCCGTATTCGACGCGCAGAAGGTAGTTCTCGCTGAGCAGCAGCGCCCCGATCCCCTGCTTCTCGGCCATCGCGGCGAGCTGCTCGAGAGAGAAGTCGCCGGTGGACAGATCGGAGTGGAGGTGGAGGACCGCCGGCAGCCGGTCGAAGCCCTCCGCCGCGCCGACGACGAGAGCCCAGGCGACGACGGCGAGCAGCGCGGTGCGGCGAATCACGCCAGCCTCTTGTCACGGACCAACGCCGCGTACAGGGCAAGGAGCTTCTCGTTCGCCACCGACGTCGAGAACGCCTCGGCCCGCGCGCGCGCGGCCTCGCCGAGCTTCCGGCGCAGCGCGGGGTCGCGTCCGAGCTCGACCAGCGCCGCCGCGAGCGCATCGACGTCGTCGGGCTCGACCAGCCGGCCGCACTCGCCGTCGGTGACGACGTCGGGGATTCCGCCGACCGTGGTCGCGACAACCGGGACCCCGAGGGCCATCGACTCGACGATGACGCGCCCCATGCCCTCGTTCCGGGACGGCACGACCACGACGTCCGCGGCGACGAGGTGCATCGGCACGTCGGCGGTCTCGCCCGTCATCCAGAGCCGTTCGGTCAGGCCGAGCGACGCGGCGATCGCGTCGAGGCTCGGCCGCTCGGGCCCCTCGCCGACGAGCAGCAGGCGCGCCGAGGGGATCTGGGCGATGACGCCCGGCAGCGCCCGCACGAGGAGGTCGAAGCCCTTGATCCGGATGAGCCGGCCGAGGCCGACGACGACGAACGCGCCGGCGTCGAGGCCGAGCCGCGCCCGCGCCTCGGCCCGGAGCGGCGCGGCCGCGCGCAGCGCGGCGGTCGGCACGCCGCTCGGCACCGCGACGTACTGCGCCGGCCGGCCGATCCCGTGCGCCAGGTGCTCCGCGATACCGCGCTCGGTCAGCGCGACGATGCGATCGGTCCATCTCGCCGCCTGCCGCTCGAGCGCCGTGAAGACGGCGGTGCGGCGGGGACCGTAGTAGCCGTAGAAGATGTGGCCATGGGGCTGGTGGATCACCGCAGGCACGCGCGCGATCAGCGCCGCCAGGCGGCCGACGAAGCCGGCCTTCGAGGTGTGCGTGTGGATGATCGACGGTCGCTCGCGCCTGATCAGCCGAAGGATCTGCCCGAGCGCGGCCAGGTCGGCGAGCGGGGCCACCTCCCGGCCGAGGGACGGAACGTCGACGACGCGGCATCCGCGCCGGCGCGCGTCGTCGAGCGAGGGCGCCTCGGACTCTCGGAAGGATGCCGCCAGCGTGCAGTCGTACCCGGCCCGGGCGAGCGCGACGCACGACGCGATCGTGTTCTCCGACGAGCCTCCCAGGGTGAGCCGCGTGATCACGTGGAGGACGCGCACGCTCACCGCGGCCCCTTCCGCGCGTACAGCTCCACGGACGGGCCGACGAGCCACCGCTCGCGCGAGAGCGCGGCCAGCAGCGTGGCACCGGCGGCGATCGTCGCGCGGCCCCACCGTGGGAGCCTCTGGGAGGCCGCGCGCCTGGCCACGGGCTCCTTCGAGGCCGCGGCCGAGTTGGAGACCTCGAGCACCCCGAAGCCTGCGCGCTCCACGAGCCGGCGGAGGCCGGAGGGCGTGAACGCGAAGTGGTGAACCACCGGATAGGTGTCCCACTCGCGAAACCTCACGAGCGGGCCGAGCGCGGTCAGGAGCCGCACCCACGGATGGTGGAAGCGCGCGTTCGGCACGCGCAGGGCGAGCAGCCCGCCCGGGACCAGGACGCGGTAGGCCTCGCGCAGGATCGTGAGCGGGTCGTGAGCCTGGTCGACGACGTTGACCAGCGTCACCACGTCGACCGTTCCGCCGCGGAGCGGCAGGAAGGCGCCGTCGGCCTGGACGGCCGGCGCCTCTCCGCCATGACACGCGACGGCGCACGCCTGGTAAGCGAGGTCCGTGCTGACCGCGCGCCAGCGCCGGACGCGCGCGAGCGCGGCGAGATGGCCGCCGCCGCCGCCCACGTCGAGCAGGCGGGGTCGTTCCGCCCTCCCACGCCCGAGGGCCGCGAGCCGGTCGAGGAGCTCACCGAAGAGTTGCGTCCGCTCCGAGGTCACCCGCTCGGGGGCGAAGAGCAGCGGATACTCCGTCTCGTACTGGCGCTGGAGCTCCGGCGCGGTCGGCAGCTCCGTCGAGAGCGAGCTCCGACAGCTGGGACACCGGCGATGCCGCACGCCGCGATAGATCAGCCTGCTGGGACGGGTCGGTCCGCCGCAAGCGGGACAGCCGGAAGCCGACTCGGATGCCGCGCGCCTCTCGGGCGCGTCCGCGCGCCTCTCAGGCGCGTCCGCGCGCCCCCCGGGCGCGTCCGCGCGCCCCCCTTCCGCAAGGCGCCGGAGCGTACGCTCGAGCTCCTCGGTCGCGCGCTCCCAGGTGTAGTGGCGCTCGACGTGCTCGCGGCACGCGCCTCGCAGGCGCGCGTAGGCGTCGGGATCGCGCTCCTTGGCCGCGAGGAAGCGCTCGAGGTCCTGGGCCATCGCCTCGGCGGTCGCGCCGCGGAAGACGAGCGACGCGCACAACCCTCTCAGGATCTCGGGTGTCGCGCCGACAGGGGTGCCGAGGACGGGGGTCCCGCAGGCGAGCGCCTCCACGGTGACCAGCCCGAAGCCCTCGAGCTCGCGGGTCGGCAGGACGAAGACGTCGGCCGCCTGGTAGTAGCGGGGCAGCGCCTCGTCGGGCACGAACCCCAAGAACTTCACGGAATCCTCGAGCCCGAGGGCCTGGCTCTGCGCCTCGAGATGGCCGCGCAGCGACCCGGCACCCCCGACCAGCAGCACGGCGTCCGGCCGCTGCGTCTTCAAGAGCGCCATCGCGTGGAGCAGGTTGTCGAGGCCCATGCGGGCCTCGAGATTCCTCACCGTGAGCAAGACCGACCGGTCCCCGGGGAGCCCGAGCGCGCACCGGATCGCGCCGCGATCGGCGGTCGGCCGGAACCGCTCCGTCGCCGCCGCCCCACGGATCGTGACAATGCGCTCTCGGGGCACGGCGTAAAGCTTCCAGAGCTGGTCGGCCGAGAACTCGCTGAGCACGTGGACCAGCCCGGCGCGTCTGAGACACGCGCGCTCGATCGCCCACAGCATCGCGGTGCCCGTCGCGCCCACCAGGCCGGCGCGATGCCGGGCCGTCATCCCCTGCCGCGACCGGTACTCGAGCGGCGCCGGCGAATAGAAGCTGTAGAGGCTCGGGAGTCGAGCCCCGGCCCGAGAGGCGAGCGCTCCGTAGCCGGCGAGCGGCTGGTGGACGTGCAGCACGTCGGCCCCCTGCCGGGCCAGCTCCTCCACCGTCGCGCGCCGCGCGCCGAGGATCGAGGTCCTGATGAATCGCGCGACCGATCGCTGCTCCACGAGAAACTGGCGGATCCTGACGCGCTCCCGCTCGACGGAGACGGGCGCCGCGGCATCCGGGTCGGCGCGGCTCACGATCCGCACGTCGTGACCGCGCGCGGCCAGGTGCCGCGCCTGCTCCCACAGCATGCGTTCTCCCCCGCCTGCCGGGCGCGACGGCGACACGTCGGAGACCATGAGGACTCGCAGCGCGCCGTTCATGCGCTCGTCACCGCAGGGTCCAGCGGCCGCGCTGGTCGAGGTACTCGCGCATCCACATCTCCGCCATCATCAGGGTCCAGAGGCGGTCGGCGTGGGTGCGCGCGCCGCTCAGGTGCTCGCGCTTCATGGCTTCCACCGCGGCGACGTCGAACAGGCCTCGTGCCCGGACGGCGTCGACCCCCAGAAGGTCGTCGAGCGTCGGGCGCAGATCGCGGCGGAGCCAGTCGCCGAGCGGGATCATGAAGCCCTGCTTGCGGTGCGCGAGCACCTCCTTGGGCAGGACGTCGGCGAAGGCGGTCTTGAGGAGTCCCTTCAGGCGGCCACCGGGCATCTTGATCCGCGGGGACAGACGCAGGCTCTCCTCGACGATCCGATGGTCGCAAAACGGAGCTCGCACTTCGAGCGAGTGGGTCATGCTCATCCGATCGGCCATCGCGAGGAGATCGTCGGGAAGATAGGTCGCGAGATCGACGCGGAACGCCCCGTCCACCGGGTCCCCGTGTCCGCCCGAAGCGAACGCGGCCCGCTGGGGCTCGTCCACGCCGGGCTCGAGCTGCGCGGACAGCGCCGGCTTCACCAGCGTGGCCAGCTCCGCGTCGCCGAAGAAGCGCGTCCAGCCGATGTAGCGATCGCCGGGCGCGGCGTCCGGCTGGGCGGTGAAGCGCCGGGCCCAGTCCGTCCAGTTCCGGCTGGACCCGGAGTCGGGCAGGCGCCGGGCCACCGCGCGCGAGGCGTGGCGAAGCCAGCGCGGAAGCTTTCCGTGGAGCGTCGAGACGCGCAGGCCGAGGTAACGCGGATAGCCGCCGAAGGTCTCGTCGCCGCCGATTCCCGACAGCGCGACCTTGACGTGGCGCGCCGTCGCCTGGGCCACGACGTACGTCGGAATCGCGGAGGAGTCGGCGAATGGCTCGTCGAACGCCCGGACGATCGCCGGCAGGATTGCCTGCGCGTCGGGCTCGAGGATCTCCTCGTGGTGGTCGGTCCCGAATCGCCGCGCGACGAGCCGGGCGTACGGCAGCTCGTCGTACGCGGGCGCCGCGCGGCCGAAGCCCACCGAGAACGTCGCGATCCGGCCCGACGTCACCTCGCGCATGCTGGCGACCACGGCGCTCGAGTCGACGCCGCCCGACAGGAACACGCCGAGCGGCACGTCGCTTTCGAGGCGCAGCCGCACCGCCTCGCGCAATCCCGCGCGCACCGCCTCGGCGGTCTCGGCGGCGGCCTCGCCGCCCGCCGCGGGCCCGGATCGCGGCCCCGGGGACGAGGCCGCCGCCGGGAGCCGCCAGTAGTGCCTCTGCGTGAGGCGCCCGTCGAGGAGCGTCGCCGTATGGGCCGGCGGGAGCTTCCGGATCGCGTCGAAGATCGAGCGCCCGGCCGGCGTGTAACCGAACGCCAGGTAGTGATGGAACGCCGACCAGTCGAGCGCGCGGGCGACGGCCGGATGACAGAGGAGCGCCTTGGGCTCCGACGCGAAGAGGAACAGCCGCCCGCGGTGCCAGTAGTACAGCGGCTTCTTCCCCAGACGATCGCGGGCGAGGAACAGCCGGCGCTCGGCGCCGTCCCAGATCGCGAAGGCGAACATGCCGGACAGGCGCTCGACGCACCCCTCGCCGTACGCGACGTACGCGTGGAGGATCACCTCGGTGTCGCTCCGGGTTCGGAACCGGCGGCCGCCGGCCACAAGCTCGGCCCGGAGCTGGCGGAAGTTGTAGATCTCGCCGTTGAAGACGATCCAGTAGCGGCCGGTAGGATCGCTCATGGGCTGCTGGCCGGTCACGAGGTCGATGATCGCCAGGCGCGTCATCCCGAGGCCGACGTCGTCCGCGGTGTGGATCCCCGAGTCGTCGGGCCCGCGGTGCTTGAGGAGCCCGAGCATCGCGGGCAGGAGCTCGCGCGCCGTCGGGCCGACGTGGCCGGCGATCCCGCACATCAGCGCGCCGCTCCAGAGAACCGGCGCGCGGCGGCGGCGTCGGTCACCTCGCGAAGGAGCGCCAGAACGCGCCCGGAGGTTCGCGCCGGCGTGTAGAGTCCCGCGCGCGCGAGCGCGCGGCGCCGGAGATCATCGGCCAGCGTGGCGTCGGACAGAACGCGCGCGAGCGCCGCGGCGAGCTCTCGCTCCTGCTCGGCGTCGAACAGCAGGCCGGCGTCGGCAACCACCTCGGGCAGCGCGGCCCGGTTCGAGACGACCACCGGCGCCCCGCACGCCATCGCCTCGAGCACGGTCGAGCCGAAGCCCTCCTCCAGGGACGGCGTGACGTACACCGCCGCCCCGGAGTAGAGCGCGGGGAGATCCGCGTCGTCGACGCGCCCGGGAAAGACCACTCGGTTCTCGACGCCGAGCGACGCGGCCAGCCGAGCCAGCGCGGGCCGACCGTCGCCGTAGCCGCCGGCCAGCACGAGCGTGTGACGACTGCGCGTGGCACCGGGGAGGAGCCCGAAGGCGCGGATCAGCCGCGGGACGTTCTTGTGCGGGTTGAAGTTCCCCACGTAGAGGATGTAGGGCGGCGCGACACCGTAGCGGCTCTTGACCGCCTCCGTGAGCGGTGCGGGCTTGAACTCGGCGCCCAGGGCGACCGGGATCACGCTCACCTTCGACGCGCTCACGCCGAGCCGCGTCACGATCGCGCGCTTGGAATACTCCGAGTCGCTGATGATCGCCGCCGCGCGGGCGGCGTACAGGCGAGCCAGGCGGGTCAGCGTGGCGTCGTAGATCGGTCGGCGCCGCCCCGGGTAGCCGATGAAGTAGAGATCGTGGATCGTCAGGACGACCGGGCACTGGGCGCGTACCGGGCCCTTGTAGTAGGGCGAGAGGAACACCGTGATGTCGTCGCGGGCGAGCGCCCGCGGCAGGCTCACCTGATCCCACCATTGGGTCCACGAACCGCGCAGCGCGCGGAAGGCGACGCCGGGGAGCGTCTGGTCGAGGCGCGCGCCGGCGTCGCCGTAGACGACGCACGACCACCCGTCGAGCGAGGCCGCGCGGAGCACCTCGAGCAGGTAACGGCCGATGCCGGTGCGCACGCCCGGTCGGAGCTCACGCCCATCGACGCCGAGCCGCATCAGTCGCTCGCGTCCCACGGCCACCGCGACCTAGCCTCCGGCACGGCCGTCGCCGAGCAGCCCAGCGTACACGCGCTCGACGGCGTCGACGTGGGCGCGGAGGGTGAAGGTCGACTCCGTCCGCGCGCGCCCGGCGGCGCCGAGGCGCGCGGCGCGACCGGGATCGTCGAGCAGGACGCGCACCGCGTCGGCGAGCGGGGCGGGCGCGGCCGGCTCCACCAGGAGCCCGGTCTCGCCGTCGCGCACGATCTCGGGAACGCCGCCGACGGCGGTGGCGACGACCGCCCGGGTCATCGCCATCGCCTCGACCAGCACCCGGCCGAACCCTTCGCTCTCCGACGGCAGCACGAACACGTCGCAGAGGGCGAGCAGGTCGGGGATGTCGTCGCGCCATCCGGTGAAGTGCACGCGCGACTCGAGGCCGAGGCGGCGTGACTGGGCCAGGAGCTCACTCCGGAGCTCGCCGTCACCGACGAGGATCCAGTGCACTCCGGGCTTCGTCCGCTCGATCCTCGCGGCCGCGTCCAGCAGGTGCCGGTAGCCCTTCTCCGCGACGTGCCGCCCGATCGATAGCGCGACCGGCGCCGACGGGGGCACGCCGAGCGCCGCGCGGAGCGCCCCGGACGGCGGCCGCGGCGTGAAGCGCGCGAGATCGATCCCGTTCGGGACCAGTCGGATTTTCTCCGGCGCCCAGGCAACCCGGCGCGCGACGGCCCGTGACGTCGCGATCACTTCGGTCGCGAGCGCGCAGAGGGCGCGGTCGACCAGGCCGTCGCTCTCGGCGATTCGCACGTGCCAGATCGCGGGACGCCCGGCCAGACGCCCGGCCACTCCCCCATAGGCCATGGCGCGTGAGCCGTTGGCGTGGATCAGCGCGGCGCCGGTGGCCCGGGCCAGTCGGCCGAGCGCCCTGACGCTCCGAACGACCCCGGATCCCGGTCGCCGCAGCGTGGGCAGCGGGATCACGTGGACGGGCAGGCCGAGATCTCGCCCGCCGGACGCGACGCCGCCCTCCTCCGGAACGACCAGGGCCGGCGCCCAGCGGTCGCGGTCGAGCCCGCGCAAGAGGTCCATCAGGCTCAGCTCGCCGCCGCCCACGATGCGGCCGTGGTTCGACACGACCAGGATCGACGCAGGGCGCGGCGGCGGCTCACCCACGCTCGCTGACCATCAGGATCCGCAGCCGGTCGGCCGGCGCGGCGTCGAAATCGCGGAGGACGTCCAGTCCCGGCGGCGGCGGACCCCACAGCAGTGGAATCAGGCCCGGTCGATCGAAGAGGAACTCGCGGCTGTCGAGCACCACGAGACGGGCACCGGCGCGTCGGGCGGTGGCGAGCAGCTCGTCCGGCCCGACACGAGGGAGCGGGGCCCAGCGCCGCTCGCTGTAGAAGGCGACGAGGGGCTTGCGGTCGAGCAGGACCGCATCGCGGGGCTGGGTCTCCGCCACCCAGCGCGCCGCCTGCCGGTACAGCGCGGCACCGGCGTCCGGGCGCAGGATCGGCTGGAGCGTCCAGGGCACCAGGACGAGCGCGACCACCAGCGCCAGAGCGACCGACCAGCGCCAGCCGCGGCGCGCGTCAGTGAGGGTGACGGCCGCCCAGAGCGCGCCGACCGCTGCGAACGGCAGGACGAAGGGCAGGATCGGGAGAAAGATCCGCGGCTCGACGTGAAACGCGAGCGACGCGAACGGCGGCAGGGCCGCGGCGAGCAAGATCGCGTCGCGCCCGAGCCATCCGGACGTTCGGGCCCGAGCCAGCAGACCGGGCAGCACGAGCAGGAGCAGGATCCACGGCAGGAGATCCGGCACCGCGTACTTCTGGAAGAGCAGCACGTTTTCGAGGATGCGGATCGGCAGCGGGCTCGGCGCTCCGGCGGCGCCCGTCGCCAGCGGCAGGTTGTGGTCGATCTTGCCGCTGAGCGTGAAGTGGCCCCAGGCCTCGCTGAGGTACCAGACGTACGGCGCCACGACGGCGGCGAAGACGAGGACGGCGGCGCCCACCCACGGCAGGAGCGCGGCGGCACGATCCCGTCCGGTCGCGATCATGAACAGCGCGACGGCGATCAATCCGACCAGATACAGAGCGCCTTCCGGTCGCACGAGATACGCGAGCCCGAGACACAGACCGGCGAACGCGATCAGGGTGCGAGGGCCGGCCACCAGCCCGCGCCGCGCGGCCAGCACGCCCGACACCAGGAGCAACGTATAGGTCGCCTCACACAGCACCGAGGCCGAGTTCTGCACCAGGCGGGGATGGACGGCGATGAACACCGCGGACAGCAGGGCCGCCTGGCGTCCGACGATGCCCCGGGCGAGCACGAAGCTGGGCACGATCACCAGCGCGCCGAAGAGGGCGGAGACCAGGCGGCCCGCCGCCTCCCAGTCGCCGACGACCGGCTGGGCGAGCGCGATACAGATCGGGTAGATCGGATGGAACATCGGGTCGAAGGGCGAGCCGGTCGACTGGAACTGCCGCGCGATGGCCACGTAGGCGACGCCGTCGGGGTGGATGACCGGGAGATACTCGGCGACGAGGAGCCGGATGGCGAACGCGACCGCGGCGACCGCCAGCGCCAGAATCACGCCCCGCCTCGCGCGAGCGTCTCGTAGAGCTCCGCGGTCGCCTTGGCGCTCTCGGCCCACGACCACGCCGACGTCGCGAGCGCGCGCGCCGCCTGCGCCATCCGCGTCGCGCGCTCCGGCTGGGCCAGCACGTCGCCGAGCGCCGTCACCAGCGCCTGCGCGTCGCCCGGCTCGACCAGGCGGGCGGTCACGCCGTCGGTGAGGAACTCGCGGAAGCTGCCGACGGCGGTGGCCACCACCGGCGTGCCCAGATCACAGGCGAGTCTCAGCGACCCGCTGTCCGTGATGTCCCGGTAGTTGAAGACCGCGACGTCGGCGGCGGCGAAGTAGGTCGCGACCTCGTCCGCCGGGACGTATGTCGGGCGGAAGATCACGGCGCCGTCCACGCCGGCTCGTCGGATCGCGTCGCGATACTCGCCTTCGCTGCCGACCAGGAGTGGCCCCGCGATCACCAGCCACGCGTCGGCGTGCCGGCGCCGGAGCTCGGCGAGCGCGGCGATGACCCCGTGCAGGCCCTTGTACGGGCGGATGGCGCCGAAGGCGAGCACGATCCTCGCGTGGCTCGGCAGGCCGAGCGTGGCGCGAGCGCCGAGGCGATCGGGCCGCCCATCGCCTTGGAGGAATCCGGCGTCGCCGAGATGAATGAGCTCGATGCGCGCCCCGGCGGGGAGCCGCCGCCTGGCCACGTCCGCCGACCGCCGCGTGTGGACGACGACCGCGTCGGCGGCGGCGAAGCACCGCCAGAGCGTCCAGTCGTCCCAGCGGATCCGTTCGTGGGTCCGAACGTTGTGGACCGTCATCACCACCGGCGCGCGGCGCCGGATCACCGGCCAGAGCAGCGCGTCGAAGCGGGTCGAGAGCAGGCTTTGCACGTGGACGACCTGCGGCCGTGAGCGGGCCAGCCGGTTGTGGAGCGCCTTGACGTTGCCGAGATATCCGACACCGCCGGCGAAGCAGCGGTCGACCTCGAAAGGGGTCGCCAGGCGCCCGAGCTCCCACTCGCGGTTGGTGAGGAGCGAGACCTCGACGCCCGCAGCCGCCAGCGCGCTGCACAGGTTCCACGCGTAGTGCGCGATGCCGCCCCAGCCGCCGGTCTCGACCATCACGACCTTCATGGCGCGCGCATGATCCCGGACGAGCCGAGCGAGCGCAGCAGGCGCGCGCACGCGGCCTCCTTCGCCCGCAGCAGCGCCGCGCGGTGCCGATCGAGGGGTGGATACTTGAAGACGAGCGCGGTCATCCTCACAAGGGCGCCCGTCATCACCGTGGCGCGGAGGAGTGCTGCGGCGGCGCGGCCGTGGTGCTTGCGGAAGTACCGTACGTAACTCAGGTAGTACTCGACCTGCCGCACCGACGTCTGCTGCGTGCTGGCGCCGTGCGAGTGGACGGCGCGGGCGGCTGGACAGAGGGCGACGGAGTGACCGCGGTCCCGAAGGCGCCGGCAGAGGTCGGTCTCCTCGAAGTACATCCGGAAGCCCTCGTCGAAGCCCCGGACCGTCTCGAACGCCTCGGCGCGAAGCATCATCACCGACCCGGAGATCGTGTCGACCACGGCGTCGCGCGTGAGATCCCGGTCCGCGTAGTAGAACCGGCGGACCCACCGGTTGCCCGGCGCCAGCGAGTGGAGCTCGAGCACCTCGCCGAGGGCCAGCGCGAGCGTCGGGAACCGCTTTGCCGACGGCTGCGGCGTCCCATCCGGGTAGGTCAGCGCCGGTCCCACGAGACCGCAGGCGCGATTCGTCGCGAGAAATCGGCGCAGCGTCGCGAGGCTCTCGGGCTCGAGCACGACGTCCGCGTTCATCGCGCAGAGATGCGTCGAGCGGTGCACGGCCGCCGCCCGATTGATGGCCGCGCCGTAGCCGGGATTGTCGGGGTTCTCGAGGACCGTGACCTCGGCGTGGGCGGCACGTATCGCCTGCACCGTGCCGTCGGCCGAGCCGTTGTCGGCCACGATCACACGCGCGTCGAGCCCGGCGGTCGCCTTCCGAGCCGACGCGACCGCCTGGAGCGTGAGCTCGCGCGTGTTGTAGCTGACGACGATCACGGCGGTATCGTTCATGGGCCGGGCACCGTCATGGTCCGTCCGCCCGCCCGCCCGCCCAGGCCCGCGGCCCGCCGCGGACCAGGCTCAGACCGAGGAGCTTGGGCGCCTGCCGCTGCCAGGGCACGGTCGCGAGGGACGCCGCGAAGCGGCGCCGCGCCTCGGCCCAATCGCCGCGGGCATACGCATCCTTGCCGAGCCAGTTGTGCATGTCGGCGATGATGCGTCGCCCCACGGACCCGAGCCCCTCGACCGCCGTCGGCCGCGTCCGGTAGAGCGTGTCCAGGACGCGGAACCGGTTCCGCTCCATTCGGGATCGGTCCTCGCTCATGCCCCCGGGCTGGACGCGATAGCTCGCCAGCACGGCGGAGGTGTAGCGCGCCGGCGCGATCAGGGCCAGGCGCAGCCAGAGGTCCCAGTCCTCGAGCGCGGTCAGCCGCTCGTCGAATCCGCCCGCCACGTCGAGGACGGTTCGCCGGACGAGCGGCGCGATCGCGGGAATGAAATTGCCGTGGATCAGCTCGGGAAAGAGCCAGCCGTCGAGCACGCGAGCCCCGTAGCCGAAGCGCTCCGATGCCCTCGCCCTGGCCCCGGTCGCCACCGTCTCGATGAGCACGTCGCAGTAGGTCCACCCCACGTTCGGCTGGCGCTCGAGCACCGCGACCTGCTCGGCGAGCTTCGTCGGCGCCAGGACGTCGTCGGCATCGAGGAACGCGACGTAGGCGCCGCGCGCGGCGGCGAGCCCCGCGTTGCGGGCGGCCGCCAGGCCCCGATTGGGCTGCCGGAGGACGCGGATCCGGCCGCCGTAGCGCCCCAGGACGGCCGGCGTGTCGTCGGTCGAGCCGTCGTCGACCACGACGACGTCGACGGCGTCGAGCGTCTGCGCGAGCGCGCTGTCGATCGCCTCGGCGAGAAGTCGCGCGTGATTGAACGTGGCGATGACGAGGCTCACGCTCACCGGATGACCTCGTAGATGATGTTCTCCCGGTCGCCCCACCGGAACCGCGGGTCGCTCGTTCCCTGGCGCGGATGGATGCGGACTTCCGCGGGCGGCGGGGTGAGCGCGTTCAGGAGGTGGTCGACGAAGCGGCCGAGGTCGTACGTGTGCGTGTAGAAGCCCCGCTCGAACCGTTCGTCCCGCTTGCGCCGGAACCGGAGCGGCCGGGGCGGCAGATAGAAGACGATGACGAGCTTGCGGCGGGCGCGCTCGTACATGCGCTGCACCGCGGGAACGCAGTCCGGTAGATGCTCCAGGATGTGACGGCAGAGCACCGCGTCGAACGCGCCGGGCAGGCGGTCGAGCTCGTAGAGCGAGCCTTCGCGGAACCGCGCGGCGTCGGCCGGGAACCGCTCGCGCGCCGCCGCGACGAACTGTGCGGTCACGTCGAGGCCGAGATAGGCGAGGTCAGGCCGGCGCTCGCGGATCAACTCGAACATGACGCCGGTACCGCAGCCCACGTCGAGCACGGAGGTCATGCCGGACAGCAGCTCGACCGCCTTGAGGCGGGACGGATGGTCGCGGCCCTCGTGGCCCACGCGGAGGAAATCCTGAACCTGCGAGGGGGTGTAGCGCCGCCAGGTCTCTCGGAGCCTCACGGCGCGCTCCTGCGCTCCCACAGCCGGCGCAAGGTGGTCATCACCCCTGAAGCACCGTCCGCCAGTCGGCGATGAACTCGACCCGCCAGGCCGCGCCGCCGATGAGACCGGCGAAGACGACGTACGTCCCCGCCGACACGCCGGCGGCGATGACCAGCGACGGCAGGTCGTGGATCCAGAGGCCCGCGAGCGCCGCGAGCACCGCGGCGCTCCCGGCGCTCGCGGTCAGCGGCACGCGCACCGCGGGAAGGACACGGACCGGGACGAGCCGGCGCAGGCTCAGCGCCGTATACGACACGCCCGCGCACGCCAGCCCCGCGCTGGCGACCGCGAATCCCACGAATCCGAGCCACGGCACCAGGACCAGCGTCAGCGCCCACAGCAGCACGGCGCTCGCGAGGTTGAGCCGGAACACGACGTCGGGCCGCCCGAGACCGTAGAGGGCGTGCACGAAGATGGTCGAGGTGCCCCCGATGATCGCCGACAGGCAGAAGCATCGCACCGCGGGCACCGCCGGCACCCACGCCTCACCGAAGATCAGGCGCACGACCGGATCGGCGCCGGCCAGGAGCAGCGCCGCCGCCGGATACAGCACGGTCGTGACGCGGTTCAGGGCACGCGCGGTAGCCTCGGCGAACCGCCCGGCGTCGGCCTGGAGGCTCGACAGCGCGGGAAAGAGCACGCGGCCCGCGATGCTGACGACCTGCAGCGGGAGAAAGGCGAGCGTCGCCGCCCAGTTCAGGAACCCGACGGCGGGGACACCGCTCCACGCCGTCACGAACGTCGGAACCACCGCGTCCCCGGCGATGCCGACCAGGATGCTCGCCTGGAACAGAATCCCGAACTTCATCACCGGGGCCAGCTCGCGCCAGCTCCAGCGGAGCGTCGGCCTCCACCGGGTCGCGCTCCAGAGCACGGCCAGATTCATGGCGCGCGCCGCCAGCGCGCCCAGGACGAAGCTCCAGAGCCCGGCGCCGGCGAGCGCCGCGGCGATCGCCACCGAGTGGAACGTCACCGTGTCGGCGGTCTCGGCGATCGTCAGAGGCAGGTAGGCGAGCCGGCGCTCGAGCAGGACCATGGCCGGCATGCGGAGCGATGACAGCACCACCAGCAGCGCGAGCCACCGCACCGGTGCGGTCACGTCGGTCGACACGCCCGGCCACCGCGCGACGAAGGGCGCCGCGGCGGCGATCGCCGCGCCCAGCACCAGCGCCAGCCCGAAGGTCGCGGTGAACGCGGCGCTCAAGCCGGTCGCCAGGTCGAGGTCTCGCCGCTGGATCAGCGCCGCGCCGAGCCCGAGCTCGCTGAATCGGACGCCGAGCGTGATGACGAAGAGCAGGATGGCGTAGAGGCCGAAGACCTCCGGCGTCAGCAGCCGGGCGAGGGCGATGCTGCCCCCGGCCGTGACGACGACGCTCACGACCTTCTGGGCGCCGAGGAGCAAGAAGCTTCTGAGCGTCCGACCTCTGAGCCCCGGGCAGCCCGAGGGGGTGGTGGTCATCGACCTCCGTGCTCGCGCACGTAGGCGGCGACGACGCGCCGCCACGAGCGCTGCGACGTCAAGATGAGCTCGACCAGCTCACGGACCGCTCCGTGCCCGCCTCGGGCGCGCGTGACGTGGTGCGCGGCCGCCTTCACCGGCGCCGGCGCGTCGGCGACCGCGACCGCGAGCCCGGCGATCTGCATCGCCGGGATGTCGAGGAGGTCGTCGCCGATGAAGGCCACCGCCGCGGCCGGCACGTCGTACTCGGCGCACAGCGCCTCGACGACTTCGCCCTTTCGGCGCGCTCCGAGGACGACCGAGTCGACGCCCAGCTTGGTGCCGCGCGCCTTCGCGATCGGGCTCGATTCGCCCGTGACCATCGCCGTCCGGAGCCCCGCGCGCTTCGCCAGGGCGACGGCCACCCCGTCGTGGGTGTGGAACGCCTTCAGCTCGTCGCCGCGCTCGGAGAGCATCATCCGGCCGTCCGTGAGCACGCCGTCGACGTCCATCACGAGGAGCCGGATCTTCCGGGCCCGGGCGACGATCGCGGGCGTCGGCATCACGCGACGCGCCGGGACAGACGTGCGCCCGTCGCCGGAACGGCCGCCGGCTCCGCCTCCGGGGCGAGCCCGGGCAGCGCCACCACGACGGCGGCGAAGAACCAGAAGGGCTCCATGATGCGCACGATGATGAAGGTGTTGGCGCCGAGCGCGTGGCCGAGCAGTCCGACCGTCCCCGCGACGAAGCCGAGGGCCAGCCCGCGCTCCTCGGGCGTCTGCAGGCCCCGGTAGGAGACGACGCCGGCCTTCAGCACCGCCCACATGAGCGCCAGGAACGCCACGAATCCCACGACGCCCGTCTCGACGAGCGTGCGGGCGAACTGCTGATCCATGAACGCGAAGCCGGTGACGCCGTAGCCGAAGACGGGGCGACGAGTGAAGCCCTCGAACGCCTGTTTCACGCTGATGAGCCGCGCCGAGGTCGACGGGTCGAGGCCGACGGCGCCGAGACGCACCGTCGGCTGTCCCCGCTCGGGCTCGAACGTGTAGCGGACGCGCTTCAGCACCGTGTCGGGAAAGAGCGCCAGGACGACCGGCGAGGCGACGAGCGCGACGATGAGCGCGCCGAGCATCACGCGCCGCCGACTCGAGAGCACGGCCAGGACCGCGACCGCGGGGATCGCGCCGACGTAGGACGTGCGCGAGAGCGTGAACACGAACGGGATCGACATGAGGCCAACCAGGCCCAGGTAGATCGCCCGGGTCCGGATGCGCGCCGTCTCGAGCGCGATGCCGCCGGCCACCGCCATGAGCAGCAGGAGGTAGCCGCCGAACGTGTTGGGCTCGCCTTCCTTTCCCTCGAACGGCGCCGAAACTCGCTGCCCACTCGGGATCTGGGTCAATCCGATCAGGCTGACGATGACCGCCGTCAGAAACGCCGCGGTGACGAGACGCCACGCCTGCCGGCGGTCGATGAGGTTGTTGACGACCATGTAGTAGACGACGAAGTACTCGACGTATTTGAGGACGTAGAAAGCGCCGCCGAGGCCGGCGACCGTTCCGGTGATGTAGCCGATCAGCGTCGCGCCCGCGGTCGCGGCCACGTAGAGGAGGATCGGCCGGTTGAGCGGGGTCTTCAGCGTGAGCCCCAGCTCCTTGTTCACGGCGGTCTTGGCGAGCCAGCTGAAGGCGACGACCAGCAGGAGGATGTCCTCGCTCCGGATGACGATCCGGCGGCCCTCGGCGACCCCGCCACCGGAGCCGAGCTGCGGCGAGAGCAGCATGGAGAAGATCACGAGGTAGAGCCCGAACTCGATCTTGACGAAGACGATGAGAAACACGGCCAGGGCGGCGGCCAAGACCAGGGGCGAGTCCACGCGCGCCTACTTCACTCGCACGACCTGGTTGCCCAGGCCGAGACGTATCAGCTCCTGACCCTTCGCCGCCGCTTCCCCGGACGTGGCGAAGTTGCCGTGACGGATGGCGAACGTCACCGCCTCGCCCGGCTGGGCGGCGACGCGCACCTGGTGGCCGCTGGCGCGCAGCCGCTCGGCCGTCTGCACGGCGCCGCGCAGCGGGAGGGGCAGTCCCACCTGCACGCTCAGCGGCTCGCGCTCGCCGACGACGAACGCATCGCCGAAGCCCTGCTCGCGCAGGGCGGCGACGAGCGCCTGCGCGTCGCGCGCGCTCGGGATCTTCTCGATCAGCACCGCGTAGAGCGCGGCACCCGTCTGTTGACGGAAGCGCACCGTCTGGTAGCCGGCCTCGTTCAGCTGGCGCTCGACGCGCTCCGCCTCGGGCGCGGTCATGAACGGCCCGAACTCGAGGGCGAAGCGGGCGGCGGCCGCGGGCGTGCCGCCGGGTTGGGCGGGCGGTTTTGCCGCTGCCGGCGGCGCGGCGGGCGCGGGCCGCTCGATCGGCGCGGGCGGCGCCACGACGGCAGGCGGCCCGGCCGACGGCGCGGGCGGTTCGGGTAGCGGCAACACGGCGGGCGGCGGCGCGACGGGCCGCGGCGGCGCGAGCGCGCGCGCGGCGGGCGGGGTCTCCAGCCGCTGGCGCAGGAGCTCCTTCGGTCGGAGCCCGGCGCCGAACCAGCCCATGCGCCAGCCGGCGAGGCCGCCCAGGGCCGCGAGAAGCGCCAGGACGATCGCCCCCATCAAAAAACGCCGGGACGTGGCCGAGCGGCGCGCGGGCCCGTCGAGCGTGACCGCCTCAACGGTCGGGGCGCCCGCGAAGGACGAGCCGGCCGCCCCAGTCCCCCGACCTCCGTCGAGGTCGACCGCCACCACGTCGGCGCGGCCCTCGCGGTGGAAGAGGCGCCGGAGCAACCCGCGCGCACGCTGGAGCTGATCCTTGCGGCGGTCGACGACCGTCTCCTCGCCATAGTAGTGCGTGTAGTACTGCGTGTAGGCGTAGCCCGCGATCTCGGTCTTCACGTCGTTCAGGACAACGCCCCAGACCTTGCCGCCGACGTTCTCGACGTGCACCTTCGCCCGCTTGAGCACGAGCCGTCCAACCTTACCGGCCTGATAGACGAGGACCACGCCGTCGGCCTGCGAGGCGACGATGGCCGAGTCGGTGACGGGCAGGATCGGCGGCGTGTCGACCAGGACCACGTCGTACACATCGCGCACGGAGTGCAGGAACCCCGTCATCGCCGGCGTCGAGAGGAGCTCCGACGGGTTGGCCGGGACCGGGCCGGCCTCGATGATGTGCAGGTTGTCCAGGCCGGGGGCGGCCATGATGTCTTCCATCTCGAACCGCCCCATGAGGATGTCCGCGACCGTCCGGATGCAGTCGCGCCACTGCGCGCTCCCGACGAGGATGTTCGACAGCCCCGGCTCACGCTCGATCCCGAAGAACCGGTGGATGCTCGGGCGGCGCATGTTCGCGCCGATCAGCAGCGTCTTCTGGCCGCTCTGGGCCATCGTCAACGCCAGGTTGACGATCGTCGTGGTCTTGCCCTCCTGGAGCGTCGGACTCGACACGACCAGGACTTTGCCCGACCGTTCCATGCGCGCGAACTGGATGTTGGTGCGGAGGGTCCGGTACGCCTCGGCGACCGGCGACTTCGGGTCGAAATGCGTGATGAGCAGCGAGTGGCTCAGCAGCGCCTCGGGGTCGATCTCGGCCAGCGCCGGCCGGCGCTCGAGGATCCGCTGCACGGTCTCGCGCGAGTCGATGTGCGGCACCACGCCCAGCACCGGCACGCCGAGATAGGCCTCGACGTCCTCGATGGTCCCGATCGAGGTGTCGAGCGTCTCGCGCACGAACGCGAGCACGAGACCCAGCGATAGCCCCAGCACGGCGCCGACCAGGATCGTGTTCGTCGTTTCGCCGCCGATCGGCGCGTCCGGCTCCGTCGCCGGGCGGACGATGGACACCTCCTCGATCTGCTCGGCCTCCTTGATCAGGGCCTCCTGGTGCTTCGTCTTCAGGAGCGCCAGCAGGTCGTCGTTGGTCTTGGCCTCGCGCTGCAGCCGCTGCAGGGAGAGCTCGAGGGTGGGCAGCTCCCGGTTCTTCTGCTGCAGCTCGCCGATCTGCCGGTTCAGGAACTCCTCGCGGTTCCGCAGCATCGCGATCTGCGCGGCCACCTCGCGGCGCATCTCGCTGCGGACCTCGCGGATCCGGTCGTCGAGCGCCTGGAGACGGGGGTGCTTGTCGGTGACCTCCAGGGCGAGGTTGTTGCGCTCGAGGAGAAGCTCCGAGAGCGTGGCCTGCAGCTTCTGCATCGCGGGGTTGGAGCTCTCGATGAAGATCCGGTCGGAGCCGTCCGCCGCGCCGGGCCGCGTCAGGCGCTGCTGGATCGCCTCGAGCTCGATCCGCTGCTGCCGCGCCTTCTCGATGTCACCCCGGACCTGGGTGAAGAGCGAGAGCAGCACCGACGACTCGGCGCCGGGCGCGATGATCCGGTTCGCTTCTCGGAACGCCCAGATCTCCGCCTCGGTGCGGCGAGAGCGCGCCTCGACGTCCTTGAGCTGGCTCTCGATGAACCGCCGCGCCTCGGTGACGCGCGAGTTCCGAAGGGCCTTGTTGTAGTCGCGGTACGCCTCGGCGGTGGCGTTGGCGAGGTCCTGGGCCTCGCGCGGCTTCGTCGAGGTCGCCGTGATCTCGAGGATGCTCGTGTTCGGCACCCGGGCGACCTTGACCTTGCCGTTGATCGAGTCCAGCGCCGCCCAGTAACTCTTCGACTCGCGCGCGGCCGTGCCCGAGCTCGTCTCCTTGAGGTACCCCAGCCGCTTGGCGACCTCCTCGAGGATCGGGTAGCTCTTGATGATCGTGACCTGCGTCTCGATCGAGTCGGCGCTCGAGTACGAGAGGACTTCCACCAGCAGCCCCGACAGCTGGGTCGACTGCTCGAACTTGACGGCCGAGGTCGCCTGGTAGATGGCGACCTTCTGTCGCACGAAGCCGAAGCTCAGCAGCGCGACCAGCACCGTCGACGCGATGATGATCGTGCGCCGACGGCGCACGATCAGCCAATAGTCGCGGAGATTCATCTCGTACTGCGCCACTAGCGGAAGCCCTCGTGGCTGTAGGAGCTGAGCGGCGCCGCGCCGCGAGGCGACCCTTCAACGGCTCGGAGATAGGAGCCGGGCGCCACTAGCGGAAGCCCTCGCTGAACCGCAACCGCTCCAGCCGCTCGATGAGCACGGCGGCCTCCTTGACCGCGGCGCGCGGTGCCTCGGCCGCCGTCCCCGCACCCGCCGGCCGGGGCTGGCCGGGGTCGGACGCCAGGTCGAGGTGCTCGAGGCTGACGACGGGACCGTCCGCATCCTGGAAGAGGCGGCACTCGACGGCCTCGGGCGCGACGGGCCCCAGCGCGCGGAGCAGGCGCAGGGCGCGGGCGCTGAACCACGACGCGGCGATCATCGCGCGGGGCGCGACCTGTTGGAGCACCGCCTCGGGAAACAGGCGCGGGAGGAGCGCCACATGCTGCCCCCACCACGCGGCGCCCTCGACGGCGCGCAGCACGGTCTCGGGCCCGGCGACGACGTCGCTCACGACGAGCACGAGCCGGCCGCTCGCGTCCGCACACGCGAGATCGACCGTGACCTCACCGGAGGCGAGCGCTCGCTGCAGAGGTCGGAGCCCGGGCTCGAGATGCGAGGCGCACTCCGCCACCGCGGCGACGAGCTCTCCGGCGTCGGCGACGGCCCGGCGCCTCAGGACTCTCACCGCGCGCCCTCCGCGACGGCGCCCGTGATGTAGAGGAACGGCGCCTCCGAGAGGTCCGTCGTCTTGGGCGACATCAGACGCTGGCCCTTGCCGTCGGCGACGATCTCGACGCACGGCCGCAGCGGGTGGTTGCGGTTCACCGCCGTCACGCGGCCGACCTCGCCGGTATTCAGGCGTACGAGCGTGCCCGGCGGGAAGACGGAAATCTCGGAGAGCAGGGCCTTGACGAGCGACGACGGGAAGGCCTCGTGCTTGGAGCGCACGATCTCGCGGATCGCCTCGTGCGGCCGCAGCCGCGGCCGGGGCGCCGGCGGCATCGTGAGGCCCGTGTACGTGTCGACGAGCCCCAGGATCTTGGCGTCCTGGTTCACGGCGGTGCCGTGGAGGCCCTGCGGGAAACCCTGCCCCTGCTCGCGCTCGTGATGCTGGAGCACGGCCTCGACGAGCCCTTCGCGCGGCGGCGACCAGCGGCGGATGCACTCGACCGACAGGCGCGGGTGCGAGCGGTAGAGCGCTTGCTCCTCCGGGGAGAGCGCGTCGAGCCGGCGCAGCAGGCTCTCGGGCAACTGCCAGAGCCCGACGTCGATCAGGCCGCCGGCCATGCCGAGCTGCACCCGCCGAGGGCGATCGTAGCCGACGCTCGCGCCGATGGTGATCGCGAGCACCGCGATCCGCGACTGGTGGCATGCCAGGTAGTCGACGGCCGCGGGCGCGGCGGTGTTGTTCGCCACCCAGAAGAGCTCGCCCGACCGCTCCAGTGACACCACGCAGCGGTCGATGAGCTGCTCGAGCTCGGACCACGGAAACTCATCGCCCGTGCGGATGAGCTCGCGGACGCGCGCCAGGAAAAGCTGGAGCTCGGCGAAGAGCGGCTCCGCGCTCTCGGTGGGCGTCACGGGTGACTCGGGCTCGATCGGCAGCGCGTCGAGGCTCGGCACCGACTCGACGGCGCGAGGCGCCTCGGCCGGGGGCGGCGGCGCGGGACGGGGTGCATCCTCGACCGGGCGCGGCCGCGGGCGCGGGGGCGGCGGCGGTGGTGGTGCCTCGGGCGCCGGCGGCGCCTTGGCCGCGTCCGCCGGCTTCTCGCGGACGATGCCGCGCACGATGTCGCTCATGCGGACCATCAGGAGACCCCGACCATGTCCTTGATCACCTCGGCGATGATCTTCTCGCCGATCTCCTTCACGCGCTTCGAGTACCCGACCAGCAGGGCGACGTCGCACAGATTGTTGATCTCGCGCGGCGTGCCCCGGGTGAAGTCGAAGATGAGCTTGATCGCCTCCTCGGTGAAGAGCGGGTTGGGCTGACCCGCCATCCGCAAACGGTGGCCGATGTAGTTCGAGGTGTGCGTGTAGTCGAGCGTGTTGAGGTGATACCGGAGGCTGATCCGCTGGTCCAGGTGCTTGAGACGCCGGACCTTCACCGCGAGCTCGGGCGAGCCGACGAGCAGGAGCGTCACCAGGAATCGCTCGTCGGTCTGGAAGTTCATGAGCAGCCGCAGCTCCTCGAAGACCGCGTCGTCCTCGATGAGCTGAGCTTCGTCGACGATGACGACGCTGTCGCGGCCCGCCTGGTAGTTCCGAAAGAACAGATCGTTCAAGAGGTGCAGCAGCTCGGGCTTGCGCGTCTCCTGGGTCTCGACGCCCAGCTGATAGAGCACCTCGCGCAGGAAGTCGACGGAGGTCCAGCCGGGGTTGGTGAGAAGGCCGATCTCGTAGCGCTCGGCCTCGAGGCGCTGGATGAGCGCGCGCGACAGCGTGGTCTTGCCGCAGCCGTACTCGCCGGTGAGCATCCCGCAGCCCTTGCGATGCCGCACCGTGTACACGAGCCGCACCAGCGCCTCCTCGTGCTCGGGCGACAGGTAGAAGAACTTCGGGTTCGGCGAGTTGTCGAACGGCGGTTCGCTGAGCTCCCAGTACGATTCGTACATCGGTCAGTTGTGGGGCTGGCCGTTGAAGATGAAGTAGAGGCCCGTGTACGCGGTCACCAGGCTGGCGATCGCCGTCAGGATCGTGACGTAGTCCTGCCACCACTTGACCGCGACCTCGGGCACGGTGACGACCGCGCCGGGCTCGAGCGGCGGCGCGTCGGCCATCGCGTAGGTTTTTCCGTTGCGGAAGGTCACCAGGGTGTTGACGAGCCTGGCCCGATTCGTGGGCCCTCCGGCGAGCGTGACGTACTCCCGCGGCGTCAGGTCGGAACGAAAGTCGTGCGGGCCGGGAATCTTGACCTCTCCGACGACGAACACCCGGTCCTCGACGACCGGCAGCGTCACGACATCGCCGTTCTGGAGCACGATGTTGGGCACCTCATCCTTCTCGACGAGCAGCCGATACAGATCGAGCGGAATCCGTTGCCGGGGTCCGGTGGCGCCGCTGCGCTCGACCAGCGCCAGACGCAGATCCGCGTACGCCGACGCGCCGCCCGCCTTGGTCACGACGTCGCGAACACGCTCGCCCTGCGCCAGCTCCAGCCGCTGGAGGATCGTCGCCTTGCCCGCGACCGTCGCCTTGCTGCTCTCGGGCGTTCCGTTGAACGCCCCGCGGACCTCGACGACGTCCTGGAGGACGGAGATCGCGGGCACGAAGATCGCGTCCCCCGGTTGCAGCGTGACGTCCGCGGGAGGCTTGAGCGCCGTACGAAGATCGAGCGCCAACGTCTGCTTGCGGTCGTCAGCGCCGACGCGTGTCAGCCGAGCGTCACCACTGGCCGCCGACTGGCTCACGCCGCCCACCAGCTCCAGGAGCGCACTCAGCGAAGGCGTCGACCCGAGCTCGTATTCGCCGGGCCTGCGCACCGCGCCCGCGAGCGTGACGGAGCCGGCCCGCGGGGGCACCAGGATCTTGAGGCCCTCCTCCACGAACGGGTTCTGCGTGAGGTCGCCCCGGAGCTGGAACGCGAGCAGGTCGACCTGACGCTCGACACCCCTGCGCGTCAGCACGACATGGCGAATGCTTCCGCGCGGCGTGATCCCCCCGGCTTCGAGGATGACGTCGTAGACGCGACGGGTCGCCGTGGTCTGGAGCGTCCCGGGCCGGTCGACCTCCCCCGACACGACGATCTCGAACGTCCGCGGCGTCACGACCGTGACCGTCGCCTCCGCGAACCGGAACACGTCGCGCGCGCGCGCGGCCACGCGTCGATGGGCCTCGAGCAGCGTCAGGCCGCCGACCGGAATGGCGCCGAGGGGTGGGATGTTGATCGCGCCCTCGAGATCGACGACAGCCTGCTGGCGGATCACTTCGAGGCGGCCCGCGATCTGCACGTCCAGAACGTCGCCGGGTGCCAGCCGATAGTCCGCTCCGGGCGTTCCGCCTCGTGGCACGGGCGGCGGCGTGGTAGCCCGTATCGGGGCTCCAGGCGGCTGCGCCGGCTGGGTACTGGTCGGTGCCTGAGCAGACCCCAGGCCGGGCGCCAGCAGGGACACCACGAGGAGCAGGCTGAGGGCCCTGCGTAGACTACCGTGCCGCATTCGGTCGTCCACGACGCCAAATAGGAATTGAAGCATTGTCTCTTTTCGGAAACGAGGAGGTCAAGGAAAATGCGTAGGATTGCAATAGTTTCCTTGACACCGGCGAGTGCGACGGGTACGATCCGCTTCGCTATCCGGCGAGAGCGGCGATCCCGATCCCGAGGCGCACCCGATGGTGCCTAGAACCGTCCGCATCGCGCTTGCCGTCAGTGCTCTTTTCGCCTTTCTGGGCGCGGGCTTCTGGATCCACGCCGTAATTTTCTCGCGGTCGCAGGCAGCCCCCTCGGCGTCGGGGCCGTCGTCCAGTGCCGCCGACGCGCTGCAATCAGCCTTCGTGAGCGTCGCCGAGCGGGTTCGGCCGGCGGTCGTTCACATCGGCACCGTGCAAGTGGCAAAGCTCCGACGGCCGCCGATGGCGCCCGGGCCGTTCGCGGAAGACCCGCTTTTCAAGGACTTTTTCGACCAGTTCTTCGGCCCGCGGGGCCCCGGGCGGCGCGAAGAGTTCCACCAGCCCGGACTCGGCTCGGGTGTCATCATCGACAAGCGCGGATACGTCCTGACCAATCACCACGTCGTGCGGGGCGCGGACGGGGTCCTCGTGCGCCTATCCTCGAAGCAAGAGTATCGGGGCCGGATCGTCGGGGTGGACGTCAAGACCGACCTGGCCGTGGTCCAGTTCGAGCCGGATCTGGCGCTGGCGGTCGCGACGCTTGGAAACTCCGACACGCTCCGAGTCGGCGAATGGGCGATCGCGATCGGCAACCCCTTCGGCCTCGACCAGACCGTCACGGTCGGCGTCGTGAGCGCGACCGGGCGCGCCGACGTCGGGATCGCCACGTACGAGAATTTCATCCAGACCGACGCGTCGATCAATCCCGGGAACTCCGGCGGCCCGCTCGTGAATCTGCGCGGCGAGGTCATCGGGATCAACACGGCCATCGTGGCCACCGGTCAGGGTATCGGCTTCGCGATCCCCGCCAACATGGTCAAGCGCATCATGGGCCAGCTGATGGAGCGCGGTAAGGTGACGCGCGGCTGGATCGGCATCGCGATGGAGCCCCTGACGAGCGAGCTGGCGCAGTCGTTCGGGCTCCACGATACGCGCGGCGCGATCGTCGCGCGTGTGTACCCGGGAGGGCCCGCGGCCGCGGCCGGCCTTGAGAAGAACGACGTCGTCGTGACGTTCGAGGGTATCACCGTCGACGACTACCGTCAGCTGCAGCGGCTCTCGGCGGACGCGGAGGTGGGCCGAACCGTCAAGCTCGAGATCGTCCGCAACCGCGAGCGCCGGAAGGTCGAGCTCCGCGTCGCCGAAGCGCCCGATCGCCTGGCCCCCGAGCGCCCCGCCTCTCCCCGCGACCGCTGATCATCTGCCGGCGCGCCCGAGCGCCGGCTGGGCCGGCGCAATCCGATGCTGTGAGAGTCCACGATGCGTGACCGATGGGGGTCGGGGGCCGCGGGCGGGCGGCACTCTCGCGACCAGCGGAGTGGGACCCCCGAGTCCCGCCCGCAGCTCGAAGAGCTGCGTTCGGGCGAGTGGGTGACGGAGCCGGTCGCGAGAGTGCCGCCCGCCCGCGGCCCCCGCCGCCCCGCTTAAGCCACGAACGGCGGGATGGGTGGAATCTCGACCTGCTGCGTCTTGACCTCGCGCACGCCGGGCACCGAGCGCGCGACCTCGACCGCGCGCTCGAGGGCCGCGGTCCCCTCCAGCGTCACGACGCCGCCGTGCGCCTCGACGGTGATCCGGTAGCGCCGCGTCTCCGGGTGCGTCGCGAGCGCGACCTGCACTCGCGAGGCCAGCGCCCGTGACACGACCATCTGCCGACCGGCGTCGGTCGTCGCCATGTCGGGGCGACGGGCGAGCCCCTCGACGACCGCGACCACCGCGTCGTATTTCATCTTCTCGGTGTTCACGACCAGCTCGTAGAGCGTGGGATCCGCGATGTCGACCTCGTAGAGATACCGCATCCGTCCGGATTTCTCGAGGTCATCGCGGCGCACGAGCTCGGCGGCGGCGCGCTGGTTGGGCGTCTCGCCCGTCATCTCGGCGGTGCGCTTGATCCACTGCTTCACGCGGTGCTCGAACGGGGCGATGATCCTGACCCGGAGCACGTGCGGGACGCCGCGGAGCAGCCACTGGCCGCCGCCGCGCATCAGCACGCAGTTGTCGTCCTCGGCGAACTCGAGGCAGGTCGTCTGCAGCACGGTGATGTGGTGGCGGGTCTCGGTGTCGAAGCGCTCGAACAGCGTCGGCTTCGACTCATCGAGGTGTGAGAGCCTGTCCTCCGCGAGCCCGTAACGGCGGGCCGCGTCGAGCAGCAGCTCCTGGTTCACGTAGCGATACCCGAGTCGCTGCGCCAGCGCCATGCCGATCTCCGGGCCGCCCGCTCCCATCTGGTGCGACATCACGATGATGGCCATGGCTCACCCCCGCCGGTACTTGTCTTTGAGCGTGGTCGGCGCAATCGCGATGCGCTTGCCGCCGACGTCGTCCAAGATGTAGACCTCGTCCGTGAGCGACCCGCTGGCGAAGACCTCGAAGACCTCGAGCGCCGCCTCGAGGGTCGTGTTCGGGCGCCCATCCATGAGCTGCTCGACCGCGGCGCGCTGGAGTCGCTGCATGGGCCCTCCCGTCACGAACTCGCCTGCCCTGCGGCTACGGCTTGCCGTGCCGCGAGTGGCGGTAAGCCTATCCCACACCCGGGACCGGAGCAAGACGGGTGCCCGAGCACCCCGCAGTCATGCCGGGCGGCCTACGCGACGGTCCGGATCTCGGAGCTGGGCCAGCGGGAAGCGGTCGAAGCTCGGAACGAAGGAATAGGGCGGCCACGGCCCGGTCGGGACGACGGCGATCCCGGCGGCGCGGGAGGCGATGGGCGCGATCCGCGCCAGAAAGCCGTCGATTTCGGACCGCGCGACCAGAAACGCGACCGAGCCCGCGACGTTGCTCCCGCCTCCGGGCGACCGGTAGCACCAGCGCTCGATCCCGGCCTGCGCCACGAGCCGCTCGGCCAGCTCCCGGAGCTGGACCACGCCGGGAGCGCCGTCGGCGCACTCGCGACAGGTCCGCTCGATCGAGTGCCCGCAGTGCAGACGCAGGAGCTTCACGTTCATCTCGACGCATCCCCGGAGCTGGGCGAGCGTGGCGTTGACGAGCTCCGTGTGGGCGAGTAGCCAGGGGTCGAGGTCGGAGGTGGCCACGACGGTGCCGAATCTGAACGGCACCGTGGCCGACGCGTCCAGCGTCGAGGCCACGACGTCGTGATGGAGCGCGAGCGTCCGGGCGTTCGCCTCGGGCAGCCGCTCGAGCGGACTCACGAGGACGACCAGATCTCCCAGGCGGCGAAGCTCGACGGGGCCTCCGACGCTCGCGTCCGGCGGACGCCACGCCGCCGGGAGTCGGTCGGCGATCGCGTAGAGGTAC
>Ga0137394_10000171_pt1 | contig 45175 bp, 39 predicted proteins | sample czobulk116metaG_FD_108278 | JGI IMG/M metagenome (GOLD analysis project Ga0137394, IMG submission 108278) | Vadose zone soil microbial communities from Angelo Coast Range Reserve, California, USA - czobulk1.16 metaG | ecosystem: Environmental > Terrestrial > Soil > Vadose zone | place: USA... | reverse complement strand
CGAATGTGAGGGGATCTAGCCACAAAAAGCACAAGAAGCACAAAATTCTTGTGCCTTTTGTGCCTCTTGTGGCTCGTTCCCGTTCTTACTCCAGGTTTTGCAACATTCTCTGAAAAGGAGGGGTGGCTGCGCCAGTAAGAAAAAGAATCCGTTCCGAAGCGGCGCAGACGGAGTGGTCTGTCAGACGAAACGTTTCTCCGAACTGACCACCCCGTCCGCGCCTTTCAAACGAGGCTTCGCGGCATTTTCTTGACGGCGCGTCCACCCTTCCTGTCCCAGGAGAGGAATACGTGTTTCCATTCCTGCAAAGCGCATTAGTGCACTAATCAATTTTCAGGTTTCATCCGAACTCAACCTCCATTATTGCTGCGTCAACACAGCAACCGGATCGACTTGTGTTGCCCGCCGCGCCGGCAGCGAGCAGGCGGCGATGGCGATCATTCCGAGTGTCGCCATGACGAGGCCGATCACAACGGGATCCATGGCGCCCAGACCGTAGATCTGGCTCTGCAGGGATCGGCGCAGCACCACGGTACCGGCAAGTCCGAGCACAAGACCACTGCCGACAAGCAATAATCCTTCACGCAGCACGAGTTTGAAAATGCCGCGAGCTGTGCTTCCCAAAGCGATGCGGATTCCGATCTCCCGCGTGCGCTGGGTGACGAGATAAGCAAGGACTCCATAAATCCCGATGGCGGAGAGGAACAATGAGATCAGTCCAAAGGAGATTGCCAGCAGCATCGCGGCTCTCCGGGACATGAGTGAGAGCGAGGCATATTCCGCCATCGTTCGAACATTGGCAAACGGCATCGTAGGATCCAATTTGTTGAGCTCGGCCCGCACCGCCGGCAGAACGGCTGCCGGATCGATTGCCGTCTTGATCGCGACGACCAGGCCGCGCGGAACCGACTGCGCAGCCGGAAAGTAATACGCCCCGACAGTCGTAGGCCTGCCGGCAAGATCTTCAAGTTGAACTTCCCGAACAACGCCGACGACTTTCAGCCAGCGCGTATTTTCGTCAGCTTTCAGGAGGTCGCTCGGATTCCTCGGCTTGTACATTCGTTTCCCGATGGGATCGGCGCCCGGCCAGAATCGTGCGGCAAGCCGCTCGTCCACAATCACAGCAAGCGGGCCCGTCTCGCTGTCGCGTTCGTCGAAGAGTCGGCCGCGCATGAGCGGAGTCCTCATGGCTTCGAAATAACCGGGCGTGACGATGATCTGCATCGGAGAAATCAATGACTCGCCCGGCTTCATCTGGTAACCCTCCGCGATGATGACACTGTCGCTGTGATTGCCGCTGAGTGGAATGATCGTGGTTCCACCCGCGTTGGTGACACCGGGAACGCTTCGGATGGCCTGGAGCGCGCGATTCGTGAACGAGCGCACATCGTTATCGTTAGCGTAGCGGACACGCGGCATGCCGATACCGCCCGTAATGACACCTTCCGCTTTGAATCCGGGATCGACGGCGAGCAGATTTCTAAAGCTGGCCAGGAGCAGTCCGGAGCCGATCAAGAGCACAAAAGTGAATGCAACCTGAGCGACGATGAGAACGCGGCGCAGAATGCGAGCCTTCCGTCCGCCCGTACCGGTCCTGCTTTCCTCATGCAACACGGTATTGAGGTTTACATTAAATAGATGAGCAACGGGCACCAGGCCGATCAAGACTCCGGCAATCACGGATACGGCCAGAGCCGCCCCGACCACCGTGAGGTCCATATGAATCTCGCCGGCGCGTGGCAAACGGTCGAGGCCGATCGCTTGAAGCGCCCGCAATATTCCGGAGCCGGCCAGTATGCCTGTCAGACCGCCTGCAACGGCGAGTAACAAGCTTTCGATGATGAGCTGCCGGGCGATCTGGGCGCGGGCCGCGCCGATCGCAAGCCGCGTTGCAAGTTCCTTCATGCGGAGGTTCGATCGCGCAAGCGCAAGGTTTGCGATGTTCACTCCACCGATCAACAGGACAAACGCGGCGCCACCCCAGAGCAGGTAGAGCGTTGGTTTGACGCTGCGAACCAGCACGTCCTGGAGCCGCTCGATTCGTGTGTTGAAGCCGGCGTTGATGAGAAGCTGTTTATATTGTGGAAAGCGCTCCAGGTTCGCGGCGTTCAGCGCGTTCACCTGCTCCTGAGCCTGCTCGATGGTCGCGCCGGGCTTCAAGCGTCCAACGTTGAACCAGCTGTTGCTGTGCCTGGAATCGTCCGACTTCTGCTCCGCCGTGAACGCGAGCGGTATCCAGAATCGTGCTTCAGGATCCGCAAACTCGAAGCCACGCGGCATCGCTCCAACGATCGTGAAGGAGCGGCCCCCCAAACGAATCTGCTGCCCGATGGACTCCGGCCTGGCGCCGTAAAGTTGTTGCCACAGGCCGTAGCTCAGGATCACTTTCTGTTCGCTGCCGATCTCACCTTCGGCATCATCAAAAAAGCGGCCCTGTATCGGCGCGACTTTCAACAGGCGAAACAGCGATGGCGTGGCCGCCATTCCGCGGATCAACTCGGGTGAACCGTCGATGTCGAACGAGAGGTACGTGCCGTTGTACATCGCCTGCTCTTCGTAAACCTTCAGGTCCCGAAGGCGGTCGTAGTAGTCGGGCACACCGCTGTTGGTGAAATTCGCGGCCCCGGTTCCCGAATTCGGATACTGATTCGACATCAGCAGAATGCGTCCGGATTCCGGAACGGGAAGAGGTTTCAGAAGGACCGAATGTACGATCGTGAAGATGGCGGTATTGGCCCCGATGCATACCGCCAGCGTGAGTATCGCAGTTGCCGCATATCCACGATCCTTCCACAACAGCTTCAGGCCAAACCTGATGTCACGAAACACGATTCACCTCCATAGGCATACAACCGACGTACGCGGAGAAGGTTACGAATGTTCGGATCTTTTGTTCGGCTTTGGGGAACCGTGAGAATAATTCCGCACGCCTACGCTTTGCCGCTCGCTGCGCGGCGGGCGGCATTTGGTTCGGGGCTGGTGGGAACGGCGACCGCTGTTCCGCTTTCCTCGATCACGCTCAGCGCGCCAAGAAGCAGTTCCTCCTGAATCTCGAGGAACTGCGCGCCGTCCGTCGTCAAAATGTAGGCCAACAGCTCGATTTCCATCGACGCAGGTCCCAGCCGCACCAGGCGAGCGCGTCCCGAAAGCGGTTCGACCATGGAATGGTGTTCCAGGAGCCCGCGCAGGCCATCCACTAACCGCTCCATCTGGTCCCGGGTGGTTTCCACGCTCACGCCCACGGTGTGCCGGAACCACATCTTGTCGCGCATTGCCAGATTCTCGACGTTCATCGTCGAGAGCTGCCCATTGGGGACCGTCAGGACCGTCCGGTCGCTCGTACGCAAGCGCGTGGAGCGGAGGCCGATGTCTTCGACTTTGCCTTCCTGCGCACCGATCCTGCACACATCACCCACGCGAATCGATTTGTCGAAAATGATCGAAATACCACCAAAGAGATTTTCCAGCGTCTTCTGTGCCGCAAAGGCGATAGCGATGCCTCCAACGCCCAGACCTGCAATCATGGCGGTCACGTCGAAGCCCGCACTGCGAAGGAGCAGAACGATCGCCAGAAATAGCGCCACGGCATTGACGGTCCGCTGAATGAGCCGCACTACGGCGGTTGAATCCGCCCGTCCTATTCGCTCCAGATGCGTACCGGCGAACCTGGCGAATATCCGGAACGCGCGACTAAACAGCCACACACCCAGAACAATCAGCAGTTTCGAAAACGTCGCAGCCCACACCTGGCGAGCCGCGGGCGTTACATCAATCAAAGAGATTGTGATCTGGATCACTCCGACCAGCAGGAGAGCGCGCACCGGCGCCGCGAGTTCATCGAGAAGATGCTCGTCGTACCCTGCGAAGACCGATCCCACCTGGCGGCTCAGGAGCGGGACACCAATTCGGCGCAGGACTTTGACAATACCGACGGCGAGTATGACGGCCACCAGGAGCGCGACCCACTGCCAGATCGGAATCGATGGCCACGCTAGCCATATCAGCCAATGACGAAAGATGCCGTGCACGTTCGCATTCTACATCTTCGGGGGATTTGCGAGCGTGGCATGTTACAATCCCACACTTTCCTCTTCAGATTTCGAGGGACGTGCAACGAAATGTCAGAATTAGAATGGACCTTTGTAGAGACCTCACCGTCTGATGAATTCGCACAACTCCACTTTTTCTCGATCAAGAAGCCCCACGGAGATCAGCCGGTTGAGTTCCGGATCACAGTGTACGAGTATTCAACCCGGAACAAGCTTTCGATGCGGTTTTTCGCTCAGGCCGACAAGGAAGTGAATCAGAAAACGGCGGCCTTTGTTCCATTCGGCTGGGGACAAACACTGCTCGCCGCCCTGAGCGAGTGCGTGAAATCCATTTATCGTTTTCCCTACGAAGGGCCATGACCGCCCCTGCTCTCAACGTACACAGCGCCTTTCTGGAATTCTCGCGCCGGCAGCTGCTGGAGCGGGATTGGCCACGGCTGCGCGCCTGCGTCGAATTATTGAGTGACGAACAGGTGTGGTGGCGCCCGAACGAGGCCAGCAACAGCATCGGCAACCTGATCCTGCACCTCAACGGCAATGTGCGGCAGTGGCTGGTTTCCCCGTTCAAACGTTTGGAAGATATACGCGACCGCCCCGCTGAATTCCAGCAACGGCAGCTGATACCGGCGTCCGCGCTCCTGGAGAAAATCGGCACAACCTTGAAGGACGCGTCGGATGTTCTTGCTTCGTTGACCGAAGCCGACTTGCTGACGACCTTCCACATTCAGGGTTACACGGTCAATGGTCTACAGGCCGTCTATCAGGTCGTGGAACACTTTGGAAGGCACCAGGGCCAGATTGTGTACATCACCAAACTGCTGCGTGGCGAAGACCTGGGTTTCTACCGCGAACTGGACAAGACCGGCCAGCTTCCTGGAATAGAAGAATAAAGATCTGACCAATGCTCAATTCCCAATTCTCAGCCGATTAATTCGGGGGACAGACCCCGAATTAATCGGCTGAGAATTGGGAATTGAGCATTGGTCAGATCTTTATTCTTCTATTCCACGTCAGGCGGCGTCGAGGACGTCGCGCACGGTCCGCAGCAGCTCGGCGGCTGTAAAAGGCTTGGGCAACGCAACTTGGAACGGGTTGGTCCTGTCTGCATTCTGCGCTGCTTTTCCAGGGGCGATCATTCCGCTGGCGGAAATGACGCGGACCTCGGGATTGATCTGTTGCAGGGAATTAACCATGTCGGCGCCGTTCATGACCGGCATGTCCATATCGGAGATAACGAGTGCTATGTCGCCCACGCGTAAGGTGTACGCTGCGACAGCTTCCGCTCCGTTCGCGGCTTCGAGCACGCGGTAGCCGAAACTCTCAAGCGTGACTTTTGCGATTTCACGTACCGCGGCCTCATCGTCGACAACGAGAATCAACTCGCCGGTGCCCGTTGGAAGACTCTTGATCTTCTCGGGCGCGCCTGCGCCCTTCCTGGACACTATCGCGGGGAAATAGACCTTGAACAATGTTCCCATTCCGACTTCACTCCGCATATCGATCAATCCTCCGTGATTCCGAACGATGGCGGCAACCATGGACAGGCCCAGGCCTGTTCCTTTACCGATTTCCTTGGTTGTAAAAAAAGGCTCGAAAATCCTGTCCCGGATTTCGGGCGAAATACCATGGCCGGTGTCTCTGACTTCGATAACGATGTGAGGCCCCGCGGAAGTTCCAGGGTTCGTTTGGAGGAACTCGTCGTCGCTCCGCACATTGCGGGCGCTAATCGTCAACTTTCCGCCGGAAGGCATCGCGTCCCGTGCATTGATGCAGAGATTCATCAGCACCTGGTGGAGTTGCGTTACGTCCGCGAAAACACTCCAGAGATCACTCGCCACTCTCGAGTGGACGGTGATGGACTTCGGTAACGTCTGCATCAACACCTCGGCCGTCTGTCTGAGGAGATGCTTGGTTTGAACAGGAACACGTTCGCCCTCGAGACCTCGAGCAAACGTCAGGATCTGACGAATGAGATCCGCTCCGTGCTCGACGCAGCCGTCCAGAGTGTCCAGGGTGCGCTGAGTGTCCACGTCCTGAAACTTTGTGCGGAACAATTGCAGCGCCATGGCAATCGGCGCCAGAACGTTGTTCAGATCATGGGCGATGCCGCTGGCAAGCGAGCCTAGTGTCTCCAGGCGCTGCGCCCGCAGGAGTTGCCGCTCGAGGGACTTGTATTCCGTGATGTCTGCCACCACCGAAAGATAACCATCGCGGTTCCCTTTGTCGTCGTAGGTCGACGAAGTGGAAACGAGCAGATCCACGGGCCTGCCGTCGCGTCTTGTCCGGCGCAGTTCATGGTTTACAAAAGACTCGCCACGCAGAGCGCGTTCGTTGAAAAGGTCGGACTCCTGGCGCTTGTCTTCGCTGATGAATGGGACCTTCCCGCCGAGAATCTCTTCGGCTTGCCAGCCGAAAATGCGCGCTGCAGCGTCATTCCACAGCCGTACGTTCCGGTTCTGGTCCACGGCGATAATTGCCTGCGGCGACGCCGTAATCAGGGAATTGAGCATCTGGTTGGCTTCCTGCAACCCTTTCAGTGCGGTGACATCGCGGCCTATCGCGTAAATATGACGGCGACTCAGATCCGAAGCGCAGTTCCACTCCAGCCATCTCAGAGACCCATCCTTGCACCGATAGCGATTGTTGAAACTAACACCGGTGGACTCGCGCATCAGCGGGGCGGACTCAATCAGGGTGCGCTCCCAGTCATCGGGGTGAACAAAGTCCATGCACCGCCGCGACAAGAGTTCATCACGCGAATAACCCAAAGTCCTTTCCCACGCCGGATTGAGCACAATGAAATGCCAACGAAAGTCAACAATGCAAACGAGGTTCCCCGAGAGGGCAAAGAACCGGTCTAATTCATCTGAACACTTCACGTGTCCAGACTCCTGCGCCAAATACACACTCACTCTAACAAGTCGCACCAGGGCTCACGAAAAGTACAAGAATGGAAAATTTTTTCCGAAATAAAGGAGATGGACGGCGACGAGGGGCGTGGAATAAAACCACAAAGACACAAAGACACAAAGACACAAACAAGGCCACACCAAAGAATTATTTCAGGCGGCCTTCTTTGTGCCTTTGTGCCTTTGTGTCTTTGGGGTTTATCTCCTGCTGGTCACTCGATGATGGCCTGCATTACGGCATTTTCGAAATCGCGCTGAATCTCTCCGTTGGATGTCTGAACCATGTAAACGGCAATCATTTTCTGTTTGGGATCCACCCAGAAGTGAGTGCCGAAAGCGCCGCTCCACCCAAAGCTGCCGTTGGATAACCAGGTCCCCCGCGCTGCAGCGTCAGCCACAACGCGAACGCTGAGGCCGAAACCCTCTCCGCGAGGCCTGCCCGGCAGGGTGTCCGGTGCGAAGATGGTGCCCATCAATTCGACCGCCCGCGGGCTGAGCAAACGCTTCCCATTCAACTGGCCGCCGTTCACCAGCATCTGACCAAATAACGCATAGTCAATCGGCGGTGCCCCGCAGCCCTCCCGCGCCGGAAAAGTATTTGGTGGGACCCGGGTCAGGCTGCTTCTCCAGCCCTCTAGCCGTTTTCTGGTAGACCGACGCCAGGCGAGGGATGCGATCTTCGGTTGGTGAAAAGAACGTGTCCTTCATACCCAGCGGGTCGAATATGCGCTGCTTGAGAAATACATCGAAGGTTTGTCCTGAAACGATCTCCACGATACGGCCGAGCCTGTCGAATCCGGCGCCGGGGCTGTAACTCCATCGCGATCCCGGCTGAAACTCGAGCGGCAGGGCTCCGAGCCGGGGGATGTAATCGGCCAGAGTTTCGCCCGGTTTTCGCGCGACCTTGGCCGCTTCGGATGTACTCATCGGTCCGCTCACCAACCCCGACGTGTGGGTGAGCAAGTCCCGAATCGTGATTTCACGGTCCGCCGGAATCGTATAAAACTGCGGCGCCGGATTTGCCGGATTCGCGCCGGCCGGCGCCGGAGTGGTTTGGCGGGCAACCGCCACTTTCATGGCCTTGAACTCCGGGATGAACTTAGACACGGGGTCCGTGAGCCGCACCTTGCCTTCTTCCATCAGCATCATGATGGCGACGCCGGTAATCGGTTTCGACATCGAGGCCATGCGGAAAATCGCATCCTTTGCCATCGGCTTTTTCGTCTCGATGTCCATCAGCCCCTGCGTCTCAAAATATGCAACACGGCCGTTGCGAGCCACGAGCGTGACGGCCCCCGAAATGTCACCCGCATCGATGCGGCGCTGAAGCATCAGATGAATTCTCTGCAAACGATCCGCGGAAAAACCGACCTCTTCCGGTTTCGCTTCGGGTAGTGCCGCTCCAACCAGGGGCAAAGCGAGGAGCATAAGGCAACGAGTCTCTTCATTGTTTCTCCTAGTAGGTTTTGCTGAAGCCGTTGCGGGTATTCGTTACTGTGAAGCCGCCGTCCTGCTGCGCGGAGATCTTGAGATAGTATGCGCGCCCGTTGTGCTCCGGCGCCGGAGGAGCTTGTGTGCCCTGCGGCGGCGGTGTAAAGGGCGTCACCGGCATGTTTTCAAGCGGCTGATCGAACAGGTTCGCAATGAACATTCCGGGGACCGTGTATTCCTGCCCCCCAAGCTGCGAAAAGTGAATCTGCCAGACATCCTCGACACGCGGCGCGCTGAAGAAGATCTTCATTGCATCCGGTTGAGCGCCTTTGCGAGTGCCGTTGTTTGTCACGATCACTTTCGGATTGACGGCATTGACAAGGAATTCCGCATTGACGTTGCCGTGGCGCGCCGCGAGCAACAGGTCCACTGTGCCGATTCGATTGTTCGGGCACATCAGATCGAATTGCCTGTTCAACGTCAGATCGCCCAGGTGCATCGTTCGGAATTTGCCGAAAGTAATCACGCTGCCAAGAGACTGGTCGTCCTCGGTCAGGTTGACGCCTGCCTGAGGCGTGAAATTGGCACAGTAACGATTCGGAGTGGCCTTGCCCTGCAGCGGAGTTTGAAGGACCTGCGTCGCGGAGGTCGCTACACGCCAGTCGAGACCAGCGACGGGGATCTTGTCGCCGGGTTTCGCGACAGTGTGTTTGGTTTTGGTGTAAAGCTCCCGATAACCTCCCTGAAGGAACGCGTCCGTGGTTGCGTTGGGCTGAGTGTTCGGGCCGTGATCGACGAACTCCATGATCGGAATGCGCGTTGCAAGCTCTGCCAGGCCACCGATGTGGTCGCCATGGTAGTGCGTCGTGATCAGGTGATCGATTTTCGTCAGGCCGGCGTCTTTTGCCGCGGCCACAATGCGCTCGGCATCGCGCACCGCACCCGCGCCCGCGTTTCCCGAATCGATGAGCGCCGACTCACCGGACGGTGTCACAAAAAGCACGGCATTGCCGCCCTCGACATCGACGACGTAAATGTCCAGGGTCGTGCGCGCCGTCCTCGTCTGCGCTGCGACGGCCGTTGAGAAAAGCAACAGAACCAGTACGACAAAGTACATTCTTGAGCGCATTCAACTCCTCCTGGCGGTGCAATTGAACCCGCATCGTATGTTCCGGCGAACTGATCTGTCAATTTCTGTGGCGAATGGGAAGAAGAGGGGGATCCTAGCCGCCAATGAACAGAAAGAAAGATCTGACCAATGCTCAATTCCCAATGCTCAATTCTCATCGGGTGAGAATTGAGCATTGGGAATTGAGCATTGGTCAGATCTTTCTTTCTGTTCATTGGCGGCTAAGATCCCTTTCCTCTTCTTGCCGTCCTGCAACAAATTCTTGTCATGCCGCCGATGCGGACTTAGAGTAGGTGGACCTGACAAATACCTTGCCTGGAAGGTGCCATGAGCAAAAACAAGAGTAAGAAGAAGATTTCCCGCCGGAAGTTTCTCAAGGGAACGGGGGCTGCGTTTGCCGTCGCGACTGCGGCGCCCGCACTCGAGGCGCAGCGTCCTGCAAACGGCTCGGCCTCCGCCGTGGCCGACGCGTCGGTGCCGCGGACGACCATTCGCGTGGTGATAAACGGCGCGGAGCGGCGTATCGAAGTGGAAGATCGCTGGACGCTGGTTGAACTTCTGCGCGATCACCTGCAACTCACCGGAACAAAGATCGGCTGCGACCGCGGCGAATGCGGAGCCTGCACAGTGCTGCTGGACGGCAAGCCGGTTTACTCTTGCAGCAACCTGGCGGTCTGGGCGGACGGCAGGTCGGTCCAGACGGTCGAAGGGCTCGCGGAGGACGGGCGGCTCGATCCGCTGCAGCGGTCATTCATCGAGCACGACGGCCCGCAATGCGGTTTCTGCACATCGGGGCAGTTGATGGCCGCGAAGGGGTTGCTCACGCGCAACCCGCGTCCCACTGCGGACGACGTGCGCGCGGGACTGACGGGCAACCTGTGCCGCTGCTCCAATTACAACCGCTACGTCGAGGCTGTGCTGGCTGCCGCCAAAGGGGGTGCGCGATGAGACGTCAAACGAACGCGCCTGTTAAACCGTTGAAGACCATCGGCCACCCGACACCCCGAATCGACGCCGTCGCGCGCGTTACGGGAAAGGCCGCCTACAGTGGTGATGTTCGGCTGCCGGGGATGCTCTATGCACGCGTGCTGCGCAGCCCTCACCCGCACGCGCGGATTCGCCGCATCGATCTTTCCAGGGCGCTCGCGCTACCCGGCGTCAAAGCAATCCTCACTCACGAAAACTGCAAGGTTGTATGGGGCGCCGGCGGTATCTCGGGCGGACTGCAATACAACGACGAGATCAAGAAAATCACCAAGCACCGGCGTTATGCGTTCAACAATCCCGTGCGCTTCGTGGGCGATCCGGTGGCGGCCGTTGCTGCCGTGAACCGGCACGTGGCGGAGGAGGCTCTGCGTCTCATCGAGGTCGACTATGAGGTGCTCGGTTTCGTGCTCGAGCCCGAAGAGGCGCTCAAGCCGGGCGCCGTCCAGATCTGGCCCGAAGGCAATCTCTCGCCCACGGCTCAGAACCAGCTGCAACCACAACAAACGCGGCGCGGGAATGTTGAGGAAGGCTTCCGCACCGCCGACCTCGTGTTCGAGGATCGCTATTCCACTGCCTTTGTCCATAATGCACAGATGGAGCCGCGCGTGTGTCTCGCGAGTTGGGATGCGGACAAGCTGACCCTCTACACTCCGACCCAGGGCATTTCGAACTGCCGGAGCGACACAGCTCGAGACCTGGGAATTCCAGAAGCGAAAGTGCAGATCGTCTGCCAGTACATGGGTGGCGGCTTTGGTAACAAGAACCAGAATCAGGATGCCGACCTCATTACTGCGATGCTGGCCAAGGAGGCCGGCGCTCCTGTCAAGCTCGAGCTCTCGCGGAAAGAAGATTTCATCGGCGTCCACGGCCGCTGGCCGACGGTCCAGTATTACAAGGTCGGCGTCAGTCGCGACGGTGTATTGAAAGCGATTCAACTGCGGGGATACAGCGGCATGGGACCCTATCGAAAGAATTCGGGCTCCATCGGCGGCATCGACCTTTATCAGTGTCCCAACATCGAGAGAGTGGTCTATCCCGTCTACACCAACAAAACGGTGTCGGGAAACTTCCGCGGACCTGAGTACCCGCAAGGCTTCTATGGCATCGAATCGATGATGGACGACGTTGCGTACAAGCTGAAGATGGATCCCGTGGACTTCATCCTGAAAAACATGACGCGGAAGTCCAACGACGAAGTCCCCTATACGAACTACAGCCTGGAAGAATGCATGCGCCGGGGCGCAGAGGCTTTCGAATGGAAGAAACGCTGGCGTCCGCAGCCGGGCTCGGATCCGGGCCCGATCAAGCGCGGAGCCGGTGTGTCGTTTATGGCATTCCGATCGGCGCTGGGCCGCAGCAATGCCGAGATCCGGCTCGATGCGAAAGGCCAGTACACAGTGTTTGTCGGAGTGACGGACGTGGGCCCCGGCGCCAAAACGACGATGGCGATGATTGCCAGCGAAGCGCTGGGCGTGCCCCTGTCGAAGGTGCAGGTCGTGTGGGGCGATACCGATCGATGCCCGTACTCGGTGGGCGAGTCCGGCAGCCGCACGACAATTCAGACGGGCCAGGCCGTCATCGAGGCCGCCGAGGCGCTCAAACGTCAAATCGCCGAAAAAGGATCGCCGAAAGGCCAGAACACGCTCGCCGGCTCGGCATCACCCAATCCGTCGCTGGAAGGCAAGGTACGGGCCGCGTTTGGGGCACACTTCGTGGAAGTGGAAGTGGACACCGAGCTTGGCCGGGTCCGCGTGCTGAAATACGTCACGGTTCACGACAGCGGGCGCATCATCAATCCTCTCACGGCCACAAGCCAGATCAAGGGCGGCGCTACCATGGGAATTGGAATGGCGCTGCACGAAGACCTGCTGTACGACCGCCGGAATGGCCAGCCGCTGACGGCGGGTTTCTACGGCGCGCGGATTCTCACGCATCGGGATGCCCCGGAGATCGAGGTGATCTTTATCGAAAGCGACGACGGGTACGGACCCTATGGCGCAAAAAGCATCGGAGAATCGAGTAAGGTTCCGGCGGTAGCCGCCGTTGCCAATGCAGTCTTCAACGCGATCGGCCGCCGCATGAAGGATCTGCCGATCACTCGCGACAAAATTCTGGGAGCACTCGCATGAAAACATTTGCCAATTCCAATGCTCGTGATCTCCAGCAGGCGGTAACGCTCGTCCAGCAAACGCACAAGGACGGTAAAGCCGCCTCGTTTGTCGGCGGCGGAAGCGACCTGCTGGGCCTTGTGAAAGAGCGCATCGTCTCACCGGACATGCTCGTTAATCTGAAGACCATCAAAGGTCTCGATCAGGTAACCCAAACCGCCGGCGGAGTGAACATAGGCGGTCTCATCACACTGGACACACTGACCCGCAATCCGGTAATTCGTCGTGACTACGCTGTGCTGGCCGAAGCCGCTGAGACGGTCGCCACACCGCAAATCCGCAACGTCGGAACACTGGCCGGCAACGTGAACCAGCGTCCGTGGTGCTGGTATTTTCGCAATGGCTTCCCGTGTTTCAAGAACGGCGGGAACACGTGCTTCTCATTTGGCGGTGAAAACCAGTTCCATGCGATCTTCGGTGGAGGGCCGAGCTATATCGTCCATCCGTCGGATACCGCAGTAGCCCTCGTGGCGTTGGAGGCCAAATTCCGAATCGTGGGCCCTTCGGGCGAACGTCTGCTGCCCGCCGCCGATTTCTTCGCATTGCCGCAGCAGAATCCTGCTCGTGAGAATGTTCTGGGACCCGAAGAAGTACTCGCCGAAGTGCAACTGCCCTCGGCGCGCCCGGCAACCCGCAGCACCTATCACAAGATCATGGACCGCGAGGCGTGGACGCACGCCGTTGTAAGCGCAGCCATCGTGCTCGAGATGGAGAAGGACGTCTGCCGGAATGCGCGGATCGTGCTGGGAGGCGTGGCGCCCATCCCGTGGCGGCTGCCCGAAGTCGAGCGAATGCTTGCGGGCCAGCGCATCACGGAGACGCTGGCAGCCAAGGCCGCCGAGACTGCGCTCGAGGGCGCAAAACCGCTCGCGAAGAATGGCTATAAGGTGCCGCTCACAAAAGGCGTCGTGCGCCGGACATTGCTGGGACTCGCCGGCCGCGCGTAGTGCGTTCGGATTCGACCAATGGATTCCCCTCCTCCTGGAGGAGGGGTGGCTGCGCCACAAAGAAAAAGACCAGTTCCGAAATGGCGCAGACGGGGTGGTCAGGACCGATGAATAGTTCCAGGAATCGTTTCTTAAAGATTCTGCGAACCTGACCACCCCGTCCGCGCTCTCAGGGTGGCTTCGCAGCATTTTATTAATCGCGCGTCCACCCCTCCTTTTCAAGGAGGGGTTCAGTGGTCGCGGCGCTGCCATCGCAGAAACAATAACACCGCCTCTCACAGTGACCAACCGAAGTGATCCCGAATTGATTGCCGCCTGCCTGAACGGAGATAGCGGGGCATGGGAAGCTCTTGTGCAGCGCTACAAACGATTGATTTACTCCATTCCTTTCAAGTGGGGACTGCCACGCGAAGACGCGATGGAAATCTTTCAGGCGGTATGGCTGGATTGTTTTCAGGAATTACACTCTCTCAGGGATGTAGACCGGCTTCAAGCGTGGCTCGTTCGAATTGCTGTAAGGAAATGCTATCGATTTGCCGAAAACAGACGTGGGGCGCCCGCGAGCGTGGAACTCACGGAGACGGATTTGAAAGAAGATCCGAGTGCAGGGTTGGTTCAGCGCCTGGAACAGGAACAGGTTATCCGGGATGGAATCGGTAAGTTGAGCCCGCGTTGCAAACAGGTTATCGAGGCTCTGTTCTTCGAGGAGCCGCTTCCGAGTTATGCCGCTATCGCCGCACGCCTCGGGTTGTCTGCCAATTCGATCGGTTTCACCCGGGACCGCTGCCTGGAGCGTCTGGGAACATTGTTAGGGGAGCTGGGGTATGAATACTGATTTTTTTTGTTGCCACATACTTTTGCGGTATGGAGCCGCTACTTAATCCAGTTGGAGGACCAGATTATGTCGGTTAAGTATGACAATCATATAGCTATTTCGAGGCTGTTCGAGCGTGCCCGCACGAAAACCGAACTGGATACGGCGTCCCAGACCCACCTTGCCGGCTGCGATTTCTGCCGCGAAAGGTTGAGCTGGATGGAGAGCGCCTCTGCTCTCGGCGCGAAGGAAACGTCGTACGAACCTCCCAAGACTTTGATGGACAATGTGTTGGGCCTGGGCCGGGCTTCGCGCCTGAAGCAATTGCGCAACTTCATTGTGGCTTCGCTGACATTCGACAGTTTCAAAGATCTTGCCTCCCTGCCAGTCCGAGCGGAGGGAGTTGCAGCCCGGCAAATGACCTACGAAGCCGAGGAGTTCGAGATTGGCCTCTGGCTGCGATGGTCTGAAGACCGAACCCTGACGCTTACCGGACAGGTGCTCAGCAAGACCGGGGCACCGATCAAGGACTCGTCCGCCCAGGTGGATCTGGTTATCGATGGCGATCACATCAAGACGTCATCGTTGAGTCCATGGGGCGAATTCTCCTTTCCCGACTTGCCGCAAACGAAGTTCGGCCTGCAGGTTTCTTTTATGGGCCGCGTGCTGCGTATTCCATCTATTCTGTTAGTAGATGAGGAAGGAAGTTAGCGGCACTCCACGAACTCCCGGCAATCTCGTCGATGAAGTCTGTCAAATTCAAAATGCTGAAGAACTGTCCAATTGGAAACAGCAGCGTGAGATTACTGTCGACCTGATCAGTGCCCTGATGGTCGAGGTCCGACGTCTGCTCGACAGCGCCGAATTCGATTCGGCCGGCCGTCTCTCAGAGTGGTGCATATTGCTCGTCCAGGGGCTGGCCGATCCGGGCATCAGGGCCAGCGCGGCAGTCACAAAGGGTATTGCGCTTGCGCGCGTGAACGAACACGCCAAAGCATTGCCATACTATGACCAGGCCCTCGAGCTCTACGAGCAGGCCGGGGATGAGTTATACGCCGCGAAAGTCCGAATGAGCCGCATGTCCACGTATTCCCACCTTTCCCGGTATGAAGAAGCCCTTTGTGATGCAGAGATCAGTAACGAAGTGTTTACCAGGCTGGGACAGAAGCGGCTTCTGGCGAAAAACTGCAACAATCTCGGCGAGGTCTTGTTCCGGCTGGATCGCTTCCAGGAATGGCGCGCTACGCTGGACCGCGCCGCGGCATTACTGACAGAGCTCGGTGACCGGCAGTCCCTTGCCATGGTCTACATGAACCATGCTGTGGTTGTCACGAGCCTGAATATACCTTCCGAAGCGCTCCGATATTATCGGTTATCGAGGCAACTGGCCGAGGAAACCGGACAAACCTGGCTCGCCACCGTTTGTAACTACAACCTCGGTTATCTCCACTACGCTCAGGGCGAGTATACAAAGGCCCTCGATATCTTGACGGAGACTCGCGGCGCCCTCCGGACCGACCAGTGGTACGTTCCCCTTTGTGACCTTACCGAGAGCGAAATCTATCTGGAGATGAACATGTATCGCGAGGCGGCCCGCCTCGCGGAGGCCGCATACAGCGCTTTCGAATCCACCGAAAAGCCTTTTGAGATGGCGAAAGCGCTATCAGTCATGGGCATTGCCTACAGTCAGCTTCGCGACTTCAAACAAGCGGCCAGGTTGTTTGAGCGGGCCAAAGCGATGTTTAAAGACCAGGGGAACGATGTCCGCGCTGCCGCGACTGATTTGTACAAGGGAATCATGTGCCTGCAACTCGGCCAGTCTTCAGAAGCGAGAGTCATCGCGCAGCAGGCATACGAAACCTTCATGAAAGCAGACGTCAAAACCAGAGCTGCTTTCGCCCAGATTGTTTCAGCGCGAGCCAGCCTGAAGGCTGGAGATTCGGAGGCCGCATCCCACGATGCGGCAGCGGCAACTTCCTTGTATGAAAAATCGCCTTCTCCCTGGGTCGGCCCGCAACTGCATGCTGTTCTTGGCCAGATTTATCTGGCTCGAGGCGCCCTGGAAGATGCCCGCAAAGAGTTCCGCAAGGCCATCGACGAACTGGAGCGAGTCAGGGCGAACATTGCACCCGATGAGTTGCGCCTCAATTTCCTGAAAGACAAGGTTCCCGTCTACGAATTGCTCGTAAACACGGATTTGCGATTAGGAGATCCTGCCAGCCAACGGGAAGCACTCGAGACCGCCGAGCGAGCCAAGTCTCGAACACTGGTCGACCTTTTGGCCGGGAGCATCGACTCACTGCGGAATGTCACATGGTCTTCGGTCGAAGACGTCCAGGATGTACTCGCGCCCGATGCAGCACTGGTCGAATATTTCATGAGTGGCGACGAAGTAATGGCCTTCTGCCTGTCACCGGAAAGATTCGAAGTCGTTCAAAGGATTTGTTCGCGGGACGCCCTGAAAAAACGATTCGAGCTGCTGCGATTTCAATTTTCAAGACTCAGCGTCCAGGCCGCTGTGGCAAAGGAAAGAGAAGCAACCTTTCTGCTGAACGTCCAGGATCATCTGGCAGAGCTTTACAGGATGCTTATTGGTCCTCTCGAAGCGTTTCTCGCCGACCGGAAATCCCTGGTATTTGTGCCGTTCGATTTCCTGCACTATCTGCCCTTCCACGCCCTTTTCGACGGCTCCAGCTATCTGACCGATCGTTTTACGATCAGTTTTGCGCCGGCCGCCACGATCTATCGGCTTTTCAGGACGAAACTGGTCGCCGTCAATGGACCGGCTGTCTTGATAGGCGTTCCGGACGCCCGCACGCCATTCATAACGGACGAGATTGAAAGCATTGGTTCGGTGCTACGGGACGTAAGGAGCTACATGGGCTCAGAAGCCACACGGGAGCGGCTGACCCGCGAGATGACCCGCGCACGGTTGATCCACATTGCGAGCCACGCGCTCTTTCGACCCGACAATCCGATGTTCAGCTCCATCCAACTCCATGACACGGCGCTTAACTTCTTCGATATTTACAACCTTCGCACGTCAGCTTCTCTCATCACATTGAGTGGCTGTGGCACGGGCCTGAGCAGCGTTGTCGCGGGCGATGAATTACTCGGACTTGTGCGGGGATTCCTTTATGCGGGCACCACGTCCGTTCTCATCAGCTTGTGGGACGTCAATGACCGCACGACCGCGGATCTCATGAGGTATTTTTACGGCCATCTGGCCGAGGGACAGCCGAAAAGTCACTGTCTGAAGCTGGCTATATCACGCCTCCGGCAAGAACATCCCCATCCCTACTACTGGGCGCCTTTCCTGTTAATGGGCGACCCCAGCTAGAAAATTCAACCCACCCATACTTTCGCAGGCTCCGCCGTTCACTTAACTCAGTGAATCGAGCTAATCCTTTAAAAAACGAAAGGGAATAAAACAAATGAATTCAGAAATGGTCGACAGCACAATTGTCCTCGAAATCGAAGAACTGGAAGCCAAAACCGCCCCTCAGTCCAGCGCCAGTTTCCTCGACTAAGAGAGCTTAAGCAGCGCTTGGGTTCGGCTGGGAATTTTGGCTGACCAGACCACTCCCAGCCGCCCAGACGAGTCTCTTCACCGACTCACCAATGTCCTGGTTTGAGCATCCCAGTGGAGAATCAGGCAGTCTGTGCACGATTCGCCGGTGCCGTGAACTCCAACGAGGTCACGCGTCCAGCCAGGAACGAGGAAGGAGACATCCTTCGGTATATCCGGCTCGGGATACGGAAAATCAAAGATGAGGATTTGCGTCGGTGGACGAGACTGCAGCAGTTTCAAGAGCTCCGTCGTTGGAGCCGCCCGCAACTCGAATTGACGGTCTTTCTGGAACCAGAGGTAGGACAAATTGACCGTGAGAAATGCGGCAGCGAACGCCATCTGAAGTTTTGGGTTCCGAAGCTGGCTGTACAGCCAGGCAAGCAGCCAGACAAAAACCATCGACGCGGTGTAGACCTGCCGGCTGGGCAAGTACCCGGAGTAGGTCAGGAAAATATACGGCAGCAGGGTCAGGGTCACGGCACCGATCGCAGCACCGAACTGACGAGCCTGGGGCCAACGGTGGAGATCGATGCGGAAGAGGGCAACGATCACAACCAGCCAGGGCCAGACCAGTCGAAGCAGTGTCCTGATCATGACCATTGCCGCTTGCGGGCCGATCGCATACACATTCTTCTGGATGAAATGATTTGTCGACCACGTGTGGAGAAAAACCGCCACGAAGATTGCAACGGGCATGAGCAATATTCCGTAAGCCGGCGGGAAGAGCTTCTTACGCTGCTGCCATTGCAACATTGGGACGAGCGCCAGAACCATCAGCGCCGATTCCTTGGAAAATAGCGCGAAGAAAAAGAAGACTGCGCTCCAGAAGTACCGACGCTTCAGCCACGCGAGCAAAGTGCATAGAACGAACAAGCCCTGCAATGTTTCGCCCATCCCCGTCACCCACATCACGGCTTCCTGAGGCGCTTGAAACACCGCGAACATCGCCGCACCTGCAAACGCGACCACCTTGTCGCGGGTGGTCAACAGCAATAGGCGTGAAAAAAGCCAGGCATTGATGAAATGCAACAGGATGTTGAACGCGTAGAAAAACTCGGGACGGTAGCCGAACACGCTCTTCAAAAGACCATACAAGGCGATGCTCGTAGTCCGGAAATTCATGGGAGGGACTGTGAAGAGGAAAAAGAAGTCCTGTTTCAATTTATCGGACCACTCCAGCAGAACGTAATCGTCCGCGATAAAGCCATTATTGAGGACCGGCGCGTAGGCAGCAAAACAGAGCAGGGCAAGCAGAAGCGCGAATGAGAGATTTCTCACCTGAGGATTCAACCCCCGCTCGAAGCTTCGAGCGCGGATATACTCTCATACACTTGTCCGTCTGAGTGTTTTTGAAATTGCGGGCGGGCCAGTGTGGGTTTTGCCGGCGGAGAGCTAAAGGGCTACGCGACTCCCAGCTGTTTTCCGGTTCGCGAATCGATCGCGTCCCGTTTTGAGCGGTTCCCTGGCAGGAATTCGTCGATCGAGGAGTCTGCCACCAGATATGTGCCGCCATTATCGAGATCGCCGATCAGCTCCCCTTCCATCAGGTTAAAACGCTGGTTATAGGCGTCATAATCGACCTTAACAAACTGCATATCTGCCTCCATCTCACTTATCGGCAGGTTGAGGGCCGGGCATTAGCGCTTTTCCTGGCCGTAGGTGAAAACGCGGGCTTTAGCCCGCATTTATTCAAACGGAGTCGCTACCTTTCTCACTATAGTTGACACGTTCCCGATCTGTCGATAACAGTCGCGCGCAAGCGTGAATTTTCCCTCGCCATATCCAATCGCGATTCTGCCTTTAAATGGCCGCACATCAGCAAACCCGATGCCAGCCGCGGTAACACAAACTTTCTAAACATTATTAAAGCTCCCGCGAGAGACCGGCAATATCCCACTCTGGCTGCCTGACTTACCCCAACCGAAATTGGCAGTCTAACAACAGAGTGCTCGCGTCAGGATTGTTCTGACGTCAAAGCTAGAAAAGCTGTATCAACTTCCGAGTATTCGCTATCCTAGTTGAGAATGGACAATCAAGCATGATGTCTTCAGATCGCAAGCGCAGGTTAAGAAGAGAGATCGCTGAGATATTCCATGCACAAAACCAAGAATGGATTACGGCGATATCGTTGACAATTGACGCGATGTACCAGGAATTCATTCGAGAACAACAAGAGAGTGCAAACAAAGATGGCACGCTCGAAAAATTAATGGTCGTGGGTGACGCGAACATGGTTCGAGGGCACAGGCGCGGGTTCCGGGTTGCTTAGTGCTTTCGTGCTCGCAAATCTTCCAGGAAAGCACGACGGGTCCGTCGCCTTCCATATCGCCAATCGCCGCACATTTAATTCATCTGAATCTCACCAAGATGGGGAGTGCTGATGGGTGACGAAAACAATCGAAGCTCACCCTCCGAACAGGGTGATCCGGAACTGGGCCGGCAGCTTTCATCGGCCCGTCTTCTGGCTGGATTGACTCAAAACGATATCGCGGAGAAGGTCGGGGTCAGCCGGCAACACATTTCGAATATCGAAACGGGAATCACAAGCCCGACGGTTCGAGTGCTGCGTGACTACCTGCACGCTTGCGGCACGGACCTGGCGGAGTTTTTCTACGGCCCTCTTCCGACGGATCAAACACCGCGCCAGCGGGAATACCACCGGAAGCTCCAGGCACTGCTGGACGACTCAACAATTTCTCCTGTCATTACCAAAATTCTTGACTCGTTCATGACATCAATGCAGTCTTCGCTGGCAGCACTGGTACAACCTATTCGCGTGCAGGCGCGGCGCACGCGGACGCAGAACATCAAGAAAGACAGGCAGCGTAAGTAGATCTGAAAAAGCAGTTGATCATGTGATGTCACCGCGATAATTTGAACCCCTGTTGGTAAAATTTCTATCTATCCCCGTGGTCACGCCTCAGCAAGGAGTTGGGGCGCTTCAGCGTCAGCACAGGTACTCGGAATCCAAAACCGCAGGGCCTGCAGATTTTTGCGAAAGGGCGAAATTTATGTCTGGCGAAACCGAGGAACTGAAGCGGAAGCTCGAGGAAATGCTTACCTCGAGTGACAAAGAATGGGTCAATTCTGTATCCGTGACGCTGAACGCGATGCATCGGCAATTCGAACTGGAACGGCAGGGCCAAAAAACCATGGTCCCTTTCAACCCGTATGGGGCTTGCAAACGTCAGATCTGTCTCCTCTATTGGAAACGCTCGCAAGACAGGTCCGGTTGCAACTTCGCGGAGCCGGGGTTCGTTCTTCTTATTTTTTGACCCGTCCTCCATCCATTAAACTAAACCCGGAGCGTGGGAAAGGCTCGACCATTAATCCTATCCTTTAGGTCGGCCTTGTGTCGCTCATCATGGCATCATCCCGGCACGCGTCGAACAGGCAATTTCGCCTGCAAGCTGGGGAATTCCGCCCTGTCCGGCTTACTGCTGATCGACCTGCGATCGCGAAAAAACAATGCAGGCGCTGTTGTATGAGACCAGCCCGGGTCAGGTACTTGTCGTGCAATCGTTATTGGCGATGTGCTACTCCGGACGTCAGACAAAAGATCCTCCAAGCTTGCTGTACAGACTGCGTCTGACCGCCTGGCGGCATCACATCGATTCCACTGAAAGAGGGCGGGTTGGTTGTGATGAAAAAAAGGCAGTCTGCATCGTATTCCCCCCGTAGCTGCGTCATCACTTTCATCGCTTCCGATCTCGCCCTCTTTCATCTCCGTATGCCGGCTCTGAATGGATCGCACACTGTAGATGCCCGATCCAACGACGCAGCCGGCGATCCTTCCTCTTTGGCCATGTCTACAATCAATGTCAACAATGCTTCGGCTTTTCCGTCCCCTCCACAAGGTCCTGTTGATTTCCAAACGCGCTGGTGTTTCAAATGCGGCTCTTTACCCCCGTGATGCGACTTCACTGTCACGCTGCTTTCCGGAGCGACGTTGATGGGCACAGCAACCGATGACGGCCTGCCGTCGGGAACGCTTACGATTCGATGGCAAGTCGTTTACGGACCCGGTCCGGTAATATTCAGCGCTCCACAAAGCACGACGACAAACGTGACTTTTACAATGGCGGGTACGTACGGGTTCAGTTTGACCGTTTCGGATGGCCCGTTCGTCTCATCGGACGAAGTCACAGTAACGGTCAACGCGTTATAGCCCGAGGCGCAATTCTGAATAATTCGGGGACAGACTCCGAATTCCGTGCGGCTCTTCCTGAGCCGCTATTCACGGAATTCGGAGTCTGTCCCCGAATTATTCAGAATTGCGCCTTATCATCTTGCCGCTAAGTAAAGTTCGTACTCGAAACGACAATCTTTGCACAGGATGATCAGTTCATCGTCCTTGGAAGGCGGACACAAGACCGACTCGATTTCTTCCTCAGGGATATCTCTAAGGCAGCGCGTGCATTTCATTGCTTCCATAATACATTTGACTTCGGCTGGAAACTTCCGGCATCAGTCCATGCCAAAATGCTGACACGCCATGCGCGCGATGGTCTTGCCGATGCTAAGCGACGAAGTGGCGGCAGGGGAAGGGGCATTGAGAACGTGAATCATGCGTTCGCCCCGAATGACCCGGAAATCATCGAGAAGATTCCCGTTCGTATCGACGGCCTGCGCGCGGACGCCCGATCCGCCGGGCCGAAGATCCTCAGGTTTCAACTCCGGCAGAAGGCGCTGCAGTGCGGACACGAAGGCGTTCTTGCTGAGAGAGCGCCAGAATTCTCCAGCTCCGGTTTTCCAGTGTCGCGAAGCCATCTTCCAGAATCCCCTGTAGCTGAACGTGTCTGCCACATCGGTCAAACGGAAATCGGTCTTTCGATAGCCTTCGCGCATGAAGGCCAGGACGGCATTAGGACCTGCCTCCACTCCGCCTCCGATCATGCGAGTAAAGTGAACGCCGAGGAACGGGAATCGCGGGTCCGGGACAGGATATATGAGGTTCCTGACAAGCGAATACCGCGACGGGTTCAGCTCGTAGTACTCACCGCGGAATGGAATGATGTGCACCTCGGGATCGACCCCGCACATTCGGGCAACACGATCCGACTGTAATCCGCCACAGTTCACCAGCGCGTCGCACTGAAATTCTCCTGCATTCGTTTCAAGAATGAGCCGGCCCTCCGAGCGGCGGCAGGCTGTAAGCCGCGCAGTCGTCTTGACGTCACAGCCGTGCTCTGAAGCCATCTGTCCGAATGTACACGCTACAGCTTTGTAATCCACAATGCCGGTCTCGCGCACAAACAATCCTCGGATGCCCGCTGCGTGCGGTTCGTACTCACGTATTTCGTCCGGAGCCAGCCAGCGCATTCCGCGTAACCCGTTGGCTTCACCTCGCCGGTGCAATTCCTGCAAGCGCGGCAACTCGTCCTCTTCAGTGGCAACGACAATTTTGCCGCAGCGCTCGTGCGCGATGCCGTGCTCCTGGCAAAATCGATACATGGCCTCGCGCCCTTCGACACAAAGCTGAGCCTTTAAAGAGTCGGGTTTGTAATAGAGACCCGAGTGGATGACGCCGCTGTTATGGCCCGTCTGATGAGAAGCTAACCGAGGTTCGGCCTCGACAAGAATGAGACGCCGGCGAGGATTCTGATCCAGCAGGGCATTCGCAGTCGCAAGGCCGACAATGCCGCCGCCGATAATCGCGATCTCGTATTGCTCCACGCGTCTTATTCTACACGCCTTCTACATGTCGTTCTGGACGCCGTTCGGAGGATTCTCATGCAGGAACTGCCAGTTCTGCCACGGAATACCAGTTGCTTCGCCGGGTGAGAAACATCGAAATGAGCCGTATGATGGTCCAGTATTGGCCCCGGGGCGACCCGCCGCGGACGGATCCGATCGTGGTCCCGTCGGCTCGTGTCAGGTACCGCTTCGCGGCATCTCTTCGGAAAAGGCTGAGCGTCTCGCGCAGTTGGAGCCCACATTCAAGAAAGAACTCACGCTCCCGGCGGTCGGGCACACCAAAGGTCCAGGGCTCACCCCAGGCCGTGGTGTATTTGTGCTGCGGAATGTGGGGAAATTTCTCGAGCAGCTCGAGCATGGCCTGGCTTGCATAGTCCATGGCGAGCGAACTTCCGGGCGCGGAGTAATTCGCAATCGTGCCGAGGGTATCGCGGACCGACTGTTCTGAAAGGTACATACTCACGCCTTCCCAGATAAAAAACGTTTTTTCAACAGGCGAGTAGCCGGCGGCACGAAGCACGTCACGAAGCGTGTCCCGCTTGAAATCGATTTCGGCAAAATGAACGTGCGATGGGATCGATCCCAGAGTCTCTTCGAGACGCTGCTTCTTGATCTGCTGTGTGGACTGGTAGTCGACTTCGAACACTTTCTTGTCTTTCAGCCGGTCCGCGTACCGATACGCTCGAGTATCGAATCCCGCACCGAGGATAACGACCTGCGTCGCGCCGTTTTCGAGCGCGGCCTGCAGATGGTCATCTATGAAACGCGTGCGTATAAGAAGCAGGTTCGACATTCCTGCGACTTCACGGTTCCGGCGACCCATCTCGTAGTCTTCCTGCAAAGCGCGGGCGATGGGGTGTTCGGTGATGAGCTGTAGCTGGGCAGGTCCCAGAATACGCTCCGCGAGCCAATCCGGATTGCGCACGCTGGGATCAGGCTCGCGGGCCCCAAAAGCTCTGAGGGCTGCAACCACGATGGAAGTACGGGAGGGCTGTCCTGGCCCAAAGCCGGGTGATGGAATCCTGGGAGACATGCAGAAGGCAATGGTATCAGCGATCGCATCGCCTTGACCACGCCTAGCGGTTCTTCGCAGCAGCAGATGGAATCGCCGGGGCTTCGGCGTCATACGCGATCCTTCCGCCAACGATGGTCATCAAAGGTTTGATGTCCTTGATCTGATCGGCCGGGATCGTCAGGTAGTCGCGATCCAGCACGACCAAGTCCGCCAGCTTGCCCGCCTGGATCGAACCGAGGTTGTTTTCCTGAAACACAAAGTAGGCATTCTTGCGCGTATGGGCTATCAACGCGTCCTCGCGGCTGATCGTTTGCCGAAGGACCCTGGTGCCGCCGACCATCTTGCCCGTGACCGCCCACCACAGAGTCGTGAAAGGCAGGATCTGATTGGCTCTGCTCCCATCGCTGCCGAATCCCCAGTTGACGCCACTGTTCTGGATGCTGCTCAAGGGCGCCATGTCGTATGCGCTGTCCCCGAAGATCCGATGATTGATCCCGCCGTTGATAACGCCCCACGGATGGACGGCGGCATACATGCCGAGCTCCTTCATCCGCGCGAGGTGCGACGGTTTGATGCGGTTGACGTGGGCCAGTACCCAGCGCAGATTCTTGATGGGATATTCCTTGTTGACGGCCTCGATCTGGTCGAGGAACCCGTCAATCGTATCTTCCAGCTCGGCGTGCACATGCAGGGGCAGGCCGGCCTTCGCGATCTCGGTGATGATGCGGCGCCACAGGGCAAGCTGATCGGGTTTCGGATTCGACTTAACCAGGAACATCGGATCGTGCAAAGGTCCGTAAACGCTTTCCCCGAACGTGACGTGATCGATGTAGTTGTCCCCCTGAAACAGTTTCATCTGAGCGATCTGTGGGAGAGCCCGGGCGACCTGCTCCGGCGTGGTGCCGGTACCAACACCATCGATACAAAAAACCCGCACGTTCAGCTGTCCCTGATCCGCCCATCGACGATAAACCGGTAATAAGTCGGCTTCGCATCCGGCGCTGCCGAATGCGGTGAGCCCGGCGCGATTCAGGTCTTTGATCATGACCGCTGTGCTGGCCTGGATTTCGTTCGGCGGCGCCACGGGAAGTTTGGCCGCAAGCGCGCGAATGCCCGCCTCCTCGATTCTGCCGGTGGGCTCATCGATCCCAAGCGTCTTGAGTGCAAGGCTGTTGAGATAGGTTTCGTAGTAGGACGCCTGCAGCAGCACGGGATTGTCCGGGACAACCCGGTCCAATTCCTCGCGGGTGAACGGCCGATTGTCATCCGAAAACTGGTCTATCGTCCACCCGCCGAGGTTGTAGATCCATTCGCCTCGACTTACCGCTTTCGCGCGGGCGCGCAGCAGTTCGAGCGCTTCCTTCCGGGATCCGACACCGTCCCAGCGCACTTCCCACTGCCACGTCGTACCCGCGCGCAGCAGGTGCATGTGGTTGTCGATCAACCCTGGAATGACCGCGCGTCCCCTCAGGTCGATCCTCCGTGTGTTTGGCCCGGCGAGCCGAATGATTTCAGAATTGGTCCCGACAGCCACGATGCGGTCACCCCTGACGGCTACAGCCTGCGCGATGCTGAAGCGCTCATCAACGGTGATGATTTTTCCATTGGACAGGACCATGTCCGGGGCAGAGTTTTGCGCGCACAGCAGCGAGGCCGCGCCCACAATCGCAAGCAATGCCCCGGCAGCCGCGATCTTCCACGTCGATTCTGTCATCGCATCCTCCCGCGTGTGGCTACGAATTAATACGGTTGTAGGAGTATAGAACACTACTGGAGATTCCCAAGGGCTGTCTCGGTTTGCGGCCACCCGCTCCATCTGGTCATGAATCCGCCGAAGGCAAATGCCAGTAACGGCACCTTGCCGACAAACACAGGCCAATAGTTCAATCCCACCAGAGCCAGGAGGAAGATTGCCGGTTTTGTCAAAGGTGAGTTCCACATTGGCATTCGCATTCTCGGGACCGCATTTGCGAACGAGACAATCGCCGGTTTACAGTCGATCGCTGGGAAATATATGGCAGAGGTTTGTTGCTTATTTCGTGGGTGGTGAACCCATGTGTGGAAGTTATTCGATGCCGGCGGCACTGAGGATTTTCAGAATTAAGACTTCTTCTTATCCAATTCCCTCATGCGTCGATGGACAAAATCTCTTGGGCTTTCAGCGCGGGGCGTTTCTGCTTTTTCATCGGGTTTGCTCGGATTGCCCTGATCCTGAGATTCCTCGCCTGCATCGGCATCTGGACGAATGATCCGGTTGATCTGCTTTCGAAGGCTCTCGGCCCGCGCCTTCCTGGCTTGTTCATCCTTTGTCATGAACCCTCCTTACACCTATATTCACTGTAGCCCTGCGCGGATTTGCGTTCGAGTCAGAACTGATGCCCGAACTGTTGCCCATTTACGAAATCGAGAGTGACGTCGTGTCCACTTTGGCGGCGACCAGGCGGCTTGTGTTGCAAGCGCCGACCGGTTCGGGCAAGTCGACACAGATCCCACAGATCCTGCTCAAACACGGACTGCTCGGCACCGGGCAGGTCGTGATTCTGCAACCGCGGCGCCTCGCCGCACGATTGCTCGCTTCTCGCGTAGCACATGAAATGAACGTCGAGCCTGGGCGCGAGGTCGGCTACCAGGTCCGATTCGAGAACGCAACAAGCAAGGCGACGCGCATCAAGTTCGAGACCGAAGGAATTCTGCTGCGTCAGATGATCCAGGATCCGGCGCTCGACGGGATCCAGGCCCTGATCTTTGACGAGTTTCATGAACGACATCTTTACGGCGATATCACACTGGCACGCGCGCTGGGCATCCAGGATCAAATCCGGCCCGATCTCCTCATCATTGTGATGTCGGCAACTCTCGACGCAGGTGCCCTGGAAAAGTATCTTCGGCCATGCGTGGTGCTGAGCTCGGAAGGACGAACCTTTCCGGTGACCGTCGAGTACCTGCCGCGAAGACTCGGCACCAATGCACCGCCTGTATGGGAACTGGCAGCCGACGCATTTTCGAAAGACTTGCGCACTGCAGTAATGACTCATGACCGCCAGGATGTCCTCGTCTTTATGCCCGGGGGATACGAGATCAACCGCACCATTGAAGCCATCCGGCACAAACCGGAGTCGAAGGGCTACCTTCTTCTTCCTCTACATGGAGAATTGCCCCCACGAGATCAGGACGCGGCGGTGGCCCGCTACGATCAGCCGAAGGTGGTGGTTGCAACGAATGTTGCCGAAACGTCCATTACGATCGACGGTGTGCGCCTGGTGATCGACAGCGGCCTCGCACGCATTCCTCGTTACGATCCCAATCGCGGGATCAATACCCTCCTGGTCGAACGAATAAGCCGATCCAGTTCCGATCAGCGGGCCGGCCGCGCAGGACGGACATCGCCCGGGCACTGCATCCGGCTCTGGTCGCAGGCCGAGCAGGAGGAGCGGCCGGCGCAGGAACTGCCCGAGGTCAAGCGGCTCGATCTCTCCGAAGTAGTTCTCACACTCAAGGCCGCCGGCATTGAAGACCTGCGCAAGTTTCGCTGGCTCGAGGCGCCCACTGACGCGGCTCTAAACCATGCGGAGGAGTTGCTCGCGGACCTGGGAGCGCTCCAGCATGAAGCGATCACCGATCTGGGCCGGCGCATGCTCGCGTTCCCGGTGCATCCCCGCTATTCGCGCATGCTGCTTGCGGCGCAACAATACCGCTGCGTCTACCGGGCGTGCCTCGTGGCCGCGTTGACGCAAGGACGTGATTTGCTTCTGCGCAATCCGAGCGGGGATGAGGCCGCGGCTCGCGATGATCTGTTCGGCGACAAGAGCACGTCCGACTTCTGGATTCTGATGCGCGCGTGGGCGTACGCATCGAGGAATCAGTTCAGGCTCGATGCGCTTCGCAAACTCGGTATTCACGGCGTCACAGCGCGGCAGGTTGGCCCGTTGCACGAACAATTCCTGCGGATCGCCAGAGACGAAGGCCTCGATATCGAGCCGCACGACGTGGACGAGGAGGCCCTTCAGAAGTGCATCCTGATCGGTTTCAGCGATCGCGTCGGCCGGATGGATCAAGGCACACTACGGTGCGAGCTTGTGCACGGCCGGCGTGGGATGCTGGCGCGAGAAAGCGTGGTGCGCGGAAGCCCCCTTATTGTCGCAGCCGAGATACGCGAGGTGGGCGGCCGCCCGGGTGAAGTGAACACGATTGTGTCGCTCGCCACAGCCGTCGAAGCCCAGTGGCTGCACCAGCTTTTCCCAGACGACATGCACTCGGAAGTGCGAGTGCACTTTGATTCCGTGACCCGCAGAGTGGAGGCCGCGCAGGTTACGCGGTTCCGCGATCTGGTGCTGACTGCGAAGCGCATGGAAACGCCTCCGGCAGATGATGCGGCGCGCCTCCTGGCCGAAGAGATCACGGCCGGCCGCCTGCAGCTGCCTAAATGGGATCACAGCGTCGATCAATGGATCTTCCGGCTGAATCTCCTGGCGCATGCCTGTCCTGATCTTCAACTGCCGCCAATTCGAGACGAGGACCGGCGGCATATCATCGAGCAGCTTTGCCTCGGGGCGATCAGTTACAGAGATGTCAAGGAACGAGAGGTGAAGCCCGTCGTGAAGTCCTGGCTGTCCGGCGGTCAACGCGAGTTTCTCGACAAACACGCGCCCGAGCGGGTCACTCTTTCCAATGGACGGACACCAAAGGTGACATATGACGGGGACGGACCGCCCTACATTTCACTGCGAATCCAGGAATTGTTTGGCGTGACGGAGACGCCCAGGATTGCGATGGGCCGTATACCGCTGGCCGTGCATATCCTGGCGCCCAGCATGCGGCCCGTCCAGGTGACGCAGGACCTTGCGAACTTCTGGCGCGAGCATTATCCGCGCATCAAGTCGGAGTTGCAGCGGAAGTATCCAAAGCACGAATGGCGTTGAGGTAAAACGCCACTAGAAGGTGAATCGCACGCCCAGCTGCGCCTGGAACGGCGACAATGCCGACCGCGCCTGCCGGAAGGTTGTGGCCCGCTCGTTTCCGTTGTAGTCGGCCAGGTTCACCGTATTGAAGAGGTTGAACATCTCCCACATGAATTCCACGTTTTTCGTTTCGCCCAGGGAGAACTTCTTCGTCAACCGAAGATCAGTGGCGAAGAACGAGTCGCCGCGGAGGTCATTGAAGCGAACACCGGCGAGCCGGTCGTTGTTGACGAAATCCAGGTTGTCATCTCTCCCGGTTGTGTGGTTGTACGGAGCCGCGCTATTGGCGGTCACGATGGCGCCCACGTTGATGCGGTATGGAAGCTCGTATACAACATTGCCGGTAAAGCGGTGCCGCACGTCGTTGTCCGAGGGACCGTAGTCCAGATTCCTGAACTTTTCGTTTGCATCGGTCGGAACGGTGCCGAACCCTCCGGTCGACCAGGTCTTAACGCTGCCCAGCGTGTAGCCAAGCAGGAAGCCAAGCCGATTGGCAAACCGCCGTTCCAGCCTCAACGCGAGAGCGTCGAGGTGAATGCGATCACTCATGTCGTGCTGGGTCTGCATCTGGAAGCACTCCGGTAGACCCTTCGCCCGAAGAGCATTGCCGAAGGGACAAACGCGCGCTCCACCTGTCTGGGTGAGTGGCAGTGGGGCATTGACATTCCGAATCATCTGGAAGTTCAAGCCAAGCAGGTGAATAAAGTCGGCCGAGAGCGCGAGGCCCGGAGTAATTGCATACTCGAAACCTCCGCTCCACTGCTGTGTATACGGCGTATTGCCCTTGGGCGATGGGACGGTCGAAGAGGTGACGGCTGCGGCAGGCAGATTCGCGGCATTGGGGACGAGTGGAAAGAAAGTCGGGTTGGCCAGTTCAACACTTTGAATGTTCAATCCGTTGTAGGAATTCACTGCCCCGCGCAGGCTGACGCTCGTGATGCGATCCTGAAAAATACCGTAGCTACCCCGAACGGCCGCTTTCCCGTTTCCCATCAGGTCCCAGGAAAATCCAAAGCGGGGCGATAGATCCAGGGTGTCATTTGGCATCGGACGCCAGGGCCGCACACCCAAAGCGCCTGCCGGTCCGAGCGCCACGTTGATCCAGACGTCCTCAGGGCGCTCACGGGAAAAACCCGGTTGTTGGAAGGCGTCGGGTCCACCGAGATCTCCTTTGAGATTCCTCAGGTCGTAGCGCAAACCCAGATTCAAGGTCAAGTTCGGCCGGACGCGCCAGGTATCATTCGCAAACAGGGCGTACATGTTCATGTCGCGGAAGAGCGTTGTATAGGTTGGGTCCGGAGACTCATTGCGGGTGAACTGAAGGTTAAGGCCTGCGGTGTAGCGGTCGGGCACGAAAGGTGCTTCGTCGCGGGGAAAACGGTAAGCGCCGTTAAAGTTTTCGTTGGACAACACGGGAGCGCGCACGGCGTTTATCTCGCCGCCCCATTTGAGCAGATGGTGGCCCCACTGATAGGTCATCGTGTTCGCAACGACCCAATTCTTTTGTGTACGCCCCTGCGGCGCGGCGGCGCCGTCGACGCCGATGCTCACGGTCGGAAAAGCCAGCGTTGGCAGGAAGTGTGCGGAAGCGGGTATGCTCCGCATCAAACGCTGAATGGAGCGGTTCAATCTGAGTTCGTTCACTACCCTTCCGCCGATGTGCGACGTCAGGCTCGCAGTAGCAAAATAAGAGCTGTTGATGTCGTCGAAACCGTTATCGGCGGCCTTCGATCCGCTGACATTCTTGTTGACGTCATTGTCGTCATCATAAAGATAGGTGAGGTCGAGCCGGTGAGAGGCGCCCAGATTGAAGTTTAACTTCCCTACCGAATTGACCTGGTTGCGCGTGCGCGGAACGACACTGCGCGTGTCGTAACCCATGCGGAGCCCGTCCACAAACGTTCTGACTTGAGGCGGAACTACCACCTGGGAACTCTCTCGAGAGGTCTGACGCTCAACCGAGACGAAGTAGAACGCCTTGTCGCGGACGAACGGGCCGCCCCAGGTGCCTCCGTATTGTTGCCGCCTGAACGGAGGGACATTCGCGACGGGTGTCGCGATACCGTTGATAATTTGAAAAACCGGTTTGTCGAAAGAGTCATCCCGCAAAAAATAAAACGCGTTGCCATGAATGTCGTTCCCGCCCGATTTAAGGATGACATTCACCGCACCCGACCCGCTCCGGCCAAACTCTGCGGAGTATCCCGTCGCCATTACCTGAAACTCCTGGATGGCTTCCAGGCCCAGCCGTGTTCGCGTCGCCGGTGAAATATTGGTACCGCCTGTCGTGGCTTCGTCGTTGAAATCCACGCCCTCCAGCCAGATGGTTTTATACGCTTCCTCCAGGCCGAAAAAACTGATGGAGTCAGTCGCGCCGTTGCGGACCGAACTCTGGTCCAACACAACGCCGGGAGCCAGAAGCGACAGGTCCATGAAGTCGCGGGTTTTGAGAGGCAAATCCCGGACAAGACGGTTTCCAATGACAGTCTGAAGGACATTCTCGGACGTCTGAACCAGAGGTGCCCCTTCGGTGACAGTGATCGACTCGGAGAGCGTTCCGACCTCCATCCGAAAATCGAGCTTGATCCTGCCCTGGATCGGCAGAGCGATCCCGGATCGCATCATGGTGCGGAATCCCGGAAATTCCAGAGTCACAACATAGTCCGCCGGCGCCAGTCCGGCGAATTGATACGAACCGAGTCTGTCTGTCTGGCCTTCGTAGTTGATACCCGTACTCGGACTCGCAATACGGACCGTTACACCGGTGAGGACGGCGCCGGAAGCATCCGTGACGTCACCAAAAATCGATCCCGTCGTGGTCTGGGCGTTGACAAGCGACACCACGGCCAGGATCAGCAGGATCGCCGACGAAACTCTAGCGAAACTCATGGGTTTTTCTCCGGGGAGAATCGGGAGAAATATAGCAAGGAAACACAAAGACACAAAGGCACAAAAAAATTAGCCGCGTATCTCATCGATTACGCGAGATCCGCGGCTAATTGTCTCTCTGTGTTTCCGTCAGCGCAGTTCGGTCGTTGTTCCGTTGAGCGTGATCGTTTCCGCGCGAACTTCATTCTGGTTTTGCTTGTGCGGATAGGCAACGACACTGACCGTTGCGCCCGTCTTCAACATTTCTTCGACGAGACCGCGGAAGTCCATGCGCACGGGCGGGGCCAGGATGACGTCCAATAACCTGTTATCGACCTGGAGCTTCAACATTCCATACTTGCTTCTGTCGTAGATGGTCTGTTTGATCACGCCCGTGAGTTTCTGTTGCCTGGTCATATCGTAGGCGGGCCAGTCTCTCTGGGTGCCGTACACAACGTTGCTGTCTGAATCTTTCGGACCCGTATACGGGGTAATCGCGCCCTCGAGCAGTGAGGTCAGGTTCCCCTCCATGCATCCGTACTCCATGAGCTCGACATCCGGCGTAAGCACGAAGACTCTCTCGTTGCTGACGGGTCTGGTGTACGTCTTGGAATCATCGAGGACCCATTTGAACTGAATGTGCCCCATATCCGGCCGTTTGAAGGTCATGGTGAGTTTCGACTGGTCGCTCATCGGGTGGCCGATGGTGCCGAGTTTGGTCAGGCCATTCATGTTCACAACCTCGATGACCAGTGTGTCCCCGTCCCAGTGGCCGCGGGAATCGCCGAACCAGGTTGGCGGCCAGTCCTTTCGATGCGGCATCCCCTCGGTGTTGACCGCCTGGAACATGGTGCTCTGCTCGAACAGGAACGAGATGTACTCGCTGTTTTGAAGAATCTGCATCGGATGAGGTGTGAAGGACCGTATCCAACCGAAGGGCATACAGCTTCCCGCATAGTCACCATTTTTTACAGGGTTGTAATTGTCCCACTGCGCCTGACCCCAGGGCGTGAAGGGAAGCGGGTTCGGCTCGCCTTTGTTGCTGGTCCCATCCCGGTTTGTGAATGTCCTCGTAAGATCCTGAGTGCCGGGTCGGGCCCAGGATCCACTGAAGTCGGGCTTGCCGTTCGGAAGGCGCGGTGTCGGAGCTTTCAAGTCTGGCTTGGCTTTCAAAGTCTGGGCAGCGGCAGGCGTGGGTGCCTGGAAAAGGGCGACCACAACGACTGCAATAACGATGGCACATAAGAGATTTTTCACCTGACGATCTCCTTTCTAGCTTGCCGAATTATTTACTTGGTTGGTGAGTAATCGGTCGCGCTCATGAACACATTGTCCACCTGCACGTTCACCTGCATCGCGGTTCGAGTTTTGACCCATTCCGGATCGGCTCCAAAGGCCGCCCATGCAGCATCTCTGGCTGCGGCGTCTTTGTAAGCAAGGATGTAGATCAGCGTGTTAGGCTTCGCGACAGGTTGCCAATAGCCGATGATGGTCATGCCGTGCTTCTTGAACAACGCCGTCGTGTGCTCGCGAAACCGCTTGTGCAGAAGATCGATGGAGCTTCCTTCGCGCACGGTATAGGTCCGCAGCTCGAAGCAGCGGGAATCCTTAGTGACATTATGGACGTCCGCCAAATTCGGACCGCACGGCGGCGTGGGTGCCGGAGCGTTCTGCGCCACCGCAACCGCGATGTTCAAACCGAGGATAATGACTGCAAAGCCGAACCCGGCGAGCGCAAGTCGTTTTTCCATTAATTCTCCCCCCTGAGTAGGGAGATCCTACACCACTACTGCCGCAAACGCGATGTTCTAAAACATCGGGCTAGAACCGCTTGTTGAGCCAGTCCCGCGTGTAGTCGTAGAAGTTTTTCACCGTATCCGAATACTGTCCCGGGGAGGTTTCGCAAGGCACGCAGGGAGTCTGGCCGTGCTCCGCCCCTTCAATGACCACGAAGTCCTTATCCGGGCTCGCAGCAACGTCATAGTGAATCTCATTATCACGAATGAAATAGTGTGCCCCCATCGCGGCCACCAGGAGAGGTATGTGAATCTTCGGCAGGTGGCACGGAGGGGCATTGTTGCTGGAACAGTAATCGATCCCGTCCATGGAATCCGTTGCCCGAATGGCGTTGGCGCTAAGAAAAGATTTGATGGTCAGGAAAAGTGTGCCGTCTTCGAAGGTGGCGTTTTGGGACTTGAGCTGAGGACTGGCCTTCCGTACGCTTTCCACAACCTGGGTCACAATCGTCCCGTTATTCTTAAGCAGCTTTTGTGGCTTTACTGTCGCGTGGTGAATACCGGGATCCAACTGCATCAATCGCCCTCCGACACCTCTCGGGACCACGAAGGCGTCATCGTCTGGGTAACTCGATTTTCCGGCTTTCATGAGGCTCTGCTTTTCCAGCGCCAAATCGATCAGGCGATTCATCCGATCCGCCTGTGCTTTGAAATATCGTTTCTTGAATTCTCCGGAATATGAGGACGGACCGGTTGGGTTGTAGCCGTTGCGGGAATTGAACGGATCGAGCATGGGATCCACTTGATCCGGCCGGTTTTCGTTCGTGATTGCGGGATTGACGTTCCGAACTCCGTTCACAGGATTTCCAGGATGAGCATCAACGAGAATGAGACCATCGGCACGAGGCAACCCCATGAGTTCGTTTCCACATTGAACAAGCTTCTTCGGCCCCTGGCATACAGATGGTCCGTTCTCAGCAACGCTCTCATATAAGGTCATCGTCGCGCCACCGCCACTCCAGCCCCATAAGACGATCCTGGTAATGCCGGGCTGTCTTTTGAGAAATTCCATGCCCGCCCTGACATCCAGGGGCACAGTCTCAAAGCGGACCAGCGCTTCGTTGTTATCCGACCGGGGATTCATGCATAAAACGGCAAATCCCCTCTTCGACAGTTCGGTGCAGGCGAGCGCGTTCATGAAGTTCGAAGTCCGGTGCATGACGAGAATTCCAATGTGCGGCGCGGGCTGAGGAGCGTCAGGCAGGTAGAATGCCCCTTTGACCGATTGGGGCACGCCTGTGAACCGAATGTACCGCGGGGTGCTTTGGGCAAACGCAGATGCGGCGAAAAACAGGGTGCTCACCAGCGTGATTGAAGCGTATGTCTTTGAATTCATGTTCATGGTTCCTTTGGAAGCCTTTGGAAGCCTTTGGAAACAGAGATGCTACACCAGCGTGAGCCTCAAACGCGATGTTCAGTGAGGGAGCCAAAGGCCGCGGCTACATTCAGACGCCGGGCTTTAGCCCGCCTCGATCCGTGACTTGCAACGGCCTCTGACTACATTTATTCTCATTTCAATGATCTTGCCGAGTATCAGAGTAGTGCTCGTCGATGACGACGAGATGGTGCGGCAAGGAATTCAGCTGCTTCTCGAGAAAGACGGTGTCGCTGTCCTGGGCCAGGCGTCGCATGGCGACGAAGCGCTGTCTCTAATCGAGCAGTTCAAACCCGACATTGCTCTGCTGGACATCAATCTTCCTCGGCTTAATGGAGTTGAGGTTGCTTTCCAGATCCGTCGATACCATCCCAAGATTGCGGTGATCATGCTCACTGCCTACCGTCAGCACGATGAGGTCGTCCGGGCGCTCAAGGTCGGTGCACGGGGCTATGTGTGGAAAGGGGCGGATTTTTCAGAGCTCCACTTCGCGATCAAGGCCGTATTTCGCGGCGACGCGTTCATCTCCCCGGCCGTTTCCAACAACATCCTTTCGGAATATCTGAACGGCAAATACGCGCGCGACAGTGCAAAGGAATTCTTGACTCCACGCCAGCGTCAGGTCCTTCAGCTGATTGCAGAAGGTCAGAGTAATAAGGATATCGCCAACGCGCTTGCTCTCTCTGTCAAGGGCGTCGAAAAGCATCGCACAGAACTGATGAAGCGGCTGGACCTTCACAACACGGCGGGATTAGTGATGTATGCCGTCAAGTCAGGCATCGTGAAGGCATCATGAGATGGCACAGGGGTGGTTTTCATTGACCTCGTGGTGTATTTCCGGATCAAGCCGGGGTATCGACCCACTTTTGTCCTCATCCTCCCTCATGGACAATTTAAATCCATAAACAGCGTCTTTTCTCCTGTACTGTGGGAAAAAGTTTGGCTTCGCTGAAGACAGCCAGGCTGAACCGCTAATTTTCTTTCTGAGCTAGGACAGCAAATCGTCTCCATTTCGCTCTTCCCGTGTGGTCAGAACAAGAGATCGCGCTGCCTAAAACGAAAGGGAAAAATTCACATGAAACCGGCCAGAGTTTTCGGTGTGTTCCTGTCTGGGGCGCTACTCATCTTGGCGACATCGGTTCCGCGTTTGGTTGAAGGTGAAGGCCCTACCGAGGCTCCAACGACGGCGTTGGATGCCCGGGTTGATGATCTGCACAACGGCTTCGGATTAAAAGGAACTCCCATCGATAAGTGTGCGGAAGATCCAGTCCCGAACCGTTCCTTCGAAGACAACAAATTCATTTTCAATGAGCTTGAAACGCTACAGGATGGCTTGGGACCTCTGTACAACGATGTCGGGTGCGGCTCGTGTCATCAATCGCCGATAGCCGGCGGCATCAGCCAAAGTAAAGAGTTGAGGGCCGGACACTTGAACGGCGGTAATTTTGTCAATCCTCCCGGTGGACAATCCCTCATCCAATTGCGGGCAATCGCTGCAGCCATCCAGGAGCGGCTCGATAACGCCCCGCTGGAAAACATAAGAACATTGCGCACGAGTCTGAACACGATCGGCGACGGCTTCGTGGAAGCCATCGACAATAGTACGTTCACCGTCATCCAGCTTACCCAGCCGCTGGGGTTCCAGGGAACCATCATCAATGTTCCCGTGGTCGAAGCGGGAGGGGCGTCCCGAATAGGGCGTTTCGGTTGGAAGGACCAGCACGCCAGTCTGCAGTCATTCTCGGGTGACGCGTACCTCAACGAAATGGGTATCACCAATCCGTTCGACGGGAACGGAGGAACTCAGGAAAACAACTCTCTCGGCCAATCGGTTGCCGGCTTTGACAATGTGGCGGATCCCGAAGACGACGGCGACGACGTGGAGGCGTTCGCCAATTTCATGAGAGCGACAAGGGCTCCTGGGCGCGGACCGATTACCGCCGCGGTTCAGCGGGGAGAGCTTTTTTTTACCACCGTCCAGTGCTCCGTTTGCCACACTCCAACGATCACGACGGCACCGGCAGGCACCATCATCAATGGTGGTGAGTTCACAGTGCCGCCGGAACTGGGCAACAAAATCATCCATCCATTCAGCGACTTCATGTTGCATGACATCGGGACCGGTGACGGCATCGTCCAGAACGGCGGCCCGGCAACCCGGAACATGGTCCGAACGCCACCGCTCTGGGGCGTGCGCACCCGCCCTGAAATGATGCACGATGGCTTGTCGCTGACCTTCAACGAAGCGATCCAGCGTCACGCCGGGACGGGCGGTACGGCTTCCAGGACTCTCTTTAACGCCCTGCTTGCATCGCAGAAGGATGACCTCATCGCGTTCCTCAAATCTCTGTAGATTCTTACTGTAGCGGCCGCTCTATGAGCGCAGGAACTCCGGCGGTCATAGACCGCCGCTACAGTAGAAAGGTGTTGGGAATGTCCGCTAAACGCCTTGATTCGGTGTGTCTTTTGTTTCTGTGGGGAGCGTGCATTCTGGTCTTTGGTTGTGCCGCCCCCCAGCCGCCCAGGAGAACAAGGAGGGAGGCACCACCACCTCCGCCCGAAATAAACCCTGCGCCTGAACCCCTTCCGGCCGGGCACAATCCTGCGCCGCCCAAACCATCGGAAGTTCGCAACGTGGTCTCACGAATTTTTCACGACGTGGTGACGGTGCAGTCGGACTGGAAGCCAAGCTTCCTGGTGGGCGATTTCAATGGCGATGTTTCACAGGATCTGGTTGTGATTGTGAGGCCCGTTGCAGGCAACCTGGCGTTTATCAACGAGGAGTTGGCTGCCTGGATCCTTGTGGATCCACTTCGGACTGCCATACGGCAGCACGTACGCATCGACGAGAACGACGTGCTGCTGGCCGTCGTTCACGGTTTTGGTTCCACTGGGTGGAGGCACAGTCTGGCAACACAAACCTACGTGCTGCGAGGCGTCGCGGATGGTCCGATAAAGGTCCGAGCACGCAAGCAGGTTCTGCACACCGTCGACAAAGACAAATTGCCGCGCCTCTGGGGAGACGTCATCGAGCAAACAATCAACGGGCAGTCCGGATTTCTGTACTACAACGGAGCCAAATACGGCTGGTACGATCCGCGCTCTTACAAGCCCGCTCCGGCGGCGAGAATCGTCCATGGCGAGGTGATCCGATGACCTTCAAGAACCGGTGCCCCCACGCATGTATCGCCCTCCTCTTTTGTTTAGGCATGAGTGCCGGCAGGGCCTTCGCATTCTCCGACATTGGGTTCATCACGGTCGATGAACTGAAAGCAAGTCTGGACAGGAACGATTCGGTACTCATCATTGATGTCCGCACAACGGACGACCTCATCGGCGCTGATACCAAAATTGCCTCTGCAATCCACATCAGGTCGAGACGCCTTCAGGCAAGGCTCGCCGTGCCGCCATTGAAGGACATCCTTCGCGATAAGGACATTGTGATTTACTGCGCATGTCCGAAGGAGGAAACCAGCATCCGTGCGGCGCGGACTCTCCTGGCTGCAGGCTTCATCCGAGTACGCGTTCTGAAAGGTGGATGGCGAGCCTGGCTGGCCGCGAGCGGGCAGGTGGACCAGACTACCAAGCTAAAGTGAAGGAACCGTAAAGTTGCCGAAGGCATCCGAACATAGCCGCGTAGCGGCGACAGAATGTAGCCCCACGCGCCAGCGTGGGGTATGCGTTGCAATTGAAAGTTAGCCCCGCGAGGGGCGGAGGATTCTTCAGAACCATCTTTCGCTTCTACGGAGCTTGTAAAATCGAGGCCTACCCGGTCCCCACGCTGGCGCGTGGGGCTACATTCTGTCGCCGCTACGCGGCTGTATCTGGAGCGGCGCTACAGTTTCAGTAACGATTCGCCACGGGCAATTCTTTCGCCGGGTACAGCGAGATGATCTTTGCGCCGTCGGGTGCAAGCACCACCATCTCCTCGATGCGTGCGGCGGACACTCCGTCCGTTGCAGGGCAGAAAGTTTCAACCGCAAACACCATGCCGGCTTTGAGCTCATAAGGCTCGACGAACGAGTTGAGCCGCGAGATCAGCGGCCGCTCGTGCAGACCGAGTCCCAGGCCGTGGCAGAAGTTCAGGCCGAATGCCGCCATTTCACTTTCAAAACCGATATCGGAGGCTTTGGGCAGCTGCTCCGCCGCTTTCTCAGTGCTGACGCCGGGTTTCAGCATCGCGATCGTGTCGTCCATCCATTGCCGCGCCTTCTTGTAGGCGTCTCGCTGCGGCGCCGTCGAACTGCCGACGGTAAAGGTGCGGTAATAGCAGGTACGGTAGCCCATGAAAGAATGGATGATGTCGAAGTACGCCTGATCGCCGGGACGGATCAAACGATCCGTGAAATTGTGCGGATGCGGGCTGCAGCGCTCCCCCGAAATCGAGTTGATAGCCTCGACGCTGTCGGAGCCCATCTCGTACAGGCGCTTAGTCGCCAGCGCCACGATCTGACTTTCCTTCACGCCGGGCTTCAGCTCGGCGGCAATGTCCTGATAGACGCCGTCAACCATGCTCGAGGCAATGTTGAGCAGCGTGATCTCGTCATGGCTCTTGATTTCGCGCGCGTAGAGCATCATCTGCTGGCCGTCGCGCACCTCGATGCCTTCCTCCTGCAGCGCAAAAAGCATCGGCGGCTCGCACAGGTCGAGCCCCAGCGGCATGTCTGCCACGCCTTCCTTTTTGAGAAGGTCCTTGATCTCCTTCGCCGCCTGCTTGAACAAGCCGACCTCGGGTCCAATCGCGCCGCGCATTCCGGGATTACCGGCGCGGACGTGATCTTCGTGCAGCCAGGGGCAGTAGATCCGGTGGTGGCGCGCCGCGGAGCCGAAATCCCACACCCAGGGATCTCCATTTCCGGTAAGCAGGCAGTATCGGATGAGCTTGTCCCGAGCCCACTCGCCGATGACGGTGCTCGATATATAACGAATGTTGTACTGATCGAAACACAACATCGCACCCAATCCCGACTTTTGCAGGGCCTGGCGCGTCCGCGCGAGCCGATAACGGTGCAGACGGCGGAATTCGACGCGCTCTTCGAAATCGACCTGCGTTATGCCCGGCGCCTGAAGCGGCCGGTTCCAGCGGTGGAACGGCTGGAGATCGTCTTCGTTGACGGGAAGGAATTCAGGTTTGTTGTTCACCTTTTTCGCCACAGCGTGCCTCCATCCATGTCCTATCTAAGCCACTCCCCTGGCACACGAATCGCTTCGGCCAGATCGTTCAGAAATACTGCGGCTTGAGCCCCATCGACTACTCGATGATCGCTCGAGAGAGTCAGCGTCATCATTGGACGGACACCGGGCTGACCATTCAGCGCCACGACGCGATCTGCAATGCGTCCAACTGCGAGGATGGCCGCCTGCGGGGGTGCAATGATCGCATTGAACGCATCGATGTTGTACATGCCCAGGTTCGTAATCGTGAATGTGCCGCCGGTCACGTCCGCGGGTTTCAGACGGCCACTCCGGGCCCGCTCGGTCAGCTCTTTACGCTGCTGGGCAATGTCGGCCAGAGCTGCAGTGTCTGCGTTGGGAATTACGGCTCCGACGACTCCATCGGTGACAGCCATGGCCACACTCATGTTCACCTGCGGATTCAACTGGATTCCATTCCCGGCCCAGCTCGCGTTCATCTTCGGATGTCTCTTCAGAATGCGCGCTGTAAGGCTGACGAGAAGATCCGTAATGGTGACCTTGACTCCGACCTGCTCTCGAGCCTGCTGAAGCGCTCCGGCATCGATCTCGCGCGTGAGGAAAAAGTGCGGGACCTGCGTCCAACTTTGTGTGGTTCTTTCGGCCATCAGCCGGGCGATGCCGCTGAGAGAGGACGGCGCTGAAGGAGCGGAAGCCGTCGCGGTGGAAGCTGATTCCGCTGCCGCGAGCACGTCTTCGCTGCTGATGACTCCATCTGGGCCGGTTCCCCGAATGCGGCTGATGTCCACGCCGCGCTCTTTGGCCAGGCGCCGGGCTTTGGGTGAGATCCTGGGGCCGCCTTCCGCAGATGCCGCCGTGTCCGCCGGCGCCGAAGACGGAGCCGCGGCTCGCGGTTGTTCGGTTGTCTTTCGAGCGGCCGGTGCGGATGTGGGAGAGTCTACAGGGGGTTGTTCGCCGGGCTTCACGATCCATGCGATCGTCACTCCGACCTGTACGACGTCGCCTTCACGGGACTTGATTCCCGCGAGCACGCCGTCGGCGGCGGCCTCGACCTCGACGACGGCTTTATCGGTTTCCACTTCGAGCAGCGGCTCACCTTTGTTGATCGTGTCGCCTTCTTTTTTCAACCACGAGACAATCTTTCCGGTCTCCTGCGCCATCTCCAGCGCAGGCATTACAACGCTAGTTGCCATAGTTTTTATAGAGCAGAATTGAACGCGGGCTAAAGCCCGCGACTACATTAGGGATCACGTTTCGGCCTGAATGTAGTCGCGGGCTTTAGCCCGCGTTCGTTACCCGCACAGTGCGCGCGCCGCCTCGAATACCGATTGTTCCGTCGGGACGGTCGCATCTTCCAGGGGCGGGGAGAATGGAATCGGAACGTGCATCGCTCCAATCCTCTTTACCGGCGCTTCCAGATTATAGAACGCGCCTTCCGCGATGACAGATGCAATTTCCGCCGTCACTCCGTACCGTCCATACCCTTCGTCGACGACAATGACCCGCGATGTTTTCTTTGCCGACTCGATAAGAGTCTTCTCATCGAGCGGCCAGACTGTGCGCGGATCGATCACCTCCGCGCTGATATCCTGTTCCTCGAGCAGTCGCGCGGCGCCGAGCGCCACCTGAACCATGCTGCTGGTTGCAACGATGGTGATGTCGGTTCCGACACGCTTCACGTCCGCCACGCCGAAGGGGATCGTGTAGTCCTCCGCCGGCACGGGACCTTTCAGCTTGTACATCATCTTGTCTTCAAAAAAGACCACTGGATTATCGTCCCGGATAGCGGTCTTCATCAGCCCCTTGGCGTCGTACGGCGTGGACGGCATCGCAACCTTTAATCCCGGAATATGGCAGAACCAGGCGTGCAGCGATTGCGAATGCTGCGCGGCCGACCGGCGAGTCGCGCCCATGGTCGCCCGCATGACCATCGGAACTTTCCATTTGCCGCCGGACATGTAATGAACCTTGGCCGCCTGATTCACCATCTGATCCATGACCAGCGTCGAGAAATCGCCGAACATGATATCGACTACCGGCCTCATGCCCGTCATCGCAGCGCCGACGGCAATTCCGGTGAAACCGGCTTCCGATATCGGCGTATCCATTACGCGCTCTGTGCCGAACTCCTCGACCAGGCCGCTGAGCACCTTGTATACGGTCCCCGCCTCAGCGATGTCTTCGCCGCAAATGAAAACGCGCGAATCCCGCCGCATTTCTTCCGCGAGAGCTTCGCGGACCGCTTCTCCTAAAGTCAGTTCACGAGTTTCAGGCATATACGTCCTGGTCCACCTTATCTACGTTTGGATACGGAGCAGCCACTGCAAATTCGACGGCCTTATCCACTTCCGATTGCACTTCCACCTCGATCTGATCCAACTGCGCGCGATCGGCGAGATTTTGAGTGGTCAACCAATTGGCGAACAGCTTGACCGGATCGCGATCGGTTTTCCACATCTGCTCTTCCTTCTTTGAGCGGTAATACTCGCGATTGATGTCGCCCACATGGTGCCCCATGAAGCGGTACGTGTCGCAAACGAGGAATGCCGGGCCTGCGCCGGAGCGAACTCGATCGACGATCGCCTTCGCTGTTTCGTAGACTTTCCGCACATCCTGCCCATCGACGACTTCGCCCGGAACTCCAAAGCCCGCGGCGCGCGTCAACATGTCGCCCGCCAGCGTCTCCGAGTTGTGCGTGTACTCGTTGTAGAGATTGTTCTCGCAAACGTAGATGACCGGAAGCTTCCAGAGCGCTGCCATATTCATGACTTCGTAGAGCAGGCCCTGTCCCATCGCGCCATCACCGAAGAAACAGACTGCAACCTGGCCCGTCTTCATCCGCTTCGCAGAGAGGGCAGCGCCGGTTGCGATTCCAGCGCTTCCGCCGACGATGGCATTTGCTCCAAGGTTGCCGGTGTCGGGATCGGCAATATGCATCGAGCCGCCCTTTCCCTTGCAGTAGCCTGCTTCCTTGCCCAACAACTCGGCGAACATCCGATCGAGCGCGGCGCCTTTTGCGAGACAATGGCCGTGTCCCCGATGGGTGCTCGTGATGTAATCCTCGGACGTCAGCGCCTCGCAGACACCAACGGCGACGGCTTCTTCACCTATGTAAAGGTGGGCCAGGCCGGGCATCAGAGCGCGTGTGTAGAGATCGTTCACCTTCTCTTCGAACAATCGGATCCCGACCATCTTGCGATACATGCGGATGCATTGTTCGATTTCGGCTTGCGAATAAGGCTTTGATCGGTCTATGGCGGTGGTCATTTTGAGACTCCAGACATTCGTGCCAGGACATTAAATATCGTGGCGAAATCCTGTTCCTGCAAACCCATGCCGCGCGCGGCGGTCATAAATTCGTTGACGATACCGGTGGTCGGCAAAGGCACATCCACCTGGCGGCCGAGTTCGAGCGCGAGTTGCAGGTCCTTCTGCATCATGTTGACGTTGAACCAGGCTTCCTCGGGCATCTCGAGAACGAACGGCCCGCGATATTGAACCATCGGCGATGCTATCACGCTGTGCGTAAGTACGTCGACGGCGGTTTCCCTCGGTATTCCGCTCTTTTCGGCCAGTAAAACGCCCTCCGAAAATGCCAGCATCTGAACGGCGAGACTCAGGTTGGTGGCGATCTTCATGACCAGCGCCTGGCCGTTCTCACCGACGTACGTCACTCTGGGCCCGATATCGAGCAACACCGGTTTCACCCGCTCGAACGCCTCTGCGGTGCCGCCGACCATGACCGAGAGTTTTCCCTGTTGCAGCGTGATGACGCTTCCGGAAACAGGGGCATCGAGCATTTCGGCGCCCTTTTCCCGCACTTTTCCGGAAAGAGCGCGGCTCACCCCGGGGCTGACTGTGCTCATCTCGATCCAATATTTGCCGGATCGGAGGCCCGAGAGCATCCCATCGGGTCCTTCGGCAATGTCGCCGAGCGCCGCGGAGTTCGAGATCATCGAGAGAGTCACGTCTGCCGCTTCGCAAACGGCTCGTGGAGAATCGGCCCACTTCATGCCTCGGTCGATCAGCCATTGCGCTCTCGAACGAGTGCGGTTGTAGCCGGTGACGGTGTGGCCCTTCTCGAGCAGACGGCTCACCATCTGACCACCCATCACGCCCAGGCCGACATATCCCAGATTCGCCATTCCGATATCAGGCCCAGATTTCCGCGTCCGTGGGGACTCTTTTGTCCTTGATGATCTTGCCGATGCGCGACACGTTCATCAGGTGTTTGTAATCCAGGTTCTCAGAAATGGAGTTGCCGCCCCAGGAACCGCAGCCGAGAGTCGTGGTAGGGGCAAAGCCAT
>Ga0137394_10000170_pt1 | contig 45225 bp, 63 predicted proteins | sample czobulk116metaG_FD_108278 | JGI IMG/M metagenome (GOLD analysis project Ga0137394, IMG submission 108278) | Vadose zone soil microbial communities from Angelo Coast Range Reserve, California, USA - czobulk1.16 metaG | ecosystem: Environmental > Terrestrial > Soil > Vadose zone | place: USA... | reverse complement strand
GGTGAGTGGTAAGTGGGGTGGTGTCGCGCGCTAGCCCGTCTAGCGAGAGGGGGGAAAGAGGAGGGTAGGTAATTGGCACGAGGCTGCCATGAGATGGTCTTATAGGATCATACTGCCATGAACCTATTGATACCCCGAGACAATTAGATTGGCGCTGGAAAGGAAGATTTACTGATGAACCTGGACAAAAGGCGCATGACCCATCGTCTCAGAGGCATCAGAAGCGAAGCGGCGGGTGCCCTGAAGGAGGTGCATTGTCCTAAGCCTGGAATGGACGGCGTAACACACGTGAGTCAAGAATGACGAGAGTTCTAATTGTCTTTGGCCATACAAAAGGAGTTTCAGCTCCAGACAATAAACGTAATCTAATCTCTTGTCTTATCATGACAACCTACCTCCGAGATCGCCACCAGCATCCGTATACTCGGACAAGAAAAGAGGCCGGTTCTTTCAATATATCTCCCTCAACATCTCTGCAAAGATATACCCGCAGTTCATCCCGTCTTGAATACTCCGACCCGGTATGTGAGGTCTTGACCATTTCCATCCTCGTCCATCTTTGGGAGAGGCGTAACTGCCATAGGTCTCCCAATCTGGGCACGGAGGACGGAGGTTTACGAAATAGGTTCGTCAAACCGGACTCCGACAAAGTTGCTCTCGAAAGTCATTTTCCGTTCGCTTCTTCATTCCCCAGCCATTTTTTATTGTCTTTGATTATGACTTTGCTACGCCTAGTGTTGCTAGGCGAGGACTTCTTAATAGCTCACAGGAAATTTGACCGAGGCCCGGATTTTAACCCGGAATGGGACTAACACTTGGCGACTGATTGTTACAGTAGAAATTTCAATGTGTTGGCCCCCTTACTTTTGTGGGCCGAAAGAACTTTCAACATTGACCCATCTGGGGGAGAAATGCAACGAGGTGAGATTTTATCGTCTATGATATGTGACAGTTATTGTTCCTTCTTCATAAATGCAACCACCCCTGGCATCACTACGTTGTTACATCTGGTGCTCAGACCTCTCTTCCGGCCTTTAACTTCCTGGTGTGACGGACGTCGTTCTTTGCTTTTCCTGGCTCTAACTGTAACTGCTGTAGGGGGAGGGGGGAGGGGCACCCTCTTCACATCTCCGGTTTCAATTGGCGGCGATTTCTTCACGGCCCGCCACCTTTCTCTTTCCTTCGAATCCCCAAGGCCGTTTCGCGCGTCTCGAGTAGACCCCGTTCTCTCGTGTTGTAACGCGAGGCGGGGTTGTGAGACGTGAGCCAGTGGAAGACATCCCATTGATCGTGTGAAGATTCTCGGCGAAGTTACGTGAATGGGTAAATTTCACCCGCCACAGTGTTGGCGTTTCATTGAACGTGAAGAGCGCAGTGCGTGCCTGACTTTGATCATAGCACAGTTGAATAGGAGCAAATGGTTTCGATAAGAGAGAGCACAACCAAAAACAGTTAAGAGGTAAAGTCCCTGCGCGGGCGTACAACGGGATACTCATATCACCGCCCACGTACTCCGCCATTATTGTTGACAACTAGGAGTCCAAGGAAGGGTTCCACCCAAGGCACCGTCCATCCCTGCATTTACCGATCCTTATTTGTGATGATTGCCATAGATGAGATGGCGAATCATCAAGTCATGATGCATGATGCATGATGTCCGTATATGTACGCTGCCTTTCGTTGCAATCAAAAAGATGAAGATTATTTGTTTGGCGACTCTCCCTGAGCGCCACGCTCCTCAAAGCCCAGCATCTCGGCAAGCAAGTATGCTAACTGCGGTAAATGGGACACGAGCGTTGTGCTTACGACGTTGCCGGACGATCAGCAGGCCAGGGCCGCTGCCCCTTCTCGGCGAAGAAATCCGTTGGAGAGAGAGAATCGGACACAACGCAGCCGTGTTTTCTTCACAGGGTTGTTCAAGACTATACATACATCGAAACTGCAAGTAATCGAGCCTTCATGATGCCGTAACAAGTACAGTGGTACACGTTCAAACGTTCAGACATTTCAAACTTTCCCTACAATGTTCATCTCCTACATTCCGTCGTCAGGAAAGGGGCACAACGATGAAGTGCCAAGGAACATACCTGGTAGGTAGTCTCCTTCTTGGTGTTGTCGTTTCGAATAACATAGCGGGGCACCTGAGTAGAATGTATGAATAAACAGTAGCGCAGAGGCAATCGAACTGAACGAACTTCGCCTTCGTCGACGACTTCGCAAATTTCGCCGGTCGAGTGCGAGACGTTTTCAGCAGCGCCGCCAATGGGCCTGTATTCGACGCGGTCACCGACCTGAAGTAGGCTCAGACAAAGTCGGGCGACATTGCAACGGAACGCCTGCCTTGTACTTAACCATTTTTGATATTGGTGAGGATGGATGGATGAGATGGATGAGCGACTGGTGTTAAGGCTCACGGCATCAAAAGCAGAGGTTTATATACTGCGTTGGAGAGGGGGATCGAAGGCCCGTAATAATTTGCGTCATTATCCGTCGAATAACCAAGCTGGTTATATCATTTCCTTTTCTGGACCCGACAAGCGACGAATGCAGCGCTTACTTTTTTGTTTTGGCATCCATCCATGTCTTTGTCGTCATTGGGCGCAACTGCCTTCGTCATCTTCGGGGTTGTCTCCGTGATGACGCTGAAAGAGTTGAATATTCAAGTGGCCGAGCCATACATGGTCTGCCTTCGGGTTTGCGTCCGTCACATCGACTGATATCACCTGTTAGGATGAGCCTTTTCACGTCCCCCAGGTCCAGGCATACTGCAATGGCGACTGGTCCTATTGGGATCCAAAGATTACCACACCTCCTGGACTGTGAGATTGTCGGGTTTCACTTCCTCGCCCACGCTAACCTGGTTGGCCTAGCTATGTCTTAACCATTCTACTCAAGACAGTCTTTGTCTTTAAATGCAGACTCCCAACTCTCCGACTAACACCTTTACTTACTCTTCTTCTTCTCCCATTGGTGACTACGCGCCTACTATCCTATCACAAACGGATACGCCCGCCGCATTCAGTGTTTACGCCAACCCTCGACGCCGTCGTACTCTCAACTTTTCCAATTGGATGGTTCTTCGGGTTTTTGTATTACACGGACGTGCCCAGCCTTCTGTCGGTTATTGCCACGATCGTTGCAGCGTCGCAAGGCCGGCACTGGACCGCTAATACGGTACGTGATGTGCGTGCACTTCAGGAGAAAGCCGTCGGACAGAGCTAGGTTCACAGTTAGGGATCATTAGCTGCGCCTTTCGCCAGACAAATGTCATCTGGTTGTTATATGCGTATGCATCCAGCCAGCTGACGTACTTGCGCTTTCGGCGTGGACCATCGGGTGGCTCCACACTTGCGAAGCTACATGATCCTCCCGCACTTGCGGCCGGGCTCCGTTCGTCCCCTATATCCTCTGTTTCTAGAAACAGTGGCCTCACACTTGCTAAACTGTTCCAGCGGATTTGGTTCGATCAGTATGCAACGCGCCGAAGATCCTGCGGGACATCTTACCGACGTTCTTTCCGTACGCTCTGACACTGGCCCTGTTCGGCGGGTTCATGGTCTGGAACGGAGGCATCGTACTTGGTATGTTATAGCGCCCTTGGCAGCCTGTGTATTTGCTCAATTCATGCCTTTTCAGGAGACAAGTCGAATCACGTGCCGTCACTTCACCCACCGCAGCTGTATTATTATATTGCGTTTGCAACGATCATGGGCTGGCCAGCATTGATCAGCGGAGATAGTGGTTGGAAAATGCTAATGAATGACGTCCAGGGTCGAATAATTGGCAACGGGCGGTGTGTCCTCATTGTAAATGCATGGTGTGAGGATCTGAATTGTTCCCCACTGATCAGACGCATGATGGCACACGTAGTTGTCTCAGTGGCCATGGGACTATCTATAAAGCTTTTCACGTGGGTGCGAGTGACCTTGGAAAGGATACCCCTGACCTTGACTTTACGTGCAGAATCCACCACCCTTTTTTACTCTCGGACAATCGACATTACACATTTTATGTCTGGAGACGGATATTCTTATTGCACCCCATCGTACCGTACCTGTTCATCCCGGGTTACATCGTGTGTGCATGGATATGGTTCCTGCGTGTGGGTGCGTATGAATGTGCTGCCTCGATGTTGATCGAGGGATATTCACGATTGTCTAGGGCGCGAACAAACGCTTCTGCAGACCCTGCTCCTGCCTTTATGCACACTTCCGGTTCTACTTCCGACACCCCTGTTGGAGCCTCGCTACTTTTTGATCCCATACGTGCTAATGCGCGCTCAGCTTGTGGACGTACCGACATGGGGTTTGTTGTTAGAGGGATTCTGGTATGGGTTAATTAACTATGGTACTATGTACGTCTTCTTGTACAAGGGGCGAGAGGGCGTTGGGCGATTCATGTGGTAGTTCCGTTCGTTCTGGGCTTTTGTGAATCATCAGAGAGGGTTGACATACGCGACGCGACGCGGTGACCAAGCAAGTCCAAACAAAGATGAATCTCAACTTACGTGAATGTGTCTTGCATTCCTCTCATTCTTACGCCCATCCCCTCATAGAGCACTTATAAAACCATAATTGTCATGCCTCACGATGAAAGCACTGCATGCTCACCCAAGTCTCCCTCTCGAAGGTCTGCTACCCGTTATTCTCTCAACGCCTTCGGTAGAGCGCTCGCGGACGTCATGAACAAAGATGCCAAGGACTCTTCTCGCGGACGCGCTGCGAAAAAGCCGAGGGATAGCTCCCATATATCTCGTACAATCAACGCCGCGTCTTGTAACACGACTAGCTCCAACGATCGGCGTAGTTCCATTGGCGAACGACCTCCCCCTAAGGAGGACTCTTTCCTTTCTGGAGGAACCATCACTCGCACTTCACGCAGACGCTCTGCCCTCAAAGATTCTATCCCTCCTGCGTCTTTGGCTGTTCCAGCTAAAGCAACCAGTCCCGCTGTTCCTTCGAGGCGATCGACGCTGCGGCCACGGCCACTGGGTAATGCATCAGCTCTACCCAAGTATCGACCAAGGTCCACCCTTATTGAGTCCCATAAACCTCCGCCTTCCCCCCCTCACTTAGGCACGCGCAAGCGGGCCAGCAGTTCGGATGAGGAGAAAGGTGCAGCTAGCGGTGTCCCTGCTAAACTCAAGTCCGGAACTTCTGCGTCACGCGAGATGGTCGCGCGCCCCATAAGCCCACTTCCTCAGAGGACAATATCAAATCATATTTCTGCCGATCATTCCCCATCCCCACCCGGCAAACTATCCACCCGCCGTCCATCACCTCCACGGAGCACTGCTACTCCACCGAATAAGATAGACCGAACTTCGAAACCTGGCACGCCTAACCGCTCTGCCATCCCCAGACCCCCATCCTCTACTTCGTCCTCAAGTTCCTTGCCTTCACCTCGGACACCAACTCGGCTTATCACTCGAAGCAATAACCCTCCCGTCAAAGGCGGGACACCATCGCGTAATCCAACCCATAAGCGGCCAGAATCGCTCTTGGGAAAATCCACGACACAAGATGTTCCCAAAATTGTGAAGGTTGACCAGTTCAATCGGTCGCATTCAGTGTCGAGCTCCAGTTCGGCTTTCACAGAAGGGGACAGCGCTGATGATATCGAGTTTATGCTCGGGTCAGTTATCTCACCAACTGCGCCGACGCCAGCGCTGCCTCGTCTTCGCAGCAGACATCATCGTGACGATCAGCCGCAAACACCCTCGCGTGCATCGAACCTTCCTACCCGTGCAGACCTCTCCTACCTCTCACCGATGCCGCCACCTAGCGGTACACCCCCTTCCCTCAGGGTGATGCGTGCAGGCTGTGACAGGGGATCCTTACTCTCCTGGGATCAATTGGTTGCTTTTGGAGACAAGACTTTGGGTGAAGGGGAGGTCGAGAATATGATCGCAGACTTCCCTGCGCCGTTCTCTCCTACGCCAAGCACAGTGGATCTTCAGTTGACCATCCCTGAAAGCCCTTCGCTTAGTGCTCTCCCGTCGCCGGCGGGCTATGGGTCTATCTCTCAGGTCCTTCTACCCGACGTGACGCCCTCACCTGCCTCGACCAAGCAGATGCAATCACAGTTTATCCCAGAACATAGTCGACCCGCCGCAGCGGATGCATCACTCGTCGTGATGTTACGCTTGCAACTAGCATCGATGGAGAACATCGCGAAGGAACGTCTCACCCAGATTACGGCTCTTGAGGTACAATTGGGCGCAGCGAAAGAAGCACGTCTGCGCGAGGCGGCTGATCTCGCAGCCCAAGTATCTGCACTCGAGGAACAAATGCATGTCAGTTTTGAGGGCCGTGAGCGCGCTGCCGAAGACCGCGCTACTCTGGAGGAACAGCTGCGCGGAGCGGGCGTCGCGAAGGAGCTGGCTGTACAGGGGGCAGTCAGGAAGGCTTCGGAAGATGCGGCACGACTCAGAGTTGCTGCGGAGGAGGCTATGCGTCGTAAATGCGAGGTGGTTGGTGCGGCACGTACCGCAGCGATGTCATGGGAATCCGTTCGTGAGGATGCAGGGGGCGAACTGGAGTTTGTGAGGGCTCAACGCGAGACTCTGACCTTCTTATTGGCGAGTCTAGATCAGAATCAGCGCGTATGCCACTTGATGAACGCATGAGTAAGTGCACCCACCTTATCATTTGAACTGGTGCTGATGAGTATTTGTAGTGCCATGATATTTACGATAATATTCTTGAACTATTTCATGACACCGAATGACCCCGAGTATGACGCATGCGACGCCCCATTATGTTTTTCGGCCTTGGTCGAGATTGTAATATATTGACTATATAGTTGCATATACGTACACACATCCAATCATTGATCGGTTACAAGGACACAAAGCAAGAAATATATAACTTGTTATAACTGATTATCCGGTAGGTTCATACTCCAGGGTAGCTTCAATGCAAGAGTCCAAGAAGCAGGCATGGTTGTCATCAGGCGTGGATTTTGACATGCGTTGCAGAACAGCGTTCCGGATCTTCCCAATGCTAATCACGTGTACTGGTTAACAAAAGTACAAATACTACCGACGGATGGCTTACTCGACATCAGGGCCGTAGGCCTTCTTGATCTTGCAATCGACATCGCCGATCGACGTAGGCCACGCCCAAAGCGTATCGTTATCCAAAATAAACGAAACGAACAATTTCGCTTTGACGCTCGGCAATAGGACTGTGGCTGTTGCGACGAGCCCCTGAAGATCGCTGTTGTCCCGTGGGGGTTGGGGATCGACGGACACAGGATATTTGATGGAGAGGAACGTGAAATGCGAACGCAGCTGTGCGCATCCTAACCAAAAGTCCCCCAAGCGCTGAACGATCTATAGGACACAACGAATCAGATCAGTGTCCATGGACGGGCGATAACCAAGGGGGAAAAACAAATCTATCATTACCTGCTTTATTCCCGGTTTGGAGGGAGACCAGGCGATACGCTGCTGGGCTACTTGGATGGTCAGGTCGGTAAAGCGCGGGAATTGATCTTTCCGTCTGAAGACCATCTCCTTCGTCTTTTCTATTCGGATCCGGTCTTTCAAGGGCTTGAAATTTGCGCAAGGAATATGAACGCGGAAGCGAGATGCGTAGACCAACTCAAAGAGATCTCGATTGACCCTGGCAGTATGCCAAAGGTGTAGTTGTTCTAATGCGGCAAGTTCATCTGCGCATGAAGGAATTTAGGCATCAAAGTGACCTCTTCTAAAGAGAAGCGCACCTTTCAATCTGAGAGCCTCGGCCTGCGTGCTGTTCTTCTGGATGTGCAGCGTCCGCTGTGAAGCCCCGATGGACGCCATCGTTTCAGCCTTTTCTGTTTCAATGTCCCAGAGCTTCTCCTCCAAGCGTTCGAGCTTCGCGTTTGCCTCTGCAACTTCAGCACGAAACTCATCCAGTGCGGCACTGCTCGCCTGCGTCAGCTTTTCGTTCCACATCTAGCAATGAAAGTTGAGACGATACCCTTGCTCTGCGAGAGTTGCCTTCAACTCGTTCAGGTACTCTTGGTCGCAGTTTTCAATGTCGGTGACGATGCTCTGCTCCTGCTCAAGCTCCTTGATGACTTGGGTATGCTCTTCTCGCAATCGGGGTAGAAAAGATTCGGCCTGCTGGATCAGGCTCTCTAAAGTACTGGCATCCTTTGCCACCGTGAGCTTGAGCAGTGAGGTGCACCGGCGAACGCCTTACGTGTTCGAGCTCTCCGAAGCCCTCGTCGGCAATGGCGTACAGTTGTTCTACCCACTGCAATCTCCAATCATACCACTGTGATCTCGCCGTGGCGTGGTTGTTGGCCTTGATGAGCTTGAGTTGTTGCTAAGACAGAAAATATCAGTCTACTGGGCATGAATTGACATGGAAGGAGAGGTACCAGCAACTCTACTTGCGTCTGCTCGTCCGCCGTCGAGTACTCCCTGAACAACGTAGGAGTAACCTTCGCAGCTTCCTCTTCCGCTTGACGATAAATTTCTTTACTATGTTCAATCCATCTCTGTAGATCAGCCGCCACATGAGAATATAATTCGAGCTGCGGCGCATCAATGGCCATCGCGACGACATAATCAGCCAATGTGGTCTCTGGTGTCTGAAGAGATGCCCGTCGTTGCGCAGACTGAAGCTGGGATGGAAGAATGGTTGACCGCCGGGGTGCAGAAAGTTCATCCAAGAAGCGAATACCAGTCATGTTGAAAAATTGCTCAATAGATATGGGAGGCTAACGCAAGGTAAGCACCGATTTCTGACAGTACAATGAAAATTATTCTTACGCCTTCATCTTCGTCCGTGAAGCTGGGTGGTTGTACATTGTTTCTCCATTGCTCTGCTGCATCAACGTTGGCAAAAGTGACAGTTGGCCGCGTGGCCGGTGCCTCTGACTCGGCGGACGGAACTGAGTTATTCACCACGAAGAGTGGTGGGGGTTCAGGTAGGGATGAGTCGTTGGCACCTGACAAGCTGGTTCCCTTCGACGGATCGTCTATTGGAAGCTGAGAATGTGGCAAAGGTGTTGATGGCTCGAGGTTCTCTCGTCCAAAGTTCACTGTGCTTTGACCTACCCCAGAAATGCCGGCTTCGCTTATTCGTCCCTGGGCAGCCTTCTTTCGGGGTGATGTCGGTTGGGGTATATTCAAGACTCCAGAAGGTCCGAGACTCCTACGCTGTGCAAAGTACCCAGATGGCCGACGTAGCCCGCCGACGCTAGATCGCCGTGCAGCAGAAGATGTTGCTGCTCCCTCGGTGAGAGCCATAGCACCTGTCGGTGTCGGAGACGAGCGTTGCTGTGCTTGCTTTTTGACTAGACTTCCTTCATCCTCAAAGTCCTCACCGTCCACACCAGGGGTCGCTGCTCGTTTCTTTGGTTGTGGACGTGCCACCGGCAATGCAAAGGCGGCGGTGCTCGTCTTTCGAGGGGATGCAGGAGATTTCGGTTTGAAAGGAGAAGGGGGGGCGTGTTTTGGCGCCGAGAATACAGGGCCAGACTTGGTAAAGACGGGGGGAACTGGTGGAGCTGGGGAATCTTGAAGCGAACTAGACAAGAAGGGTGTCGGTGAGGGCGGTCTAGACGGAACGGGTTGGGCACGCGAGTCATGTTGCTCTGATATTGCACGCGGGTCCTGAAGAGCAAGCGCAGGCGGAAGAGCTCTGTTAACGGCTTCATCCGCATTGTTCTCGCCGGAGGTACCCTGAACATTGGTAAAGTCCATTGCGGAGCTCGAGTCCGTCCCAAGACTATCGCGCCAAACATTAGTTAAATTAATTGTCTGGTCCGCTCCACCGATAGAGCTTCCTTCGGAGCTTGTGAAGCTGTCCTCTTGCACAACATCTATAAGTCCAAGAGACTCACGCATGCGCCTGAGCCTGGTTTCGGCCTCTGTGAGATCCATGTCTTCCTCGCCCAAGTGAGCCCCCCTCTCGTGAGCAATTGGTTCATCCCCATCCATGTCGGAAGACGGAGGTTCGAAAGGGCCATCCGCCCCTGCGTGTGTCATTGCCCGCAGGGCGAGCCATTCAGCACTCGGAGGCTCTGGCTTGCGGAGAGATTTGTTGAGCGGTACTGTGAACTCGGTCGGCTCGGCTTGCTCCCTAGATACGTCGCCTGCAGAATCTTGTGTCATGTCTTCAGAGCGTGATTGATCATCGATACCCATGTCTTCTCCAGGCTGAGGAAGAGAGGAAAGGCCAAGAGATGACTTTCTTGGTCTAGTTGCAGGGAGGTTCGTGGTAAGGTCCATATCTGCTTGTTCATCCCAGACTCCTGACACATCGTCTAGTTCTTCTTCGTCTTGTAGAAAAGAGCCTTGTGCCAAGAAACCCGCAGGAAGAGGCGAAGATCCCAGGTCCGAGTCCATTTCCATAGATGCCTCTCCATCCTCACTAAAAGCTATAGAACGCCGCAAGGAGCTTCGGCGGCGGCGGAGCGTGGAGCCGCCGGGGTAATCATTCTCATCATTGACGACTGTTTCAGACTGTGCTGAGGGGCCCGGGTGGTCTGCTCCAGTGGAGGGAGATGCATCGCCGCGGTTTGCGTCTTTCTCGAATAGGCGTACTTGAGCATGCGAGGCGAAGCTCACGCGCCGTCCTAAACTCTTACGAGTTGCGTTGTCGTTGATCGAACCTCGGATGTCACGAGTGAAGTCCATAGTTTGAGTGACATCATCTGCATCGTCGGGAGCCAATGAATACCGAGATTTAAGTATACTCTTTCGGGGCCCCTGTCAAGTCCGAGTCAAGAGACGTCTGTAGGGGAAAGCGTAAGACTAACGAGTGACCGGCGGGCCCTGGATGCCGGGCTGAGCTGCTTGAGAACGGAGTCCCCGGGTGTAATACTGTGTGGTCGGCGTTTGTGAGCAGGTCTTGACTTATTTTCCTGATGAGTTACGGCGATGGACTTGCGGCGGCTAGGAGAGGGTGACATTGTGTTGTCACGGTTTGGTGGATCTTAGCCCCGGTGTCTCGTACAATACGCGCCGCGATAAACGACGACGCGCACGTGAACGCGTCCCAAATCGCGATCACATGACTTGCACGAGACTCGCGCGTGCCCAAAAGCGTTTCCTTTGACCACACAGTACAGTACCGTATCTCTACAATGGCATCCAGAGCAAAGCCGAAAGCTACGGCGACTAGGACTTCCACCCGCTCAACCAGAGCTATAGCCCGGCTAGAAACCTCTCCTCCACGGACTGTGCATACGACGACGGAAAGACCATCTCGCTTTGTGCCTGCACGACCGGTAGGAAGATCACTGACTAGAAACATAAATCTATTGACTATCCCCCACAGGGTGCCAAGAAAGCTAAGGCGCCAATCTCTAGGATGGCCACCGAGGTTGCGATCCCCATTGACTCGGACAGAGAGCCAATCAAAGTATGTCCCATCCAGAGAGGTCGTCTGCAGATCGATCGAGCTAATGCTTTCTTGATCCCAGGCGTTTCTAAGGATAAGACCGGACGTCGCCGGGGATGGGTCAAAGAGGACACCCTACCTGGAAAGCGTTTCGGACACAGCTGTTCGCATGATGGATCTTTCGCGCGATGATGCACGTGGTTACTCTGGCATCCCTCGCTACCATCTCTCCACCCAGCCTACATCATCGATTTATACCTTTACCCACATCTTCCAGCCCACCGCCCAACAATCGGGATTTTTCGTTAAAACCACCCTGCCGCTCGTGAAAGGCCTTCTCGATGGCGAGGATGGCTTGTTATTTGCATATGGTGTAACCAACTCTGGTAAAACCTATACCATGCAAGGAGGCTCTGAAGCATCGTCTGCCGGCATTTTGCCCCGCACTATCGATGTACTCTTCAACAGTATCGAAGGCTTGCAAGGCAGCTCTAAAGTGAGCTGCAGACCTGGCACTTGGCACATTAGCATCGTATTCATCTTTTTCCTCCCGCCCCGCAGTACAAGCCCGCTCGTTTGAATGGTATCGAATTGGACCACGAACCGTCAATCTTTTCCCGCGGACCTTCTTTGGACAACTTGACACTACCAACGCAGCAGCCTGTTCTGAGTGAAGTTCTCGCAGAACATTTTGGGAATTCCGGCACCTCCGAAGTTGATCATGATCCTACGACGCTCAAGGTCGACCGAAACTACGAGTACTCGATATGGTTGTCCTATGCCGAAGTGTACAACGAGAAGATTTATGACCTTCTCACAAATGTGGAGGCGGCAGGAGCTAGTTCTTCACGCTCTCAGCCCATCCTCCTAACCCGCAAGGCGTTATCCATGAAACCCTCTCCCCCCTCGGACAACCCTGATGCTGATGGACCTTCGGGAAAATACATCTCGGAGCTAACACATGTTCGCGTTGACAGCGCAAAGGAGGCAAAGAAGTTAATCAAGCTGGGACAATTGCATCGAAGAGTGTTCGGCACTCTTGCAAACAGCCAAAGTAGCCGCAGCCATGGGATCGTGACGATCAAACTCCTCAGGAAGCATCGCGGCGAAAAGGATGTGAGTCATATCTCCCAATTTCCTCACCTAAGCCGACGTTTGTCCAGGAACCTTCCTCGTACATGACCTCGCGTCTTACCCTGATCGATTTAGCCGGCTCAGAAAGAAGTAAAAATACCCAGACGAGCGGCGAGCGACTCAAAGAGGCGGGTAATATCAACAAGTCATTGATGGTCCTCGGCCAATGCATCGAGGTTATGCGTGCCAACCAGAAGCGGGTTGCGCAGAGTCTTGGAACATCTGACAGCCAACGATCTGATACAAGGGATGTCAAGAGGTCGCTAGCCATTGTTCCTTTCCGACACAGCAAACTGACAGAGATTCTCATGGACTATTTCACGGGTGAAGGACGAGTGGTAAGCACGTCATCTATCCTTTCCGTACGGTCTATGAAGCCGACCTCTCTCAGACGATAATCATCAATATTAATCCTTACGATACCGGCTTTGACGAAAATTCGAATGTCATGAAGTTTGCTGCCCTGGCGAGAGAGGTGTCAACGGCTGCTCCAACCCAACGCGTGCCACCGACAGGACGTGCGAAGACACCAACAACAATGGGAAACCTCCAGACAGCAAGAACAAGTTCTCATCATCGAAAGGTGCTCCTGCTCACCAATGGACGTGATCGCAAGTCCAGCGAGACTCAGCTTGACGTTGTCGAGGGTAGGGGTACAGACATCTATACTATCTCGCATTATTTTGACTTGAGATCCACCTTAGAGGACGAAGACACAGAAGACGGGCCAGAAGAGGAGCCTTTGGACGGGCTAGTAGAGGCATTGTTCGACGAAATCGAATGCCTTAGACTGCAGGTCCGTTTCTTAGATTTAATCATGATGCCCCACTCCCGCTGACGGAACCCTAGCTCTTTGACTCCGAAATGCGTAGCGCTGTGATTGAGGCGGAGACCCGTGAAGAAGTAATGCGTGAGATGGAGGAGCGGATACGTGAAATGGAGCAACGATTTGCCAGGAGGTTGATGAACGAGGTATGTTTATCCGAATACGCTAGGCAGCGAAGCTGACTCGGTCGTTTCGGAATTTTAGGTAGAGTTAAATGAGACGAGGATGGACGCCAAGATCGATATGCTCCACCAGTCTGGTTTGCTAGGAAAGGCACCCGGCAAAGTGGGACACTCACCGCGCAAAGCTAGTGAGAGCGATGCCAGAGTATGGGATTTAAAGGAGGTAAGAAGAATAAGCAATTTTTCACGAAGGTCTTTGTCCCAAGCGACCCTCCTGCAGCAAGAAGACGACTCTTCGGAAGACGACCACGTTAAGAACCTAACGGCTGTCCGCGCCCAAGCAGCGTCGCCTCTTTCCGGTCGTGGAAAACCCCTCGCAAAGACCGTCGACCGGACAAGCTCGCCTCTGGGTGCCTCTGAAGGAGAGGAGGAGCTCGACGAGACGGAAGATGAGGAGAGTGATATCGCGGGGGAGTCGGACGACCCAGACGAATGGCACCCGGTGCCAAGCCGCCCGTTGTCTACAACAACCAACGCTCAAAATGGGACTCTGCCCCGTCTCCAGCGGCCACCGTCCCCTATTTTTGAGGACGATGTAAAGGCAGGACGCGCACCGGCTCGGCCAAGCAACAACTTGAAGATGTCCATGTCTGAGTTAGCTCAGGATCTTGGAGCACTCGATTTGACCAACGAAAAGACTCCCCGGAGAGCGACTCGGTCCACCCGGCAATCGACAAAGGTCTCGGTGGCGGAAGGAGATGAGGACTCGATCATCGTTGTCCAAAGTATTAAGGGCGGCGAAGGGAAGAAAAAGAAACGGTGAGAGTTAACGAGTTTTTCGCTTCCGTCGCCATTTCACTTAGGGATTGGTTGCTGCTAGACAACTTGGGAGCAAGCGGATTTATACCGAAGAAGGTATCGAGGAGGCTACAGACCAGCTCGCAAAGTCTGACAACGGGAGGCATATCCGGCGAATGGCGCGCGGAAGTGGATGACTGGCCAATTATCTTTTACGCTTGTACTCGTAATCCCAGCATTGTATTGTATCTCAGCACAGAGCTTTGTTCGACACTTCCAATCCTCAATACAGTAGCGCGAACGGAACTGACGTGCTGCTGATGATTCCAACTCCCGATCTATCGCATTTGGCTAGAGGCGACTATGAGCGTGTCTACGAACCGGCAGGTGAGGAGTGCGCATCGCACAACCCCGTTCTTTGATGGTGCGATGACGAGCCCGGTTCGAGCCACCACCCAACAGAAGACACGTTCGTTCTCTTGGACGCACTCGAGGCGGACGCCGATGCCATCCGTGATCTCGCTCCTCGGATCTGTCTAGAAATAGGGCGAGTCGTGTTCGCCTCGTCGAACCTTTCGTTGACTCTCCGCGCGTTTTCGCGTCCTCTTCTAGATCTGGGACGGGCATCGTCTCAGCTTTCCTCGGCCAGATCCTCGGCTCATCCAATACCTGTCCGTACACACACCCTCTCTTTCTCCCCCTCTCGTGCTCAAAAATCTAAATTCCACCCAACTTTTGATTCTCCTCCTCCCCCTCTCGAAAAGTGCTCCTTTGTACGGACATCAATCCACACGCAGCGACATGTACGGCGCGTACCGGGTCCCAAAACAAGGTGCGGTAGCAGCACAGCCACAATCTATTCACTCGCGTCTCTTCTCATTCATTCATTCCATCCATCGTATCCAACAACCAACGACATCCAACGCGGAAAATTTAAAAAATTAACTAACATAAAACACAAAACAACAGGTCCCTGTTGAACCGCTCGTCGCATCACTCGCGCATCCACTAATGAGTCGCCTCGGACACGTGGTCGACATCCTTTTGTTCAACCCACCGTACGTACCGACGTCGGATGAGGAGGTAGACGCTGCGCAGTGCGACGCTAGCATCGCTGGGTCCTGGGCTGGCGGTACGAACGGCATGCAGGTGACGGATGCACTCTTGAGACAAGTCGATGTTGGTGTTTTCTGCATCAGCGTTCTGTGATCGCAGTGTGATCAACACACTTACGTCGCGTATCTGTAGGATTTGCTCTCCCCCCGAGGACAGTTTTACTTGGTCTCCGTGAAGCAAAATAATGTCCCGAAAGTTCGGGAATTTATGTCAAGGACTTTCTCGCTGCAGAGCGAGGTAATTTCTTATTTTCGTCCGCGATCACAATATGTCCCCTGATTCCTAACCCTAGATTGTTTTGCAACGCAGAGCTGGTCGCGAACACCTCTTTGTTTTACGATTTCAACGAGAATCTCGTTCTGTACATACTACCTGAACGGGCAACGTTATCATGGCAATGATAGATCATGTTGATTCAGTACTTAATACATATGATTGGAGAGGAAATGTGCGAGGCATGGAGCAACAAGTGGCTGGAGTAAGGACAACATTAAAAATCACGTTCTTTGCATCGAAATAAGTTATAGAGTCCACTAAATGAAGTTTAGAGAGATGGCGAGGGACATGCAATTCATTCCTCTTTGTCGGGCCGCCGACCTCTTAAACTGAATTTTGAGGGTGACGTGAGAGTACTAGCACCGTGGTCGTGATAAGAAACACTTGATTTACGGCCGAGTGGAGCGGATTCGGTACTGAAGGCAAGTCGTAGCGTGATGATGCCGTGACCATTCTTGATCTCTACAGAAACTTCGGCGGCAGAGCTGGATACTGGTTGAATGTGTTGCCAGATCTGGAAAGAGAAAGGTAAGGATTTAGCCTACGATATGTGCGCTTGCTACTTACATCAACTTCTGCCTCCCCCAGTGCCTTATCCTTCCCAAGGGTCTTGTGATCAAAGATTAAGAGGTGAAGCTTGGTGGTTGAAGATCCAACAGGAAACTCAAAGCTCTCGTTCCTGTAACGAATGAGGGCAGTACAAGTGCTTAAGAACGGACATACCATTCAGGAGCAACGGTTTTGCCGGTGTGCTTTGTTTTAAACTCCTTCTCTCCAATACGCGCGACAGCATATGGCTTGACGTCCGGACCACCTACCAAATCCTTAGCGTCCAGAATTAACACCTTTAAAACACCAGATTCCGGCGGGGCGCTGTGTCCATTCGTGTCTGCAGCAGACAGACCCCCTAAGCGCTCACCGTCCCTGACAGGTTGGGATATTTGGGTGCCCTGAATGTCAGGGACAGCGACGGCCTTCGGCTCCGGCTGTGTGCTCCGACCGAAGAAGTTGTGCTCGTCTTCGCTATCCTTTCCGCGCCTGAAGACACCAGCGACGCCTTGTAAAACTCCTTTTCCTGCGCTGATGGGCGCACTGCCGATGGCCGTCATGGTGCGCCCAGCCGCGGAGAAAGTTGATGTGCTCTTGCGGGCCCTCATGATGATTCCGGGCTGGAAAACCATGCTGATTTCAATCTGACCTTTGGCCCCACGCTTTTCGGAAGATAGTGCTAGAGTACGGTCAATGGCAACGAGAGGTTCGATCTCTTCCAGGTTGATCTTTGCCATTCCAAGGGATTTCGCTTGGTCCAGTTGATTCCAGTCGAATACCTCGATTTGGAAATCTGCACCAACGCGCGACGACTGGATGTGACATGGTTATTGTGCACTTCTTCGTTCCGGATACGGGAATACTTACGACTTCGATCGTAAAATCTTCATGCCATTCAGGATTGAGCGTCTTTTTCTTGGTTGAGGATTTGAAGACACGCTCTCCATTCAGGTGGAAAACAACATAGGGGTCGGATTTGCCTCCTCGGTCAACGGCAGGGATATCATGACCAGTCAGTAAAGTTACACGGAGAGCACCTTGATCTATGGAAGGAATGAGGGGAAAAAGTCAAGAGAAGGCGAGCCAATGACATACTGTTAACAGTTTCTCGCGGTTCCAACACCACAGGTACCGGGACATAACGGGTCTCAATCACTACTTCTCCGGTCACTTTGTCGTCTTGATTGATCAATTCAAACTTGGTCGGAGATCCCTAATATTTTTGCGCGCGGTATTCAGTGCAGTTCGTTGAAAAAGACTGAAGACAGGGCCGCACCAGAGTCCTCGACAGAAATGATTTTACATCATCCTTCCACTCGCCAAAAATAATGTCATTCTCTCCTTCGTCGGCTTCGTTCAACCGAAGCCAAACCCGCCCAAAGTCGACCTCCTTCAGAAAGCCTTCACCAACATGTTGCCACGCTGCGCGGTGACCCTGTGCGCGAGTGGTGCTGAAAGCAGGCCAGTAGCCGTTATCAAGGAGGACTTCCAAGCGACCTTTCTTGGAAAGTTCGCCCGATTTGACGTGGAAGATGATGATCCCGGACTCTGTAGTCGAAATTTATAATAAGTGGCTTAGAGTATAACTACCACTTACGATGCGTGAGAAGTTCATCATTTGACATCCGGATGCCTTCGTTCTTGCCATCGGCCGAATGGGTCTCCCCACTCGACGGAGATCCTTCGCGGGAGCTTACCGTCTTGTTAACTTCGATGGCGTCCGTTGATGCCGCAGCGTGTGTTGCGTCCGCATGTTGTACATCATTTCGGGCACTTCCTATCGGCTCCGTGGTGGTTACGGCCCTAGTCTCCACATGCTCCTCGCTAGACGTAGTAGACCCAGAGTCGTCGTGGACCTCGTCGCTGCCCTCAGCCGCTGACTGGAGCTCATTCGGGTCAGTCTTGAATTTCAAATCTTGAAGTGTGAACGCAGGCAGGAACTCGGCGACGTAATGGAGATGACCCTTGTGCTGATTGCCATGGTCAAGGTGGATAGGTTCGGATTTGTCCTTCTTGCCCGTGGATTCAAAGGAGAAACGGGGACTACCCGCGCCCTTCGGAATTTCTTGAGCAAGCTCGCTGACTTTAAGCTCGACAGTGCCCAGAGATCGGTCTTTGGTGAGGTTCTGATAATCCATCACTTCGAGAAGAAGGGTCTCCTTGAGCGAGTGCACTGGTGTATACATGATCTCATCCCAACGAGGGTTAAGATCTGTCAAAAGGTAAGCATTTTCGTCGACAGGCTCTTGAGAGTTAAACATACTGTTGTTCACTACCTCTGTACGAGCCTCAACGATATTGTTGACCAATACACGGACGTATGGGTCGCTCTGGGTGAAGCGTGACAAACTTTGTATTAGCAAAGGAACACCGGATTCTCGACACATTTCAGCGCACCTTGCCGCCAAGCGTTGCCTCTACATTCTTCACGTCTGTAGCCTCTTTCAACAACAATCGTACGACTCCTATGGGAGGGGTATATTGATCTGCGCCGTAGAGACTGCCAGCCATGTTCAACGGTTTCCATTCCGCTGCCAGACGCAAGCGCCCAGACTTGCATCCGCTGAGTGTCCACCAGTCTCGGCCCGTCTCTTTGCGTGCTTCCAACAGATCTTGGAGACGCACTGACAGATACCCCACGATGGGGTCCTTTGCAAATTCACGATCATCGATCACTTTTACCGTGATAACAGAAGACGAGCGATTAGCGCAAAGGAATTCTGTACTGGATTCCCAAACCGGCTGCGAGGTGAGCTTAGCCCGAGAAGTAGTGTGGATTGGGGTGGTGGAACTGCCAAGGAACACCTTGGCGTAGGCGTTCAGATCGACGCCGCGCACTATGGAACTGTCCAGTTCTTTGGCCTGGTGGACCGTGAATCGCACGACGCCAACATCTGCAAGCATAGTTTTGAATAGGAGAAGACAGAAGAAACAGCGGAGACGACACTCACTGGATTCGGGCAGTTCCTCTACTCCTGATTCGTTAACCTGAGGCTTGAGTATAGGGAAATAAAACACGTCGAAACGCAAGTCTCCCCTTTGCTTGCCATCCTTTAATATAGGGAGAGACAAGTCCTCTTGTGTAGCATCCTCATTAAGCTTGGCGAGTTCGAATACACTTGAACCGATCTCTGTATCCTTCAGAAGCTCGCTGTAATCCATGACAGTAAGGACGAGGTTGTCTCTGAGACTATTGACGAGTAGAAACTTGGACTCGTTCCACGTTGGGTTGTGTCTAAAAACATGCGTAAATAATTGGGCGTGCAAATCGCAGAAGTGCTTACGTGTTGTGCTTGTGCTTTGTTCTTGACAGCTGCGTGCGATTGTTGATACTGAAAGTAACATATGGATCGAGAGATCCACCACCAATCTTGCCAACTTCGATGCTGCGTGCGCCATGAACTATGACTTTGATAACACCAATCGCCGTGTCAATGGGAGCTCCAGAAAGTAGCTGTTCGAGATTGAGGGTGAATACGTTGGGTTGGTACATCATGGGGCCGAGAATCGAGTGGATCGTATCACGAATGAACGAAGACAAGCCGGGAATCTAGGTGCATCCATTCTTAGATGTGAGGACGGAAGATACATAGCGCTGCGCGTACGTTCATCATGTCAAAGCCGAAAGTCTCGCCTCCTATGGGTTTGAGAACGTAATCGATGAAGGGCTTCTCGAGGAAGGAAGCATCCACTGTTTGCACATGAGGGAAATTGTTCATCAGTTTGAGACGAATACGCAGAAGCCCGGTGAAGGTCATGTCTTCCACTAAAATTGGAAACTTGGCGGAAGCTGGTCCCTTGCCAACTCGGATACTGAGAACGACTTTCGGATTACTCTTGGTGGCTAGCTGGCGCGGAGTCAGGTCAGAAACATCGTTGGGAGTGAATGAGATGCCCCAGTCCATCAAGACCTCGTCCGACTCCGTCTTTGGGAATGTGCGAACTTTGTCGACCCGGGGAGCTTTGTTGCCAAGTGTGAATTGACTAAGGCGAAGAGAGTCAAGGAATGGTGGACAATTTGCACTGAGAATTTGATCAACGGAAGCGACGATAGTCGCAGAGAGGACCGGCTCGTAAATAAGCCAGAAACGATCCAAAAATTGATTTATCCATTCCGCGGATTCATACTCTGACGCCAGAGTGGTCTTGACAAGTTCACGTTGAATGTCGTCACGCGCGCGATGTCGTACACGAGCCATGGAGGTCGTGTAATATGTACAGCATGTGGCCAAGAGAATGAAAAGCCAGCCAAAGCCAAGGTTGAAGCGGGTTATGAAGTGCGCCGCGAGTACGGCCTTGTTTTAGAATCGACGAGAAGAGAGGAATTTGAGCATGAGCATGCTGCCAGAGGGTATGCGGTAGAGTGACATACGAAGATTATTATTGCGGCGTTATAGTACCATTGGCCATAGTATTGTTCAGAAATCCAGGCGTTCATAAGACGAAGCTGCTTTTGGTCCTCTTCTTCCGAGGGCTTGTCTATGCTAGTGAAGGCACGCCAACCGACTTTGTACCAGTCGGGTATGGATGAGGCCTTCGCGGCGGGAAGTGTACCTGGAGTCTGAGCAACGTCCTTGTCAGGTTTCGCATCGACGTCTTCGATTGTGATTGTCGGAATCGTCTCATCACTGCCAGTGTCAATGGGGACCTCTACAAGAAAGAGAACCAGATCGGCATGACGCAGCGAGCCCATAAAGAAGAGGCCGACCTCGACCGCCATCACTGGGTTTGCTCGGAATGGCGCTAGTTAATTGCGACTTTGCCTTTCCAGCCGCAGCGGCCTTTTCTGCAGGAGAGGCATCTGGATCGAAGGAATGAACGGATATATTTCCTCTGGCAGCATCGTTTTGAAGGATGTCCTTGGCTTGGCTGTGCGCGCGGGAAGAATTGGCCGAGGATAAGCCGTTCGGAGGTAGGGAAGAAGCCATGGAGAAGGGGTAGGGTAAGGTGGTGGTGGTGGGACGGAAAAAGGAGGGAGGGGTGGGGAGAACGAGTGACGTTTAAACCTTGGTCTGAATGGATAGGGTTAGGCTGACCCAGACGCATCCGTGGGTGCAAATCGAGTTGCTCCAGTGGGTTAATGCATGACCCGACTGGCACGCGGCCCGTCCGCAAGCTGTAACCCGCCTACTCTCGTTGCATCATTCACTTGAACTAAATCGAGGCTTCCATGCGACACCATCACACTGATCCCAATGCCGCAGTTGCCGCAGATCCGTCGCTATTTCTGGCTCTGGCACGCGTAGACGATGCGTCCCGGTGTGTGCGTGTGCGATGTTATTAACTTGGAATGTGGGAATGCCTGCAGTCCGCCGGTAGAACGTTGCTGTATTCGGTAGTCCATTCCTCCCTTGACGCTTTCTGCCCATCAATATTCATCAAAGACCCTTAATCACCGGTACTGTGCCGCACCGAGACCATTTCGCTGCTCTGGCGAATTACAAACATAATGTGCATTTGCATCATCCAGTCATTCCAGTGTTATAAAACCAAAAACCATGATACTCGGCAGTCACGAATGTCACAGTTTGTCACATCGAGTCACGCGTGCAAAGATAGCTTTTGGAACTCCGCCAGAACAGTGTGACGCCAAGGTGTATGAAAAATCATAGTGCATGACTTCCAGGCAGTCCCGTGTTTGACAGTCTTCAGCCAACACTTGCTTTTGCATAACTTTTTTGGGGCTGCCCGATGCGAGCAGTTCAACTGAGATGGGTAGCTGCGAGGAGCCAAATAATGTCAAATAAACGTTCGGTCATGATCATAGCACACGTTCGCTCGCGCAATAGGTCTGAATGTTGTCTGCTTCCCATAGTTACGCTCTCGCTACCGTGTAACCCGTGTTGAATCATCTGTGATATTGATATCACAAAGCAAGTCACGAATTCTCCTTTTACCCCCATGAGCAACCCGTCGTCCCTCCGAGATCTCTACAGCACAAACCCGCCAACATGGTCTTTCACACCTCCAAACTCGACCGGTCCACCTCCTGGCCCACCGCAATCGCAACAAATGTCGGGCGTTTCCTCTCATACGTTCTCCTCGCGCCCAATGCAAAACTCCATATTTGAACTCTCGCCGGAGCTAGCGGAGCCAGGGGGACTAGACCTCGGTCTCCTTCTCAAAACGCTCATCGCCAGTGCCGTGCTAGGGTACACTACTACAGCCATTGCAATGCCATGGGAAGTCGGCAAGTGTCTGCTACAGGTACAGTGGGTTCCGAGAGATGCGGAACAGCTTGACGATGCGGAGCCCGCGACAATGGAAGTTGCAGAAGAGGTATGCCCAGTCTTTTGCACACTTCTCGGCCCCGAACCGACTCATGATTGCAGCCGAGTGACGACGATTCTGGGGAAGAATCGTACTTTGCAGACCCACTCAACTCGGGACCGTCGCGTTATCCTGTTCCACGTCCAGCCGATGAGCGCGGATATGTCGTACGTAAGAACGTCATGGAAGAGAGCACGCGGCCGGACTATGTCATTCCAGTGGGGAGCGCGGATGGAGTATGGGGCATGATGAAGAAGCTTGGGCGGTTTCGCGGAGAAGGGTGGCTCGCGTTATGGAAAGGTCCGTGTCCTGGACATGTCATTTGAACGCGATGCTGAGCCTTGGCGATTGCCACTCGCGCAAAAAGGTCTGCTGACCGAGTGTGTGACTGACATGCTCTCGTCGACGATGCAGCCTTTGATTCACAACGCCTTGCAAAGTATATTTGCTTCCACGTTGGCCTCGCTACACGTATATCCTGGAAGTTCTACGTCGCTCCTGATCCCGGTAGCCTCGCATCTCATCACTGGATTTATTTTGTCTCCTCTGGACCTCGTCCGGACGCGTCTCATTGTTCAATCGTTCAACCCACAGCATAGAACGTATACAGGACCGATTCACGCGCTGCGGAAGATTGTGCAAGAGGAAGGAGGCATATGGGGTCTGTACCTACACCCACACCTACTCATCCCGACGATCCTGGACAACACGATCCGGCCATTGATATCGCTGGGATTACCATCGCTACTCGCGGCGCAACTATTCCCGGGTACGCTCATTTCGATCGAGAGTAGCCCTGCTGCGTGGGGCGTGGTCGAATTTACGAGCAGCTGCATTGGATTACTGGCCACGCTACCCTTTGAGACGGTGCGACGTCGACTTCAAGTGCAGGTACGAGGACGGGGACAGGCTCTGAAGACGTGCGTGGAGAAACGGCCGATAGCATATAACGGAGTTGTGGACGCATTGTGGCACATTCTGACGGAGGAGCGATCTGACTTGCCGGTCGAACGAGTGGTTGGGGCACGGAGGAAAGACGAGGGACACGTGAGCACATGGCGAAGGACCGGCCTGGGACAGCTCTATCGGGGATTGGGTGTCAGACTCGGTGCCGGTGTGGTCGTGTTTGTGCTCGGGATGGTCACCGGCGCTGGGGACGAATCGGGTTGGGCCGAGCTCTGATGATGTCATTGCCCCAACCAATTACACTTTATTACTTACTATTCTTGCGTCAACCAACTCACTCACGCCATGAATGATTCTACCCGTACTCGTCCCCTTTCGCGCGCTCTACATCGCATACGCTCCACACACCCGAGGGTCATCGCCTCTCCTCCAACCCGTAACGTCTCTCCTTTCTTCTTCTCCCCTCTCAACCCATCCCTTTCCCTCTAGAACCCCGTCGTGCCGCAGTAGCCCTCATCATCCGCGTCGTCCCTCCTCCACGCTTTCCTCTCCCTCCAAAATTTGCCTCCCCCCCTTCTCTCACCGAATTCTTCGACTATGACTGGGTGAAGCATCCTTTTGCTCGTCCGGAAATATTGTTTGTCCGCCGTCAGAAACCAAATAGCGCGGATATGAACGAGAACACGCGGGATACTCACGTTGCCTTTCCCGGCGGTCGTACAGAAGAAGGCGATGAAGGCGGTCTCTATACTGGTACTCAATCTCTCGTCCTCTCTCTCCGCCCTTATCCATCCTTCCTCTCTTACCCAGCCATGCGTCAAACCTGGGAGGAAATCGGTCTTGACCTTGCTGAGACTGACTTCACATGTGTGGGCCAGCTCGACGACCGCGAGATTACCACCTCTCTTGGTAAACGTCTCCTCATGATCCTCTCACCGTTCGGTCAGCTGTCCATTCCTCCTTCTATTCTGTTCCTACTTAACCTTTCCAAGTTTTCCTCCAACTTACCCCAACCGAAATACCTACCGAGCCTATTCCCGAAACTACTCTCCATTGGGTACCGTTGAACGCGCTCTACCCAGAGCGCACTGCTCCGAACACCATTTCTCAACCTCTCTGGTCCACAGTCACAGTTGACACAGCATCACGGCTTACTCCCAGACACTCTCGTGTGCTTCGTCCGCTCATGCGTCTCCTTGTGGGAAGCATGCAATTTCCTGCTCTCGTTCTCTCAAACACCGTCCTAGCAACTCCGGGCTCAGTCGATGACAAGCGCGTACGCCGTTCGCTTGAAGCCGAGGCAGGCGCCTTGAACCCTGCCCTCCATCCTGCTTCGGCCTCACTCTATTCGTATGTCAATGGCGCTGAGCACCAGGCTCTCAAGCTCTGGGGCCTGTCGCTCGGTATGATGCTCGACCTCTTGTCCTACATGTCTCCCACTCCTGGCGTACCCCTTACGCCATGGGACTCTGATAAGCTCATGGGCGTGGAAGATGTTATCGAGGATGATTCGGACGAAAAGGGCAACAAAAAGGATGTAAGGAGAATCAATGCACCTCCGAGCTTAACGAGCGTTTTTCCTCGGTTCTCTTATCCGGACGTCAATTTTTGGATTTGGTGTGTTTCTCGTTTCACCAGCACGTACGGCTCCTCATTTATGTGACCACCCAGGGTGTTTGGAAAACGTTACCGTCAAATTATCCGCAATTGGGAAGAGTCCCTTCGAGTTAGTGGTGCCAACGACTCACGGTACGTTATCATAATCCATAGACTCATTCGTGTTCACACCTCCCGGTCATATATAGGGTCAACTGGACTGGTGCGGCGTTGACGACATTCTACGCTGCCGTGCGGAAGGCGCTTGTTGTCGTACTCGTGTTGCGCGCGATTGGTGTCTTTTGTGGCATCGCCTTTGCGGTATGGTGGATGCTTCGGCAGTGATCTACAGGCTAACATGATGCACACGAACGAGACTTTCTACCGATACAACCCACTGCATACAACCCAGTCTCTCGGCAGGACCACCCGACTTGTACTACTATTCTTCATGTTATTTCAAACTACTTCATAGCCCTGTCTCTATGTTCCGGTGTTTATACTTTGGTAACTGCCGTGACAATCATTTGGGATTACAAGGTTTTCCATCTCTTGGCAGTAGCATTTATGAGTTATGGTTTTGATACGTACAACAACATTCTATGAAACTCTTACACAAATCCAGACGTGTGCTCCTTCCAGTGTGACACCTTATAGCGTCTAGAGTGGCAGTCCGCACACCTCGCAATCGTTTCCCCCGGGCGAGTTTTCAAAGGTGCAATGTGGACACACGCGTCCGCTAGTAGACGCACCACCGTCACGATGGGCATCCTCAAACAATTCGGGAGGGATGTCGTCGTTTACGATCCGTGCTGAAGGTCCATCTGGTGCGGGCTGCGAAGGACGTTGAGGTGCTGTGGACAAAACAGAGGTGAGCACAACGACAAAGCTCTTGGGATGTACATCGTGATGACTTACGAGCACTCTCGCGCGCAAACGTAGAGAGAGTCTGCCAACTCTCCGTCTCCAACAGCTGGTCAAGCACTGCCGGATCATCGATATTCGGCGCAGTAGCGACACGGACGAACACTTTCGCGTCGGCCTGACGTCGTCGTCAAGCGTGAGCAACGGAGGAGGAACACGGGGGCACGAAATGCGTGTGCTTACTTCGGAGAGGAGACCGCAGGTACCGAGGAAGGCGACGAGGTGCCAATCGCTGAGCCACTTTGCGAGCTCGAGGCGGCGGCGCTCGGCGTCGCTGCCACCGCTGCGCTGCAGACTCGTCGACACGTCCGGTGCGCCGAGTTCGTTGAGCGAACGCATCACTTGTTCGATCGATTGTCCTTCGAGCCCTGGTCGATTCTCGATCGCAAAATGATGCGAACGAAAGACTGGCGATGGGTTTTGCGGAAAGCCGTGCGTGACCTAATGTTTTTTTTTCCCATTCACATGTGAGGAAGCAAAAAGGCGCGCCTTCAGTAAAGGACGGAAGAAGGGGGGGGGGAGGTTGTGATCGTGGACGCACATTGACGAGTAAGTACTCGACTGGGAATGCGGGCTTGGCGCTCTTTTTGACTTCGATGCCATATTCATTGCGGAAACGAAAGAAGACGTCGGGCACGTATCGCGCCGTCGCACCGTTCTCGCCACGGCTCTCTTCATTGACGCGCACCATACCCGGGTCAACGCTAGCCTCAATCATGTCCGCCTGCAGCATCCCGACTGCCTGTTCCGACACCTGATACGCCGCAACATCCACCGCACCGTCCACCGTACCAGTGAGCACGGCCGTAACAAGCCGCGAAGCAAAGTGCCCAGAAGGCGAGCTGCGCGATGGAGTGCGGTTTTGTGCCTGCAGATGGGCAGCAAAGAGGACCTCGAGGGAGGAGAGAAAGAACGAGCCTGGATGCCGCTTGTACACGTTCTTTGTGCGGTCTTCCGCCGTCGGATCAAGATCCGTGAAGATGAAACCCACAATCGTGAGCGGCGTCGAGGCGGACGCGGCTAGTGCTCGTATGCGAGGCTCGTCTACCCAAGGCAATTCGAGCGACAACCCATCGAGCTCGCCTTCTTGCGGCGGTTCATGAATGGCCTCGACAACGGCCTTTACTCCCATCGGCACCTCGTCATACGACTCGTATCGACCAATGAGCCAGCCGAAGCGTTGTAACCCCGTAGAACGCCAAGACTTCAAGAAGCGATCGATAATTTCTGTGGCGGCAATCTCAAGGTGGTCTACCATTCGGAAGGGCTGGCTCTGAAGCGTGATGGCAGACGGTTGGCACGCCGTACATATTCCTGCGGGCCAGTTCGAATGGCCACCAGTTGGGCAAGGCAGCTTGACGCGATAATCTGGCTCTACCAATGGTGGCAATGCGGCGGCTGCGGCAGAGGAAGTTTTCGGTGTGAGCTGGCGGAGGTAGGCGTGATAGGAAAGGTGTTTGATACTATGGTCTTGGTGGTATTTCCGGTCGTACGGCTCCAGCGGCATGCAATAGTCGCACATGGCATTAGCCCCGTGCTTGCAGAAGTTAGGGTCTCTACTTCTAGAAATTTTCCCATCCTTCGTTCGCCAGTATTGATCCACGGCATCTTCCTTGATATTCTCCCAAGGTCGGCTCCCCGATGAGGGAGGGCTTATAAACGTGGTAGCCTTCTCGGGGGCGTTGTTTTGGGAAGTACCTGGTGTGGGCCGTTGTGAGTATGAGACGAAAATGAGTTCTCCATGTCTGAAGGGACTGTATGAGGAAGAAAGACAGCGAGTGTGATTTTCCCACTTACCCGATTCCCAGTGATTTCAGATTCCTCCCCCTCAGGGTAGATACAGGAGTCTCATTCCCCCTTGGCTGATTGGATATCGCAAGGGTTGCTGGATCTGCATTTTCTGTTGTTTCTAATATCTGACAGGAAATGGATCAGCTCCCACTGTATGCGTTGAGCAGACCGGAAGGATACCCTTGTCGCCAATTCAGATATGTCAGAGGTAGGCTGCAGCTCGAAGCGGAAATTCCCATCCCTGGATCTGATTCTTACGAGCTGTGCGTACATGAGAAATGATTCGCGTGCGATGGTCGAGAAGTGAGAGGGTACATACCATGATGAACGTCGAGAATGAAAGTCGAGATTATCGAGCGTGTACTAGGACGCGTCATGGCACGTGCCCCAATCGCGAGCACGCGACGACTACAGATGATGCTGTACTACAACAAAGAGAAAGTTGGGAACCCCGGCCGATCCAGTAGTTCACAGAGTCCCTACCAATCCCCTCCAAGACGTTGCTTCCAGTCACATTCTGACGTGCTTTCAGTGGAGGGTTCCTCCCGCGGAGCTCTGGTAATTGGAGGTTTCAGCATGATTCAGAACGACCTTACGTTCGCCAGCGTCCATCACAGGATCAAAATGATACACTAAACGTTACGCCTACGGTTATTGGCCGAACTCGGTACCTATGTCGGAGAGAGATAAGCATCCAGAATCCAGAGAAAGCGCGGAAGTCGCACCGGTGGGCAAATGATGCCTTTCCTAATGCTGTCGCCATCTTGCCTCCGTATTGCGAATATATCACTCAGCTCGTCATGGCCTTCTACCTGCTCGCCGACTGGTCTCATTACTCACCACAACACATACTGATTTACCCCGATGGTATAGGGATTTCCACATCCCCTTGCAGACCCATCCTGGCTCCCGTGGCCTTTCTACTCTTATAAGCCCGACCCGAGTGTGGATTGAATTCAACCTCTGGAATCACCTTCTTGACATGGACAAGAAATCCCTACCTCGCACTCAGTCTTCAACCCGCAGCGGTCGAGGTCGCCCGCCCAACGATGCGCACCCCGTCAGCCAACCGTCTGCTCAAGCAAACGCTACCCCTGGCCCTAGCACGGTTTGTCGGCTTTCCATGATGGCCCACGTGTTTCCTTAACGGAAAGTTTGATGTACAATGTAGACCGCAGCTCAAGGTCACATCGGACAGGTCCCGGGATGGCACCCACAGCACCCATCCCAACCGTCCAACGGGCCAGGGAATATCGAGGAAGTGGCTCGTGCTCTACGCACAATACAGGATGCCTATCCGTTCCTTGTTCAGTCTGTAGCCTACCATCAACAAGGCCCCCCCAATCAGTTTCCCTCTGCTGTCCCTCCGCAACTGTTGTCACAGCCACCGTGGCCGTTAAATCAGCCATCAGCTTCTCATGAGGGACCTGCGTCTCAATACACGCCAGGCTTTGGGCAACTCGTTCCCCCGGGTATCGACCACTATCCTGCAAACACACCCTATCCAGCCCCCCAATTATCTACACCAATAGCCGCTGTTCCCGGACAGTCAAGTTTTCAAGCAGCGATATCAGGGCAGACCCAGGAAGATGCCCCGCTCGACGCCGAAGTCAATGCCGAGGAGAAACGTCGACGGAATACCGCCGCCTCGGGTACGTAACAGACGAGTTGCAGTCTCACAAATCATTTCTAAGCTGTCCCTTTTTCCCGCAGCACGCTTCCGTGTCAAGAAGAAGATGCACACACACGACCTTGAGCGCAATGTAACAGATTTATCTGGGCGCGTTGATGAACTGGAACAGGAAGCAACAGACCTAAGGAGAGAGAATGGATGGCTTAAGGAGATTGTCATGTTGAAGAGTGGGAGGGCTAGGGGCGGTGACCTCTTGTCAGGGCTTTCACAGGCCCCTAGCTCTCAAGGTTCCCAGGAAAATGGGGATGAGGATAGCGAGGAAAGGGGAAGCATGAAGGGCCAATCTAAAAAATCTGGTGCATGAGGCCGAACGTATTACTGTTGCAATCTTGCGACATTTGTCACCTGGCCGAGGGGTGACGGCATTTATTATTAGAACTTGGGACGTGGTCATCGGCTTATTTACACACACCAATGTCCTTCGGTCGACCACCGTCTATAAACACAGGGTTTCAGGTCTCTCCGCCTGACAGAGGATCATTTCCTCTGGATCACTTTGGTCGGTACCCAGTTCAAGCTCTGGGACAATGATGTCTAAACGTGTTGGACCTCAGGAGAATGCAAACTATTCATGACACGGTATCTCGACTGTCTGAAAAATAACTCGAGTAATTCCTCCGAATGTCGCCACTTGAATAGAGACTACTTGAATTGCAGAATGCAGAAGTACGTTACTCGTGTACAGCTGGGCGCGTACTAACACGCAGACGTAGTGAGCTCATGGACAAAGACGAGTGGAAGAATCTAGGGTTAGCCAATCTCAAGGACGACGATTCAGAGAGGAAAACATAGCGATCCTTTCTACCCTATTGACAACGCAGCACAACCACATGCATCACAAACATCGCCCCCTGGCCATTGTACGGCGACACGCTCGCGCACACATTCTCACCGAATTGTTAGTAGAAAAAAGTCTGGGACCAGAAATGTAATTTTGGCATCAACTCGAAGAAGCCGTAGCAGACTGTCGAAGTACGTTGATTACGAAGAAACGGTGGACAGTATGAGATAAAGATATTGGCTCGTCGAGGAATCACGTCTGACGGCCCCTCCTCGAGGCCGATAGACACTCCTCTTCGAGTCCTTTTACCCACACGACTTGGCACCCGGCGGCCCTCAATTTCTGCGCTCCCTCGCACTGCACAAAGTCGTCCGGTTCGCCGACGCCGATAAAGCAACGGGGCACTTTGGCTGCGACCAACGCGTCCGCGCAGGGTGCGAGGCCGGAGGTGCGAACGGAGCAGGGCTCGAGGGTGGTGTAGACGTCGGTGTGCGCCAGCACGTCGTCGATGTCCGGCCCCCGCGGCGTCTCCTCCTCGGCGCTCGGAAATATTTCGGAGAGCCGCTCGGGCGAGAGGGAGCGCGCTTTGGCGAGCGCGTTGGCTTCCGCGTGCGTATTCCCTGGGAGTTCGCGCGAGTAGCCCCTGGCGAGGATGACGAGCGGCGATGCGATCGATGGATAGCGGGCGACCAAGATACAGCCTACGCAAAAGGCCGTCGGTGTGGGCACACATTTCGCCGCCTCTGAGAGCGCTTCGCGAAGGTACTGGACATGCTGGTCTTCATCGCCTAGTCAAACCAAAAAAAAAGGAGAATGAGGGACGCATGTTATAAGAAATGTACTACACTACAGACTGATATCCATGAGTGCCGGGAGCAACCGGGGACACAGTGTCCGTGTCCGTGACACATGCGTGACAACGTCAGCTGAACCCACCTCAAAGTTCAACAACACCTTAGACTCGTCGCGGTTTCTGTACCCCAATGGCTGCCCTACAAGCAGCGAAAAAATACGCAACTCTCCCACCAACCGTGCGCACGCTCGCGTCAGGCGTACCGACCGCTCCCTCCCTTAATTTACATGCACGAAATCCTGATGCACACCATCATGGCTACGCAGGCGGCCGCTCCGACCTACCATCTAAATGGGCCGGCGGGTACCAACTCTCGTCGAGTGGTTTGATCAACAAGTCTTTCACGACTGGTGCGCCTCTCGACCTCGAGTATCTTTTTCTCTTTTTCCCTAACAAAAATACCACGACATACACGTCGCACAACTAAACCTCCCCGTCCATTGGTCGGTTGAACGTCTCTTTCGACAAACGTCAATGAAATCCAGTCCCGACGAGCGGGGCGTTCAACGCGCACCAGCGCACCATGCACACGTCCGTCCCCCGCCGCGACGCACCCGAAGTGCCAGACATGAGCGCGTACCAAGCCTCCTCGCCCGCCGGGAACCGCGCGCTGTCGTACTTCGTGATAGGCTCCATGGGCGTGCTCTCCGCGTCCGTCGCCAAGTCGAGCGTGACCGAGTTCCTGGGCACGATGTCCGCCTCGGCGGACGTGCTGGCGCTGGCCAAGGTGGAGGTGGAGCTCGCGGGCATTCCGGAGGGCAAGAACGTGATCATCAAGTGGCGCGGCAAGCCCGTGTTCATTCGACACCGCACGCAGGGGGAGATCGACGAGGCGCGCCACGTAGACTGGAAGACCCTTCGCGATCCCCAGTCCGACGATGCCCGCGTCAAGAAACCGGAGTGGCTCGTCATGCTCGGCGTTTGCACCCACTTGGGCTGCGTGCCCATTGGCGAGTCAGGCGATTTCGGAGGATGGTCAGTCTTTCTCAAGAGAACGAGATTGCTCCGTCGTGCTTTCTGAATTTGCTAATCGTTCAAATTCCGTTCCCGCTTTGCAGGTTCTGCCCATGCCATGGTTCTCATTACGATATCTGTGCGTTATTTTTTGGAATAATTTGCCTGTGGCTAACGCATCATCATCACCCTACTCATCAGCTGGCCGTATCCGCAAGGGTCCCGCTCCCGTAAGTCGATCATTGCCCCGTGGCTTTGCAAATGTTTATTCCACATTTCCTTCCAGCTCAACCTCGAGGTTCCTGCACACGATTTCAACGAGGCGGAGGGCAAGCTTGTCATCGGCTAGGTGTCCTGTCCTGTCACGGGGTGCCTGTTTCGAGTAGTATAACATTTTTGGTACTCTGAAATCATAGAACCTTCGAGCGCCTCTTGCCTCTAGTTGTTGCGAAGTTTATCCAAGGTGACAGTAAAAACCCGAAGGAGGGCATACTATAAACGACTAACATAGATGACATGGGTGTGACGTAGAGCTATGTGGGTCCAGTGTTTGAGAGCTAATAGTAACATTGATGAGCCGGACTATTAGTTGACAGCGATAAAGTAAGGGGACAGAAAGGTAAAGAGCAAAAGGCTTTAAGCTTTAAACTTTCATGACGTGAAATCCCACCCGCGGGCGAGAACCAGAAAGTGCCAGCACCGTCATGACCCTGTGCAACATCAAACCCGCTCACCACACGACGCTCTCGAGCGTCGTTGCTTCCTCGTCCCAATCCACATCCAACCACGGATGGTTGACCATCTCACGGGCACTGGCCCGTTCGCGCATATCGAGGGCAAGCATAGGCTCCAAGAATGAGCAAACGGCATCCGCTTCGGCAGATTCAAAGAGATACTTCTCACGCATGACCCGATTGAGAGGCCATGGTTTGAGGTGCCTGATATAGCGCAGTGCCCCAGTATGGTCAAAGAGCTCACGGCTATATCGCCCCCCTTGCTTTACCGAAGGAGGAAAGTCGCCCAAGAGCTCGATAATCTGGGCCAAGTGGTCATCGTCCTTGGAAAAGACCTGGCCTTGCGCTTGTGGCTCGAACAGATACTCCGCAGTTAACAGCTCGAATACCTAAGTTGGCCCTTGTCAGCGCGTAGCAAATGTACCTCAAAACATGGACGTACTACACATGCAACGCTCCATAAATCGACCTTGCAGTTCCAGTCGCTCCGTCCGATGATGGCTTCTGGTGAGCGATACTGCCGTGTCTGAATATCCTCCGTGAAGTGTCGCTTGGAGGGAGTCGCATTCCCAAGGTCTGCAATCTTGACAAGGACTGGGTGGAAAGTGGGTGGGGGTAGGGACGGAGAACCATCGGAGGATGACGATGAGGAAGAATCCGAAGATGAGGGGGATTCGGAAGAGGAGGAAGAAGAGAAGGAATTGTAACGAGAAGGTTTAGGGGCACGAGGGTGAGAGGGTGCCGTCTGCGTCAGCAACGAAGGTCTTGAAGGCACAACTCGAGCAGATGAGTCCTCGTCTAGCTCCATGTGGAGAACAGCAATCTTGAGGGGGGTTCCTGTAGGACGCTCCGGCGAGGTCAGCTTCAACTTGGACATTGCACTGCCCAGACTAGTTGCTGGAGAAGAGAAAGAAGAGCCTGGGCGTAACAAAGAGTCGGTGTAACTGCTGGCACCCAAACTGCCACTAGATTCAAGACGGGAGTAATGGCGGTAGTGTTCCGGAGGGGTAGATAGAGGTTGTGACTCGACGATGTGAACCGAACGACTCGGAACCGGGAGTGCATGGGACGTGAGGGCAGCCACGCGGCGACTGCGGGGGTTGGGAGGGAGGGGAAGTTTATGCGTCTGGGGTGGAGGAGACGTACAAAGCTGGGCGGTAATTTGCGACTCGATGTCGGGTATGCACATCACTAGGTGACAAAATGGTCAAGTTCGTGTCGCGTGCACAATAACAACGTGTGACTGACTAATATTTTCTGGCTTGATGTCCGTGTGCACGAGGTCGCACTCGTCGTGTAGATACTGCAAGCCGAGGAGAATTTGCCTGGAAATGCTTTTGACGACGCAGGGGGGAACGCCTTTCCTGCGGTTGTTCTCGACGAGGGAGAGTAGGTTTGCGCCTAGGGGCTCAAAGATGATACATATGTGGGCCGTGGAGGATAACGTGTGGGTGAAAGAATCGAGAAAGGAGACGATATGAGCCCTCCCGGGGTGGGAAGGGGAGGCGTTTGTTATTTGGCGTAGCAGACGAATTTCGTCCCGAGCCGTCTCTGAGTACCGTCCAGCCGACTTGATGATTTTCAGCGCCGAATGACGTTTCCCCCTGTCGCGAAAAGTCGAGGAGGTTAGGCATGGATAGAGAGAGATTGTGAAAACGACGTACGGAGAGTCCTTGACGAGCCAGACGGTGGAAAAGTGACCCCAGCTAAAGGAAATTGAGGCGGGCCGACGACGAAAAAGGAGAGAGACGGACCCAAGTTTGCGAACGATGGTGTACCTGCCATCTTTGAACGTGTCGGCGACATTTACTTGGAGATAACCGCCGTAGTTGTAGTCTGCGGGTGATTCCTCGTCCTTGGGGGGCATTGAGGAGATGAGGATGGGTGTAACGGGCAAGGGCGATTTAGGTGAGGCAGCAAAGATAAGAAGCCGGCTGCGATCACGTGATTCAGGGTTCCGTTCCGCTTCCGCGTTATCAAGCGTTTTCACTCGAGACATTATGCCCACGCTCACCAACCCAACGGCGCCGTTCATCGGTGCTGTCAAGGACGACTGGCAACTTTTCAGGTATGTCTGGCTTGCTCTCCTTACTGATCTCCTCAATCGATTCATCTCTCAACACAGCGACCGCGCAGAAGACTACACTCTCGGGCCACCAATCGGATTTGGCTCGTCTTCTATCGTCTATCATGCGACATATCTTCCAAAGGATTCGCTAGGCACGCCGACCCCATGTGCTCTCAAGGTTCTCGACCTCGACAGACTGCCCGAAGGCTCATTGCGCCTTCTTCGAAGGGAGACACAGTTAATGTCCCTCTCGAAACATCCAAACGTCCTCCGCGTCCGAGGAAGCTGGTTGGACGGCCACAAATTACTTATCGCTCTCCGCCTCATGAACGCGGGAAGTGCCGCTGATGTCATGCACTATGCATGGCCCGGCGGCATGGAAGAGGAGGTCATACGTTGTATCCTCAAGCAAGCCCTCGAGGGCCTCAAGCAAGCTTATTCATCTCTTTCACCTCGACCTATTCCTCAACCGATCTCCCATCAACAGCTATCTGCATATCAACGGATTCATTCACCGGGATATCAAAGCAGCGAATCTCCTCATCGACGATGATGGTACCGTACTTCTTGGCGACCTCGGCGTTGCCGCACCATTGAACGATGAGGACCACACACATGTGAATGAGTACGCCATGGCATTCCGGGCCGTTATCTTTGACCCCGATGTCAAGCCTGCGCCACGCCTTTCCAAGGTCGGCAAGAGGCGTTCTTTCGTTGGCACGGTTGGTCTCTTCCCTTGGGAATTCCGCAGCGCCACAGGACCCTCATACACTCTTTCAGCCATGCTGGATGGCACCAGAGCTCATTTCTGGCAAACAATATGACTCGAGCGCCGATATCTGGTCTTTCGGCATCACAGCCCTCGAATTGGCACAGGGGCGTGCCCCTCGGTCACGCGAGTCCTCTCGTGCCGTCCTTTCTCACATGTGAGTGAACTTTTCCGATCGACCCTGCTACCTCCACGTGTTTTTTTCCATTATTGAATCTGAGACAATCTTTTTTTCTCGTTTGATCTGCTTGATCGATCCGTCGTCTGCCTGTAGCGTGGAAGCCGCGCCACCCACCCTCGATCGTGACGGTGGCGTGCACAAGTACTCCCGTGCGTTCAAGGAAATCGTGGAGCGTTGCCTCGTGAAGGACCCTGCCCTCCGGTTCACGCCGTTCCTCTTCCTGCAGGAAATCTTGGCACTGACAATGTGTTGCCCAGGCCAACAACCGCGCAGCTCCTCCAGACCCCCTTTCTAAGGAACGCTAAGAAAAGTTCCTACCTCGTTGGGACCATCCTCCGTATGCACCAACGTACTGTTTTTCTCACCCACTTTTACCTGATGGTCGTGCAGGCAACCTACCCCCATCGGCCCAGCGTCTCGAACGCCGTAAACAAGCTTCACTCCTTCAACACGGCACTATCGACTCGTGGGATTTCCCAACGACCTTGTTTTTCCCTTCACCGACCCAATCAGTATTTCATCACTCGCAAATTCTTGACGGCGGTCCCAAGGGCATAGACGAGCAGGATGAGAAAGATGACGTGGATGAGAAAACAGGCGGCGCCACCCTTGAGGACAGGAACGGCTCGAGTCCAAATTCTACCACGGAACACGCACAGGTTGCTGCGCAGGACGCAGAAACGGCGCCGACCACGGACGCAATGTCCCCGGGCAAGTCATCTCCTAACGCTGGTCACCCAATCACCGCTCTTATCTCCGAGTCGCTGACCGCCAAGACTTCGACCTCGATCAGTGTGGCATCACCCACACCCGTTGTAGCGGTGACATCTGTTTCAGTCTCCGTCTCGCCAAATGAAGTTGTGTCTCCACCTCCAAATCCGAGCCTATGGCGTCGCATTCGGAGGTCCACGGGTCATACTAAGGAAGCAACCTAGGCTCAAAATACCTTCATTAACAGCGTGCTCCAACCATGGCGAGGGCGATAGGCCATGCCTTGAGACTGCTCTTTGCCTTCAACACACCATCCACATGACCATTTATCACCGTTGGAATACCGGAATACGCGCAGGAACCAGCCTTGTTTTCGCAGTTTACTTAGGACCATGTATACCATACAGTACACCAGACAACGCATTAACCTAGTTTGGGATCATCTCGTTACATTGGAATTCAGGCTGACAATGACATCTAAAGTCCAATTAACACCGTCACGACATGGGGTATTGAAGCAGCAATGGTAAGATAGAAACAACTTTGCCGTGGCTACGCGTAACCAACCAGTACTACGCCCAGCACGACTGAAAAGTGTTCAGAATCACAGAAACGAAGCAGGTAAGTAGACGGAACACGTGAAATGTATAGGTTCCAGAAGTGGACCATGCATGGTATCTGGCGTTAGTGAGTATAGTGAGGATCCATCATGCAATCCGACTGCAAATACGGTCTAGAGGACGAGTGCCATAGCACCAAACACGGCGGCGGCGGCAACGACAGCGAGAGCATCTGTCCTAGTGACTCCAGCGACGGCCCCGTTACTTTTGGTATTCCCAGAGCTGCTACCATTACCACTTGCCGAAGAGTTCGAAGCTGAACTCCCGTAGGCTATAGACATTTAGCTATGAGAACAAACCGAAAAATCGAGGGAGAACAGACGCACAGCTGAGCGGCAGCGGGTTTGTTTGGTTATCATTTGTTTCAATGTAAGCGTTGCCCGGTGGCATGTTCAGACACGTGTTGACTGTTGTGATATTCAATGCAGGCTTGCGCGCAAGAGCATCTGGGAGGATATAGCCAGTTGCAACCTCGACACTTTGCTGGAATAGATCATGCTCTAGAACAACGAAGCCATTCTGCATAGAGTCGACATGCTCCATGATGCCCTCCCAATTGGAAAGGACCTGCTGAACATTTGTTATGCCGCCATGGATGTTGTAGTCTTCGTACGATATGTCAACAGCAGTTGAATCAAAACAATAACTACTCACCGTCTGTGTCAAAAGTCGCAGTGGTATTGATGCGAGTCCACATGACAGAGACGATGTTCATGGCAGTGAAAATAGCACGCACGCGGTCGCTAAGTGATGACAGTAATCGTCAATTTCACAACACGCCAACACAAAGGACGGAAATACACACTCGATGTCACCATACGGAGGCCTGGCCACGATTGGGTTAACACCAAGAATGTCGAAAATGACCTTTTTGGTCCAGCCAATTTCGGCGATTATTTGCTCAGTTGTCTGGGTGGTGAGTGCAGTATGGCTCCAGGTATGAACGGCAATTTGATGACCGGTAACATATTCTCTCTGCAGAACAGTGGGCTCGGAAATGGCTCGAGAACCTATGATGAACATAGTCGCGCGGAGGTTAACTTGGTCTAGATAATCAAGGAGAGAACTGGTGGGAGGGGCAGGGCCATCATCATATGTGAGACCCCAGCTATACTGCGCCGGGCAATTAGAGACATCAGCTGGACGTGTGCAACCACCACAAGTCCACCAGCAACGGCTTGGGTCGGCCGCCTCGCTTGGGTTCGCAGGGCACCCGCCTGTGACGGTGGTTGAAATGTTAGGGATTGTAACACCGGACTGCTGGACTTCCTGGATCCATTGCAGGACTTCGGGCGAATCCGTAGGCGGTGGTTTGTCAAGCGGTGGATAGTTAGCCGGATTCAACTTGGAAACTGGCGACACGAAGAAAGAGGTGGGGAAAGTTAGATTGTTTCGCCTGAAACATGTGTCAAGACTCACTATCGGGAAGACCGGGTGCATTGGGAATGTTGCTGGGTTTTGTGCCTGCGGGGTAGGGCGTCGGTGTAGGATCGACCGGGGCCGACGGGGCATTGACGACGATTGAACTAAGGGGAACGGCGGTCGGATTTGTTGCCACTAAAGAGAAGGAAGGAGTAGGCCCCGAGGGTGTTGGGAACAGGGAGGTGGAACCGCTGACGCTGACGCTGGAACCAACAGAACTGGAGCCGGCAGCGGAAGCGACCTTAGTAGATGAGACTGCAGAAGAGACAGCGGATGCAACTTGACGGTTGTGGTGAGGGCTGTTGGCATGGGCCAAAGCAAGGGCAGGGAAGGAAAGAACGGGAAGTACGTAGGACGTAGTCAGCTTCATAGCTGGTTAGTCTAAAGAGAGTGAGGGAGAAAAGAGTGGGCAGGAGCGCAGGCCTCGAAAACGTCGGAGGGTAAGAAAAAGAAAAAAAGATGTGCGGCGATGTATAAGAGAGAGAGCAACGGGTTGCCGACTCCGGCACAACGGCACGACGATATGGCCCCCGGGTCACGTGAGGGTATTTTAACGAACAACTGTACTTCGGGAACCGAGACAAGAAACATACGAACACAAGAATAAATCGCATCACTCTCCCTAAATCATCCCTGCCTGACCTTCTTCGCACGCGGTTTCTCAAGGTCAATCTCCTCATTCTCCTCTTCCTCGTCACTTTCCTCGTCTTCCTCGTCAGAGTAAAGCTCGTCTCCTCCTGCCTCTCCTCGGAAATACTCAATCGCGTCCGGGAATACCTCGTTCGCAATTACCACTCCAAGCTGCCCGCGTCCTTAGTTCTGACATCACTTATGCCCAAAAAAAAACTCACGTCATGATGGTCCCGTGCAACCTCGAGAAAGTTGAAGAAGCTTCCCTGGTCGGCCAACGTTTCACCATCATCCGAGTCAATTTGTAGAGGATATAGCTTTGTGAGATTCTTCGAGTCGTCTTTCCAGTTGATTTTTGTGGCCTATATTACCTATAAGAACTCCTTCTAAAATAGTGACAGACATGAACAGACCTGAGCTGTCACATCCCGCTCCCACGAGAACTCGAGCATCGAAGGTGTAATCCCATCAGCGTCGGGCTCTTCATTGGCCGCGGCACTGGACGGTTCAAATTTGTATTCCTTCTTCAGCACCGAGTCGCTGAAATAGGGATTTTCTTTGAAGTACTAAGCGATCCCAACTCAGCGTCGAATCGATTCCAATCGTCACAAAACGGGCGTACAAACTCCAGGGTAAACACTTTTGGTTCGCGTGGATCACGGATGACCCATACGTCCTCCAAATAGCTCAGCGCGAGCCGGTCTGCATCATGCTGCGCCTGGAGAGCGAACAGCGAATGCTTCAAAAGGGCGACAGGCCAAAACTTGGGGATACTTTTGAGCGCCTCACGACGCTGTTGGTAAACAGGGGTCAGCTGTTCCTGCGCACGACGCTCTGCAAGCGATCATGATTAATCCAACGACAACGTGCTCATGTGATCGCAGGACTACAAAGAGGCATATACCCACCAAGAATAAGCTCGACACGTTGAATTTTTTTCTGGTACTCGGTAAGGATGCTCTCCTCCGCATCCCCGATGTCAACTTCGGTGAATGGGTCGCCATTTTTTGACGTATCTGCGCCGGGCGAGCTACGCTTTTTACTGTTGGACATGATGTGTTGGGAAAAAGATGGGTGTTGTCGCCACAGATGTGTGCGGCAACTTGCGGGATGGGTAAGGTTTCAACCGACAACTCGGCTCAAAATCTATAATTAAATATATACCACAAGTCCGGAAATGTCGATAGCACAAGAAAAAACAATGAGAAATGATTGATTCGAAGCTCTCTCGATATTAATCAACATGTCTCTTCGCACCCAGTTCAATCTCCTCCATCTGCATGTCTGAGCGTCGGATACCATGAGTCACCCATTGTGCGTTCGCGCCAGACTTCAGTTTGCCAAGGTCTAAACCGAATCCCGTCCCGTGACGACCGGAGCGAAAGCCTGGGCCATTGTAGTGAATTGCCTCAGTGACGGGAAGAAGACGAGGCCAAGCGACGTAGTCGAGGCCATGTATGAAGATGAAGACGGTGGAAAGGACAGCCAGAGTAAACCAGAGGACAAAGTAGTATATCAGTGAGTAGTCTGCAATCGAAAACGAGGTTAATTGAATGAGAGGACGAGTCACAATACCCTGACGCACCAGATGTACGAGGCAATGTGAGACCGGCGAGGATCATGAACAACGAAAAGCTCAAGATGTAAGGGACCTGAGATAACGCAATAATAATCAGAACCGTATCGAAAATAATTACTACGGGAACCTACGGCGCGGAGAATGAGTGGTCGCGTATCCGCGATCAGAAACAACGCAGAGGATGGTCCCTTGCGTGGTACCCAGGCACCTGTCATGAGATCATACGCATCCTTGCCGGAAATAAATGGGTGAATTTTCTCATTCTCGGTGTAATTAAAGCCATACCTGCCGGGCACCATCAAAGTGGTTGTTTCTCAGGTATCTCAGCACCGACTTCGTCAAGTCATCAAATGCTCCCTGGCGCGTGCGCTTGCCAGTGCGCGTGAATTCTGTCTTCAAAGCACCAGTTCCAGCATACGCTTTAGAGATGAGATCGGCATGCTCCGACCACACTGCAGAATCACCATCAGCATGGGAACAAGGAAATATAAAACCATTTCCATACTCTCACGCAAGGCGGCATCCACCTCCTCATGCCGATCTAGGCCATCTTTCTCAGATAGGATGCCTGCAGCTTTCAGCTGTAAATCAAGTATCCACTTTGCGATGGCTGCCTGCGCGACATTGGTGCGATCTAGATTGTCCATACAATTTGTCCTGACGACACCCAATTGCCATTTCACGGGACCCTGATATTTCGAGTCCAGGTGAAAGTAACTGGACAGTCTATGTGAAACCATGTTTTATGTCTGCTTCCAGAAGACGTACCCGTCTCGTAATAAATCTTCAGCGAGGCCGTCGATTAGAACGCTAATGCGGTCCCAACGCATATGCTTGCACTCATTGTGGAAATCGAAGTACTGGTAATTGACTTGAGGTACGTTTGCCTGAAAGTGGTCAGCGAAATACTAAACAAAGCAGCTTGATATATTCACCTTTGCGACGTAACCCTCGTAGGCCTCTTTGACCGGTTTTTCGTACCCCTTTTGGTCCACCAGGTTGACGAGACTCTGATCTCCGTATAACGAGACTTGCTCCTGGAGATGACGGCGCGTGGCCTCCACCTTGACGAAAGGTTCAATTCACAGCAGAAAAATCTCGAGGTGAATAATTACAGAATCTTGTAGGTCCATGATTTGAAGGTCTGGCTTGTAACGTAAAGTGTTGATTTCGGCCCAGAAAACTGGAACGCTACCGCGAATTTGGACAAAGCTCAGCGTCGTGGCAGCCTCATTTGGATCAGCTTGGGATGGAACGGTGGCAATCTGCTCCGTCTCGTTGAAGTTGGCAACGTGGCCATCATGGTCTATGCCACGCCTGAAGTACCTCGTCCCGGCCCTGAAACGGGAACGCCGACTGATGAGGTACAGTTGTAACTTCCGACCGTTGACCATTACTGCACGCGTATCGAATGCTGAAAAGCATGTTAGATGGTACATCGCCGCGTGTTGAACATGAGGACGGGGTACACACTTCCGTTTATGACGGGAAGAATGAATGCGCTCATCTGTATAGAGTGAGAACTAACCACGTCAATATCCTTCCGTGACTCACATCATTGTTGAGGTCCGAGATGGATATATCTACTAATCTCGATTGCAGAAACCTGAGAAAAACAGCGATGAGTTGGACATGCGTTTTCTGGAGAACTGTCTCACTTATTCCAGAAGAACCGGTCATCCGCCTGAGCGTTGAAGATGAGAAAGTAGAAGTGTTCCAAGGGAGAGCAATGCATACCATTTCCCACATGGGTTTGCTCTCGTCATTTTCTCTCGCCACATATTGAGCTTGAAGCCGCCGTGTGACGTCGAATTCATAGCTATAAAGGAAGTGGCCGCTGTTCAGATGAGAGCGAACGAGTGCAAGCAGATGTATTTCCATGGGGTGAGAGGGTTTGGAAACCGAGACGCCGGGGTCTAATGGGAGGATGTCAAAGTCTACAGCACGATAAACAGGATGTCCCAAAAGGTGACCCTTCAGCTCTCGACCCGTAATCAAGATGAGGTATTCTGCTGCATGTCCATGTCTAGTCGAGGCATTATTCTAAATGTTGGGGTAACTTACATTGGGTCAACGAGATCAAACCAAAGATGCCATAGATCGTCTTCTTGTAACGTTTTGCCGAGGAGGGTATTACAGAGTTGGGTACTGTTGCCCTCAACAATTACGCGCTATCACTCAAACGCGTGCATGGAGGACTCACGGTCGAGCATAATATCCCCCGAGTGCCTGTGAACAACAAGGGGTCTAGCACCCACTGACTCCGCGGGCACGAAAATGTAAGAATCGTCATCGTTGGTGTACCTGTTCCGCTTGATTAGACCTAGTAAAGGTCGAGACGAGTGGACTCAACAAGTTCAGGCGTTCGTGGATAGGCTTCATGGTGGGGAGCTGGAGAGGAGGCTAAACCACGTGCAGAGCTTGTTGAGGGCCAGGTGGAAGTGGGACGTGGAGAGCAAGGCACGCAGGAGGCACCGTGACGGACACGGACAGCGCAGCGTCTCTCGCTCGCTCGCCCGTCACTCGAACCGCACACCTCGATCGTTTAGACCATGAAGCTCACCCCAGAGCTACTTGCCCAGGCTTCATCTTCTCTTAATCCCGTTAAAGAGCGTCAGCTCGACCTTCGCGGTACGTCCACGATTCGCTTCGTGATCGCTTCGCTAACCTTCATGCCAGGCTACAAAATCCCCGCAATCGAAAATATCGGTGTGACCAAGGTGCGCGCGCACGATCTCAATTGTCCCGCTTTTTGGTGAACGCATCATCTGCAGGATCAACACGATGCCATTGACTTTACAGATAACTCCCTCGTCGCACTAAGCAATCTACCTCTTCTGAGGCGGCTGCACACCCTTCTCTTAGCCAACAACCGGATTTCAACTATCTCACCCTCCTTGCACCTCTCCGCTCCAAATCTTACCACCCTCGTCCTCACGAATAACAACATCGCAGAACTAGGCGATCTTGAACCACTAAAGGGCCTCAAGGGACTCAAGTACCTAAGCTTAATAGGGAACCCTGTGAGGGAAAAAAAATGGTACCGCGAGTGGCTTGCCTGGAGATTACCAGGGCTGAGAGTCTTAGATTTCCAGAGAATTCGTGACAAGGTGCGCCCTTTGCCGTACAGAGAGGACACACGGATTCAGTATTGGTTGTAGGAGAGGCAAGCAGGAAAGAGCTTGTTCTTGACTCCAGACGGGCTCATGAACTCCCTCGCTACCACAATATCAACGACCCTGTCAACAGGCGCGGCAAAAAACGTAACAATAGCCGAAGAGCCTCGCGCCGTGGTTGCACCGGGAAAAGCGGGTCGGCTTTTGACCAAAGAAGAAGCAAATAAGGTCAGGGAGGCTATCGCCAACGCAACTTCGGTCGAGGAAATCCGCCGTTTGGAGAGACGCTTGAAGGAGGGCTTCCTGCCCAGCATGGAGAGCGTTGGGGCGTAGTTGTCATCACCTTATATTTCCTACGCGCATGCGACATGCGACATGCGAACTTTATGATGACCATGTACACAATACACAGACCTTCTCCCAGAACTTTCCCTTCCCGTCTGGTTGTACCTCTCTAGGCAGTAACTCCATAATTCCCAATCCATAACCCGTGAAAAGCTAGAGCAAGGAACGCAACTAGGTTAGCAAGAGAGCTCAACCCGTGCAACCTCGCGAATTTTGCCTTGAGAGCCTGCATATCTGCTGACACCTTCGAACACGGTTAGCGGTGCGTGCGCAATGGCCTCAGGAAAAAGCTGACGTCAGTATCCTGAGCATCTTTGCCCTCCGTTATTTCCAACTGAAGTCGTTCTGCCAAGACTCTATGGAGCAAGTCTGGCGGCGCGATTGGCTGAGATGCCGCATTACCTACCTGTTTGTAGCGGGGCCAAACCAAACCAAGCTCAGTGCTTGCGAAACGACCACAACAAACAACGCATGTGCTGGCAGACATCCGGGGCTGTGGAATACGCGATATGTGCTGTGACGGTGCGGTGACTGCGAATCCAGGCAAGGAGCAGACCCGAGGAAATGGTGGTGTTAAGCTTAAAGTAGATGGGGAATAAGCGTTGTTGAAGGGAGCTGAACTGTTGCCGTGCTGAAGTGATTGTGACGAGCAGTATGGGCTCAAACGAGCAAGGACTCACGCAGAGCCCGATGAGCGGTAATACCTGGTGTGCGAGAAAGATCAGTAGAAAAAGAACATACGAGGTGGACTAACCTCCGATGAATATCACCCATAGTGCTGTAGGGCATTGTGTGACGAATGAGCTCAACATTGTCCAAGCATCGACTCACACATCCCAAAAATGAAAGAGAACCTCAGTGTAAAGGCCTCTGAAAGTGAAGAGACCAAGGACTGTTTCCAACGTCAAGGAATCTGTTGGTTTCGTTGACATGCTAGTTAGGTCGAGCGTCGAGGCTAGAGGCTGGTTTTGGGGCGAGTGAGACACTTGCATGTTCATCAGCAAAAATCAACATTTCTTATTCCATCTTATTCCATCTTACTACATCTTATTCCTCTTATTTTGGGGGTAAGAAGGGAATAAGTAGGAATAAGACAAGTTTTTTTTTACTGATGTT
>Ga0137394_10000169_pt1 | contig 45245 bp, 53 predicted proteins | sample czobulk116metaG_FD_108278 | JGI IMG/M metagenome (GOLD analysis project Ga0137394, IMG submission 108278) | Vadose zone soil microbial communities from Angelo Coast Range Reserve, California, USA - czobulk1.16 metaG | ecosystem: Environmental > Terrestrial > Soil > Vadose zone | place: USA... | reverse complement strand
CCACCTGGCCCCTGGCGCGAATACAGCGCGCTCGCTACTTTACTTCGCCACAGTTAAACGTCACACAACGATAGCAGAAGCTATGGGAGAGAAAGCGGAATTGTTAAATTCATGTACCCTAACATACAAACCTGTATCTACGACAGAAAGTTCCACATGGGGGTTCTGCACCCCCGGGGCGACCCGACACGCTCACACTCGCCTTATATGGGGCCATCACTGGCCCCGAGGTAGGCACGCACGGAGTGTTGTAGGCTCGCCCCAAGCGGACAAAAATGAATTAAAAAAATATATGACGGAGCAGTGTGTCTCGTCGCTTCGGGTTTCTGCGTACCGGGCACGACTTCGCCACCCGCACTGGCAAGTGGAGCGCACGCGTGCACGCCGCGCAAAGAGCGGACGGATCCTTCAACCTTCAAGGTGTGAGCTTGCTGAAATCTTCCCGTCAGCCACGCCCTTTGGAGCGCTGAATGAGTATTACCTCCAGTTGTGGGCAAGCTCCTAATGAGGGGCGTACATCAATAAGCGAGCTGTTAGGTTCGCCACGGAACGGGATGTTTTCTTGAGCTCGTGTTTCTCACTCGTCGCATCAAGGGCGCCTGGCACAACCACGCCACCCGCGTCCACGGAAGAAATATACAATTCTACAAATGAGTATAAAACGTCAATACACTTGCCTACGTACATGCGCCAAAAGATAATAAGAATTAAAGTGAAGGCACGCAATCCCTGCTGTGGCCGTTCTAAACAATACGTCATATCATGACACTCCACCACCGGGTGGTCGTGTACATGACAGAGAAGGAATGTGAATGGGTATATTCCTGATCCAAGAACTCAGTCAAAATGGAAAAAAAAAGGAGCGCTTCGAACGTTTGTCGCACTCTAATTGATATGCATCCTTTGGCAGTTTGCACACATCCCCGTGGCACGTCCCACAGCCTGCACGAAGTTAACGCAGTCGCCAGTCTGGCCGTCTCGTAACCCATATATTGGTGGTTGCGGCGAGGCGCGTACGTCAGGCCGACGTGGCGGCGGCGGTGGCGGCGGTGCCTTGCGCATATCGGTTTGTCTGCGTGGCAGAGGCGGAGGCACTTTCTTCGGAGGCCCACTGTTGGTGCTGTTGCTGTTATCGTTCACCCTATAACTGACGAACCCGTCGTCATCGCTCTCGCGACGGCGTACGAGACTCGATTTCTCGTGCTCCGACTCATCGGCCGCGCTCTCCGTGAGGCTCTCCGAATCGTAGCCATACCCGAACCCGCCGCCGAGTCCTGCGCTTATGATAGGAGGCAGATGCTCCTGGTCCGTATCCTGCGTCGTCGCATTGTGATCGCCAAATGGGTGTGATGCGTCATCGTCATCACCCTCGGTGTCTGTCGCCTGTGCCGGCACTGCGCGGGGGTAGAGACGTGGAGTTGTGGGTGCCTCGATGTTTACGAGGGTCTGTCGACTGCCGGATGGCGAATCCGTCGTCGCATCCGAGCCTCCCTTGGATGACGACTTTCTCCGGAGTAGTGGAAGCGCTGGCGCAGCTGGTACCTTGGATCCAGCGCGAGAGGACGCGGCCGTAATGGGTCCCGTGTACACCGTGGGGAATAGGCCTTTCTTTCCATCTAGTTGGCCCATCATCCAGCCGTCTATGACATCTCCGAGGACCATAATTTCGTCACCGATGCGGAACGACAGCTCATCAGAACTGCCGTGGTAATCGCTCACAGCGCGGACGACCTTCTGAGACCTGGAGCCCAGGGCGGGTATACGAGGGTTCGAGTTGTTCTGTTGGGTTTTGGACCATTTCCCAAGAGAAAGTAAGGATGCGTTCTTTGAAGCCTGAGTAGGGCTTCCAGGCGGTCTTTCGGAGTCACTGCTGTCGCTCTCGTCATCCGCATCACCACGCAGGGACGCGAATTGCTCGCGGTCCTTCTTTGGTCCGTTGCGGTTCCAAACGGACCAGCTCCCCTTTTTCTTCTCCTTCTCTTTCTTCTCTCGCGAACCTTCCACGGCACTCCCCGTGGTAGTCTGAGAATCGGAGCGTTTGCGGCTGCCCACGGATCCTGTGCGGGAGCGCACAGAACTTTTGCGAGAGCGCGGCTGCACGGGCTCGTTGTCTATTTCACTATCAACGCTGCCTGGTGAAGGAGAGCGTGATCGCATGCGAGCTTTCGAACTGGCGCGGGACCTAATAACAGGCCTAGGCGATTCTGCCCTTTCGCGAGAAAAATCGTGCATGGGACCTATAGGTCTTCGTGGCTCCATCAGCTTTGCGATTTGTTGTCTGCGGCGTAGTCGGTCAGAGTTAGACAATAAAGAAATTTGGGAGTACACACTTCCCCGGCCAGTTGTCCTTGACATCCCGCAGGATTTGCGCGTATTGTTCTGCATAGTTGAGCTCGTTGTCCAGGAACAAACCCATCTCGCGGATTTGGTCAATCTCATTTTGCTGGATAACTTCGATGCGTGACTGGACATCGGCTTCAGCCTCGTCGCTTGAAAGGGACGAGGTCAGGTCAGAAAAGGTGAGGTGAAAAAGTACATACTAGCGGAGCTCTGACTTCTCGAGTTCTTCTTGTGCTTCGCGTCGATCCTTTTCTTTGGACTTCTTGTTGTTTTCCAACCGCTCGACTTGTTTCATGGCTGCATCTCTATTCAGCCTACGCAGTGGCAAGATCAGTGTCACTCAGCATTGTCGGGAATTCTAATCATTCCCACCTGCGAGTCTCGAGCTTCTTTCTTTCAGCCTCATAGTCTTTAATCTGGTCTAGGAATCGTTGAAGTGCCACGATGAGAGAGCTGCCGAGGCTTCGGCCTAGTGCTTCTTGGGCGGTCGCAACATTGCAGAATGCACGTCCAAAAGTTACAAGCACCTGCCCTATCATCATACGTCGTCGTTCAGCAAGCTATAAGGAGATGGGGCAGGTGATGCTATGGTTACCAAGCACAGAGTCATCAGCGAAATCTTCGCTATGGCGGACCATAGTAATTCCAAATGCCTCTCTAGGAAGGAGCTTGTCTGAGTCATCGAGAGCAGGAGAGAGCTTTTTCTTGGCTATGGACTTGTGGTACTGCTCCGCAGCAAGTTGCAACCTTGGTGATGCAGCAAAATCCCGCGGTTGGTGCAAGGTGAGGGCTGGAATTGAGCAGGCGCACCGATGTAGTCCTTCATTGCGGAGATCTATCTCTTGTTCGAGCTCCTTGGCTTCTCCAGTGAGAGTTGTCTTGTCTTTGGCGTTGATGACTTCATCTGCCCACTTTATGCATCGGGATCACGATTAATATTCTCAGCTGGGAGAGGACCGCAGGAACGATCAAACGCACCTGACGTAACCTTCCGAGCTAATGGACTGGTTGTGAGATCGAGTTTGAAAGGTACGAGACGGTGCTCACTCTCTTTGTTGTGGCCATGAAAGTGGCTGATTTGCGGTTAATTTAGTAATCTAAAGACAAAAAGAGCGCGTTATTTGTCCTTGTTTTGTTCCCCGCGCTTAGCGCTACCTTTAGCACGAGCACGAGGTCAACGCGTGGTCATCGTTAGTGTTAGCGACGACGGCCACGATCGACCCTCGGACTTGAAGAGTAAACTGTACGCAACGAAATCCATCCTCTATTTAACTCTCCTATAATCAAGATTTCCTGGCAAGTTTTCTTTTTTTTATGGAAATGTTCCTACCCGCCGATCGCGAAATTAATGGATCCATAGCGACACACGCATCATGCCTTCTTTCCTCTACAAACTCCTAGGACGTAAGAAAGTACAGGGGCTAGATCCATCTACAGATAATCCAGGATATCCTGCTCCCTTATTAGATGGCAAATTCGAGGCCATCTCCCCTAATGTCTCACCCTCTGCCGCGTTCTTCACCGACTTTGGTGCGGCACAGATCCGAGGAAATGATAAACCAAAAGATAAGGAATCACCCTTCTCTATCTTTCGCGTGAGATCGCGTGTCTCCTCAGACTTGCCAGCGGTGGAGAAAGCACCTCCAGATGTCCCTCACCTCTCTCTCCATCTCCCAATTACCAAGGACCGTCGGGCCTTGGACGTAGTCTTCGAATCCGATCCTGAAGCATTTGCATTCTTAAATGAGGCGGCTATCAAGGAGAGGCGCCTCACACCTCACGAAACCCTCTCTCTTGTGCGCGCATGTTCACAAGTCATCATTGAACGTGGTACGTTTCCCTCTCACAACTGACCAACTGAACGATCATGTCTTCTCCCAGGTCTCGACACTCTCGGTGTTATGCATCCACACTGGCACTCTACATCTCCAAAAGTGCAACACAGACTTATCTCCCTCTATCTTTTATCCCTAACTTCCACCAATCCCGATGGTGCAACTTCTCCCACTTCTCCTACCGCCGTTACCACGTTTGAATCTGAACTTCATTATGCTCATTCGCCGCATGACGTCGCTGCTGTACTTCGTTGGGCTTTACGCCACCTGAAACTTGAAGGCGATGGTTTTGGCAAGGAGTCTGGTGATTGGACGTGGTATAATACATTTGCCGAGGCCGAACGTGCGGGCTCCTATCCACCTGATGCATTCTCCAATTCCCTTATCCCACAGCTCCCTACCGCACACACTGAACTTCTTCTTTCCACCCTTGACATCATCTCGTCTCTCTCTGCTCGCAGCGAAGCAAATGGCAGCTCGGGTAGCAAGCTCTCGAAATTTTTTGGTTTATGGTTGCTCACTTCTGACGACTCTACCGAGTGTGATGACTGGAGTGCATTTTACGACCGATGGGACCGCACTGGGCGGATCCTCGAGCATCTGTTCTTGGCTCGAATACGGTTCGTACCTAACGTTTTCAGTTTTCATAATACCTCTGACGGCAACACATACAGCAATGACGCACATCGTTTACCCCGTAGGCTCACGGAGCTTGTTGAGCAATATCCTTATGACTACGGCGTCGACACACCCAAGGATGATCTTTTGCCACGTCCACGATTTTCAACACGGCAATACGATGCATTGTTTGTGCAGGTGGACACGGAGTATACTGGTTCCGTGAAACCTAAGTCACATCCGCTTCGACTCATCGCAGACGCTCTCCGCGCCCAACCTACAAGTGAACCTGCAATAGCTGAAGATGGTCGTCTGTGGGACGCAATTAAGAAGGCCTCTTTCACTTCTGACGCTTCGGAAGGCGCTAGCGACACAGTGCCCGCGGAACCTATTCCTATATTTTCGAATGTCTTCTCTGATGAGACTATTCGCTTGTTTTCTCTCATTCCTGTGGACGTGCCAGATAAGGACAAGTCGGCGCCGACATTCGCTCTTCGATCACCCATCTCTCCAAAGTCGCGCTCGTTCTCTCTTCCCGAGACCCCGACCCTTGTTCAGGCTGACCGTGGACGTTCGCCACCATCTGGTCACGCCCTTGTAGCCCCTGGCCTGTCGGCAAATAATAGCACTGCTCCACCAACCGCCTCCCCCGAGACTCCGACTGACTGGTTACAGTTCTCCAATCAAGGGTTCGGAACTATTCCTGGAACACGAGATCTCATCACGACGCTGTGGGACAATGATGTTGAAAAGACCGCCCCTCCTCCCGCGCCCTTATCGCGTAAATCCTCTCGCCGCGCGTACTCCCGACACTCCTCCCTGGACTCCCCCAGGACGCCTGTGCAACCGCTGCCTACTGCAACTGCTCCTCCGATTTCGAAAGCGATGCTGATAACAAAGGTCAAGCTGGATGAGGCCTTCATCGACTTTTGGGCTGATGCCCTACTCGACCCAAGTTCGAGACGTTGGCCACACTTTGTACTTTGCCAGCTCAAGCCGCTCTCTCCTACTGCCGCCTCTGCCACCTCCACCCCAGCATGGCTCGTTATTGAACAACGGTTCGTCCGCCCCGCACCTGTCTCTCCTGTAAAAGAAGTGGTTGAGGCCACCGTCCCACCGGCTCGTCCTCGTGCCTCCTCTCCCCACCCACCTTCCCGTCCCGAGTCATCCCGACTCAGCGCCGCGTTCTCTATCGTGTCAAGAAGGCGCTTCCCTCTCTTCACAGGAGGCAGTGGCGACCCCAAAAGTCCGAAAGAGAAAGAGAATAGACTACCTCAGGTTGGTGAACTTGGGGAAGGTCTCAATGGAACAGGGGACAGTACGGCCACACAGAAACCCGAGGAGGCTGAAGCGAAAGCCGGTGTGGAAAGAGATGCAGCGCCGGCCGTTACGGCGGTTGATACCGCTTCTATTGACGTCTCAGCACCCGCAGTGGCGGCCCCCGGAGAGGATATCACCCAAACCCTTAGGGAGGATGATCTTCCTGCCGGAACTACTGTGGTTGCACCGTCTGAGCTTGTCGGCGCTTCGGCTCCCAAGGCTGACGAGCCGGTGAAAGATGAGCCTCAGCACGGCACCCCATCCCAGAATGGCCTCGCCAATGACGAGCAGCATGATGAAGCGCAACGCGAACTCGAGCCCGAGACGGCTGCCGCTCGAGGCCCTGCTGACGATGACGCTACCTTAATCCCGCTCATGACGAGCGAGCCCGTCGAGAATGAGACTGAGCCAGCAGTCTTGCGGGTTGAGGCAGAGACCACGCGGCCAGAACCTGTCTCCGTGGCTGGCATCGGTGAAGGCACAATCGTACAAGCTGAAGTCATTCCCCTTGAACACGTACGTCCGGAGCCTGCCGCCGTTCCGGAGCTTTCTGCGCCAGAACTGTCTTCCATGCCAGCAGTAGAAGAGGCATTACCCGCCGAGGAGAATGATACAGTCCTTACAGTTCCACTGGCAGATGCACCCGTATCAGAGGAGTCAATGTCCGCTAGCGCTCCCGCAGCGGAACCCATGCCCGTGGCCGTGGAGAGCGCACTGGTTCAGGCACCTGTCCCAATGGCCGTGGCTGCTATGGAAGAGCCCTTGAAGGAGGCCGCTGCCCTGCAAGTGGCTGAGCCTGAGCTTGAGCCTGCCGTTGAGGCCAAAGCTGCGGCGCAGGATCTGCCTGCTGACGAGGGATCTCCAAACACCGAATTGACACGCACGCTCGAGGAGGCCCTTATCCCTGTTGCGGAGCCCGTCCTCGTTTCTGACACGCCCAACAAAGCATCACCCGAAGGGGTGGCTGAAAACTCACCGAGTGAGCTTGCTTCACCTCCTGCTCCTGAGGAGGACATATCAACCTTACCCGTCCCCGACCAAGCCGATTCTGCTGCCACTCAAACTGTTCCTGAGGCACTGGTCCCTAGTGCCGGGCCAGAGGCCGAGAATGAAGCTTTTGTTACTCAGCCCGCAGAGGAGGGCCTTCGCTCTCAAGCCACGCCCAAAGGCCAGGATCCTGTCATGGATGAACAGCCACCGGTCGAGGAAGCAACTCCTATTCCTGATGCTTCTATCAGCGAATCTTTCCCCACAGCGGATCCGGCCACGTCGACCGAGGATGAAACTGGGGCTGCCGCGCCAGAATCAGCTGTTGCCGAAGGTATGGCTTTTCGGTGCACGTGTCCTAGTTTGTGTTCTGTGTTCTGACACCTTGGCCAGATGCGAGTGCCGCCGAACCCGTACCGGGAGCCTCTGCTCCCAGCGAAGATATCGCGCCAGAAGTGCTAGAAGGGCCCGTAACTGAACCCGTGCCCGAGCCCGGAACTGCCATCGCCCATGACCCGACGCATTCCTACACCAACGATTCTGCAGAACCGGTGGTTGCCCATGCCGAACAAGTTGACGCAGGAGAGCCCGACACGGCTGTGATGACGACCGGAAACGCATCGTTTGCCACCCCCGTCGATGAAATGGCAGAGTTGGAGGAGGAAGCAGGCATTGTAGCGGAGTCTCAGGCCACTAGCAACGAGTCGGAGAGCGCGATCCCTGCCGACGAACTCTCAGCGCCCGTGCCCGAGATATCCACCTCTGTTACCGAACAGCCTGTGCCTCCCACCGAAGCAGACTTACTTGTGGAAGCACTAGCACCCGCGGCCCAGGAGACCAGTGCCACAATTGAAGAGGCAGCACCTGTTGGGGATGCAGAGACCCCCTCGCCGAACTTAGTGCCCGCGGCTCGTGTGTCTGCCCCCGAAGCTGCAGAGACTAGTGCGGAAGCGGAAGCCCCGGTGGATTCTGACGTTGTCCCCGAGGAGGCTGCACCAGCCACCACCGATGCTTTCGCAGTAGACCCGGTTCCTGCTACTGAAGAATCTACCCCTCCCATAGAGGACGCTGTTCCTACTCACGACGACGCCCTCGCCGGACAATCGATCTCCGTACCTGAGGAACCTGAGGAACCTGCACTTCTCGAGGAAAGCGCGTCTGCAGCAACTGAGGCTCCCGCTGATTCCGTACCCGTAGCCATGCCTGAGGAACCTGTTCCGGTCACTGACGCAGCCGCACCTGTTACCGAAGCTCCCGTCGACCCCGCACCCGTAGAGGAACCTGCTCCTGTCACTGATGCAGCCGCACCTGTTACCGAAGTTCCCGCCGACCCCGTACCCGTACCCGTACCCGTACCCGAGGAACCTGTTCCTGTCACTGACGCAGCCGCACCTGCTACCGAAGCTCCCGCTGATCCCGTGCCCATGCCCGAGGGACCTGTTCCTGTCACTGACGCAGCAGCATCGACTACCGAAACTCCCGCCGACCCCGCACCCGTACCTGAGGGACCTGTTCCTGTTACTGACGCAGCAGCGCCCGCTACTACCGAAGCTCCCGCCGGCCCCGCATCTGTACTTGAGGAATCTACTCCTGAAACCGATGCGGTCGCACCTGTTACCGAAATCCCACCCCACGAGCAGTCCACGCCTGATCTGGGCGAGACCCCAGCACCCGATGAGCCTGCCCCCGTCCTCGAGGACGACGAGCCTACGGTCCCAGAACCCCCTGCCGAGAATCCAGCATCTATGCCCGAAGGTCCAGCTCCCGCTACTGAGAGTGCTGCACCTACCACAGATGAAACTCTAACAGAAACTGCAGAAGACGGTGCGGTGGGGTCACCCAGTCCAGAGCCTGCGGCAGCGGAACCTGCGTCTACTGCGGAAGACCATGCATCCGGCTTGAAGGGGTCCACTGTTGAGGCGGAGCCCGTTGTCGAAGAGCCGGTCCCCGCTGGCGAGCAAATGGCGCAAGAGCCAGCGGCCCTGTCAAGCAGTGTGGTTTCCGCCCAGGAGCCCCGGGGCGTAGAGACCGCCGCCGCCTCTGAACAAGAAGCTCCCCTCGAAGTTTCGACATTCAGTGAGGCCAATGGTGCCGAGGCTGGTAAGATTCGGTCTCCGTTTTAAGTCACGTGACCCCACTAAAACTTTCGTTCCACGATTCGTTAGAACCAGAACTCGAGCACGAAGTCGAAGAGTTGGCTGACAAGGCTGCGTAAGCGGGACTTTCGGCAACACAGTCCTCCGTTTTCTTATGTCTGCTTGGCTCGAAAGTAATTTTTCCTCACATTTACCACCTTTCCTTCTTGTCTTGAATCTCGACCATTCCTTGTATTTTCATGCGGAAGCCGACACCCTTGTATACCCTTCCTATCCCCCAGATTGATGTCTCAAGCGCATAACAGGCATGCGCGCATGCATACATCGTGTTGTCTTATCCAGTTGTCTTGCTATATGCTTTCTTTCCCTCCAACGTTTTCTCATTTTGCATCTATTACCGCTCATTCCCATCCATGTCCGCCTCCCGTTTCCCTCTTTTATCTGCTTTTCTGTGGATTCATCTTCTCTAAGGATTCCCTTGGGATAGCACCTCGAGATCTGTCAAAGTAGAGGATCGAGTGTTACATTAGCCCTTTCATCAACTGAATGTCCAGTACGAATGATCAATTTCTCTCAACTTTTCTCTCACCTCATTGGGTTTCAGATCCTACCTCTATGCTACTCGCTTATTCCTGCACCAACTTCATTGTGCACTACCGTTCCTTGTTTTCTCAAATCTAGCTCTTTTTCATACACGAAAGCTTAACAGTAAGAGGGTCATGGCCAGCAATCGTGAACGCAATTCAATTGTCTTTTTTATCTTCAAACTTCAAGTACATGACAGTTGGCAGCCACCGTAGTCCAGGCGCTCCATCTACACAACACATAAGAATAGCCAAGATATAAAAACAACAAGAGTCCATGAGATTCTATGATTGTACACATACGTTTGGGACATCTGCTAGATCTTGAATTTCTTTTACAATTTGACGCTCTCGATGTTCCAGTATTCCTGTGCGTAATCCTGGATTGCGCGGTCAGAGCTAAACTTGCCCATCTATTCATCCAGTAGTTAGATCAGGTGTCTTGCTCGCGGACGAAACACGCGCGTGTGAATAGAGAACGTACCTTAGCTGTCGTCCGGATGCTCTTCTTAGCCCACTCAGTGCGGTCCGAGTATGCCTCATCAACCATTTCCAGTGCGCGAATGTCTACCAGTCATCGTCAGCCGCTCTACCCTGTACTTTGGTAACCGTAGAGAAGACCCACATGAGTCGAAATCGTCCGTCAAAATGTAATAATCGCCTTGGCGAATGGTATTGAGCAGCCTATCGTGACACCTTGTCAACTCAATCCTTGTGAGACCTGTCCAAGAGCACTCACGGTTCGTACACGCCATCGCCCCCGAATATACCAGAGGAGACCGTATCGAGAACATGAGCGAGAGCCGGGGATTTTTGCTCGACCGGGATCGGGCGGTATGTGTGCTGATACCGTAAATCCTCTACATCTGGTGTGAGATGGCCAAAGAAGACTGCACGCTCCAAGTCAGCATGCCGATAACTTAGTTGAATAAAACTGCAACTCACAGACGTTATCTTCGCCTACTTCCTCAGCGATTTCGATATTTGCACCGTCAACGGTGCCAACGAGCAATCCTCCATTAAGACAGAACTTCATGTTAGACGTGCCAGAAGCCTCTGTACCAGCTGTCGAAATGTGTTGCGAGATGTCCGAGGCCGGAATAAGAATTTCCGCCACAGAAACCGAGTAATCCGGCAGGAAAAAGAGTGAAAGGAACTGGTTTGTGTCTGGATCCGCGTTGATCACTCGGGCGACGTTTACGATGAGTCGGATCGTCTGCAAATTGCAATTCTACAACTCGTTCCATAGGTGAGAAAAGTGTACTCACAAGCTTTGCAATGTAGTCTAGATGGGACCAATATCAGTCAAGGGAATAAAGCAGACAATGCGGAATAAACAACATACACCCAGGTGCGGCTTTACCGGCGAAAAATACCACTTTTTTCACGAACTTTTTTCGTTCCTCAGGCGTCGAGCTTTTTATCAATAAGTACCTCTGCGGTGGAAAACATAGAATAATTAGCTTTCCCTGTTCGACTAGACAGAGAATACGTACGTGAATAACTCCAAGAATATTGAGCGTCTGACGCTTATACTCGTGAAGTCGCTTGATCTGAACATCAAACAAGGCGTTCGCATCAACCTTGATGCCTAGCTGACGCTCCACATATAACGCGAGGCGCTCCTTATTTTGGAGCTTGACGGCTGCCCAGCGCTCCTGGAACTGCGGGTCATCAACGTGCGACAGTAATCCCTCGAGCTTGTACAGATCCTTCAGCCACACATTACGGTCAAGTTTTAGGGTGTCCGTAATGAGTGCAGACAGGGACGGGTTGCACTGTACGCATTAAATCACGGTCAGAGAGATCTAATAGAAAAGGGAGAGATTTGGGACGTACCTGGTCGAGCCACCGACGAGGCGTAACTAGAAATGAGTCGAAGTTATTAGGTCGAGCTGTATGACATGGAGTGTGCACCCACTTCCGTTTGTGACGTTCCCGAATTTGCTTTGTCCGTAAAACTCGACGAAGTCCGGGAAGAGGTTCTTCTTTACCAAGTCAGAATGGAGTTCGGCAACTCCATTGACTTTTCTGCTCCCAACGACAGCGAGGTTGGCCATGCGGACCTGCTTTGGGAAGCCCTCTGCAGAGCGGCACCTAAGTTACTCATGGCGATGATATGGAGGATCACTGGATACAACCTTCTATGAGTGACAATCGTGCAAGCCTCTCACGGTCTCCTGGGAACTTCTTCTCAACGGCTGAGGAGGAATGAGCGTAGGCAGATGACAAGCCACGATGCGCATACATTGAAGGAAGAGCCTTTGGGCACGAGGTTCTATGTTAGGACAACGCAATCTACCGGGTATACAGAGACGTACATGTTCTTGAAGAAAGTCTGTCAGATAAAAAAATTCGAATGACAGCAGAGCAACTCACAATGTCAAAGATGATTTGCATGTGCCTTGGAAGGAGGTGCTCCATGAGCGGCACTGACCACTTCTCAAGAGCCTCCTAATCACAGAAGACGCAATCGGCTTCAAGCGAGACGGCCGGTGAGGATGAAGACGCACGGGAAGCACGGTATGGTTTGTGAAAAAGAACGTATTGGTAACAATCATCCATGCACTATCCCACGTGAGTTCCTCCTCATCAAGAAGGATACGCATGAGCTCGACGATAGCAAGTGTTGGGTGTGTCTACGGTCACTATTAGCGGATATCGTCATGAGCGTAAGAAACCCCACGTCATTGAGCTGAATTGCATTGTCTTTTCATGTACAGGCATCAGTAAGAGAAGGGTACGGGAGTGTATATGACAAACAATCTGCAAACTCGGAGATCGGCTTTCCAATATGCTTGAAGCGACGCAACATGTCCGCGAGACTGGCAGCAGTCCAGAAGTATTGTTGCTTCAGACGCAGCTCCTTCCCAACTGTAGCTTATCAGCACCTATTCACGTGGAGAGTGGGATACGACGTACACGACGTGTGGTCATTTGGATAAAGTACGGAAGTGATTGCAGCTGCAGAGTTGGATGCTTCCACAGCACGCTCATAGTTTCCGGCTGCACAGAGGTCAAAGTCAGAAAGAACGGAGACCGATGGATGTACACGATATGGGCGAACCGTTGAAACTCTGAAGATCGAAACCACGCTTTGGCTTACTCTCCCAAAGCCGGAGATTATTCGTGCTTTTGGTCCCATACCCTGGAATCATCACGTCGTACGCGACTGCGAGTACCTCCTGCCCACCGCTCCACGTCGCGCGGACAGTGCCCTCACCCCATCGCTGAGAGTTCCCGTAAAACCTGACGTCGTAGGTGACGTCGAGACGTGGAAGCTCCCATGGGTTCTGATGGTCAAGCCACGGATCAGGTGCCTCGAGTTGCGAGCCATCATCAGACTTGATGAGCTGCTGGAAGATGCCGTACTTGTAGCGTAGGCCATAGCCCCACACGGGGAGCTCCTGTGTCGCGGAGGAGTCTAGATAGCACGCCGCAAGGCGGCCAAGTCCGCCATTTCCGAGTGCGGCATCGCGCTCCTGTACGAGGATATCTTCAAGGGCAAAGCCGAGGGAAGAGAGGGAAGAGGAGTAATCGTTCAGGAGACCGAGATTAAGGAGCGCGTTAGATAGAGTGCGACCCATAAGGAATTCGAGGGAAAGATAGTATGCGCGTTTGGGAGTTTTGCGCGAGTATTCGAGCTGAGTTGAGTTCCAGTTTACCTGGATTGAGGAATGTTAGCTCTCAATACATCGTATTCGTGATAAGTGCATAGTGCGGTGATCGAGATGAAAGGACTGAAATGACTAAAACCCTAAACGCGAAACTGGGACAAGAACGTGCACGGTGAATGACGGATTGCAGTCATCACGTATGGGAGTAGGAAGCAAGGAGGCGCGTCTTGAGACGACTGAGAAGATCATAACTGACGATTAGATTATCGCGAACTGATAGCGCTGCGGCCTGATAGGCGCCGAAATCGTCGATATTATAAGGCGCGCGGGCAAGGGATGTTTGGACATGGTTCACGATGGACTTTGCAATATCAGGCGTATCTGTGGAAGGCCCAGTCACAAGATGAAGGGAAGAGTAGGGGACGAGAAAGGAGTTTGCCTGAGGTGATGCCGCGCATGGCATCTTTCCACGACTTCTCATCGCCTTTGGGCCATTTCTCCTGGCCCTTCTCGTCAACTTCAGGGAAATCGCCTGTGTTGAAAAGCCGCGAATCAGCACTGGATCACTCATGTGTGGGTCTGAGGAGCAGATTACCTGTGAGAGATCGGACGTGCCTCCTCTTAGCACGCAAAGCCGTAGGGCCCGTAAGGGGAGGCTTGCCGATATGGGAAGTGTCGATTGTGGAAGTCATGGTGAACGAGAATGGGAGAGAGAAAAGATATGATAGGCAGGCTTATATGCGCTGTCCGTGTGACGTCAGACGAGGTCGAGATCTTGTGCGCTAGCACCATTTTCTCAGATCCTTTCTTTCAGACGTTCCTATTATTCATTTTCCTTTTCTCTCTCCATGACTCCCAGGCTCTAATTGCTTTCCATTTTCCTTGACGAGCAACGAGCGCTTGTGACTGGCCCGTTCAACTTACGCTCTAGGACCGTATGCATTATCTGATCTCAGTCAAATACGAGCTGTTTCCGCCGCGAGCTTCTCGAAGACCTCCACTGAGCGTCTAGTCAGCCCCTTGGTCTGATACCGAGTCCTCGGCTTCTTCGGGGATAACGTTGATAGAATGATAGCGGCCTCCAACCGTGGTTCACCCGCCCTCAAGTCCAACATCAGACCCAGGCACGGCTATACTCCCTTCTGCATTTACAGGTGGCTCGTTCGCCACGAATAATCCGAACAACCCGCGGGTGTAATATCAGCCTCCGAGCTTCTATGCCAGCATTTCTATCACTGGCACTTGTCAGACGCTCTCTTCCTTGACTCTCGCGCTGCCACGTCGATTGACGAGGTGATATCTTTGCCCAGTTTGAAAACGATCAGGGCCGGGATGACAATCCAAAGCCTAGGCACATCATGTGCTGTCAGTCATTCAATCTCCGGTTCAAGACGCTAGCTTTGGGCTCACGAATTAGGAAAGATCCAATAGACAACCAACGTCTTCATATCGTTATGACCGACCGAGCAAAAGTTGCAGTAGTATTCCTGGAGTAAGTACAGTACCGTCTTCCAGACTGTCATCACCGCGCTTGCAAACCCAACCACCGAAGCAGCTGGATACTTCGCCACATGCGCGAGATACACGTAGAAAATATTAAGAGTGATCTCGACGAGATTCATGACAGCTACGTCAAGACAACGACGATACGAGAGTCAGCACATCGAGCGACAACCACAGTAAAGAAAAACTTACACTGGGCGTTGGTAAATCCATCGTTTTCTTGCAGGGCCTTGACGCCGTATATCTATTCCCCGCACAGGTTACGGTAAGAGTCGACGCACATGCCAGAACAGAGAAGATTCGATCCGACGCACGTAATCAATCTCCTGGTACAGTGCATACGGCTTCCAGATCCAATGCAGGTCACCTCCGGCCATCGAGCGTGGCCTTGATAATGGGCGCAGATCAGACCCTCAATTCTGACAAAGATGTCCATGCTTACCTCAACAGACAATAGAAAGCGTCCCAAAGCACAATGGGGGTCGAGAGCAGAAACCAGGCAGAAGCCCATGTATATGTATTGGGTGCCATGATTTGACGTTGTTAATATCGAGCGGAAAGTAGACGAGCAAGGATGAATGCCTCGAGTAGCCCTGTCGAGGTGGAAACCAGGCAAGTGGATGTGTACTGCGCGGGACGCGTCTCGTGATGTTATCAATCCTCGATTGAGGCGGAGCTGCGAGCAAACGTTTCCTTTTTGTTACGTCTACCACTTTCGCCAGGAATTTCCCCGTAAAACGAATGCTTGGCAAGCGAACAAGGAGAAGTTTCAAGTCAATCCGCGAGGAAGGTGACGTCTATGGCTTGAATACTATGCCGTGCACATACAACACTCATTCATTCAGCATGCGCGGTCGGTTGTCAGTAAAGAACTAAACACACATTCCATTATCCCTTGCATCTAGGGTATCTCAGAGCACTTTGAGCTTGAACAGGCACAATTGGAGGGTTAATAAGTCAGAAAAAACCCCCGTATATCACACCGAGTCGCCCGTGACTGTCAACCAGGTCTGGCTGAGTTTGAAGTTCCAACTACAGCCTCTTCGAGGGCCGAGGTGTAGAAGCATCAACAGTATATCAGAGGCAAGCCGTTCGACACATTCGAAAGAAACGTCCGCATTTATCGCAGGCGACGGGCGCCCCGCACATGTTACGACAGCGTTTTTCGAACTTGGAATTCTGGACTCTGTCGCCCGCGCACCTGGGTGGGACACGCGACACCTTTTCTGCATCGCGTGGGTATATTCACCTGACGCTTTGTATTCATATGCTTCCGTCGTTTTGCATCGAGAAGTCATTGGAGAGTCACGGGTTGCGCCAAACACTTGCGGTGTTATTGAATTGACTCTCCTGCCAAGCGCCGTCCGACGAGCGAGGTAGTATTGAAGGGCATGGTTCGGGTCACCGCCTCTGCCCTACAGACTTTAGTTGGGGAAATGGAGCTGGGCCTGATATCCTGATATGCTGTAGTAAAGCGTCTGTTGCGCGTAAAATGAGACTCGAATTTACCGATTCGGAAATCTCAGGAGAGCAGAGATTAGATCTTGCCGTTGGACATCCTCCGTGTTCATAGTCGCACTGTCATCCGAACGAACAAATGTCTACATCAAAAATGCCGCCCGACATCATTCAAGAGGGCGAAAAGAACCCTCGAGGCATCCCAAAAGCTCTCTTCATCGTGCGCACTCTTCGCAGTATTTTTAACTTCTCTCGATCCCGCGCTTTCGCTCCTCTCCTGTCTTTCCCGTCTTTCGTCGCGCTACCGATCATATACAATATTGTTGATTTGTCGCTCCATTTTGCAGAACGATGTGGAGGAATATCTAGGAGGTCCAGACGCGGCCGTCGAAAGGGTTCTCAGCGCGTTTCAGGATGCCCTAGCGTGCGTATATCGCCGTTAGTACACGCAACCAACTTGCCTTACTCTTTGCTTCCTCTTTCTCCCTTTTGAAACAACCCCCTCACCCTTCAACGATGCGTTCGTCTCTGTAGGAAGTACCGCTATATGGACAGCAACCTGACACAGCGGAGGCGCGGGCTCGAAGACAAGATTCCGGATATCAAACGGACGCTGAGCATGGTCGAATATTTGCGCGATCGCCGAGTACGTTAGCCAACGGGGGCGCGCTTTTCGTCGCCCTCGCATTATCTTCTTCTCGAGCACGTTGATTCATTGTCCTGCTCAACGCTATGCCTGTGGCGCGCTGCCCGCCCGCGCCTTTCCCATTCCCACTCTCTGGCTTCTTTTGCTTCTTTTTGTTAGGAAGGGAAAAATAGAGCGGCGACGGATTCGGGCGCAGGCGACGACGACGCTACTGATGACCTCGGCGATGACGAACTCGAGGACGACGCAGGTGGGAAGCTCGAACCGATCAAGACGACCTTTGAGCTCGCCGACACGCTCTACGCCGAAGCCGAGCTCGAAGAAACGGAGATGGTGTACCTGTGGCTAGGGGTATGTTCTTATTTCCCCCCTTTCTCGGCATGGGGTTTTGCCGTCGCATGACTTACTCAACTTGCGCAGGCGAACGTCATGCTGTCCTACAAGATACCTGCGGCGATAGAACTACTCACGTCCAAACTCGAAGCGGCGAATACTAGTTTAAACAACACGATCGAGGATCTCGAGTTCATCCGTGAACAGATGACCGTGATGGAGGTCAACACTGCGCGTGTTTACAACTGGGATGTCAAGCGGAGAAGAGAAAAGAGGGAGAAGGAGCAGTCATCCGGCGAGGGAGCAGTCGAAGCATAAGGTGTGAGCTGGTAGCTGCTCCGAGTCTGTGATGGCATCTTATTTGACGACGTAAATTGCTACACGCAAAAAAAAAGCGACGCAGAGGCCCATGTTCTTGCACATTATAACTCATGTACTCATACATTGTGTTGCTGCATTAAATCTTGTGGGGATTAAGTTAAGGTCGACAACGGAGCGACGCTACGCGTCGTCTTCACCCTCACCATCCTCATCTAACACAAGCTTCCTCTTCTTCCCGGGCATGTCCGAACCGTCACCAAAGCCGACTCCCGCCTTTCTGCGTAGCTCGTCAATGTTCACTTCACCCTCTTCCGCCCACTCCAACACGAGGTGACGTCCGAGCAAGTGCGTGTGCCTGAGCGCGTTGTATGCGTTCTCCGCCTCGTGTCGCGTGACGAATTCGAGGAAAGCAAAGCCGCGCGAGCGACGGTCGAAACGCTTCGGCAAACGGACTGACTTGAGCTGGCCGTAGGCGCTAACGGGAACATGTTAGCAGTTTGCAATCGGGTTCGACAAAGGGACTACACACCTGAACAGCCCATGTATGTCCTTTCGCGTCGCCTCGAACGGCACATTCTTAACTAGCATCTTCGTTGTCTTGGCCTTCTCCCTCCCGCCTTTCTTCTCTTGTTCCTCAGCACCCCGTCCAGCGAACTTGACACTGAGCGTGTGCCCGTCGAGAACAAATCCATGCATGCCTTTGAGCGCCTTCCGCGCCGCTTCGATGGCGTTGAACCCGACAAAACCATATCCAGTGCTGAGGCGTGCACCAGGACGCTTTGGGTCCGGCTTCGTCTGCAACCGGGCAAAGGTAAAGTCGGGCAGGTGGCGGAATGGCTGCGCAAAGCGCTCCGAAGAGGTTGAAAATGCGATATTCTTCACGTAAAGGGTTTTGCCATTCGTAATGTCCGTGTTGGCGTCATCCTCCATGTGCCTGTCTTCGATGGCAACGGGTACAACGCCATTTGCAACCTCGGGGGTCGCAGAAGTGGACTGGAACATCCCATGTGGGCCTTTCTCCAGGTAGATAACTGAGTTACCGAGTCGACGGTATGCGAGGGCGCGGAAGGCCCTGCGAGCCTCATCCGCGTGCACGAAGTCTATTACTGCCAACGTTCCAGCAGGTGGGACAAGTACGCGCTGCAATTCGCCGTGAGCGCCGAATATCTCGCGCAACTGTTCCGCAGTTGTTCCATAAGGAATGTTTTTGACTAGGATAATAGTCTCGGAACGTCCGCGTGCGGAAAACGAAGAGAGAATGACACCGTGGGACTCTAGGTATGCTTTTGTTTCTTGAATGACGTGTGTCTCGGCGAGGGCAAGCTTGACCGCAGCATCGGAGGACTCAGGGTCGAGGATGTCAGATTTCGATATGTTCATCCGATCAGCCACAGAGGACAACACGGCATCACTCTACCAGTGAAGCTCAGCGATATACCGATGCTACGAATTATGACGCTCACTCACGTTCATATATAGCATGGCCCAATTGAATTCCTTTCCTGCCGCGGCTCTGCGCTTCTCGCTCCGTTGTTCTTTGAGTGACTTGGATTTGTCTCCGCAATCTGTGGTCACCGTGGTGCTCTTCCGATCGATTGCCCCCATGATGTGCAGTAGTCGACCCTGAAATGGCTTCTTGTTGAGGGCCTCGAATGCTGCCAAGGCGTCTTGGGGCCTGGCATACGTGACGAACGCGAGGCCTTTTGATCCTTTGCTCACAGAATCGATCGGTATATGTACCTGCGGGAAGGGTTCAGAACAATAACTCCCAAGAAGACTCATGAAGGTAGAAGGCGTGTCAGTGTCTACTATCGTTATATCCCAAGGTGATCAACACTCCCCGAAGGGTCTGCTGTCCCTATGCAGGTTTCTCATCCCAAGAAGGATTGTATACTGGAAAAGAAGGGTGCTCACCTGGGAACATCGGCCAAGAATCGATTATATGTAAGCAAGGCGGACGCGAGAGTAGGCCTTTTAACACACCTGTGCGAGGGTTGTCAATAAATATTGTGGTCATTGAAAATATATGAAAAGAGCAAATAACGGCAGAGAACTCATGTCAAAATGCTTGAATCTCTTGCTCCCCACCCACCTAACGTTCAATCGTCTTCAGAGCTCACCTGGGATATCGTTCCAAATTGCTCAAAGAGCGGATTTAGCTCTTCTGCAGTACAGGTGAACGTAAGGTTCCGAACGAACAGCCTTGCAGTACGAAGAATCATCTCCTCAGTTGGATCTTTCTCGTCCGAGACTCCCTGGTCTTGTTCCTCGCTGTCCGACTGTTCAAGGGCCTTATCCGGACTGTCAGCATCACCAAGACCTATTCTCATCCGCTCTCGCATCCATTCCATGTCCGTTAGGTCCCGCTGAGCCTCCTCCGGTGGGTCCTGCGACGCCACTTGAGTAGATGGTGCCTTGTCTTGCTTTGGTGGGTCTACGTGATGCGCCCGCGACACCGTCTTCGCCTTAGGTTGCATGACTTTCATGAACTCTTCGAAGCTGGTCTTTTCTCTCTTGCTTTCTACAATATGATCTTTCAAGTTGCGGCTCGATGTTTTTGTTTTGTTGTGGGTTAAGGTAGTGTCATGTTTCGCAGATGAATCCACACGCGGCCGCTTGTTTGGCCGGGGAGCAGGCACTCTTGAGTCAACCTGGTAACGTAGTGATTAGGACGCAGTGCTGGGAGTGGAACGGGATCAACATGAAAGGATACCGACATCAATAATTTCAACCCTCACTCGGGTTGAATCAATAAATGTTTTATCGTACCATTCTTTAGCTCTCGAAGCCTCTTCATCTGTCTTGAATCCGACAAAACCGAATCGTCGGGCTGCGCCGTCCTGCTTTAGAACGACCTTGACATCAGTGATTGTACCCTTGGGCCCCTTTGAGTGAGAAAAGTGTTCCTTTAGAAGAGCAGGGGTGGTATACGACGGTAAATTTTTAACAATGAGGCGAGACATGCCGCTGAGGTTCGAACGGAAGCGTCAGAAATTTGTAAGGAATTTGGATTAGTAAGACGCGTGACCGTGTCGAGGAACTGACGCGCTAATTGAATTGATTGACTCGACCAACCTTCGAGCACCCCTTTCATTTTCATCCACCCCCATCGGCTGCTGCCCTTACTCAACACAACATATGCGTTCCTCCGTTTCTTTCCACCGCATTTCGTACAGAACGAAAGCGAGGTCGCAACCTGGTCAACCTGAATATCTTACGCTCAATTGCAAATTGATATTGGATCTCTTACGCGCCCTTCTGGACGAGACTTCTCTTGATGATGAGTCGTCTACCGCCACGGGAAAGAAGCGCCTCCATTCACCCTCGCAAGGGGCCTCTAGAAAGCGGAGCAATTTTGACTCAGAACAAAGCGGTGCATATTGTCCTAATGAGAGCATTCCTGCCTTTCATCATGAGTTCAACCTGGAGTATTCCAAGGAATGCCCAGAAGTCCGCTTCTGTGCCCGACTCATCTCCGACAATGAAGCAGAGGAAGGAGGTCTCACTTCGGTGGAAGAATCCCTCGTAATTTTTTTGAGGAATTCTTGCACCAGTCAGACCGAGCCCATAACCCTCGATTGCGGTGACGTTCTCATCAGTAGTCACGGGGAGCACGGAGGCATCGTTAACGCAAAACCCTCGCATCTCGAAGAACAGTGGGCCAACCTTTGTAATATTTTTGTCATTCCACCCCTATATGCCGAGGGTATGGAGACGGGGGATGGCCATCTCTTCTCTTGGGCTGATACTCTTGTACAGCCCATTTTACATCAGACTGCCGTACAAGTGACGGCTTGTCTTCGTATGGTCGTTTCTCCCCTCACCTCATGGGACGAGGCTCTGTGTACTTTGCCTTTCCGCTTGGTCGTAGACGTCGTGCTCTCGTTTCACGCTCCTGCTATTTTTCGGCCATTGACGAACCCTCGTAATGGGTGGGGTCGTACGGAAATTGAGAAGGCGAGGCGTGGCCTCCTCAATCTCGCATTTCCTCCTCCTCTTCCGGAAACACCGCCTCCCTCGTACCATAGGAGAATCGATGTTCCTTTTCTTTATGCAATTGTGCAACCCGCCAACGCAATTCTGGACGAGTCTGTAGACAGGCTTTTACAGCCGCAAGCCCTCCTTCCCACGCTCCTTCCTTTCCAGAAGCGCACCATTGGCTGGATGCTCTCGCGCGAGGGCAAAGCTTTTGGCTCGTCTGGCGAACTCGTATCCATGGTTACCGACCCTACGGAGCTGCCCGTCCTTTGGCAGCGCGTCACTTTACAACGAGGCGACGAACACCTGACCTGGTATCATCACCGTCTTGCGGGAACCCTATCGCCTGAGCGCCCGGGACCATGGACAGTCGTGGGAGGAATTCTGGCAGAAGAACCTGGTTTGGGAAAGACCCTGGAGTGTATAGCACTCATACTTCTCAATCCCGGCATCGAACAAAGTTTATCTCATACTCGGTGGGACAACGAGGCAAGAATGACTATAAGGGAGATTCGGGTATAATATAACTTTTCATCTAGTGTGCGAAACTTACGTTACGTCGTAGACAACTCTGATCGTCACACCGAGCTCCTTGTCTCAACAATGGATCGACGAGCTCGCCCGGCACGCGCCGTCGCTTAAGGTTTTAGTCTATCCCGGGTGGAAAAGCCTTTCATTGGGAGAGAAACTCAAGAAGAAACCCGAGAAAACCACCTCGAAACGGGACACGAAAGGCAAAGCTAAGGATGTGGACGTGGACGTCATAGATGTTGATGATACCAGTGCCTCACTACTTGACAGCTGGCCAGTCTGTGTCAATGACTTTGACGTATGTGTCACGACATACGATGTTTTACGACGGGATTTAAACGTAGCACGCGCTGCACCCTCACGACCTGCGCGTCAGACGGCTGAGTATTCGAGAGATAAGCGACCAATCAGCCCGTTGGTAATGTGTGAATGGTATCGCGTGATCATGGATGAGGTTTGTGTCACTTCATTTGGCACCACGACAAGACGAAATGTGGACTCACCTCGATTTGTAGGTCCAAATGGTCGGGGGAGGGAAGGCATCGTACGTTTTCAGGTTGCCTTTCCGTGATGTGACACGCATTCTGACTTGCCTTGTATCAGAGAGATGGTGTCTCTCATTCCACGCCTTTCGTCGTTTGCTGTTTCTGGTACACCTGCTAAAACGCGTGTTTCCGATCTATCATATGTTCTCAAGTTAAGTGACCGATAGCAGTTCACGTGCCGATATTTACAATATGAAAGGTTTCTTCGTCTTGACCCGAGTATATATGCGCCAAGGAATTGGAACAGGCTTATTCAACCTAGCTATGCCGCTGAATTCACGGAGGTGTTCCAGAAGTATACTGTCCGGTACGTCATCTGGAAATCGATGGTTAATATGACCTTACTCTTTGTCAGAACCATGAAGTCATCCGTACAAGCTGAGCTTACGATCCCTGCACAAACGCGCTATGTGTTCCCGATCCATCTAGGCAAGGTCGAGCGACACGTAAGTTTTTTGTTTACCTGTTAACGTCGGATTTGATATGTACGGTTTCTTGCCAGGTTTACGACGAAAACTTTGAGAAGGCTCTAGCAGAATTTGCTCTTGATGTACGCGGCGTATCCACATCACAAAACGGGGAAGTAAACACGGCGCTTTTGCGCACCTGGTTGAGGAAACTTCGCCAAATATGCACTCATCCCCAAGTCGGACAACTGCAGAAATCCGGAGACAGGTCGTACAAGCCCGGAGTCCTGAAGACCATGAAGCAGGTTCTCGAAGGAATGAAGGACCAAAACTGGCGGAATGTCATAGATGATAGACGCAGCAGAGCAAGTTTCAATCTCAACTTTTCCTTCGCCCTTTGTTGATCCGGTTCGCTAGATCAACGAGATGGCTTATGCCACCCAGATAATGCAGCATGATGTTAGCATCGATCAACGCCCACAAAAGTGCCTGGAAATACTTTTACGGGCCGAGAAAGAAGCCGATGAAATAATCGCGGACGTTCTCTTTGCCATCACAAAACATGATGCTGAAGGGGTCGAGTTGAAAGCAGAAGCGGCGTCGCTTCGCGCAGCGAGAGGTGAAGAACAACGTTTTAGAAGGGACGTAAGAGATGAACGTGGAGGCATTCAAGGTATAAGACCTCACATGGTCGACGACGACTCTTCGTTGGACGACGAAGACGAATCATCAGATGATAGCGGGCTACCAAAAACACCAGCCGGCGAAGAACACCTACACAAATCTCGCGCACTCCAGCAGCGCTTGCGCGATTGCTATCTTACATTGCATAGACTCAAATTTTTGCAGGGTGACATGTACCATTGGATGGGTGAATCTAAAGTTGCCGAAGAGGCGACATCGTACAAAGCAGCAGATGAGATACGCGGCAAGATACTCAAATGTACGTTCTGCTCATATCAAGTAGTTCCTGAATAACCCCGTTTCTTTGTAGTCACCGAGGAGTCGGCCGTGAGGGCCATGGGGCAACTTAGGGCAAATGTCGGGAAGAAAGACCTTGTTGAGAAAGATATCCTTGTCAGAATGCCTTATTGCCCTCGAGGCGGGATCCTCTCTGCGTATCTCGTACGTGAATCTCACACGATCACCAGGCTTCTACGGCTAAAACACTCGCCAAGTTGGAGGAAGCAGACAAGCTCATAGATCAGGTACTCAACGCACAGTCTCGCCTGCTCTGGAAGTGGAGGACGCGCATTTATAACCTACTCACGCAAAACCTGACCGCCAGCAGCAACCAGGGAGAAGTAGACGGGCAGGAATACTCAAGAGCATTAGACACTCAAGCGGAGGCAGAGATTTATCTCCGAGCCTACGCTATGCTCCTCGCTGATCGTCGCGAAGTGCTATCTGCAGAACGGACAGCCTTGGCTGTCCACGACGCACGAGAGCGCAAACGTCGAAAAACTGCAGCAGCGGCGAAGGCAAATTCTCTAAGCCTGGAGCTGGTGGACGAGCCAGACCTAGGCCTGGCAACGGTGACCGACGATATCGAACCACAGCCTGAGCACGAGGCTCTCAAGAAAGAGTTGATGGACACACGCAAGACTCTGTTGACGAACTTTGGAGGGCGAGCAGTGAAATCCCTATTGGTCGACTTGATGGCGGTAGCTGCGAAGATAGTAAAGGAAGATGATCCAGAAAAGATCCTTGCAAAGGGTGGTATGTCGAGCCTTCGACGACTAATGACTGCTCAAGGTTCGTATTCAAAAAGAAAGTGTTCAGACACGACGCGGCATTCTCACACCAGTGATTTCAAAGCTACGATAAACGACCAGATAGAAGCTGATCTTGTGCTTTTCCGCAAGGCGTTCAATGAGCGAATCCTGTGCGGCCGCCATCTGGTTGATCCCGTGACCTTTTTCACACGCTGACATTAATGTGCCGGCTAGATACTTCCGTCAATTGCAGGAGATCTCCGACTCGGTTGGGGAAGCACAGTGGAATGACGTCGATGCTGGGCTAGCCCTTCGAAGGAACGCGGCGACCCAGACTGAACTTGACCGCAAAATCATCACGGGTCGTGCCAGGCAACGTTATGTACGCACCACCCTCTTCCGCCCAGCGAGGAGTCCTCTCACTCACGAATTCAGCTCACCCATTTGTCTGATGAGAAAGACGCTGGCCAAAATGAAACGGATGAGGGCTGCATCTTATGTGACGGCGAGCTCACCTGTGGATACGTCACACGATGGTGAGGCCCGATCGTCGTGGTCCATGCCGGTTCATCGATGCTAACAATATGGGGTCCACAGCGCCCACGTTTTCTGCGAGGTGACGGGTGTATTCTTATCGACGGATAAGCATCCTTGGGCTGATGAGCCACCGATATGCGTAGAATTGTATGAAGACGTGGTTGTCCCGCCACGGCAAGGCCTGTCCAGTGTGCCGGTATGTACCAACCTCTATCTTCTCGCGTTTTCCTGGCCCGATGCACCTGGCTACCCCAGTTTACCTATCAATGTCAACACTCTACAGCGCTTCTCGATACTGCCGAAAGATAAGGATAAGGCTGCGCAACCTCCAGCGAAGCTTCAAGGCGACACCATCCCGAAGTCACGCCGAAAGATCGAGTATAACACCGTTGGTCCTAGTCTACTTGCTGAAATCGACACGATGGAAGTGCGCGGCAGCTTTGGGAGGAAGATCGATACGTTGGTGCGCCACCTCCTGTATCTGCAATTTGCGGACGCCGGCGCAAAGAGTATCGTGTTCTCGGCCTGGGAGGACTCGCTGCACAGTGCGCAATTTACTCCGTTGACTCGTATCCGAAGCATAGAGTGACAGCACCTCTATGAAATAGTCATTGAAAACGCCCTAACTCGGAACGGTATGTGCCATTCTTGCTTAGCCAGCTACATGTTTGGTCTTATTGGGTTGCGATCAGGCATTCCGAGTATTCGGATCGACTCGGGAAACCGCAAACAAGATGCGGCAACGAAATTCCGCAACGACCCCAGCATCCTTGTGTTGCTCCTCCACGGGTGTGTCCATGATCACTCAAAGTCGAATCGGGCGAATGTGCTGATAAAATCCAAGGGAACGACAGAATGCGGGGCTGAACGTGACTTGCGCCTCTCGGGTTTTCCTCCTGGAGAGCGTAGTCCACCATTCATTTGAGGTTCAAGGTTGGCTCTCCGACCGCTATCAGCCTTCATCGATCAATTTGCTGACGAAGTAATACGGCGTAGCAATCGCAAGAATTGACAGGTTGGGGCAATTGCGTCCGACCGAAGGTAATGGTTCATTTTGAAAATCCACGTGAACTTTACTTATCGGTCGCAGTGTATTGCTACTACGCCGAAGGCACGTTTATTGCCGGATGATCCCGAGCTTTAGCCCAACGCAATCTATACTCCAATCATGTGTTTGGGTGTGTGTGAGGGAATGTGCTAATGATGACTTGCTACAGATACTGTCGAACGGAATATATTGGATCTCGGTGTACGCAAGGGTTTATCGCTGTACACTGCCGACCGGGCGCGCTGCACTGTAGACGCGACTGTCCTCGTACCGGAGGGCGAGAACTCGATCGTAGATGCGCCTGCGAAGAAGAAGCAGCAAAAGGGCGATTTCATCTTCAGGTGCGCGCCACACCCCACACCCCCCTCCACCCCCCCTTTTTTTTTTCACCACATCACTGGCTGCGCAGAGGTTCCGGATTTTGGTGCCCTGCGCTGGCTGGTCGATTGGTTGGTTGGCAGGATGAATTTTTGCTGATGTGGCAACCCCATACAGGCTTGACGATATGATGTCCATCTTGTTGCCACATCTGTACGAGGATGTAGAATTCCTAATTCCACCGGAGGCTGACGTGGACACGATGGACATGATGGTGGGGGACTTCTCGGGCGTTCCTACCAGAGGGAGTGCCAACACGGGTGCAGGTCACGGTGCGGGTGCGTCTGCAAGTGCTTCGTCATATGCCGCATCCCCATTGCGCAGCGCTGCTGCTGGTCGACCTGGGCACGAAAACGCTGTAGCGGGTCCGTCTAGGGCCAGCTAGCCGAACTGCTGTACGCCTGCGCCTATGCTCGCGGTACTCGCCCACTAACCGTCCTGCTTTACTTGTCGCATACGCAGCATACGCTAGGTTGCATCTCTCGCTTGTCCGAACTTGCCGCTCAGGCTACGTAGGCTGCATGTGCCACCATCACGCTGAGTGCGCGAGGGCTCGTCGTGTATCAATGTACTGTAGAAAAAGACAAATATACAATCAATCAATACGAAAAGAAGAGGGGGGGGCGCTGTCTGGTTCAAGGGACGACGTAATAATGGCAAGCACGGAGTCGTCGGTACCGTGGTGCCGGGTGGTGGAGGTGGGGAGGCGTGCGCTGTCGTCATTTGTCGCTGTCATGCGTCGATGACCCGAGAACAAACACTCTCGATCTGACGGCAAGGCCCTTTACGCGACGGAAATAGGCGCTCCCGGTCGCCTCCCCACCACACAACCCCAAATCCCCTCGGCATGTGCAGGCACGGCTAGTTGCTTGTCAGGGCGTCACACGCCTTGTCGTAACATCATAAAATAGGCGATCATCACGATGACGACACCGTCCATCACCTGCCCTGGCTAGTGCTTCACAGTGATATGGATATGTTTTGTTCTTCACGCTTCACGCTTGGCACATCGACGCACACATGATTGCATGGTCATCATGAATGACAAGTTTCCTGGTCGTATTGGTGGTGTTTATTTACGTCTCGAGACGGGTGATTTGCAACTTTGTATATAGACTGCGCGACAGAGAGTATGTGTGACCAAAGAAAATGAGAATCCGAGGCATGTTGTGCATGAGTTTATAATGGCTGGGTGGGTATGGACGGGGTGAGTGTGCGTGATAAGTAACAGTAAAAAACCGAAAAAAAAAGAAGGAAAATAGCGAAGTACGAAGTGCAACTCTTTGGAATCTAATACAGTACAGTACAAGCCCTGCCCAAAGCACCTCAGCGTGACCGCCCGTCCCAGCTCGCGCGCTTGCGCTTGTTATCTCCGGAACTTCCCTTGTTCAACAACAGGTCTTGCGGCGACACAGCACTCATTCCACGTTGATGCATCCGTTCCCTTGGTAAGTGAGCACCGGTCCCGCCGACAACCTTCGTCGGCACAGCTGGACCGACGCACGCCAAGTCCAACACAAGGCCTCGACGCTCCTCCGCGTGTACCGCTGGCTCGGCAGCGGCTGCCACGGCGCTGCCAGCGTTGTTCTGGAAGTAATGGAGGTCGAGGAATGGTAGTGTGAATGCGTCAGTCGCGTCGCCGAGGCCGTGGGGGATCATGAATGCCTGGTCGGCGCCGTTGCTGCCACTGCCGTTACTGGCGGCGCCACCGCTGAGGCCGGCGAGGTCGAGAGAGAGGGAGCGAGAGGGGGTCAGTGGGGGTGCCATTGCGTTCTGAAGGAAACGGTGTTCTGGGGGAGGGACCGAAAGCGATCGGCTTTGCTGGTGCTGTTGTTGTTGGTGGTGGTGATGGTGGTGATGATGGTGATGGTGAGGATGAGGATGTTGCTGTTGCTGTTGCGGGAGTGTGCTTGCCGCACGAACGGGTGTGCCCGGTGCAGACTGGTGCACATCGATGTCGAGAATGTCCTCGGGCACAACGCCAAAGGCATTCTGCGCCTGAGGTGGCGGTAACCGGGGACGGGACTGGGGCTGGGACGGGGGCTTGCGCTCGACGGCGTCCATCGGAGTGTCGAGGTCCACCGCATCCGGCTCACCATCATTGAGGTTGATGGCGGCAAGCTCGATCTCATCGATACCCGGGAGCGCAGGCGTGTGCATCTGCAGCGGGTGTAGGGCGAGCCCGAGTCCCGCAGCCGCACCTGCAGCGCCGAATCCGAATCCCGGGCCATAGTCAACCGAGACGGGAGGCTGGTGTGTGCGGGTACCAAAGATGAGGTCACCGGCGTAGTTAGAGTGGTGCGTCACGCCGTGGAAGGCACTGCTTGGCATCATCTCAGGGTCGCTGAACGTGCTGAGCCCGTCATGTTCGGGACCAGCCTCGGATGCAAAGTCATGCGCAAGGGAAGGCGGGAAAAGGTCGTAGCGGTCGAGGACGCCATGGGTCAGGTGGGCAAAGGCGAAGGGGGAGTTTGGGCAGGGGGAGATGCTACCAAAGTAGGACGGCGAGCTAGAGTTGGCCGTCGAGTCGAGGCGGGGGTTTGCCGAGAGCCAGTCCGTGGGTCCCCACGCGGACTTGCCTACCATGGTCATACCGTTGGGACCAAGACCGCGCCGTGAGAAAGGAGAGTCGAAAAAAAAATCGTGGGACGAGGACGCGGGGGAAGCGGCAGTGTTGCCGGTGGACCAGGTGGCGGTGGAGTGCATTGGGGTATCGAGTGCGGACCAGGCCTGCGAGTGTGATGAATCGGTCACGTCGGAGTGGGATGCGCTGGGGAGGAACTCGGGGATGGCCAGGGGTTCGGCGGTGGACGGGATGCTGAGGTCACGAAAGGGCTCGAGGTTCTGCTGTGTTGAGCGTGTCTCGGAGACCATGTGTCTCATCGGCTCCGGGTGACTCGCCCGTTTGGCATACTTTGGCACGTATTCGTCGTCGTCGTCATCAAGCCCGGAACTGTCCTCCTCCTCAGAGCCGGTCGGACTTAGAGGGACGCTCTTGGTCCCTCCGCGTAAAAAACCCTGGGTGGTGTAACGTCGCTTGCGGCGGGCAGGACCGGTCTCACGCGTGGAGTGAATGTGCTCGTCGGTGGCGGCGCGCGCAGCAGCGGAGAGCTTTTTCTTGGCAGAGTTGCGTGGCTTGTATCCGGCCGCCTGATAGAGATCAGGGAAGGCGTTGCGAAACCGGTCGCGGAGGTCGGTGGAGCGACGATTCTGCTCCTGGAAAATTGGGTCTTTGACGATGGTGGCCCAAACGGTGCCGTGCCTGTCGTAGCCGGCTTTGAGCGCACGGTCTTCCTCCTCGGTGAAGGGGCGACGCTTCTTGCTACGCGTCTTCTCGAAGATGGACGTTCCGTCTGGCAGGGCGGAGCGGACTTTGGAGGAAAGGTGGGTCTTGGCGTTCGGGTAGTGTTGTTTGTACGCGTCCGGGAAGTAAGTTCGGAAGCTGGAGTTGGATGATGAGGAGCTGAATCGCGTGTAAGAGAAAAGAGGAACCCACCGATCTTTAAGATCCACAGGAGAACGGTTGTCGAAATGTAAAGTAGGATCGTTCAAAATTGCTTTCCAGTTGCCCACGCCGTGCTACGTTGCGTCAACAAGGGCAAAAAGATGAGACGGGGGAGCGGAAATGGAGACCTACGCGATTGCAGCCTTCGACGAGCATTTGGGTCTCTTCCATTGTCCACTTTTTGCGGGCCTTTTTCTCGGGAGGTCCAGGGCTGCCGAGACGACGGAGCTTGCCGCGACGCTCGTCAGATGGCGAGGGCAGGGGCAGGCCTGTGTCGTCCCGAAACTTGAAAGCAGGGACCTCGCGCTCGGAAGCCGGTGTCGCGAGCGAGACGCGACGTTGTTTCGGGCCGGAGGGCGAGGGGAAGGGCGCAGTGAACGAGAAGGTGGAGGTGTGTGTGCTGATGGTTGTGGCCATTGTTGTGTGGGAAGGGATGAGCGAGTGGATGGAGAGGAGAGAAAGGACTTTATGGTTATGACGGAAGGGTTATCCATCAAATCTAACGCGTGTTGGCCTCGCCGTCGAATTGGTCGGTCTGACGTCTTTGAGCGCTCACCCTCGATCTGTTCTCTCGTCCCCTCTTCCGAACGATCACAACGAGCTAACGTTAACCCGCAAGCCTCGTTGCATCCAACACTCATCTGTCACTGATACGGTCCTGCTAACTCATTCTGTCCTCCGCTGGCGGACACGTGCCGGTGAATGCGGTGCAATGCAACCGTCTTGCATATCCTCACCCCAATCGTGATACCACTCTCAGCTCATTCACACCTCTCCGTGGGGCGCAAGAGTGGCAGCTCGCAACCGATCTCTTCCATCTAACACATTATGTTTCTAGTACAGCTTCACAGCCTGACAGAGTATCAAGGAAGAGTGTCCCCCCGCATCACAGTGGGTCGGCAAAAAGAAACGGACTACACCTACTCACTACGATGACACGAGTAATTCCGGGGCGATACGTTCCGCCACACCATCCATCTTCTTCTTCCAAGCTTCTAGCCTATCTGCAAGCTTTCCTATCTGTGCCCCAGATAGCACTCGTGGCTGCACCCATGTAATTACCGCTTTTTGGTCAACCTGGTCGATTGAACCCCGGATCAACTTCAGACTGAGTCCCTTTAGTCAGCATCATAACGTCAAAGATGGCAAGTGCAAGGGAAAGAAGGCACCTCAGCGCTTTCATGATAAGGTGCTCGACCTCATCCAGTGGCAGTCTGGTCTCTTCGGAGATGGTTTGGAACGACATCGTCCGGTCATAGGCACCCCGCGCGAAGACAGACTCGATCAATGCCATGAGGCAGATCTTCTGCCGCAGGAACGGATAGTTTCCCAGGAGTATCGGCTGAAGTAACGATCATCATCCACGTCTGTGCGGGCCTCGAGGGGGTAATGGCATACCTCCTGCCCGAAAAGAGGGCTCTGTGCTTCGAATTTACCGATATTACCCTCGTTGAATGTGAAGAGAAGCTTCTTGATCCATTCGTGGGGAGTACCATCCAGCGAGTCCAGGATGGGGTGCATCAGCTACGCAATAGAGTCCACCACACCAAAACGCCGCAAGAGATAAGCGTAGTTCTGGGCCACCCCAAGATCAGCTGAGAAAACATACCAACTCGCCAAAGTTGTAGATCGTCTCTGCCAGGAAGGCTGAGAGTGCCAGATCATGTGCACGTAACAGACGCTCCTCCTGTGACATGTCCTTTTCCAAGTCGATGCAAGCGAGGTAAAGTAGCGAGTTCCTGTAGTACGGTGCGTATTCGGCCTTTGCCTACTCAAACAAAAACAAAGACGTATTGAGGATCCCGTGCGGAAGCTTTCAACGCCAACGAAGCGTACCTTGTAATAATCAGCCGCGACGTGATAGTAAGCACCGTTGACGGAATTATCGACCGCGTCCAGGTTGTCCAAGATCTTCCACGCGGCATCGATGTCAGTCTTGCTCCCTTCTAGATCACCGAATAACAATTTTGCGTGGGCGAGCGTGGAAAGGACCAAGACATGCGCGTCTGGTGACTTGTCCTGCGTGATGCGAGAGAGCAAATCGGTCAAGAATTCAAGGTGTTGCGCGGGGTCTGCAAGGAGGGCCGGAAGCGATCAACGAACAGAAGGACGGAAAAGAGGGCAGGGACCAAGTAAGAAAGAAGAGCACGCACTGTCGATATCTTGCGAAATCTTGATACCCATCTCCGCCAGCCTTAAAGGGTTTAGACGCTCCTCGAAATCGCGCACGAAGCGCGCATACACGTCGACGCGAAACGGTTTGGCGAGAGGATGGTCGAAGAATTGGTCGACTTTTTGCGTCAGCTGATGCCATAGTCTACATACGATTTCCTATCACGTCAGGAACACCTCATCAGGGAAAAAGAAAAAAAAGCGGGGAGGGGCAGAAGGGGAGGAGGGGTTGGCGTGCGTACTTGCGTGAGTACAAGTTCTGGAAGGCTTCAAAAAAAGGGTGGAGGTCGGAGGGAGTGGCGGAGATGGCGGTTGTAAGATATTCCTCGACGTCGAGCTTCGGGGGCCTTTGTCTATCGGACGAAGATTGTTCTGAGGTCGAGGACGACATGGGTAGCTTTGATCGACGAGCCTACTACTTTGACCGTGACGCGTCGCCCGTTGTTTGTTATTGTGTGTCCGATAGCTCCGGCACTGGAACTGGAACAGCCATCCCCACAGCCGATATTCCGTCCAGTACACTCCAGATACAACAACTACGGTATCTGTAATGTGCCCTTTGTGGCTGGATCCCCACAATTGTAGTGACTGGCATGACTCTGGCATGTTCATGAGAGCTGTGCACCGCACCAATGCACTGCTGCTAGTGTCGTTGTAATATTATTTTCTCGGTGCCATGCTCGCCTGTGTGGGTGCATTGTGTCTGTCCTAGACACTCCGCCGATGAGCTGAAGGACGACAAGCGAACCAAGCGGTGCTTGTACATGCAAGTGGAGACGAGCACCGACTCGGGCCGGTGTCTCGCTGTGGACGGTTCGTTGCACGACGACGTCAGCTGCCACTCTCACCACTGGCTGTATGCTCGCACAACTCTACTCGCACGTACCCCACTACCATGTGTGCATTGCTCCTTCGTCTACCATTCGACATCCTAGAATACGTTATCGAGACCTTGGACCGCCAAGATCTACTCTCCCTCGCGCTGTCATGTTCAGCGTGGAAGGACATCGTCATCCCCCGTCACCTCGAATATCGCGAGATATCCCTCTCCGTAGACCACCATTCGATCTGGAAACACCTCGCGGAGCGGCCGAGCCTCGCCGCCAACGTACGAAGACTGGTCATCTCCGACTCAGAGTTCTACCACTCTGTTCTATCATTCCCCGTGATATGCTGCTTCCGATGGCAGATCCCGACAACCCTCGTTCCCCCTTGGTCAGATAGCCCGTTTCCCCGTGTGCAACAGCAAGACTATCCTCTGATGGCGTTGCGGAATATGAGACTACTCAAGACCCTCGAATTTGACAACATATCGCGGTGGTGTCAAGGATCACCCGACGCCCTCTCTCAATTTCTCGCACACATCCCCTCCATAGAACATTTAATAGTGAGATCTTCGAGATCCCGCGGTGCTGTAGTCGAGGGGAACCCCGAAGATGCTCAGGTAAGCACATCTACAGTGTACAAGGCTGTCTTTGTCGCATACGACGGTCAATCGCAGGCGGTTTGGGAGTTCCCTAACCTCAAGTCGGCCGTGTTGACCGGAATGCCTTGGGATAGAAAATACGTTCGTCCCTTCCGTAACGCCCTATTGTCCTGCTCGGATTTGCAGGTCAGTTTTCGTCCAAACATGAACGTACGTATCTAAAGACCGAATCCGCAGGTCCTTCATCTGCCACATTTCGTCGGCTATACCCCCGACATCGCATCCCTGCTGAACGACTGTCAGTTTCCCTCCCTCCTGGAACTCAACCTGGGCTGGGGCTGGACGTTCGACACGTACCAGTACGCGCAGCGGTTCCTCGAGGCGCATCCGACGATCGTGAACCTGACGTGGTCGTGCGCGTACAACGTCGACCTCCGCCAGGGCTCGCTGCCCAACCTGAAACACCTCTCCGTCTCGCACCTCTCCTTCGTGCGCGCGTTGAGCGCCGCGCGCGGCCCAGGACCGGACGACGCGAAGCTCGCGCTCGAGACGCTCGGCGACCTCTTCCTCTTCTCGAGCGACCTCCCGACGGAGATGCGCGACATCGATGGCGCGTCCGTCCGCCGGCTCTCGATCAAGTTTTGCGACAGCCTCGCGACGCTCCGCACCGTCGCCGCCTTCTTCCCCGCCGTGACGCACCTGAGCATACACGGGAGCGTCTTCATCCGCCCCAAGTCACGCTGGTCAAAGACGTTCCGGAAGCTCGTCCGTCGCATGTTTCCGCGTCGCTTCGCGAATAGGATCAGCCCCATATGCCCGCGCGTGGAGGACGTTCTCCCGCTGTTCCCAGAACTCGAGGATCTCAGCGGATCGAGTTTTCCGCATGGCATCGCCGCGTCCTCTCTGCAAGACATACGCGCTCGCTTCCCAAAACTTCGTCGTCTCGAACCCTTTGATCTCTAGTTCTCCCTTCCTCACATTCTTCGGCTTTTTTTTCTTGTTTTCTTTTTTTATTATTCGCTTCTTTTGTTTCATAGGCCTTGTGATTGGCTTACTCTCCTCGTCCTCGCTGGTCTTCGTTCATCCATGCTTCCCACACATCCCATCTACCGAATACTGTAAATGTATTTGCAGTCTCTACTCCAGATCCAGGTTTCTATCTCACATGTACTCTACGCTGTGTCTGACATTAAACTTGTGTAACCAACCAAAGTACGTTTGTGGGTATGCTTAATCATCATGCATCGTCCCCGACCCAGACAGTGGTCATTGGAACGCTGATACTAACAGTCAACAGAAACATAAATCAATTGAGGTATAAAGTTACAGAGCGACAGAGGCTACACAAGGTAGGGTAAAGGGTGGCGAAACGGAGCTAAGGCTACATTGATAAGAAGCGTACGGTTGTCAAAACTGTTTCTAAGGTGTGGGAGTACGAGGATAGGGGTATTCGTGGTTGTTGTAATGATGGGTCATACATCTTCTGGGACATCGAGGTAAGATGACGTCGGGCGGTGTGGAAGAGGCGAGTCAAGTCTACCTGGAGGGATGGAAATACCAGCTCCGTTAACGATCGGCGGCGGGACAGGAACACGCGGTATTGCTGGCATCGTCACTACGACATTCTGAGGAGCGGAGGGTAGAGCGTCATCCTCGTCAGGTAGAATCCCCATGCCCTTGTACTTGTCGTTGATACCCTCAAATATGGATGCGTCGGACGTCAGCCTGTGATCGGATACAGAATACGAATCCTTGCGCTCCCTCATCGCATCAAGCTGGCTGCCGCGGCTGCCCGGCACCGAAAAGCCACCTTTGAACGAGAAGAGCGTGGCCATGCCCTTCTTGATGCCGGGCCCAAAGCTGCTGGCGGGAGTGTTCGGGGAGGAGCTGCTCGCCCTGGTCGAGCCAAATTCGGGGAGGCGTAGTCGAGTGCTCGCGAACGAATATGCCAGGCGATAGCGCTTCCGGGCCTCCTCCGCGAATCCAAAGAACGCAAAGTAGACGAGGGCGGCAGACACGAAGTACCATCTGCAAAGCTCTAGCGCATTCGAGTTGGTTGGATTGGTGCGCCATTCTTCTGCCGGGTATTGGCGGACGGCAGAAAAGTCGAAGTGCGTGTCGTCCCAGCTGATCCACGGGAACACCTCCAGGACACGGGCATTGAAATAGATGTTATATATGGTCAAGGGCAAGGAGCAAAGGATTTGAACGCTGGAGAGCGCAATGAGGCGGATGTATCGGTTATGATTGGGGTTCTTGATCGAGCCTAACATCCCCTCGAACACCTTCGAGCTTTTCCAAAAGAGATGTACATTGAGACCTAAAGTAAGGTGAGCCGCGAAGCTAGGAGAGGTAATGAGAACCCGACACACAAGCATACACAGCGGTGACGACGCTGATGGCACCAGGCCAGATATATACCAAGGGGAATGCCACAGGGGTGTTAAAGACATTTGCAAAGCATCCGAACCCCTCAAAGATGTCGAAGCGGTGCCCCTCGACGATGACATCTGTAAAGCTAGTCAGACAGAGAGAATGTAAAGCAAACCAGGGAGGGACGTACGCAGTACTATGTAGAGAATGGGAATCCCGGTACAGACCGCGAGATCGATATAGAGGTCCCGACGTTTCTCGGCTGCCGTCAAGAAAGTCACGGATCTCGTTGCGATCTTGTACAGGCGACGGTTGATCACGAGTAGCGCCGCCGGTATGCCAACGGAAGCCCCGACCATGAAGCGGGTGGCTGATTAATTTAAGAGCGACGAAACATCGCGAATCAGCCGGGTGGGATACGAGAGAAGGAAGAAGTGCACGGACAGATGTCACACCAAACAGGAGCTAGATTTGCAACAGTGTCCTTCCAGACGACCGAGTTTATAAAAAGAATCAAACAGGCCAGCCCGGACCAGACCATATATACGCAAGTGCCGACGTTCCGCGCTGGAATAAAAGCAAGGGAGAAGCGGCAAGCGCAAGCACAGTCAATTTATGGCAAACTGAGAGAAGTGGCGCGCGTCACCTTCCAAGTGCCAATACAGCGGAATGACGCAGAGTAAGAAACCGATGAAAGAGAACGTGGAGAATAGCGCGATAGGGTACGCCATGGGGGAGAAGAAGCGCCAGGTGTGGAAGAGCGAAGGCCGAAAGGGAAGGGGCAGGGACGTGGGAGAGGGGTAACGATGAGCGGTATAAGAGGGCAGCTGTACCTTGTATGCTCAAAATGGACACTCCTTTATGAATTTTGAGAAGCGGAAGCACTCGCCTTGTCCTTGTACTCAGGCCCATTAGTTACTCAGAAGCAAGTTGCATTCGGTTCGGTTGTTGGTTGTATGAAATGACACAAAACGACACAAAGCCGCGGCGTGGCACATGGACGCGCACAGCCACCGCCGCCACCCGACGCCCATTGGGCAGTTCCTTGTGACCAGAGCCGTCCGGTTGCAATTGGTCGGTGGCATGTGTTCTTATCGGTATGCAGTCATCATAAATCCTTCCTTCGAGGTCGACTTTTGATGAATCCAAATGACGTTCACATGTTCACGCCAGCGAACTTTATCTAAATCCATCTATATTGCAAAAAGGCTACATTAGGGCGTGAAACAAGGTCACGACCGAGAGAAACCGAAGAATAGTGGCGAAATATCGTTACAGAAAAACGTGGCGTACTACTACGCCGTTTCAACGCGTGGGTATGCATGGGTAGGTAAAAATACACGTAGAAAAGTGAGAGTTCCACTGTGAACTGGTTGGGAATAGAAATCCTAATAATGAAATGACGGGCAAGAAACGAGTGTTCAGACCGTGTCGGCAGCGTCTGCGGCGTAGGGGTGTTTAGGTGCCAGTGTGTCAGGGAGGTGAGACGGAGAAGGGACTGATACGGTAGTCCCCTGAGTCCCCTCCGGCTGGCGTGACTGGCTCTGCGACTCGGTCTCGAGGCTATCCACAGAGGACGACGGCATGGAATCTGAAGGCGAAAATTCCGTGATCTTAAAGTCGGGCTTGTAGTCGCTGGCAATGGAAATGGACGGGATCGAAAGCTGGGATATCGAAACCGTGGAGTCGCGCTTGTCTGCTGTTGTGACGACAGAGACCGTGACGCCGCCTTTGCTCTTCAAGTGAGGGAAAGACGAGGTGCTAAAGAGAAGGGGAAAAAACACATGTAAGACCACTGGTACGACAAATGGCAGCGTATTGAAAACTAGCACGTACGCATGGGAAGACCCGTGGAGAGTGACAGATGTCGTCGAAATACCGATACGACTGGTGAGCGACGTATAGACGAGCCGGTAATGTTGGCGCGCCTCGTCCGCGAACCCGAAGAACGCGAAAAAGACGAACGCGCACGCGACCAGCGACCAGCGGTACCCCTCGAGCCCAACAACCATGGCGTGATCATTCTTCCATATGAAGGAAGCGAACTGGGGGATGCGGGAATAGAAGCTGTGCGTGTCGGCCCAGCTTACCCAAGGCTCGGCGCCGTTCTTCGCGTTGTAAACGATCCAGTATATCGCTATCGGAATGGTTCCAAGAATCTCGATGCTGGAAAGAGCCATCAGACGGAAGTAGCGGCTGCGGTTGAGGTTGCGGTTGGACGACATGACTTGTCTGAACTGTCGTTCACGCTTGGCGAGTGTGAAAATGGTCAAGACTGTGCGGCAAATGAGCCGCACGACCAAGAGCAAGACAGATGAGGACACTTACCACAATAAATGAGAGATATGCAACCGATGATCACGGGCCATGCGTATATGAGGAAGAAGGTCGGTGGCATGAGCACGACTGCGTACGCCGGGCCGAAATCCTCGTATAAGTTGAAGCGATGTCCGGAAACAATATAATCTGTATCGCATCAACGTAAACGATTGGTTGACGGCGAATGGTCAACAGTACTTACGGGCTATCATCTCGAGGATTGGAATGCCAATGCCAATGAGCAGATCCACGATAACGGCGCGGCGCTTTTCTGAGCGCGTGATCATCACCGCTTTCATATTGGCAATCTTATAGAGGCGACGGTTGATGCAAAGTGAGCAAGCCGGGATTGCAACATTCAGGGCGACTTGAATACGAATAACTGCGGGGTACTATCAGTGAATGCCCAACGAGCAACGTCATTAAGAGCTTACCAATGTCACAGTAGACCTTGGCCCTTATGACCATGTTATGATTCCATATGATCGAGTTGATGCACTGTACGAGGCACCCAATACCCGCCCATGCCATGTACAGGCAAGTGCCCGTATTCCAGGCTGCGTAGTAGGTTCTTAGACCCCAAGCGTCGACCGTACCCGAACACCTCACATACCTTCAAGATGCCAGCAGAAAGGGATGGCGCACATCACGAAACCAATGAAAGAGAAGGCTGTATAGACCTCGTTCGGAGGCGGCATTGTAGTTCTCAAATGCGAAGGTGTTGTTGCCAAAGAACTGTAGGGAACGAGGGCTGTGCAGGTGACTCGCCGGAGAGTGCAAGGCGAAGGTGAAGCCCGAGCGTTACCTTGTGGAGAGCTTTAAAAAGTGAAAACGACATGCTCTGCATTGGTACCAAAGTGGGCGTCCCTTTGTATTTGTCAAACCGTATGAATACTTCGCTACGATGATGGACGGCTATCCCAGGAAGGGACGTCCTCTTGTGCCTTCCTAAATAGGAGTGTGCTTTATGACGGAAAAGGCACTAAGTTAACGCACCGGACAGCAATTTCAAAAGAATTCTGATTGAAAATTTTTCAACTTGGCCAATCATGAGCCAGTTTATTTATTATTTTTCATTTTACAATCTGGTTCGTGTTCACGCAGGTAAACAATGTGGGGACACGCATAGCACTACTATATATTAGCACTTGGCTGACTTGGTTGGATGTAACATCAGTGAGCAGGGGGCCCTAAGTTCCTGATTCTGTGCGCGCGAGGTCTTGTTCCTGGGCAGAAAAAAGAAATTCCAAATAATCAGTTGTCATGGGCTGCTCCGTGTTGTAGTGTGTCTGTTACAATATAATGATTAAATTATCTTTCTCAGATGATTCCTGATAAGACATGGTCGGCATCAAGTAGTCGAACCTACGCATACGGGCCTACAGCAGACACTGATGTCTGATGGGCCTTTCGAGATGAGATGAGGATAACCGCAGTGACCGCGGTGCCATACTGTATCCGGAAGTGGGTGGAAGCGATTTCCAACTCCGATATGACGAATGGAGACCCAGGCTCATATTCCGGGCCACGTGGCCGAAATTTTCATCGTCCAGGAACAGGGCCATCTCGTATCGGGATAAGTCCTGGGACCAGCGTAACAACAAGGCGCTCAACCTCCCAGTGTGGCCTTGTTCTCATCGTCCCTGGTGGTCGCGTGAAAAGGGGACATGATAAGAACGGCATGAGTGGTGAGTGCGACGGGTGTCGAAGAGCAACAAGACGACAAAGCCTAAATCGCCTTGGTAGGGCTACATCGAAGTAACGGGGCCCCGATTGTTCCGAGACGGGATAATTACTCACATAGGTTCCATGATTCCCGTGAACACCCAGATGAAGTGGGAAGTACTGCTCTATCATGCTCCCCACTCGAAAACAAAGAACCTCTTCTCGAGATTCTCTGTCCCATGGGAACTTCTCGGCAATGTCCGATCCGTTGCATTGCAGTGTATAGTGCGGTAGGATGTCATAGCTGGGCTGCGGAGCGATAAAGTGATTTGAGAGTGGATGAAGGTGGTCAGGAGTCAAGAGGAGGTCGGAGACCATTTCCCCTCACCTGCGTGTATATGAGGAACATGCTCTTTTGTTTGCCACACACAGGAAAACTCCGTCGTTATTGTCTTTACAGCATTGTCTTCGCATCGCACTTACGCTTACGTCATCGAGCCCCTGATAGGTTGTCATATAAGCTTAATGTGAATATTGGTGGAGGGGACATGCTATGTTATCTATAAGCCTGCTTGTGTAACTCACACGCAAGAGTATTTAGTTTACAGTGAAAAATGTGCTACACATGCAAGAATTCGAAGGAGTTGAAGCTCGAGGAATATGCTACAGGATATCAAACGGAAATGCAAATGAAGCTTAAGCCCGGAATGAGTCGTGGAGATCAAAAAAAATGGAAGGACAGGTATACATAGTTCAGGGGCCTGAGATGGTCTCGTGCACAACGGTCATACAGATCACATCGTTCTTCTGTCCCTTGCGTGTTGATGGGCGATGCTGCGTGGGTCCGCGGGGTCCTTGCGCAGGGGTAACTCCAGGGCCGTTGACGCTGAAAGGTGCATCACGAAAATGACCAGGAATTGCGCCGAGCGCATCGATTATCGTGCTGCCAAGTGAGGAACGCGTGGAAAGGCGCGATGAAGGACGACAGAGGTCAGGGATGATGGTAGCTGAGCCTTGCAGTGAAGCTGAAGGATGTGAGGTTGGTGGCAGTTGTGGCCACGTATCCACAGGAAAGTCGGGGTCATTAGGCGACCCAGAAATGATCGGGTCCACATCCTTAGCTGTTGAAGGAACGACGGGGGCCCCTACTCGCGATTGCCTGGGTAGGAACGCAGGCGGTGAAACATTACGCTGAAGTCTGACGGCGGGCGGGGGTGACGGTAGACACAATTGCTGAGCGGTATTCGAGGCAAGGTATTTATGAGTAGACTGGGCGAACAGGGCCTCGTCATCTGGTGGAGGGGGACTTGGAGTGGAAGCACGTGTAGACTCGGATTTCTTAAAGAAAGAAAAGCGCTTGGACCGAAGGGACCCATGCGGGGAAGGCAGATCAAGGTCGCGGTCCCAACCAGATCTCAGCAAGTGAACCGGGACGGTTGTTGTCTTAGGAGAAGACTTCGAACTGGACAAGAGCGTGAGTTCGTTAAAGTCAGCTTACGTCTTTTCAAGACGTACTGGATGGGCAACATATCTCCCCTTAACCTCTCAGAGAGCCATGTCAACATAGTACGGTATCCCCTTTGCGTCTCCTCCCCGGGAGCAGACAATACAAACAAAAGAAAGGACCAAATGGGAATGAACCACCATATAAGCTCGCTCAGAAGGCCCATCCGCGAGTGGGCGGGTACAACCTCGACTTGAGAAACTTGCGAGCGAGTTTGCGATATACTCGTCCATGGTTGCAAGCCCGACGATGTGATCGATGACAAGGCATAGACGTAGACGATGACCACGTATAGCATCCCGCTCATAACAAAGATAATATGTCGGATAAAACGAGATGATGTCATCTCGGGCGTGGAAGGGAAATAACTCCTTGAGTTATGGTGACTCTTGCCGACGTTGATTGCCGTGGAAACTGTTACGACTCGGCATTAGGACGAAGTCGTGATCGGCGCAAACAATAGACTTACGGCAAAGGAAGATCCCAATTACGGAGATACAGAGGGGTGGAAGCCACACGATAATTAAAGCGAGGAGAGAATCATGGACTGCTGCCTGGCAGCCAAAATCCTCAAGTATGACAAAACGGCGATCCTGAACGATTGTGTCTGCATTGGTATCATGATGAGTTTCGTGACGTCGACGGCCAGACATCAATGCGACGCACGCAAACCCATGTACAAGGCTGGTAACAAAATGCACATCGCAGCCTCAAAGGCTACTTTGTAAATCTTCCCTTGTCTCCGTTCAAAGTCACGGAAAGAGGTGATCGCCTCCAGTCGGCGGGCGATACACAGGAAACAACCCGGAATGGCAATCGTGGCTCCAAGGAGCACCACGGAAGCTGTAGAAAACGTTCATTAATAGACTTTTGATGCTTTTGAACGAAAACCCTACAGATGTCACACCACACGGGAGCGTGCTCAGCTTGGTTTCCGAACCAAAGGATGGAGTTGATACCATGAATAAGGTTACAAAAAATAAACCAAACGACGATAGATGCGGAGGGAATGCTGTGATGGTGGGCCTGTGCCGGAAGAACCAAGACGAGGAGAAAGGTAGAGAGGAAGGAAAAAATAGGGAGTTGGACGCTCATGGCGCAGGCGAGTTTCTAAAAGAGCCGACACTTAAAACAGAGTGCAAAGAGTCGATGCGTGCATTTATCACGCGAATAAGTAGGGTATCAAATCCCGCATGTTAAGACAAGTGCGAATGCTCGTCCGTCCAGCCGTACCGGACCAAAGCAACAAGCGTCTTACCAGATGAAAAACAAAGCGCGCGAGGGGTAGATACCAAAGCTCGTCAAGGACAGGCAGGTAAACAAAGGATCCCTTAGCCAGATGGGCGTCGAGTCGTAGAGCAACACCGACCTGGTGGCACAAAGAAGTATCCCAAGATGGCATATTGAAGACGTCAGCGTCGGGTTGTGGGGTGGGACAAGCTGTGCCAACGGAGTTTACGCATTGTCAAGTCGGCTTCCCTGCGTGCATCCTGTAGTGGATTGGGGACGTTGAAGAAGGGAGCCTCTGTTTCGCTCGGTCACGGTCCAGCCTGTGTGGTGTCTGACACTGGCACATGATCGAGGCATGATCGCATTGATCGTTGGCGACCACCCAACCTGGGCGTGCCGCCTTCATCTACAGCCTCACTATTGCCCAGCCACGACACACACACACCTTCCATGACCACGACCGTGTCTGCAAGCCGGAATAAACCTTTCAAGATCAACGGTCACAACGACGCCATTTTCTCCCAGGACCGCATACATCCCACAGACAGTCCCAAACTGTCACCTCAAATTTCATTTCGATGCCTCGACGACGCACAGCCACACTCTTCTAGCGATGATCACAGCGATATTAGTGCTGGCGAGAGCGAGTACCAAGGGCCCGTTAGAAACTCAACAGCGCCCTCCCTGAGAGAACGAATAGCAGATGAGTTCAACGTCGACATGGGGAGTGAATTTACCAAGGGTCAGGTTCGCTCCTCTTCTTTGGCGGACTTGGACCTTTCCATCATCATCGCCGTGATTGCGCCACTCGTGAATTGGCTTACCGGGAGCGACCAAATCAAGAACCTCTTCCTCATCTTATTCTTGATCGTTTACTTGCATCAACTTGTGCAGGGTATGTCGCGTTAGTCTCTCCTCGTCGCAGCTAGCTCGCTAACTCCTCCTAGTTCCTTGGGAACTTTACCATGCTGCACGACAACGGAGGCCCCACCCTTCGTTCCGCTCATTGAACCTGCCAGAACGCGAGGAGGAGGCCACGATCAAAGTCCAAATGAGACTGGCGGAAGGGGAACTTCAGAGACATGAATTCGCGTACCTCTTCATCTCCATGATCACCCCCTTTGCCGGCGCAGCTCTCCTTCGCACTGTTCTTGGATTGGTCAATGGCGTCGACTCGATTTCGTGGTTCAGTACAACACTTTTTGTTCTCGCAGCTGGCGTACGGCCTTGGGGACATCTAATTTCCCGTTTGCGGGAAAGCACAACTTCCCTCCATGACACCATCCACTATCCCTCCCCTGACACCCAGTTCATTGCCACCTCTCGTCTTCAAGCAGTAGTTGACCGTGTGAACAGTCTGGAGCAGGAGCTCTCGGCGATCAAACGCGCCATGGCAATGCGGGCTTATGTGGAAGAACTACACGACGATCTTAGCAGCGCTTTTCAAGGCACAGAACGCGCAATTCGAAAGCAGGAGCGTAAGAGCGAGTCTCTCCGCATCTCGTACGATACCCGCTTCGCCACACTGGAAAAGGCCGTCTCTCGGATAGAACGCGCACGAGGAGAAAGACTTCGCGGAATAATTCCCGGCAGTGGCAATGCAACACCATCGGGTACTACAGACGATCGCGCATACAGCCGCCTCGAATTTGTTCTGGCCTCAATTTTCCGCTTCATACGCGCCCTTGCCAACAGCCTCACTTTCGACTACTTCGACCCTCCTTCCCTTCCAGCGAGTCCGAGCGTTCCAACAGCATCGATAGGAGTCCGATCGCCACTGCACCACACGAAAACACCTAGCCGGCTGGAGACGATAGAGGAAGACGAGATGGAGCCACTTGCCACAGTTCGACATGACGAGAAGTCCCGGAATTCCGGACATGCGGAAAACGGAATACTACTCATGTCCCGTTCAAACGATGCTGACACTACAGGCGCTTGCGAGAAAGGCCTTTTGCGACAACGCCGTAGTCTTGCGGTCGATGTCGTCAGCCTGCCATATCGCCTTGCTGTTGGCATCCTTGTCGCCATGTCTCCTCCCCTCAAGCGTATTTTCAAATGATTCGGTCTATCACCCTCTCCTTTTGTACTGTACCATCCAACTGAAGTCCTACTATAGTGCTGTAAGATCCGTTTATTATTCAGTCATAGGTTCGATGTACAGTGCACGACAGCCAAAGTCGACAATTTTTTTGGGAGGGTTTCTTATGGTTCAGAAATGGTTAAAAGTGTGTTAAAGAACAATTTAAGTGAT
>Ga0137394_10000168_pt1 | contig 45503 bp, 23 predicted proteins | sample czobulk116metaG_FD_108278 | JGI IMG/M metagenome (GOLD analysis project Ga0137394, IMG submission 108278) | Vadose zone soil microbial communities from Angelo Coast Range Reserve, California, USA - czobulk1.16 metaG | ecosystem: Environmental > Terrestrial > Soil > Vadose zone | place: USA... | reverse complement strand
TTTATGTAATGTTTCTTCATTACTATTAAGTAAGTATGTATGTACTACCTTACGGTCAAATGAGTCTATGGGGAGCAACTGTAATTACTAACTTATTGTCAGCTATACCTGTATTTGGTCAAGATGTTGTAGAATTTGTTTGGGGAGGTTTCAGTGTAAGTAATGCTACATTAAATAGGTTCTTCTCTTTACATTATCTATTGCCTTTTGTATTAGCTGCTTTAGCTGTAGCACATTTAATTGCAATACATGAACACGGATCTAATAATCCTAATGGAGTATCTTCTAATGGTGATAGAATAGCATTCCATCCTTACTTTATATTCAAAGACCTTGTAACAATTTTTGCTTTCTTCTTAGCACTATCTGTTATAGTGTTCTTCTATCCAAATTTATTAGGTCACTCAGATAATTATATACCAGCAGACCCTATGGTAACTCCTGCTTCAATTGTTCCAGAATGGTATTTATTACCTTACTATGCAATTTTAAGATCAATTCCTAATAAATTATTAGGAGTTATAGCAATGTTTGGTTCATTATTAATTTTATTAATTTTACCATTGACAGATTTATCTAGAATAAGAGGAAATCAATTTAGACCTGCTATGAAATTAGCTTTCTGGTTCTTTGTTGTTGATTTCTTTATTTTAATGTGGATAGGTTCTCAACACCCTACTACTCCTTATGTAGAGATCGGGCAAGTAGCTACGGCTTTCTACTTTGCTTGGTTCTTAATTATTGTACCTATAATTGGATTAGTTGAAAATACTTTATTTGATACAGCTTTAAATAATTAAATTTTTATTTCAATCCCCTTCTCTAAAACAAGTCAGCAAATTTTGATTCTTGTAACAATTTTTGCAAAGTTTCATTCTTAATATATTTAGATTTATAATCTTTAAATGTAATTATTTTATAATTATAATTCAAATAATTTTAGTTATAAAAGCTAAAATTCTAAGTAAAGATTGAAAAACTTTCAAAATTTTGCTTTACAGAAAAATTCTAAACAAAAAGGTATAAAAGAGGTAATATTAGTTTAATGGTAAAATGACGTTTTGTGGCGACGATGTTCAGAGTTCGATTCTCTGATTTTACCCTTGAAAATATTTAAAAAATAAAAAAATTTACTTAAATTACTTGAATTAATTCTATTTTAAATTTTAAATATAATACTGTTTCTAATCTTTTTAGTTTAAGAATTAAACTTTACTTTTTTGTGTGTTCAGTAATTATTGTATTAATTTTATCTAGAATTTTAATAAATTTAACTATAAAAAAAGCTGGTGAAGTAATAATAAAATTTTTATTTATTAACTATATGAAATTTAAATTAATAGTAATTTGATTTAATTAGCTTTCCTGTTGAAAGATGTCTTTTTATTCAAGGTAAATGCAACTATAGGATAAGGTGTTATTTCTTTATTTTAAATAGGACACCTCTATTTACTTGCTTTCACTAGAACGATCTTTATAATAAAGGATATGTTTTCTTTTTTAATCCTTCTTCTTAACTTTTTGATCTTTGAAGAATTTAAGATATAATTGTAAAGTAAGGTTAAATTGATAATTAAAAATTTTTGTATAAAAATAGATAAAATAACAAGTTAAATAAAATAAATTTAATTAAACAATTAAAAATAAAAAAGATAGTAAAAAATTTAAAATATTTTTCTTTAAAAGAGTTAGTTAATATTGCGTTAAGCATATAAAATACAGATAATTATTATTATCTTAATTATCAGGATGAATTTAATTTTGGTTCTGATTGAACGTTTTTCAGTAGTTTTGAGACATGCAAATCGTTGTTCTTAGATGTTTTATATTTAAAATAAAAAAATAGTAATTAAATTAATATAATACCAATAAGAATAAGGTGTAAAGGTGAGTATAGTAAATCAGATACCTTATAGTCTTCTTAATTCGAGGATATTTTTACTTCTGGAATAAATCCATTTTACTATTAATGGATTATAGTTCTATTTATTTTTTATTTTATCTTTCAAAGGGTATGTAGAAAAGAGATAGGTTTGATGAAGGATACTTATTAGAATAAGATAATTATAATTCTTTTTTAATAAAGAGATAAAGTAGTTTAATTTTTCAATAAGAACAAGTAAAAAGATAAATTAGCTATTTATCAAGAAAGGAAAATTTCTGCTATAAGACTCGATTTATTTTGTTTAATGGTAGTTGGTAGGGTAAAGGCCTACCAAGCCTACGATCAAAAGCCAAGTTTGATAGAACAGATGGCCACATTGGGAGTGAAATGCCCCAAGTAGTGTAAACTACCAGCAGTCAAGAATATTAGTCAATGCTCGTAAGAGTGAACTAGCTAACTGAAATCACAAGAGACATAATTGTGTTAAATGTGATAAGGTAAGGAGGAAAACTGATGTAACCTTACTATTAGTGTTGTCCAAATCTGGTGCCAGAAGACTCGGTAAGACCAGAAACGCAAACGTTAATCGTCTTTATCAGGCGTAAAGGGTTTGTAGGCTGCTTTTACTATTTTTTTTAATTAGCTCTGATAAAATTTCAGTTAAATAAAATACAATAAAAGCTAGAATCAAATTGAGGGTAAGCCGAATAATACTTAGAGTAGGGATGATATCCATAGATACTAAGGGGAATACTAAAGGTGAAAACTTTTATCTACTATTGATTGACGCTGAGAAACGAAGGTGAGAATAGGAAATAGGATTAGATACCCAGATACCTCTCACTGTCAACGATGAATGGTGGTTAGTTAGTTTTAATAAAAACTAATAACGATGCTAACGCGATAACCATTCCGCCTTGCGAGTACGGTTGCAAAACTGAAACCAAAAAAATTAGTCGGTCTCGAAGCAAACGAAGTGGAGCATGTTATTTAATACGATAGTACGCGTAAAACCTTACCAGTTCTTGCATAGCCATTCTTTAACTAGAAATAATAAGCTAGAAAACTTTTAGATAAGTAATAGAATGTGTAGTAATCTATTTATTATATTAGATTATTCGTTTACAGGTGTTGCATGGCTGTCGTCAGTCCGTGTTTTGAGAAGTTAGGTTAACTCCGCTAACGGACGCAATCCCTGTTGTTAATTTATACTTAACAATTAATGAATTTTATATATTTTCATTTGGGACTAAGACAAGTCGTTATGATCCTCATGAACTGGGCTATAGACGTGCTACAAAAACTTTTACAAAGTGATGCAAAACCAAACCTTTATACTATTTATGATATTTATTCATAAGGTAAGTTAATATTTAATTTTATATTAAATAATAAGGTAATAAGGATTAGCTAATCATTAAAGAAAGTTAAATAATTAAAATATCAACGGATTGTTGCCTGTAATTCGGTAACATGAAGAAGGAATTTCGAGTAATCGTTGATCACTACGCAACGGTGAAGATGGAATTCGGGATGAACTAACTGTCTGTCACTGGGAAGGAGCTTAAATTGGGGGAAACTGCCACGAGGTTAAATCTTAAACAAAGGAAAACACAAATTAATAATATCTGCAAAATTTATTATTAAAATTTTATCTTATTTAAGGTAAAATTCAGTGTAGTTTCTATGCTAATTATAATATTTTTATATTATATATTAGTCATTTATTAAAAAACACCTTTGTTATGCTAATTAGTATCAGTTAACCCAATTAAGTAACATTTCAAAAGTCATAGCAAGGTAGTGGTACTGGAAAGTGCTGCTGGAAAATAAAATATCGGAATTTAACCCCCTCTCTATTTATAATTAAAACAGGCTTTACTCTTTTTTTGATAATAGTTTACTATAAGATGAAAAAGTATTGTTTCATAAGAAAACTTTTACCAATTAAATAAAAAGGGGTTAGCTGAGTGGTTTAGCAGTAAATTTACACTTTACAGACAGAGTTTCGATTACTCTACCCCTTAATTTAAAAGTTTTAATTAATATAATAATTGTTATATTTTATTTCTTTAACTTACAAATTAGTACTATAAATAACTAATTTACTTTTTAAACCTTAGTTTACCTGGTATATAATTTATTATTTATGAGAAAGATTAACAAAAAAGGATTTGTTTCTTTATTTGTTTTTAATTTCCATTAAGAAGAACCTAAAGATTCTAATAAATGTCACAGAATAAAAATATAAAAATACTGAACTAAATTTTATAAGATACTTTTTATTAATAAAAAGTACAATTGCTATATCAAATATAACAAATAATAATTAGTTTTAGTTCTAGATAGAGCACTTGAAATGTATCTATCTTTTTTATAATTAAATATTATATAAGAAAAAGAAGTCTATATTCAATAATTATTCTTTGTTTAGATGTTAACTAGCTATGAAAAACTAAATTTAATTTTATCTTTATGTTTGTTTTTAATTATTAATCTAATATTATATTTTATATATTTTCATTGATAATTTAAAGTTCCTAGGCGAGTATGCCGAAATTGGTAGCCGGGTGAGTCTTAGGAACTCATAATTTTTTAATTATAAGAGTTCAAGTCTCTTTACTCGTAAAATTTAAATAAGATTAAAAAATCTTACTCTCAAATATTGCCAATTTTAAATTGCACAAATAATATTCTTTTTAAATATAAAATTTTAAAACTTATCCTTAATCTTATCTTATCCATTCTAATATAATTTAAACCATAGAAAGAGATAGTTAAAGAAGGCATTTCCTCTTAAATATGGGCTAGGTAAGGATGAATAATACATATTAGTATTATTAATTTTATAATAATAAAAGAGTATTAAAAAACTAAAAACTTTTTTTATATTTATTTTTCTTTCTTCAAATTTTTAATACGTTAGACGCTATCATAATACTATTAATAACCTAAATATGTTAGCAGCAGCAAAATACATTGGAGCTGGTTTAGCTTGTTCAGGATTAATCGGTGCTGGTGCAGGAATTGGAACTGTATTCGGTTCATTAATTTTAGCTACAGCTAGAAACCCACAACTTAGAGGGCAATTATTCTCTTATGCAATCTTAGGATTCGCTTTAGCAGAAGCTACAGGATTGTTCGCTTTAATGATGGGATTCTTATTACTTTACTCATAATTTATCTAAAAAAGATTTAATAAATTAAATATTTTTAACCCCCTCTCTACTTAATCTAGTCAAATATATTTAGTATAAATATGTTTTTATATATCTCATTTTTAATTTAAATATGAAATGTAAGAGACAATTTGTTTGTTAAAAATATTTATCATATTACATTAAAAGAATGATTGATAAAGATATTATGCCTTAGTAAAATATAAAATTAACAAATAAAATACCTTCTTCGGTTCTTAATTAAAATATAGATTAAATATCAACTAATTCATTTAGTAATAAAAAGGATCAAAATTTAAATTTACCTTCATCAATTAAAATACTAGGATTCGAACCTAGATTAACCCCTTAAAAGGGGGTTACTCTACCTATTGAGTTATATTTTCTGTTATTTATTTTTTATTTGATTTTCAGGATCATAACATACAAAATGATATGGTTTAGTTTTAAATGTTTTTATATCAATTAATCTCTTATTATCATTTAATTTTAGAATATATGGAGTTTTCATCAGTTTAATTTCTGATTTCAACATATCTCTATACCATTTAATTTGACTAAGTTTTAATTCTTGATTTTTCATTAATAAATCTTTAAGAAGATTAAATTCAACTTTATCTTTGAATCCTTTAACTTTAGTAAATTGTGAGGTTGATTCTTTATAAATACCACCATATACTTTAGGTAATAAAAATAATGACTCTGAAAACGTACCTTCATATTTTAAACCACCTAAATCAGTATGATCTAGATGTTTATATTTTGGTAATTCAGTAATTTTTTGTTTACATTTATATGAATCAGTGTCTATATATAAAATATCTAATGATTCATCTAATAATAGTGTTGCAAGTTCCATTCTAGCATAAGCTGTAATTGCCGCTGCTATAGGTACAGATGACTTTAAATTTACTTCTTTGTTATCTATGGTAATCACCAATGATTTATCAAATTTATCAAATTCAATTATATCTTTAATTGTTAAATCTTCAGTCATTGATAATTTCTCAATTTCATGATTAAGTAAGAATGAATATTTAACAATTACTTGTCTTAAACCCATTCTACCATATAAACAATTCATTAATAATTTAGATATTAAATACCAAGGGTTTTCTTTGGTTACTTATTGTTTAATTTCAAATAAATCATTAATATAGTCCTTAAATAAAATTTTATTTTCAAATAAATAACCATATTTTATTGAATCTGAAACTATTCTAATCAAACCATTAGTTAATTTATGGTAATAAGCTAATTCAGGTACGAATATCATTTGATTTTTAAATAAACCTGTGGCACACATAGATCTCATTTCACCATTTAATAAAATGTTTGTCATGTAAGTTGGTCTATTTAAAGATTTGTCTACATATACATCGCATTTTATAAAAGCTAATTTATCTATAAGTGTTTGAAATGATTCATTGACTTTCAAGGGATTACCTTCAAATTTATCAATTTTACCACAGGACATTTCTTTATTAAACATTTGTGAAGGATACATAGAAGTATAATCATGTGAATGTACATCTTCATTAGAATATAATTCATAAACATCACAATGACCACCATGATATGCTTTAGATATATCTCTATAGATTTCACCTGATATCAAAGGGATTGTTTTTTCATTATCTAAATAATGTGTTAAATAAATACCTAGTGATAATGATGATATAGTGGGATATTTATGAATATTTAGTTTGAATTTATCGAATATTATTTAAGAAAATCTGTTTATAATAAATGCTAAAGATAATGAATCTCTTTCACAATAAAGACTAACTTAAGATAACCATTCTAAATCTCCAATTTTTGTTCTTATGTTTTCATATAATAATAAATCCATTACTTTTTTATTATTTAACTTTTGTAGATCTGGGTGATCTCTTAGAAAAGTTTTAGATAGTTTTTCTAATGAACTAAAAAGAAGTAAAAGTGAATCATGAAATTCAATATAGTATCTATATTTATTTTCGTTAATAAAACCAAATCTTAATTTTAAAGAAATAATTTTGTTGTCTCTAATAATAGGTTCTAATTTAAATTTATGAGTATCACACATATATAATAATGATTCTAATATTAATATTCCATCATATGATGATAAATTGTGTGCATAAAGTACAAATTTGTGGAATTTATCATCAATAAATTGTAAAAAGAATGATTGTAAAGATTCAAGTCTTTCTTCTCTTAACTTTTTGTGTAAAATAGTGTATGAATTTACTGGTATATTTTCAGATGTTGACCAATGAGATTTTAATAATTTATTATACATTTTTTTATTAAAGAAATCATATGCTGAGATCATAATAGGGTAAAAATAAACAGTATCACCATCTTTTGTAAGATTATCAATACTTGTAATTGATTCTAAATCAAAGGTAATAAATTTATTTAATAACCCTTTTTTATGTTAAAATCTTGTAAGTTTTTATTAATGAACCCTTTGGGTTTTTTGTTTATATTAAATCTTTTGTGAAGTCAAATATTATTATTTAACATATCTATTAAGTAAATATGTTTTCTGTATCCAAATACATCTATAGATCTTTCAACTACTACTTCCTGATGCTCCATTTTTTCTATTTTTATTATTAACAATTAAAAGAAAGAGTTAAGAGATCTAATTCTGTAATTTTTATTTATTATTTTTTATTAAAAAACTTTAATAGAGATTAAGGAAAGTCCTAGGTTAATAAAGGATATATGTTAAGAACAAAATAGATTTTGTGGAAAATATTAATCTAGAAAAGAAAATTTTAACTTTTTATTCATTTGTTAAATAAAAAATAAGAGATATAATAAAAATATTTAACACTTAAGTATGTTTTTATTAAATATAAAAAGTTTTTTAATACTAATTCCTATATCTTAACTTATTAATTTTTAGAAACATTCAGTTTTAAGCTACTCTTCAATTTTTAAGTAAAAATAAATTACCTTCCATTTCAACCAAAAGGCTAAATAGTGAAAGGAGAAGGTAATTTTTATAAATGTAAGTAGAACTCTAACTTTAATTATAAATTAAAAACTAAAAATTTAGTAATGTATATATAATTTATATAATATACTATAAATTGTTTTATATTTATAAAAAAAGATTTACTTAATTAGTTTTATAGATATTCTAACTCTAAAAAAATTAAAACTATAAAAATGTTATCTCCTTTAGGGAGAAATGGTAAAAAATATAAAAATATTAATTTAAATATGTGAGCTTTAATAGCTTTGATTAATATAATAGGTTAATAAATATTAGGTACTATTAGGTTTTCTAGTATGACTTAATTTATCAATTAATATTAATCAAATTTGTTGCCGATTAAATATAATAATACATATAAATTAAAAATGGATTTTACTTAAAACATAATAAAAGTTAAATTTAATTTTAAAAATCCAGCTGATATAGTTTAAATGGTTAAAACATACCACTCATGGCGGTAAAAAGAAGGTTCGATCCCTTCTTTCGGCTATTACAACTTGAAAGTTTACGAAGATTTTCAAATTTATAAAAGAAAATTGTAAAATTTATTAGATAATAACTTATTAATAATTCATAATAACTTATGAATAGTATGTTATTTTACATTATTATTTGTAAAAGAATAATAATATAATTTTATATTCTATATAGTAAGTGTCTCAAATCTTTATTTTTTTTTAATTCTTAAAATTAAGGTCAATTACAAGATTATAAAAATAGAAATATATAGAGATCAATACAATTTTGATTTTTAATGTCTTTTGTATTTACTTTATTTTTTGATAAATTAAGCCCAAGAAGATTTGAACTTCTACAAATTCCTCATCAAGAAATTATTCTAACCATTAAATTATAGGCTTTAATTTTAAATTAATTTACAATTATATATTCATTAAATAATAAAATTATTTTTCTAAAATCAGTGTTTATTTACTTTTTTTATAGTTCTTAATACTTTAAATATTTATACTTTGTAAATTTAAAGTATTATACGATTGTGCTTCAATAGCTTCTTATAAATATAATTATAATTTAGTAATTATTTATTACCTCACCAAGATAGGATAAAATTATGAGTAGAACAAGAGAAATGATACCTCTTAGGATAAGCTGAAGAAACATTATATTATAATTAAACCTCAATAATCGTAAGATATTGTTATTGAATTTAATATTTTATATTTTAAATTATTACGAATAATCAGATTCGAACTGATGACTCCTACTTGGAAGGTAGGAATTATAACCACTTAACTATACTCGTTATTTGTTAATAAGTTAAATTGAAATTTAACTTATTTTTTATTTGAATTTTAATAATTTATATTTTAGAAACGAGCCCTTCCAGATTCGAACTGGGACCAACCTAATTGACAATTAAGTACTCTACCTGTTAAGCTAAAGGCCCTTTATTTTTTAATATTGTTATTTTTGATCTTATATTTTCTCCTATTATTTTATTTTTCTACTCTAACAGTATAAATCATTCATGAGAGGTATAATTAAATAAATTATTATATTTATATATAATTATATCAATTTTTCTTCGATAATACTTCTTCTTTTATTTTTAGTTTATACTTTTTTAATTACTAATTTGAAGGTTCTATACAAATTAAATTTTAAATTCACTTTATTTTTTTAATTATTTGATGATAATATATTTTACACTTTGTTTTACAAGAGTGAGGTGATTCGAACACCTACCAGTGATTTTGGAGATCGCCATACTAACCAATTAATACTACACTCTCTATTATTTTAATTAAATTTAACTTTATATTTTTATTATATTTTTCTATAAAAATGATACTATTATTTTATAAAATTAATTACATTAAATAATATTGCTCCTTTTATTATATTACAAATTAATATAGTAAATAAATATTAAATTTACTTTAACTATCTGAAAACCGATACTAGTAATTTCTCGATTAATACTAGAACGATTAACTAGGTTAAATTTAAAATTTAAATTTTAATGACATATTGATTTTATTTTTAAGCTAAAATAAAATTAATTAAATATAGAAAAGGGGATAAATATATAAAAATACATTTATATATTTTATAATTATTCATTTTAAATAATTAAGCTCCGCCCCAGAAGTATACAGCAACAAATAAGAATAACCATACTACATCAACAAAGTGCCAGTATAGAATACTAGCTTCAAATCCTTGATGAGTAGAATTAGTTAATTGGTAATTAATCAATCTGATGTATCCTACTAAAATGAACAGAGTACCTACAATAACATGTAATCCATGAAGACCTGTAGAAGCAAAAAATGCTGATCCATATACTCCATCTGACATAGAGAATCCTGCTTCAGAATATTCATAGTATTGTAATAAAGTGAAAGCAATTGCTAATACAAGTGTTAAGAATACTCCATCAATTGCTGTTTTTCTATTACCAGCTATTAAAGCGTGATGCGCATAAGTAATAAATGCACCACTTGATAGTAATAAGAAAGTATTAAGTAAAGGAATTGCAAAAGGATCTAATGGGGTAATTCCCATTGGAGGCCAAGAACCACCAATTTCAACTGCTGGAGATAAACTAGAATGGAAGAAAGCCCAGAATATAGATAAGAAAGCAAATACTTCACTAACAATGAAAAGTAATACACCAATCATTAAACCGTGTCTTACTTCTTTTGTATGATCTCCTAAATAGGTTCCTTCTGTAACTACATCTCTAAACCATAAAGTCATACCAGAAGCAGTTAAAATGAAACCTGTTGTTAATACAATTCCTCCATTCAAGAAACCGTGCATATATAAAACTGCTCCTACTGTTAAATTTAATAGTGAGAAACTAAGTAAAATTGGCCAAGGAGAAGGTGTAACTAAATGAAAAGGAAAATATTGAAATTTAGTTACATAATTTTTCATTCTTGAACTTTATATTTTTATTTTTATAATTATTACTGACATCAAGCTCTCAGTTCCTTTTTAATATTCTATGATTTGTGTCTCGATCAATAGGAAAAATCACTATAAAAAAGAACAGATTAAACAAATATTCACAACCTCAAGTAGGTAATGTAATGTTTATCTTGATTGCTAAAGTTGAAGTAATTTACCTCTCTTTTAAAAAAGAGGTAGATTTTGACTTGTGATAATATTATTAAATATATCAGTAAATATTAAAAATATTTAATAGAAGATAAATAATAAGTTTATAAATCTAAAGAAAGGTCTAGAGATAAAAAATAAATAAAAATAACAATAAAAGAGACAGAAAACTTATAAATTGTTTAGTATAAAAATGAAATAATTAAAAAGAAAAGTAATAATAACAGTTTTCTTTTTAATTATTTTGAGGGGGAATCTGATAATGGTAATCAGTTGTATTTGCATTACAAATATGATAGTTCAAATCTATCTTCCTCCATTAAACAACAACAAAATAAATGTATCTATTGTTATTTTTATTTATTTAAATTTAAATAGCAATTGTATTAGTTTAACTATTTTTCAAGAGTTTACCTTTATAATAATATGGTTTTATTCTATACCTTATACAAAAAAGGAGTAAAGTAATAAAGTAGAATTATTTTCTATAAAATAAATATAATTTTATAAAATTATATTTATAAATAAATGATTTATATATAATACTAAACTCACTAGTGAAATATATAATTTTATTTAATTTTATTTCATATAACTACGGTACTTTTTTTAAACAATTTTAATGAAGAAAGGTAAAATTGTTTTATTTTTCAAAGCTTTATATGAAACCTAAAATTTTTATAATCTTTAATTTATTATTTTAAGTTTATCTCGTCAAACTTGTTCTTAATTAAACATTTATCATTAAAATAAAAATATTGTAGAAATAAATAAATTAAAATTTAATTCAAGAGATAATAGATTAAAATTTAATATAAAGCCTCGGTTGCTTAGTGGTCAAAGCGCTATACTGAAGATATAGATATGAAAGTTCAATTCTCTCCCGAGGCATATAATACATTTCTTTTTTTCACCTTTATAGTTAAATTAGCAAATCAATTATTTAAACTCTTTTTCACAAAGTAAAATTTACGGAAATAATTAAAATTTATGAAAATAGCCGAAATAGTTTAAATGGTTAAAACGTTATCCTTGTAAGATTGAAAAATTGGTTCAATTCCAGTTTTCGGCTTAATAAAATTAATACTTAATATTAGGTAATATTCCAAAAAGGTTATAATTTATATTGTCTTTTGAGTTGTAGTTTAATTTGGCAAAACACCATTTTTTGGTAATGGCTGATATCAGTTCGAATCTGATCGACTCAGTAATTAATATTTTATTAAAAATTAATAAGGTAGTATAGAATTAATTGTAATATTAAGTCAAAGTTGTTGTAGATGTTTTAAATTAAATAATTATTTTGTAATTATAAAATAATTTATAATAGTAGTTCAGTAAATTTTATTTTAAATACTTTCCTCTTTCGATGGTGTGGATAGAGAGTTATTATATTTATTATCTTTCATTTTAAATTTTTATAGAAAGCAGAACTCGAGTGGGGGAGTGTCCCCCTTTTAAGGGGAAAGTCTTGGTTCAAACCCAAGTGCTTTCATCAAAGTATTAACGAATCAATGATTAATTAAGTTTATCATATAATATATTACCTTTGAAATAATTTATTTTACCTACAAGATTATATTATTTAATCTAACCACCTAAAATTTTATGAGCTAAATGTTTTTCTAGTTCAGTAAATTTTATCGGTAGTTTTATATGAATCTGTATCGGTATACAAAATATCTACTGAAGTCAATCAGTAATATTGGAGTCTACCATAATTTAGAATTAAGAAGTAATAGCTGCAGCAATTTGGAATTTAACTATATAATTCTAAACCAGCTTCTTCTTCTTAAAATTGAGTAGTATTGTTCACTTAATAACTGTTTTAATATAAAAATGGAGAAGCTTAAAATAAAAGAAGAACAACAGGAAATCATTCTTTTCCCAACTAATAAAGGGAAATATATAACTAATAAGTTTAAAATTAATAAAATGTTAATTTGTTAATGTGAAAGTTAAAATTAATGTTAAGAGGGCAGGTGATCCGATTGGTAATGGTGGTTCTCTGTAAAAGAATTGGTTAACAGCCGTAAAAGGTTCGATTCCTTTACTGCTCAGTAATTATAATAACAAAAAAAAGTTTAATAAAAATAGAAACTAATACATATAAATTACAAAATCAATTATTAATGTTCTTAATAAAAATAGTGTATTTTTAATAAAAATAATAAAATAGTAATAATAATAAATTATCTTTCTTATTAATATTTTGAATTATCTATTAGACATATAATATTAGTATTTAGCTGTTTGTTATTACTAGGTTTAAGACTTTAGCATAATGGTTAATGCAGTTCGCTCATAATGGATATTATAAGGGTTCAATTCCCTTAGGTCTTATGGTATATTCGATTAATTCTGTTTTAAGATCTTTTATAATTTATTATCTTTCATTTTAAATTTTTATCCTTCTCCCTCGTTTTATTTTTAATAAAAATAAATAAATAAATTATTATTATAAAGCAAAAATATAAGGTTTTCAATTAATTACTATAATAAAAAAAATATTATAAATTCTTAACAATAAAAATATTAAGTAAAATTTGTTTTGTTGTATTATAAATAAAGAAATTTAAATTATCTTTGGTTTAGATTTCAACTTTATTAAAATAAGTTCTAAATTACAACCTATTATAAGATAAAAGCTTATTTCTTTAGTTTATTTTTAAAAAGGTAGGTAGTGTAAGGTTACATTATTTAACTTATTTCTCAGGTTACTTTATTTCTGCTTTTAATTTCTAATCAAAATTTGAATTAAAAAAATAATTAGTAAAAGAGACAGATATCATGTATATTTAAAAAATATATTTTTTTTTAATATATTCATTCTTTATTTAACGTGGTAATATCAGCTCACACTTTAATATGATTTCATTTAAGATGAAATACAAAAATATTATTTGTATTTGCAGGATTCGAATTTAGTAACTTATAACTATAATAATTAAAATTTATTTAAACTAGAAAGTTATAAATTATATAATAAAATGTTGGAAACTTTAAGTTATCTTTTTATAGTCTATTCTAAGGGTACTTGGTCGAGTCTGGTTTATGGCGTTCGTCTTGAAAACGATTACTTCTTAAAAAGTCGTGAGTTCGAATCTCACAGTGCCCGTTAAATTTTTATAAAAATTTTAAAACTAAAATTTATTTATATTATTGATAATATTCTTCAACAATTTAATTTTTATTTGTAATAAAAAATATAACATATTAAAAATGAAGAATTAGTATTATTTTTAAAAATAATTACCAAAATAGGTCTACATTTATTTAAATAATTTTTATCTTAATTACACAACTTAATTTATAAAGTATAAATAATAAAAAACATTAAATTTTATTATAAATATTGAAATATAAATATAGTGCTTTCCTCTGATTTTCTTAAGAACTTAATAAACTAATTTAAATAATATATTAAATTTAAAAAATTTAATGATGGATTGCATGGTAGAAGACAAACTGGCTGGTCGCTTTTTTTGGGAAGAAGTCTGTAGCGTGTTCGAGTCACGCCTACCATAAAAATATTTAATTAATGGTTATTAATAAAAATATATAAGGTCTTATGGCTGAGCGGTTTAAGCGAAGTACTGTTAATACTTTTTACAAGGGTTCAAGTCCCTTTAAGCCCTTACAATACTATAAAAATAAATATAATAATAAAATTATATAAAGAAGAATTAGATTTAAAATTATCGAGTAGAAAATTAATAAAGCGAACATGTTGAAATTTGGTAAACAATCTCCTCTTAAGCAGGAGTGGAAGTGATTCCTTAAGAGTTCGAGTCTCTTTGTTCGTATCCGTGTTTCAAAGATAGTGTTAAATTATTTTTTTAGGGTTTAAAACTCAAACCCTTTGGTTTTGCTTGGCAAAGTTAAATCAATATTTGCTTTAAATCTCTATTTCTTTTTTTTTTAATTTTAGGTTCAAAAGGTATCCAGCGAGATAGTGTAACGGTTTGCACAACAGTCTCATGAACTGTTAGTTTGGGTTCAATTCCTAATTTCGCTAATATTATTATTTGTTTTAAATAAACAAAATTAAATAAAGATCTTTTCGTATAGTGGTTGGTACAGCTTCCCTTCAAGCAGCAAGGATCAGTTCAAATCTGATAAGGATCATAAATTGTTTATAAACATTTACATGATTCACTTTATAAAATTTTTAGGTTTCACTTAAAAAATTTTCTTCTAATTAAATAAGTATAATTTATTTAATTCTATGAGGAGATATAAATATTCCATCTGCTAAGAGGATATAATAGTGAATCTATGGATTTATAATTTACTAGTTCATTAGGTGAATAACTAAATTTTAAGGGTTCTCGTAAAATTTAGTTATTCTATTTACTGGATATTCATATTTTTTCTTAACTGTAATATATTTACTAGTATAAGGGTAGGAATGAATTTCTTCATTACCTCATAAATTTTATATACCTAAAATCAATATAATAAATTCTTAGTCAGTCATTATAAATCTGATTTAAGATACCCATAATATCTCATTTATTTTATAGTAGTAATAAAAATACTATAAAAGCTTACATTATAGTTTGCTGATATCTCTTTTTACTGATACTTTTTAGGTCAGAGTGGTAGCAAGTTTTTCATTTTTGTGTAGAATTAAAAACGAATAATAAGCAGAGATAGTTCTTAAAAAAATAAGAGCAGCAGAATATATTTATAAAAATGCCTCAATTAATACCATTTTATTTTTTAAATCAAATAATAATTGCCTTTATAGTATTATTTTCTATAATCTATATTTTATCTAAATTCGTATTACCTCAATTTACTTTACAACAAGTAATTAGAATTTATATTACTAAATTAAGTAAAAAAAATTAATAGTTATAAATTAATTATCTATTTTAAGATAATTAAAATATACTAATATCCCCTTACACTAAAATATACAATCTCCAAAAGAGCTTGTATAATGTACTATTATAAAAAATATAAAAAAATAGATGTTGTTATTCTTCTTAATGTCTTTGTTAACCTTTTTAAAAGAGATAGAATTTTCCGTTACTTCGCTATTTTTATTACGATGAGTAATCTAAAGTAATAAAAATAGATACAAGATTCAATCTTTTATTTTTTAATTTTTATTCTTTAAATAGAATTATAAATTAAAAAAGTTGATTAGAAATACGAAGTATACTTTTTCTTTTTTCTAAAAACCAATAGGTTGCTTATTCTTTTGTTAATATCAAAATTTTTTAATTAAATTCAAAATTTCTAACTAGCTAGAATAAGATTTAAATTATCTTATGTAAATGTTATAATTTATTATATTATAATTTAAAGATAATTATTTAACTCTACTAAATTATTGTAGAGAGATTAATAAGTCAATTTATTAAAGTAAACTTAGTATAAAATATAATCAGAGTTTTATAAAGATTATTAGGTTTATTATGTACATGAAAAATAGAAATTTAAATTTGCATTTATTAAATGTATCTAAAAAGAATAAAAATTTAAACTATGAATCTATCAATAATATTATTTTTAATAGGTATTTTAGGTTTTATCTTAAATAGAAAAAATATAATACTTATGATCATAGCTATAGAAATTATGCTACTTGCTGTAACACTTTTAGTATTAATAAGTTCTTATGGCTTTGATGATAATGTAGGACAAACCTTTAGTATCTATATAATTTCAATAGCTGGCGCAGAATCTGTTATTGGTTTAAGTATTCTAGTAGCTTACTATAGATTAAGAGGAACTATATCACTTAGAACATAATGTATCTTTCAATTATTATTTTACCTTTATTAGGTTCACTAGTATCAGGTTTACTAGGTAGAAAAGTAGGTGTTACAGGTTCACATTTTGTAACTTGTACTTGTCTAATCTTATCTTCTTTATTAATGACTATCGCTTTTTATGAAGTAGGTTTATGTGGATCACCGGTTCATATTATTTTAGGTAGTTGGGTTGAATCAGAGATAATGTCAATCACTTGGGAATTCTATTTTGATCAATTAACAGTATCTTTAGGAGTAGCTGTTTTATATTGTTCTACTTTAATTCATATTTATAGTATTGATTATTTATCATCTGATCCTCATAATCAAAGGTTTTTTTCATATTTATCAGCTTTTACAGCAGGAATGTTACTATTAATATGTGGAGGTAATTATTTTGTAATGTTTATAGGTTGGGAAGCTATTGGAGTAGTATCTTATTTATTAATTAATTATTATTTTACTAGATTACAAGCAAATAAAGCATCTATTTTAGCCTTTACTATGAATAGAGGAGGTGATATGTTAATGAGTATAGGATTTTTAGCAATTTTTGCATTATTCGGATCTTTCAATTATTCAGTAATATTTTCATTAGTACCTTATATCAATGAAACAGCTATAAGTTTAGTAGCATTGTTATTATTAGGAGGTGCTCTAGCTAAAAGTGCCAATATACCTCTTCATTCATGGTTGCCTGGTAGTATGGAAGCTCCGACTCCAGTAAGTGCTTTACTACATGCTGCTACACTAGTTACAGCTGGTATTTATTTATTATTAAGAAGTTCTCCTATATTAGAGTTTAGTCCTACAGCTTTATTAGTAATAACTTTAATAGGTACGACTACAGCTTTCTTTGCAGCTACATGTGGGTTATTACATAATGATTTAAAAAGAATAATTGCCTTTAGTACAATCTCTCAGTTAGGTTATATGATGATGGCTATAGGACTAAGTCAATATAATGTAGCTTTAATGCATACCGTAAATCATGCTTTCTTTAAAGCATTATTATTCTTAGGTGCTGGAGCAGTAATTCATTCATTTGCAGATCAACAAGATGTTAGAAGAATGGGAGGGCTAATTAAATTCTTACCTTTCACATATTCAGTAATGTTAGTAGGATCTTTAAGTTTATTAGCTACACCTTATTTAACTGGATTCTACAGTAAAGATTTAATTTTAGAATTAGCATATGGACAATACAGCTTTAGTGGAATGTATGCCTTTATATTAGGTTCAATTACAGCAGGTATAACTGCTTTTTATAGTTTTAGATTAATTAGTTTAGTTTTCTTAACTAATCCTAATGGTAAAAAACAATCTTATTTAAATTCACATGAATCTAATATAGCAACTATTATACCATTACTAATTTTAGCTTTATTTAGTATTTTCTTTGGTTATGTGTTCTCTGATTTATTTGTTGGAGTAGGTTCTGATTTCTTTGGTAACTCTTTATTTATTCAACCTAATAATATTTCTATAATTGAAGCAGAATTTTCTATGAATCCTATAATTAAATTATTACCAGCAATACTAAGTTTAACTGGAGCTATTTTAGCTTTACTATTTTATAATAAAGCACCTGAATTTATTATAAGTTTCACTGATACCTCTTTAGGTAGAAAAATTTATAGCTTTTTAAATGGAAAATATTATTTCGATGTAATTTATAACCATTATATTGTTTCTGCTGGATTACAACTTGGTTATACAATTTCAAAACAAATAGATAGAGGAGCTATAGAATTATTAGGACCTTCTGGTTTAGCTAACGTATTTACTATTACTGGAATTAATATAGCTAAATTAGATACAGGTATAATTACTACTTACTCACTTTATATTACAATTGGTTTACTCTCTTTATTATTCTTAGTATTTGCTCCTGTATTAATAGATACTTCTATGATTAGTGAAATCAGATTAATTATTATATATTTTGCTTCATTAATTTTAGTATTATCCCCTTCTAAATTTAAAATTTAATTTTTATTTTTTCCCTTTACCCCTCTTTGGATTTTATTAATTTAATCTTTTTTTTTATTTTTAAATGATCAATTTAAACCTAAAATTTATAAAATTTTTTTAGACATTAAAAAAATAATGAGTATTTATTTTTTATATTAAACCACTACTATAAAAATTTAAATAGAAGTAGAATGTACGTTAAACTAATTTAGGTTAAATAACATTATATATTTATATTATTACTATTGACATTCTTAGTATAATTTGTATTTTAATTACTTCTAAAATTTATTATAAGTTTATTACTAATTATGATATCTTAATGTAAGTTTATAAAGGATTCTTTATATTTTTATAATCTACAATTCAAAAGACCTCTTAATAAATTATATCTATTGTTATAAAGTATAACAATAGATATACACTACATCTTTAGCTGAATGGCCACAGCGTTTGTCTTCGGAACAAAAGTGTATTGGTTCAACTCCAATAAGATGCTTTCTAAATTTTCACTTTAAAAAGTCATGTTCCATATATCAACTTTTCTTAAAGTGTATATTAAATTTTATCTAGCTACTCAATTATCCTTTATCTTTGTGTAATTGGGTTTATCTTTGTTAATATAATTAAAAGAGATTATATTTGTATATTAATAAAAATTTTAATTTCTAAATAGAGATTCTTGCTCTTATCTACCTTTTTAAAGAAAAATTTAAGGTTCTTTTTTAGCTAGTAAATCTAAGTTAAGAGGTGGGAAATAGCTAAGAAAAAGTATAAAGAAACAAATTAAAAAACAATAATATAAATATAATAAACAAACAAAAAAATACAGTTAAAAACAGAAAAATAAAAATGAAACAATTCTTTGTTTTATCTCCTTTAAGTCAATTTGAAGTAACAAGTTTAATAGGTTTAAATGCTCCTATTTTAGGTCATTTAAATATTTCTTTAACTAATTTAGCTTTATACGCTTGTTTTATCTTCTTAATTGTAGTAGGATTACATTTATATGGAAATAATGAATCAAAGTTAATTCCAAATAAATGGTCAATCTCTTTAGAATCATCTTATGCAAGTTTAAGTTCAATGGTTAGAGAACAAATAGGTTCTCACAATGAAGTATACTTACCTTTCATTTATTCTTTATTCTTCTTTATTTTAGTGGGTAACTTAATTTCTAATGTTCCTTATTCTTTTGCTGTAACAGCAAGTGGAGTAGTTTCTATAGGTTTAAGTTTAACTATCTTTATTGGGGTGACAATCTTAGCTTTTTATGTACATGGTATAAAATTCTTCTCATTCTTTGTACCAGCAGGAACTCCAATAGGTTTAGTACCTCTATTGGTTTTAATTGAATTATTATCTTATTCTGCTAGAGCTTTATCATTAGGAGTTAGATTATTTGCTAATATAGTGGCAGGTCATACTTTATTAAAAATATTATCTACATACTTATATCAATTATTTACAGGAAGTTTAATTGTTGCTATAATTACTTTAATTCCTTTCACAATCTTCTTAGCATTAGTTGGTTTAGAAATCGCAGTATCTTTAATTCAAGCTTTTGTATTTACATTATTAGTATGTTCATACTTAAAAGATGCTATAGAACTACATTAGTTCTCATCTAAAGATAATAATTTATATTAATCTAAAAACATAAATAATCTTTGCCCCTTGACTAAAGTCAAAGAGACTAATATTAAATGGGATTTTTAAAATAACAAAAATCAAATATTTAAATTTAAATCAATTAAAAATAATATGAAGTGAAAATTAATTTTAATTAAAAAAAGAAATATAAAAACTTCTTTAATAAATTTAAATAAATTAATTGTTACTAAAGTAATTTTCTTTCAACTAAGTTTAAATATATATATATAAATATAAATTTTCAAAATTAAAACTTTTTAAAAGAAGTTAAAATTAGGAATAGTGTTCATAGGTAAGATAAGACAATTGCTAATTGTTCGGGTGTTTAGCAAGCCCTTAGGTGTTCGAATCACCTCTATTCCGAAATTAAAAATAAAAAAAAAATTAGCTAATTTGGAAAAATTTAAAATTAATCAAATATTAATTTACTACACATGAACTGGTTAAATTCAACCAATGCAAAAGAAATAGGTACTCTTTATTTAATTTTTGCAATATTTGCAGGAATGATAGGAACAGCTTTTTCTGTTCTTATTAGATTAGAATTATCTTCTCCAGGTGTTCAATTTTTACAAGGAGATCATCAATTATTTAACGTAATAATTTCAGCTCACGCTTTCATTATGATTTTCTTTATGGTAATGCCGGGATTAGTAGGTGGATTTGGTAATTACTTCTTACCTGTTCACTGCGGTAGTCCTGATATGGCTTTCCCTAGATTAAATAATATATCATTCTGGTTATTACCTCCTTCATTAATTTTATTACTTCTAAGCTCATTAGTAGAAAATGGAGCTGGGACAGGATGGACGGTTTACCCTCCATTAGCTGGAATTCAATCACATTCTGGTGGGTCTGTAGATTTAGCTATCTTCAGTTTACACCTTGCAGGAATATCTTCTTTATTAGGAGCCATTAATTTCATAAGTACTACTCTAAATATGAGAACTAATGGTATGTCATTACATAAATTACCTCTTTTTGTCTGGGCTATCTTTGTTACTGCGGTATTATTATTATTAGCTTTACCAGTATTAGCTGGTGCAATTACAATGCTATTAACTGATAGAAACTTTAATACTAGTTTCTATGACCCAGCTGGTGGTGGTGATCCTATTTTATATCAACACTTATTCTGGTTCTTTGGTCACCCAGAAGTTTATATTTTAATTATACCAGGATTCGGTATTGTAAGTCATATCGTTTCGACATTCTCAGGTAAACCAATCTTTGGTTACTTAGGTATGGTATATGCTATGTTCTCTATCGGAATCTTAGGTTTCTTAGTATGGAGTCACCATATGTTCTCAGTAGGTTTAGATGTAGATACTAGAGCATACTTTACAGCTGCTACTATGGTAATTGCTGTACCAACTGGTATAAAAATTTTCTCTTGGTTAGCAACTCTATATGGAGGTAGTTTAAGATATAATACACCATTATTATTTGTATTAGGATTCTTAGCACTATTCACTATAGGAGGATTAACTGGAGTAGTATTATCTAATGCTTCATTAGATGTAGCTTTCCACGATACTTACTATGTAGTAGCTCACTTCCACTATGTGTTATCTATGGGTGCTGTATTCGCTCTATTTGCTGGATTCTATTATTGGTCTCCTAAATTTTTAGGGAGAAATTATAATGATTTCTTAGGTAAAATTCACTTCTGGACATTATTTGTTGGGGTTAATTTAACTTTCTTTCCTCAACATTTCTTAGGTCTAGCTGGAATGCCTAGAAGAATTCCTGATTATCCTGATGCCTTTGCTGGATGGAATGCAATTTCTAGTTTCGGTTCATTAGTTTCAGTAGTAGCTACTGTTTTATTTGGTTATATTATTTATGATATTTTTGCTAACCAAACTGCTAGCTCTAATAACCCTTGGGCAGTACCTTCTTACTTTACTAGCGATGCTCAATTTAACAATGAAACTCAAACGGCTAATAATTTAGAATGGACTTTAGCTAGCCCTATACCATTCCATGCCTTCAAAATGTTACCTATCCAATCTTAGATAGTAAATTTATTAAAATTATACTTTTTTAATTCCCCTTCCTAAAATTTAGATTTAAATTTTCCTGAATATAAGAAGAGGAAAAATACTAATATTTATACAAATATATATACAAAATTTATTTTTTATATAATCTAAAATTATGAAATTTAAATAGCATTAATATAAATATTTATAATCTTAATTATGAACAATTATTTGATATAATCTAAAATTTTTATTTAGATAAGGTTAAGTTAAATCAACATCTTACTTGAGAAGATGTAATAAAATGTTCTTCATAGAAATTAAATACTTTAATTAAAGAACTATTATTATTAAGTTCTGAAGATTATAAATTACAAATAATTAAATATAATATTAAGTTAGCCTATTTACTTATTGAATTTACAAAAGTCGCGTTTAAGGTTCAGAATAAAAAGAAACTATCTTTGATTTTGAATTCTTTGTAGTTAAAGTTAAGAATAAATTTAAAAATTTTTATTTACTTTTATTACAAAGTAAATACTTTACATTATAAAAGATGGAGCTAAAATTTTAGTTTTTATTTTAAAATAAATAAAATATTTTATTAGATTTAGTATCAAAATTTTAATCTAAAATTAGAAAACTTATCTAGATAAAATTATGTAATTTTATTTATATTATTATTAATAAAGTATTATTAGCTACCCTAATTAATTAAGAAAATAAATCTTAATTAATTTAAGTAAATATAAATTTTCGTTTTAATAAGGTAAATTCCCTGGTAATAAATGAAAAAAATAATTAAATGAAGAAAATTTAAAGAATTAAATATAAAATATAATAAATTTATATTAAATTCATTTCATTTAATATAAATAAATTCAAATTATAAAAAAAATTTAAATAATGATGACAACCTATAAAATCAAAAATCAAAATCTTGATTCTAAAATTAAAGTAAACTTTACACAGCTGACTTCTCAAAGTTTACGAGAGTATCAACCTTTAAATTATAACCTTAATATGCAAAATTTATCTATAGATAGTAGAATATTACCTTTATTCAGAACTCCTTTACTTAAAAAAAAAAGTGAAGAAATTCAAGTGGACGTTAACCAATATAATTTAAATACTAAAAATAATTTCAATCCTAATTTTAGTAATAAAATATTAAAAGTTTTCTTAAAAGGAATAACTTTATATAATCTAAATTTAAAAAACTTTTTATTGCAAGGTAATAAGTTAAATTTAATACTGAATATTAAAAATGATAAATTATATGAATTAAATACTCGAATATCAAATTTCTTTCATCGAGTTAATAAATTAAATTTTGAATTTAATGAAAAAACTGTATCAACTCAAAGTAATAATAGTTTTACTACTATTATTAAAAAAAGTGATACTTTGTTTGCTAGACCCGTAAATAATGACATAAGTCATTATCCTAATCTTTTTGGAAGAAATATAACTAAAGAATACGGATTTAGAAAATTATTAATAATTAAAAAAATCTCCATAGAAAAAATAGGAACGGATATAGAAAACAATAAAGAATTAATAGAATTTGGTAAGGAAATCATAAAGGAATTAGATTATCAAATTTCTAAAAATAAAATTTTAATTAATAAATTTATAAAAAATAAAAAAGTTTTAGATTTTTTAAAAAACACTTCTTTATTATCAATAAATAATAATAATTTAAATTATAATCCTATGAATTCTAATATAATAGTTAATGAGCAATTAAGTCCTATAAACATTCCTATCTCTGGAGCTCGAAGTGAAGAATTTAATTATAAAAATTTATTATTAAATAAATTATTTAATTCAATTAATAAATCAAACGAAATAAAAATAGAAGATACAATAAAATCTATCTTGAAAAATAAAGAATTTGATTATAAAACTGATTCAATTTCTATGAATTCTAATTTTATACCTGTAGTCTATAACAATAAATCTGTTTTATATGGTAATATTATTTCTAAATCTCCTATTATCAATGATTATTTAAAAGCAATCAGTAAATTTAATATAATAAATAAAGGTATATCTGTTCATTACTCTAATATAATTGGTTTTAATTTTAATAGTAAAATTAATAAACTATATAAAAATATTTATAATTTATTAGTTTATTCGTTTAAATCTATGTTTTGTTTAATTAGTAAACCTATCTTCGTTGTTACACCTAATAAAATTATAATTCAATTATTTTATTACTTATTTATTCCAAATGTTTTTAAATCTAAAAAATTTTATAAATTTGGAGATAAACGAAGAGATAATTTAAGAATATACTTAACATGGAAAAAAAGAAGAAATAAAATAAAAAAACTTTATAGAAAACTTAGAAAAATTAATTTTAACACTAGAATTAATTTAAGAAAATTATATCTTTATAATATTACTCAGATTTTCCCTAATAAATTTAAAAATTTATGTGAAATATTAAATAAATTATTTAAAAAACCTGTAGAATTAGATTTAATACGATTACATTACCCTTATAATGATAGTAATATATTAGCTAACTTCCTAGCTATTATGATTAATAGAATTAAATTAAGAATTATCGTTAAAAGACTATTTAATAATGCTATACTTAAAAATAAAAAATTCAGTAGTACAAAAACTAATAAACTTAATATTATCCCAGCTTTCTTATCAGGTATAAATATTAAAGTGGCTGGACGACTTTTAAATAATAGAATTGTTCCTAGAAAAACTGTAAAAACAATTAGACGAGGAGCTATAGCTAAAGGAAAAATAAATTATCTAGATGTAGCAAGATATACTAATAAAAACAAAAGAGGTGCTTATAGTATTACAGTATCATCCGGACAGAACTATTTTTAAATTTTATGTGCAGCAAATTACTTCTCCCATTTTTCTAATTTAAAGAAGTGGGTAAGGTGAAATAATTTACTATTTATGAATTATATTTTGTAATATAATAATCCCCCTTTCTATGTTTATTCTAATTAAGTATTATTGACATTACTCTTAAAAATAAGAAGAGGTTCAAATCTTTTTATTTTTAACTTAATTTAAAACTAAATTAAATTTTAAAAGAGGAGTTAATAAGGTTACATTTTAAATTTAAAAAGATATTAGTTGTAATCAGAGTTTTTGTATATAAATTTAAAAAAATATACCCATCAAAGCAATATACTAATTTATCTTGTTGATTATAAGGTATATACATATCAACAGCTCCACCAGTATATGAAATTTTAATATCTTCAAATACTTTACCTGACAATTAAATTACAGAATCAATTTTAAGATAATGAGTTCTAAATTTTGAAAAAGCTATACTAAGTATAGTGGGATATTTATTGATATTAATGTTAAATTTATTAAATATTAAATTATTAAATTTAATTAAAACTTCAAATAAACTAATACAATTTAAATTACAATATTTAATTGCTTCATCTTTGAAATTCCATTTAATAATATTAAAAATATCTTGATATTTATTATATTGAACAATAGTTAAATTATAAAAATATTTAATATCAGGAACATTGCCTATAAATTTTACTTTTTAAATTTAAAATATAAAGGTTCGAATCCTTTACTCCTTAGATTATATTTACAAATAATTAAATATTTTTGTAAATATAAGAATACACAAAGATGAATCTTAAGATACCAGTTAACTCAATTTGTTTAAATAATTAAACTAATCAGTTTTAAGAAAAATATTCATTATTCTGCTTAGTAGCAACCACAATTCTTTAATTGATTACCTTATCTTTTTGTTAAATACTAGAAGAGTTGAATCATTAAATTTTTCTGTAGTTTGTGGGATATTAGTTTTTATGAATAAGCTACCCAATTTAACAAATTTATTTTTCTTTCAACTTTAAATTAAGGAAGTATTTGAGCTTATCTTCTTTTTAATTATAAATACTAAAATCAGTTTATTTCGATTTTTGTAAGGTTAAATAAGATAATGTAATCTTATTTTTCTTCTTAAAGGTGATATATGAAATATAAAGGGAGTTGAAATACACATGGTATTTAGCTCTTATAATATGTAAATAATTTAATTTATTATTTATATCAATAATAAGAGGAAACAGTAAATTAAGATTAAAATTAAAAAAACAAAATTAAAATTTAAAATGTCTTTATATCTTTCAATTTTTAATACTATATATAACGATGCACCACAACCTTGGCAATTAGGTTTTCAAGATAGTGCTGCACCAGGTTTTACAGGACTTGTAACATTACATAATACTATTGGTTTTTATTTAATTGTAATTTGCTTTGCTGTTGCTTGGGCTTTATTCTCTACTATTTATTTCTATAGTTCAAACAAAAATCCTATCGCACATAAATACTTAACTCACGGTACTGTTTTAGAATTAATATGGACTATTACTCCTGCAATAATCTTAATTGCAATTGCTTTCCCTTCATTCAGATTATTATATTTAATGGATGAAGTAATTTCACCTACCTTAACTATTAAAGTAGTAGGACATCAATGGTATTGGTCTTATGAATACTCTGACTTTGTAACAGATAGTGGAGAGTCTATAGATTTTGATTCATATATGATACCTGAATCAGATTTAGAATTAGGACAATTCAGATTATTAGATGTGGATAATAAACTAATAGTTCCTGTAGATTGTCATATTAGATTAATTGTTACCGGTGCTGATGTACTCCATTCTTTCGCAGTGCCTTCTTTAGGATTGAAATTAGATGGTGTACCCGGTAGATTAAATCAAGTATCTTTCTTAGCTGAAAGACCTGGTACTTTCTATGGTCAATGTTCAGAAATTTGTGGGGTTTGGCACGGGTTTATGCCTATTGTAGTTGAAGCAGTATCTTCTCAAGATTTCTTAGTTTGGGTTGATTCAGCTTCTCAATAATTATCATTTAATTTTTAATATATTAATATATTATATACTAGATTTCCTTATTTAAAAAGAAGAAGGTAAATCTAATCTTTAGTTATTTCCCCCTTTTTTAATTTATATTAAAGGATAAGGATTGTTAAAATTTTAATTTCAAATAAAAAATAAATAAAAAATATAAAGAGAGGTAATATAAAGATTTGAGAGATAATAAAAATTATATGACTATAATATCATATATTTATATAATATATCTTTCTGTTAGTTTTAATAAATTATTGTTTTACTTTATTAATAATACTTAAAATTTTTATAAATAAATAGAGTTATAAAATTTTTAATAAATCTAACATTAATACTACTTTAAATTTTAATATGAAATAATTATTTAAATCAAAAGCTAATTTTAGAAAGGGAGAGCCAATTTTAAAGTAAAGTTTTTACAGAGAAAACTTTTTTAAGACACTTAGCTTATAAAACTCCATTGGAATACCTTTAAGTATTTCCAGCTAATAATAATTGAATTTGAAAAATATTATTTGAAAAATGGTAAGATAAAAATGAAAATGATACTTTAAATCAATATATAAATAATTTAAAATTTTATATTCTTTTTATTTAGTATATAAGCTTATATACTTTATTCATTGGTAATATTATTAATTATTACCTTAATTTAAATTATAAAAGAACAATAACAAGTTAGTATCGTAATGTTATGATTTAAATTTTAAATCTGATTTAAGTTATAGATTATTATACACTAAATAAAGACCCCCTTTAAATTAAATAAAACGAGTAAAAAAATAAAACCAAACACATGTATTACTTTATAAAAAGTTTTTACATTAAAAAAGAAAAATACGAAATAATTTATTTAAATTTACTGTGATATCTTTTTATAGAAATTATAAATAAAGATAATTATAGGAGATTTAATTAAACAAAAAATAATATAAAATTTATACTAATATGCTTACTTCTTTGATACTTATTCCTATTATAGGTTCTCTATTAATATTATTAATTCAAGAGAATACAGATCAAGGTAAAAAAGAGATGAAACAAATAGCTCTAACTACTTCTTTAATTAATTTTTTTATTTCTTTATTTATTTGGTATCAATTTGATTCAAATACTACTCAATATCAGTTTGTTTCAGAATTTAATCAATTAAAATTTTGTCATTTAAATTTTGGTGTAGATGGGATATCGATTTATTTTGTATTATTAACTACATTTGTAACACCAATAGCTTTATTATCTAATTATACCAATATAAATAAAAATTTAAATATTTTTTTAATTTCTTTTTTATTGTTAGAAAGTTTACAAATATGTGCTTTTGTATCATTAGATTTATTACTTTTCTATGTTTTCTTCGAAAGTGTGTTACCTATCTTATTTATAGTTATTATTATATTTGGACATGGTAATGATAGATTTAGATCTGCTTTCTTATTATTTTTATATACTTTAGCTGGTAGTTTACCTATGTTACTTTCAATCTTAGTAATTTATAGTTATATAGGATCTACTGATTTCCAATTAATTTCTTTATATGAAATAAATTTAGATAGTCAAAAGTTATTATGGTTAGGATTTTTTATAGCTTTTGCAGTTAAAACTCCATTGTATCCATTTATTATTTGGTTACCTAAAGCTCATGCTGATTCACCTTTAGCAGGTTCAATTATACTAGCAGCTACTATATTAAAATTAGCTACTTATGGTTATCTTAGAGTATTAATAAACTTTTTACCTGATGCTACAAATTATTTTAGTCCTTTAGTACAAACTGTAGCTGTAATTGCAATAATTTATGCTAGTTTATCAACTATTATACAACAAGATACTAAAAGATTGATTGCTTATAGTAGTATCGCTCACATGGGAGTAGTTGTTCTAGGTTTATTCTCTAATACAATACAAGGTATTGAAGGTGGAATATTATTAGCTTTAGCTCACGGATTTGTATCTCCAGCTTTATTTATTTGTGTAGGTGGTATAATTTACGATAGAACTGGAACTAGAATAATTAACTATATTAGAGGTTTAGTAACTTATATGCCTGTATTTACGATTTTATTCTTTATATTCACTTTAGCTAATACTGGTATACCATTATCTCTAAATTTCTTAGGAGAACAATTATCATTAATTGGTATTTGGCAACAAAATCCTATTATAGCTGCTTTAGGTGCTACTGGTATAGTACTCTCTGCTTGTTATTCTTTATTTTTATATAATAGATTGTCTTATGGAAATCTATCACCTTTATTAACTCCAGTTAAAGATTTAAATAGAAGAGAATATTATCTATTAATTAGTTTATTAATACCTACTTTTGTATTAGGTATATTACCTGATGTTTTATTAGATTCTCTTCATACTTCTGTATCTGCTTTAATATTTTCTAATTAAAATTTAACAGATATAAAAATTAAACTAAATATAAAAATTTTATTTTACAATGACAACTTTATTTATAAATTTATTAGCTTTTGGTACATTATTATCTAGTGTATTTTCTATTACATCTAAAAATCCTGTAATTTCAGTAATTTTTTTAATTACTACTTTTGTTCAAGCAGCTGGATATTTAATTCTTATTGGTATTAATTTTATTGGTATATCATATGTTGTAATATATGTTGGTGCTATTGCTGTTCTATTTTTATTTGTAATTATGATGATAAATATTAAATTAACTGATATTCTAGAGACAGGTTCTCAATATACCAAAAATCTACCTTTAGCAATAGCAATTGTATCTTTGTTTATATTTATCATATTTACTATAATACCTTTCAATTTTAATAATGTTCCAGCTTTATCTATTTTATTAGATAAAATAACATATTTAAATAGCATCTTTTCAAGTTCTAATGCTGTACCTATTAATCTAATTAATTCTATTGTAAATAATTATTTTGTAACATCATTGTCTGATCTTATTATTACAGATTTCCAACAAATTGAAGTATTAGGTCATGGCTTATACACTTATGGTGCTGTATTATTAATAACTTTAAGTGTTATATTATTATTAGCTATGTATGCTACAATTGTTATAACTAAAACTAAAAAAATTGAATAAATTTTATTTAAATTTAGCCCCCTCTACAAAACTACCACCTAATTAAATTTTATAATCTAATTCTAAAAATTTATATAACATCACTACTCAAATTTAACTATAAAATAGCAAAAAATTTTTATTTATTTTTCTTTAACTATGTTATTTTTCTATTATAATTTATCTAGTTAAAATTAAATATTAGTCAAACTATTTGTTCAATCTTAGATAATGGTTTATATTTTAAATTTTTGATTTATTCTTATTTTTGTTTACTCTTCTTCTTTTTTTAGGTTTTGTTCTTTAAGTTATTAAATAGCTTAGTTATAAATTTTATAAAGGAAGTGAATAGTAAGATAAAAAGAATTTTATAATTCAAAGATATATTATATAAAGGTAAAAGGTATATATTGTTCTTTAAAGTAAAATTTTTATAAAATTTTTATGAATTTGTATTATTGAAGTTATAAAGTTAAAATAAATAAAATTTAACAATTAAAAATAAAGAAAATAAATTAAAATATAATTAGAATCTAATTTAAAATTAGATTCTTAATTGTAGAATATTACTTAAATTAAGTATTACAAAGTGTTAAAAATACATAGTATATTTTTAATTATATGTAATAGGATATAATAATTTAACTTTTTTATTTTCTTCTTTCACGTTTTACCTTTCAAATTGAAAATTTAAATCAGACAGAGAATTTTCTTTGATTAGGTTCATTTTTATTATAACTATTTTTATATAAGTGATTTATATATTTATATGTTTATATAAGTTTTATAAATAAAATTTTAAGTATAAAAGAGGCTAAGAAATGATTTTTACATCTATTTTAACATTAATAGTGGCTAAGGCCCTACCATCTTTAAATATTAAATTATCTCCTATTTATTTTACAAGAATTTCAGCTATAATTTTCTTATATGCCGGAGCATTATCCTTTAATACTCTATATATTCAGTCAATTGGATCAGGTATAGGTATATATAGCGGATTATTCCACGTAACACAAGTATCCCAATTAATAGAAGTATTTCTATTAGTAATTGGTTCTTTAATCTTAATTGCTTGGCCTTTAAAAAATACGGAAAATACTAAAAATATTCTAAATTTCTATTCTACAGATTATTCTTTAATAGTATTATTCAGTACATTAGGTTCTTGTTTATTAATATCTTGTTCAGATTTAATATCAATGTATTTAAGCATAGAATTACAATCTTTTGGTTTATATATATTATCAACTTTATATAGAGAATCAGAATCATCTACTTCAGCAGGTTTAAAATACTTCTTATTAGGTGGTCTATCTTCTTCTATAATATTATTAGGTTCAGGTTTAATATATGCTTATACAGGTTTAACAAATTTTGATTCTATATATAGTTTAATTTCAGTATGTGAATACAATTATATATTACAAGGATTAAGTCTAGGTTTAATATTAATAGTAGTAGGATTTTTATTTAAAATAGCAGCAGCACCCTTACATAATTGGTCTCCAGATGTATATGATGATACACCTACAATAGTTACAATATGGTTAACTATTATGCCTAAAATTGCAATATTAATTTTATTATTAGAACTATATACTCAAATAGGAATTATTGGAGGTGATACAAAATTAATAATAAATACAAATGGATATGCAGATATATTACATTCCTTAAATTTAAGTACACTCTCTCAATTACCCAGTCTAGCTACACAATCAATAATAAATATTATTGGTGAGAGTTCTATGAATATAATAAAGAATTTATTATTAATAAGTTCAATTTTATCTTTAATAATAGGTACAATTGTAGGTTTAGCACAAACAAAAATAAAAAGACTACTCGCTTATAGTACAATTTCTCATATTGGATTTATTTTATTAGCTTTAGCTATTAATACAGAACAATCAATAGATTCACTTATATTCTATATTATTCAATATACAATAACAAATTTAAATATCTTCTTAATTATTTTAGCTTTAGGTTATATAATAAAAACTTATCCTAATAAAAATAATTCAAATTCTACACTATATAGTGGAGAAGAAAAAGATATTAAATATATATCTGAATTTAAAAGTCAATTTTTCTTAAATCCTTTACTTAGTTTAAGTTTAGCTATTTGTTTATTCTCTATGGCAGGTATTCCACCTTTAATAGGTTTCTTCTCTAAAATGTTTGTATTATATTCAGCAGTACAAAATGGTTATAATTTTATCTCTTTTGTAGCTATACTGGTAAGTGTAGTTAGCGCTTCTTATTATTTAAAGATTATAAAAGTTCTTCACACAACTACAGAAGAGGAAGATTCTAATTATTCAGTAGAAAAAGGATCTATCTCTACAGAAATTCTTTCACAAAATGAAGGTGAAGAATTAACTTCGAATAATAAAGGGGGAGTGCAATTCTCTATATTAACAAACTTCCATAGTTATTTAATCTCTATTTTAACTTTATCAATTTTATTATTTATTTTAAAACCTACTTTAATCTTAAATAGTACTCAATTACTGTCTTTATCTTTATTTAATTTCTAATGAGTAATTTATTTTTTCTATTTATTTTTGTTCCTATTTTAGGTTTTGTCTTACTAGGCTTAAATCTATTATTAGCGCCACATAGACCAGATGAATCTAAAGTTTCAGCTTATGAATGTGGATTCAGTCCAGTTTATGGTCAAACCAGATCTACTTTCCAAATTCATTTTTATTTAGTGGGGATGTTATTCTTAATTTTCGATCTTGAAATTTTGTTATTATTCCCAATTGCAGTAACTTTATACCAGGTTTCTACTTTTGGTTTCTGTATTGCATTAATCTTTTTTATAGTATTAACCATAGGATTTGTATTAGAAATTGGTTCAGGTGCGATTCAACTTTCAAATCTTAATTTAGAAAAAGAAAAAAATTAATTTATATTTATACTAAACCCCTTTTGTAAATAAGTTTAAAAAATTTTAATAAAGATAGTAAAAAAATTTAAATTTTAATACTTAAAAGTATCGATGACAATATTGTATAACATCATAAATACATATCATATAGATATAAGTAATTCAAAGGGGTTATTAAGGAAAACTACTGCAAATTTATAAAAAAGGAGGTATAATACCAAAAGCTTCAGAAAGAATATTTAAATTCTTTCCTAAATTGAAAATATAAGCAATCCTAAGGTAAACCTATATGAAAATTACTTCCTGAAGTAAAACATTTTATTAAGGAAAGGAAAGGAAATCAACCGAGACTCCGAAAGTAATGGTGAGTGAAATCGGATTAGCCTAAATTTCTTTTAATAATTGAATAACTTAAACCATTTTCTATTATTTTAATAAAAAAGATGGTGTATTAGTTAGCATAAAATTTTAATTATTGGTTAATCTAAAAATTTAATTTTTTGTTCCATAGAAGGTCAAATACAAAAGTCCTGTAGATTATTAAAGGAAATAAAACTTATATACAACTAAGAAGTACGATGAGAGATAACTTGTCGGAAGATAGGGGAACCATCCTCTAAGGCTAAGTATTATAAATTTAGCGATAGTGAAAAAGTACTGTAAAGGAAAAGTTTGAAAAGCGAGTGGTAAACAAAAAGTGATTTATTAAATTATTTTTAATTAATAGTTTAATAATGAATCGGTGAAATAGATCTTGAATTAGTAACTCTATAAGCAGTCGGAATTCATCTTAAAATCATACAAGGTAAATGAATGACGGCGTACCTTTTGCATAATGGGTCAGCAAGTTAATAGGAGTAGCAAGGTTAAAAGCCCTAGCGAAAGCGACTGGACTATATTATAAAAATTAATAATTTTTATAAATAAATAGTGATGGATAAGTTACTTCTATTAGACCCGAAGCCAGGTGATCTTACCAAGACCAGATTATAATGGATCGAACGGGTGAATGTTGCATAATTCTCCGATGAGTTTTGGTAAGCGGTGAAATGCCAATCTGACCTGGTGATAGCTGGTTTTCTACCGAAACATATTTAAGTATGACGTCTACATAAAAATTTATGGAGGTACAGCAAGGCAATTCCCAACAAATATGAAATCTGTTAATTCAATAATAATTTTATATGCGTTTAGGTTGCGGGGATCTCGAAAATCTTACCTTTGGAAACGAATCTCGGAATTACATAAATTGATGGTAGACATTCAGACTACTCATGCTAAGTTGGGTAGTCAAGACGGAAACAGCCGAGAACAAAGATCAAGGTCCCAAATGATTGTTAAGTGAAATTAAGGACGTAGCATAATCGTATACAGCTGTGAAGTGAGCTTGGCAGTCGCTACTTTTAATGAACGTATGTAACAACGCATCAGCAGTAAAGATCGTAGCGCCGAAAATTTAACGGGTCTAAAACAATCAACCGATATCTTGTTGGTTAAAAATTTAATTTTTTTTAATAATTTTTTTAATCTAGGTAGTAGAACATTCAGTCAAACCGATAATAAAATAGTGTTTCATTATTTTTAGGTTACTGAAGAGAGAATGCTGACATGAGTAACGTAAAAAGAAGTTATAATACTTCTCGCCGAATACGAAAGGGTTGCAAATTGGAAAGGTTTATCCGTTTTGTGTTAATGCGGCCTCTAAGGACCAAAACCAAAGTTTTGGCTGATGAGTATAAAATAGAAAGTCCATAGATTAAAATGGACCAGGAAAATAATATTTTTTGTTAAATTTTAACAATAAACTACCGTACCCTAAACCGACACAGGTTCGTAGGTAGAGAATACTAAGGCGTAGAGCTAAAAGTTGTTAAGGAACTCGGCAAAATGACCTCATAAGTTAGACGAAAAGAGGTACCATTTATGATTTCTATTATTAAGGCCTTTTTTTATCTCTTCCATCTTTAAAAAAAGGGGTGGAAAAGAGGTAAGAGTGAAGGAGATATTATAATTGATAGATAAATGGTGGCACAGAATCGGAGGCCCCGACTGTTTACTAAAAACACAACACAGTGCAATCATTAATATGGTAGTATACTGTGTGAAATTTGCCCAATGCCATTAATATAAAAGCGGTCATGGGAAACTGTGACTAATTGAAATTCTGGTTAATAGCGGTCTTAACCATGAGGATCCTAAGGTAGCAAAATAAATTGGCCATTAAATGTGGTCCGGTATCAATAATGTAACGATGGCCTCACTGTCTCTACAACTTGCTCAGTGAAATTGAATTACGCGTGCAGATGCGCGTTACCTCCAGTGGGACGGGAAGACCCTATGCAGCTTTACTGTAGTTAGTTATCACATGAATCTAGAACAACTTTAATTAATAGTGAATAGGTAGTCGAATGACGAATTGTGGAAACCTTACAATTAAGGTTGGGTTTGTGTTTACCTTATACACCACTAATAACGATCTTTAAAAAGAAGATTTATTAGTGGAACGAAGGGAGAGTTGACTAATTGGCAGTTTGACTGGGGCGGTCGTCTTTAATAGAGTAACAAAGTACATCCAAATATTTCATATTTTATATAATATTTTATCTCTTAAAATATTAAAACAAATAACTTTTCCCTTAAATTGGGACTGTTGAAAAATAACAGAAAAAAGTAAATTAATTAACTAAAACAAAACTTTGTCTTTACTTTACTTTTTCAAAAATTACTTATCCACAGGGTAAGATTAAGAAGGAAGAAGGGTAGTATAAGATTTAGTCTCAACTTAACATAAAATTTTACAAGGTATAGCTAGAAATTGAATGGAGATCAATCAACCAGTGAAGGGTTGTGCATAGTTCAATGGCGAAAAGCATGCTTAACTGAAAGACTCAAAAGTCGCACAGATACGTAAGTAGGGCATAGTGACCCCTCGCTATAGTATGGAATAGACGGGGATCAATTGATAAAAGTTACGCTAGGGATAACAGGCTGATAGCCGACGAGAGTACACATTGTCTCGGCTGTTTGGCACCTCGATGTCGACTCATCCTATCCTCCGGGGGAAGAAGCTCGGAAGGGTTCGGCTGTTCGCCGATTAAAAGGGTACGTGAGTTGGGTTTAATACGACGTGAGTCAGTATGGTCCCTATCTTCTGGAGGAATAAGTAGTAAAAAGGGGCAGACCTTCTAGTACGAAAGGACCAATAGGCTGTGTTTCTCTAGTGCACCAATTGTTTTTACTTTTTTGTAAGGGACTCTCAATTTTTAAAAAGAAGTGAGGGGAAAATCCTTTTTAACTTTCTTGCAAAAAGTTTAACTCAAAACTTCAAAGGTGATGAGAAAAAGGTAACAAATAGGAACGCATAGTTGGGTAGCCACAAACATAATAGATAAGTGCTGAATGTCTCTCAAGCAAGAATCTAACCCCTAGATACTAAAAAGGGATCTCTACCTAAAATTAATAGTTTTATAATAGAGTATCACCCATTAATTAAGAAATAGAACATTTCTAGATAGGCTGCAAATGTACGTACTGTAAAGTATTTAGTTTAGCAGTACTAATTTATAAAGAAACTTGATGTTAAAGGTTGCAACTTCTTATTTTAATTTAGTTCACTTATAATTCTAAAGGTTTAAGTGCAAATACTTAATGTATTATTTATATAAATAACACTTAGCTAAAAAGAATAACTATATTAATATATATAAATGTAGTATAAACAATATAAATATTAATATTTAGTATGTTTTAGTATAACTGTAACTATTTTAGTTTATTACTTTTTAAAAAGATATTATTACTTAAAAGAACATTTGAATAATTTTATTTTTTAAATTTTTAACTTAGTTTTATCAAAATTTCAACTACTAGCCAATCTTTTCTTAGTTTATTAATTCATTCTAGCAAAAAAAGATTAAAATATTAATTTCTAGATTAAAAGTAACATCAGTATAGTAAACTATTAAAAAAGGATAAAATATCTTAAGTAGCGCATGTATACCTCATCTTGAATTTATAGAATTATAAAAATTAAAAATAGGTAGAAGATATTTATCATTATCCCAGCTTTATTTAGTATTTAAGTCAGATTGTTTAAAGAGGTAGAAATTAGTAAATTTAAATTAGATTTTATTCGGTTCTTTTGATTTATTTAATATCGAAAATTTATTTTGTTTTTTACTCTCTTTAATTTATACTACTTTAGTTTTTCAATAAAGAGAATTTAAATTTTTAACTTTTAAAAGAGTTGAGATATTTAAGTACATTCCTTTTTATTTTTAATTAGGAATTAATTTAAAGATGTAAAATTTTACATTTATATATAAAAATATTTAGTATATCCTACTTATATACGAAATATTTTACACCTCTTATTTCACTAAAAAGGTGAAAATTTATAGTTTTTCATAAATTAATAAATAATTGGGTTTTATTTTTTTAATTTAAAATTGATTATGTCAGTTTTAAATAGGAAGTACCTGAATACTATTTAAGTATAAATAATTATATTATATTATAATTAAAATATTATTTTGTTTTTTATTATTAAAGTTAGTCACAGTATTGGTAGTCTTAATTATAATAATCAGATTTATATTAAATGGGCTAAGTTTACAGATGGTTCTGTAGGAGACCTGCAAAGTCTTTCTTATTAAGGTTCAATTCCTTCTTAGCTCTCTTAAATTCTATCTTAATAGAGATGTAATAGTTAATCTAACAAAACTTTGTTAGATTAATACTTACCTACCTAATTCTTATTTTAGTTTTCTTCTTTCTTATATAAATATCTATATAGATATCATAATTTATATAAGAAATTAAGTTATCTATATGTAAATAATTAATATCATGTCCTATATCAAAAGGATTACCTATGAATTTATCAATTAATTTAGATGGAAATTTATGATGTTTCATAACACTAGGATATGTTGATAAGAAGTAATATAGTCTACATTCTTTATTAGAATATAGTCTATATACTTCAACATGCCACCTGTATAACTTTTTCTTATCTCTAAGTCGAAACTACCCGTTAATTTTTATTTTGGATTTATTAATAAAATATGCTCTAAAAATAGCAAAACTAATGATGGCAAAGTAGAAATCTATGAATATTTAAATTCAACTTATCATAAATTAAATGCTTTAATTTATCAATGATATGCCACAATGCTACACAATCTTGAGCACATTAATATTTTAATTTATGAATAAATTCACTGTCATTTAAATTTAAATCAATTTGATCCTGATTTTTAAATGTAATTTCTTTAATTATAGGTTTACCTCATTCACTATCATTATGTAATGAAGGTTTATCATATAAATGTTTTACTTAGTTTATCTAATGAAGTTAGAAGTATCAATAAAGAATATCTAAACGTAATTGAATATCTATAGCAATTTTTATTGTTATCCCAATTATACTTAATCTTAATTTGAATTAATGACTCCCTATAAAGATAAGTTAAATTTTAATTTAAAATTTTTAATACCAAATATAAATTTAAATCTGATTTTAAGTTTATCTTAGTTCTCTTAGTTCAATCGGTTAGAACTACATTCTTCTAAAGTGTTAATTTTGGTTCGAATCCAAAAGAGAACTTAATTTATGTCTTATTCTCTCTCTTATGTTATAAATTATAAGTAAAAGAAGTTAAGTTATAAAAAATAGATAGTTATATAAATATTAAATTAAAGCTTGTATTTTAATGGTTAGAATAATTTCTTGATCAGGAAAGAGTAGAAGTTCAAATCTTCTTGAGTTTATATTATAAATATTTATATAAATATTCCCCAAAAAATAAAAATATAATTAATCGTTATAGTGTAAATATTTATAAGAATTAGTAATAGTTTCTTTATTTTTTCTATGTTTACTTTTACAATATATATTAAAAATTAAATATAATAAAAGAGAAAATTAAAATATAAAAATTTAATAATTTAAATTTTATTATTTTTATATTGAAATTCTTTTTTATTTTTTGTTTTAAAGCAAAATTTATGTAAAGATAATTTTACTAATAAATTAATAAAATTAATTTAAATTAATAGACAAAAAATTTAACTTGATTTTATCTCAAGACTGTATATACTTGAAGTACAGTGATTTTCATTACTATTTTTTTATATCTAGGACAGATAAGTATATACATATAAACATAAAAAGTATATATTCAAAAAGTATAATGAAAATAATTATAAATAATAAAATTTAAAACTAAAGATGATAACTCAAAATTTAATGTCAACGCTTATAGGGGTAATTCTTAATTTAATAGATGTCTTATCTGTAATTTTACCTGCTTTGTTGGCTGTAGCTTTTATGACTATAATAGATAGAAAACAATTAGCTGCACATCAAAGAAGAGTAGGTCCAAATACTGTAGGATACTATGGAATTCTTCAACCTTTTGCGGACGCTCTAAAATTAATTCTTAAAGAAACAGTAATTCCTTCTCAATCTAATAAAGTCTTATTTTATTTAGCTCCTGTTTTAACATTAGTATTTAGTTTATTAGGTTGGGGTATAATTCCTTTTGGACAAGGATTAGCTATTTCTGATTTATCCTTAGGGATCTTATACACATTAGCTTTATCTTCATTAGGAGTATATGGGATATTATTAGCAGGTTGGTCTGCTAATTCTAAATATGCTTTTTTAGGTTCACTTAGATCTACTGCAGCTATGATTTCGTACGAATTAATTTTAAGTTCAGCTGTACTTATTATTATTTTATTAACTGGTTCTTTAAATTTCACAACTATCATAGAAACTCAACAAGCAATTTGGTTTATTGTACCTTTATTACCTGTATTTATATTTTATTTCATCGCTATTCTTGCTGAAACTTCTAGAACACCTTTTGATTTACAGGAAGCTGAATCTGAATTAGTAGCTGGATTCTTTACTGAACATTCTTCTGTACCTTTTGTATTCTTCTTCCTTGGAGAATATTCATCTATTGTTTTATTCAGTTGTATAACTGCGATGTTCTTCTTGGGTGGATATAATATGCCAGAAATATTTGTAAATGATACTTTAATTAATTTACAATCTTTATTTTTAGGTTTGAAAACTTGTGTTTTCTGTTTCTTATTTGTATGGTTTAGAGCTACTTTACCTAGATTAAGATATGATCAATTGATAGACTTGTGTTGGTTAAATCTTTTACCTGTAGCTGTTGCATTTATTATACTTGTTCCAAGTATTTTAGTAGCTTTCGATATCTCACCTTATTAATATATAATTTTATTATTATAAAATTTAATATAATATTAATCCCCTTCTACCTTATTAATTATTAAAAAGTGTAGATATAATTTATTAACTATTAAATTTTTAAAGTTTTATCTTTCTTGTTAATATTATACAACTAATAAAAGAAGTTAAGTTATACAAAATACACAGTTATATAAATATTAAATTAAAACTTGTATTTTAAATTTTAGAAAAATTTATTAATATATAATATATAGAAGTCCAAATCTTCTTGATTATATATATATATTTATATATATATAATAAAAATAAAAATATAATTAATCGTTATAGTGTCAATATTTATAAGAATTAGTGAACTATTTTTGTTAATGTTTATTCTAAAAGTAAACGTAAATAGATATACAATTTCTTATAAAAATTTAAAAAATCTAAAATCTAATTTATTAATATTAACTCGAGTCCTTTTCTTTGGACTGCGAGCAATAAAAGTTGTACCGATTTTCTATCGGAGTTTTATTAAAATTATAAATAAAACTATTTTTATTTATTTATCAACAAACTTTTTCTAATTTGTGAATAAAATTAGAGAAAAGTTTGTCTCTGTCTCTCAACTCTTTTTATAGAGTTGAATATATATTATATTAATATATATAAATTTAATATAAATTAAAAAGAAATTAAAATTAAACTAAATATGAGATTATTAAAAACCCACGTATTACTTAGATTGTTAAATTCTTACTTAGTAGATTCTCCACAACCAGCTAATTTATCCTATTTATGGAATTTTGGTTCATTATTAGCTACGTGTTTAGGAATCCAAATACTTACAGGAGCTTTTTTAGCCATGCATTATACACCTAATGTAGATTTTGCATTTAATAGTGTAGAGCATATCATGAGGGACGTAAATAATGGATGGATTATTAGATATACACATGCTAATGTAGCTTCATTTTTCTTCATTTTTGTATATATGCATATAGCTAGAGGATTGTATTACAATTCATATCAAACTCCTAGAGTATTACCTTGGTCAATTGGAGTAATAATCCTTATCCTTATGATGGCTACTGCTTTCTTGGGTTATAAACATAGCCCAAAATGGTCTAAATTCAATAAATTTAAAGTAAAAATTAGAAACAGTTCATCAATTTACTGTGGAAACAGAAATGGAATTAATAGAAAAAATAACTTAATATTTTATAAAAATTCACCTAACTTAGAGATAATGCAACTATCCGTGCCTAAGTTAAGATTTAAGTCATTTCATTCATTTAGTGTGAGAGATAATTCTGCTTTAATTTCCTCAAATAAGGATGACAAATCACAAATATTAACTGACTTTTTAATAGAAAAAAATTTAAATCCTATTTATTGTTATGAAGAATTACATTTAGAATATACAAGAAAAAATATACAAATGGAAACTAAAAATCTTAGTGGAATTTATTTAATATTAAATAAAGTAACTTTAGATTATTATATAGGTTCAGCTTCTACAGATAGATTCTATGCTAGATTTTCTAATCATTTACTTTATTTACGAGGTAGTAAAATTTTAAAATTAGCAGTTAGAAAATATAAATTAGAAAATTTTGCTTTTATAATACTCGAAATATTTCCTGAAAAAGTAACAATAGAAAACAATAAAAAATTAATAGATTTAGAGGATTTTTATTTAAAATCTTTATTACCTAATTACAATATATTAACTGAAGCTGGGTCAAGTTTTGGTTATAAACATACAGAAATAACACGTGTAAAATTGAAATCTAACTATAGTCAAGAGCGACGAGACAGAATTGGTAGTTTAAATAAAGGACAAATTTTGTCCTTTGAAACCTTAGAACAAATAAAGTCTAAAGCTCTAACTAGAGAGAAAATTAATTTTTCGGAACAAGCTAAACTTAATATGAAAAAGAAATCTAAACCTATTATATTATTTAATCTAGATAGAACAGTGTATGGTGAATATTCTAGTGTTGTTGAAGCAGCGAGATCTTTAGGCTGTTCTGAAAAAACAATAAGAAGGGCTTTAAAAACAGAAAAAAAACTATTAAAAAGAAGGTGAATTATAAAATATAATTAAATTTTGAATTTAGATTATAGTCCCACAAGTTTAAATTTTTATGCAACTTCTAGAAGAAAATAAAAATAAAGTGGAATAATTCGACAGGATTATTGCCCAATAAAATTTAATTTATTTAATTGGGTGGCAATATTAGTGAAAACGATCAAAGGATATTTATTTGTTTAATACAAAACATATATTTTAAGGTAAAATTGTTTAGGTCATCATTTTACTAAGTTAATCATCATTAATATAAAATTAATAAAAATAAGAAATAATTAATTAACCCCTTGTGAAATTTAAGTTTAATAAAAGAGATTAATAACATAGATTATTAATCTCAAGGTAAAGAAAATAAAATTCTTTAGACTTTAAAAGATCTGTTAATGAAAGAATTTTAATATTTAATCTTCTTATTTTAACATAAACAATAAAATACAGTTACTACTATTAAATAAAATGAAAACAACTAGATTTTTTCAAGCTTTAAGTTTAACATCTTTTGGTTTAGCCGCATATAATACTTTGAATAATATTAAAGTTAGAAGAATTAAAGAAGAATTAGATTTAGAAAAAATGAAAAATTCTGAATTGCAAGGAAAATGCGATAAATTAGCAAATAAAAAAATAGAGGATTTGGAATCAATAAATGAAAGTAATAAATCTTTAGTTGATAATATACAAAATATAATTAATTCTAAAGACGGTAGTTCAGGAAGCAATTCTTTCATCGGAAATAATTTCATAGATTCAATTAATCAAATTTTATCTACATTAAATTTTGAACAAACACTTGCTATTCTTCACATATCTGGTTCTATTTTTATAATTATATCATTGTATTCTATTATGCTTATAATTTTGGGAGATTTTTTTATTAAATATTTCAATTTAGAAGAAAGATTCCCTAAGATTGCTAATTTTATTAAGATCAGAAGAAAATTTCAAAATTATTATATATTAATCAATGTAATAATCATTGTATTAATTTTATTAATAATAATTTATATTAATTTTTCATTGTTATTAACCCCTGATTAGTAATATAATATTTAATTATCTTCTTTATATATTATATTAACACTTTATTATATTTATTATTTAAATTTCTTAACAGAGATAGTTAAAATTTTTAAATTGATAATTTTAAAAGAGAGATTTAAAATAGAAAATTTATTCTAATTTAATTTTAACAGAGGTATTAATTAAAGAAATTTAAATTTACCTTACTTTATTAAAGGCAGAATCAATGTATTATACGTTGATTATTATATCAGTAGATATAAGAAGTGTATCATTTAAGTTAATAATAATAAAAGATTAACTTAACTAAACAATTGTATAACATTAATAGCTAATTTAATTACGAAGTTAGCTATCAAGTATTTATATAATTAACAATTATCTTAAATTATTTAATATTTAAAACTTACAAAATGACAAATTTACTAAATAATAATTCATTATTAGACTTAAATTTACTTAACTCCGGTCTTATCGTTGGTAGCTTAGCTATCATAGGTTTCTCTATATATTACTTTGCTCAAAAATATTTTTTTAATAGTAATAGTTTAATTAAAGATCTTTCTTCTTTAAAAGATTCTGATGCAATAACACAAAATATTGTTAATAATCTTGAATCTCAACCTATTACAGGATCAGATATTGTAATACCTAAATTAGATAGTGCAGCAGAATCTTTATTATATAAAGTTGATGAATCAGTACAAGCTACACCTGATATAGTAGAAGCTAATATTCAAACTATTTCAAATACTGTAGATGGTGGTGTTCAAACTATATCAAATACTGTAGATGCTAATGTACAAACTCCAATTGAACCATTAGAAAATTTAGTAAAAGAGATTTTACAAGAGATGCTATATAATGATGGTACACCAGTTACATCATTAAATGAAGTGAATCCGGAAGTATTTGCTGATCTTATTAGAAATGATCCTAACGGTCCTAAATATTTAGAAAGAATTCAAGATTGGTCGAATAACGTAGAAGGTATTTCTAGAGTCTCATCATCAAATGATTCTCAAATTGTTTTTCTACGAAATTATAGTGAACAAATTAAAGATATCATTGAGAATTTACAACTAATATCTTTAAATACGCAACGAGAAAACTTGATAGATTTACAAATATCTAAATTTGATGAAATTATGGGTTACCTAAATCAAAATTATCCTCAACTTACAGATTCTCCAGTTATAAATGATTGGGTACAAAGCATGATAAACTTATATTCATATGATCAGTTGTTATTACTTTCTATTAATTAAGAAATAATAAACAAAATAAACTGTAATATAATATCATTTTCATATGGTATAATTTAACTTAATCTTTAAACAAAATTATATAACTCCTTAAATTAATAAATATTTAACCCCCAGTATTAAAATTTAAAATTAATCGTTAAATTGTCATTAATAATAATTTATTGAACTTAAGATTAATTATGAAGATTATAAAATTTTAATAAAAGAAGCAATAAAATAATATTGCATTATTTCTTTAAAATTTAAATTTCAAGAAGATGAATTGAAATACTTCAATTAGTCATTAAATTATCTATATTAAAAAAGATGACCTAAACATTTTAATAATTATAAATAACTAAGTATTTTAATAAAAATCAGAGATCGTCGGTTATCTAGATGATCGCGACAGACTGGGTCACTAATGGGTGGCTGAGATGCTGCTTAATGCACAGTCGGAGCTTTTAGTTAAATTAAATTTACTTAATTTAATTAATAGAGTATACGAATTCAAAGTTATTCTAGCTTTTTATGT
>Ga0137394_10000167_pt1 | contig 45559 bp, 38 predicted proteins | sample czobulk116metaG_FD_108278 | JGI IMG/M metagenome (GOLD analysis project Ga0137394, IMG submission 108278) | Vadose zone soil microbial communities from Angelo Coast Range Reserve, California, USA - czobulk1.16 metaG | ecosystem: Environmental > Terrestrial > Soil > Vadose zone | place: USA... | reverse complement strand
CAAGGCGACGAGCGAAATCGGCCTGGCCGTGATGGCGACAACGCTCTCGCTCGTGGTGATCTTCCTGCCCGTTGTGTTCATCACGGGAACGATCGGACAGTACCTGTTCAGCTTTGGAGTGGTATCCGCTGCGGCAGTCTTGTTTTCCATGTTTGTTTCCTTCACCTTGACGCCAGCGCTGTGCTCCATGTGGCTGCGCCCGAACGATGCCGGCCACACGGCTTCGAAGAAGCGCGGTCTCTATGCGTTGATGGACCGTGGCTACGGACACATGCTGGGCTGGTGCCTGCATTACCGGGTCGTGATGCTGATCACTGCCGCGATCGTCACAATGTCAGCGGCTTTGTTGTACCCACGCATTGGCCAGGAGCTTGTTCCGGATGACGACCAGGGCGAATTCCAGGTCCGGATCAACCTTCCAAGAGGCACCAGTCTGGACGCTACCCAGGAATACGTGAAGGATGTCGAAGGTATGGTGCGCGGTTTGCCTGAAGTGCAGACCGTCTTCACGAATATCAATTTCAGCCAGGCGGAGTACTTCGTTGGCATGACCCCATTGGAGAGCCGTACGCTTTCGCAACAGGATTTGATGCGGCAGGCCCGAGCCATGCTCTTGCGGAGATTCCCCGGCGCCGGAACGCCAGCGTCCAAAATTCGAGTCAGCGTGTCGGGTGGCACCGACATCTCGGGAGCTTCGACGGCTAGCGGCGGCGGCAACTACGGTGGTGGATATCAAAATCAGGGAAACCGGCTATTCATGGCGGTTATGGGGCCGGACCTCGATCTACTGCAGGCATATGTCGTCGACTTGAAGGACAGGCTCAGGACGATTCCGGGTGTGGTCGACGTGGAGTCCAATTTTGAAGCCACGCAGCAGGAACTACGCATCATTGTGGACCGTGTTCGCGCCGCAGATCTTGGCGTGCAGATCGATACGCTGGCCAGCAATATCAGAACACTGGTTGGCGGCCAGATATTGGATACCCAGTTCAAACAAGGCGACGAACAATACGAGATCAACCTTCGCCTCGAGGAACAATTCCGGAACGATACCGGCAGGCTAGGTAACCTCCTTGTTCCTTCGGCAACACAACGCGTCGTCCGTCTGAGCGACGTCGCCCAGCTGAAACTGGACTACGGCCCTCAAAACATTCAGCGGTATGCCCGTCAGCGGAACGTCCAGCTTGGCGCCAGCCTTGACGGTCTACCCCTGGGCGATGCCGTTGCAGCAGTCCGCGAGAAGGTCGCCGAGCTGAACATGAAGCCCGGCTACAGCCTCATATTCAGCGGCGGAGCGCGTCAGCTGGCTCAGGCTTCGAGCGACTTCGGTATCGCCGTGATTCTGGCGATTGCTTTCATCTACATGGTGCTCGCTTCGCAGTTCAACAGCTTCGTTCATCCGCTGACGATCATGACCTCGCTGCCCTTGAGTCTGCCCGCAGGCCTTCTGGCTCTGATGGCATTCGGCATGACGATCAACATCTATAGCGCGATCGGGATGTTGATGTTGTTTGGAATCGTGAAGAAGAACTCGATTCTGCAGGTGGACTATACGAACACGCTGCGAGAATCGGGAATGGAGCGCCATGAGGCGCTCGTTGCCGCCAGCCACGTACGGCTGCGGCCCATCCTGATGACGACGATTTCAATTATTGCCGGAATGCTTCCAATCGCATTTGGACGGGGCTCCGGCGCCGGCTCACGCGCCTCCATGGCCGTGACCATCATCGGCGGCCAGGTTCTCTGCCTGATGCTGACCCTCCTGGTCACACCGGTGGTTTACTCTTACTTCGATGATCTGCGCGAGTGGACTCCTGCCAGGCTATTCAGATGGGTACGGCGGCGCGCCAGCCAGCCGGGTACCGCAAGTCTTTGAACATGTTGGAAAAAAGGGCCGCGGATTGCGCGGATTACACGGATGGCGCATCAAAAGTTATTTACGCGCCATCCGTGTAATCCGCGCAATCCGCGCCGTTCTCCCTGCCTTCTTATCAAGGAGTAATTCAATGAAGCTCACTAGAATCGTTATTTCCATTTTGCTGGTTGTGACGCTGGCGGCGCCCGCCATGGCGGAATCCGGCTGGGTTGAGGACTTTCTTCGCCGCTACGATCCCTCCAGGAGCACTGCCGCTGCAGCCGGCAACGTTTCCAGCACGAATCTCGGCCAGCTACTGCAAACCGGCATCGTGCCGGTGACGATGGCCGACGTCGTCGCCATGATGATCGAGCGGAATCTCGATATCCAATCGAACCGGCTCGCTCCGCGATCCTCCTACTTCCAGAGCCTTGTGTTTTACAGAGCCCTTCAGCCGTCGATCCGGTTCGCGGGCACGGTCATCCGCAACGCCAACTTCAGTAACACGCAGCTCAACGGAGCCACGGTTCTGAGCGTGTTAAGAGGGCAGTACGCGGTCGGCTTTTCTCAGGCCCTTCCAAGCGGAACAAGCCTTTCTGTGGATGCAACGATGAACCGCCAGTCGTCCAACAGCAGCCTGAATACATTCAATCCGTCGTACACCGGACAGATCGTCTATACCGTGGGACAGCACCTGCTGCGCGACCGCGGCCGCCTGGTCAACACCCACCAGATCCTGATCGGACAGAACAATGAAAAGATTTCGGAGACCCAGTTCGAAATCCAGGTCACCAATCTTCTGGTACAGGCCCAGAAGGCTTACTGGGACCTTGTTTTTGCCGGCCAGGACCTGGACGTCAAGCAGCGTTCGCTGGATCTTGCAAATCGGACACTTGATGAAAACAAGATGAAGGTTGAAATCGGAACTCTGGCTCCGATTGATGTCGTGCAGACTCAATCGGAAGTGGCTTCCCGGCGCGAGCAGCTTGTCGTTTCCAGCTTTACCCAGACGCAGACGGAAGATCAGATCAAAAAGCTGACCTCGAATGACAAAGACCCCTCGATGTTCCTCATCCGACTGCGCGCCCAGGAAGCGCCGCGCCGGCCTGAGGGGCTCCAGATCCCGAGCCTGGAAGAAGCCGTCAGGATTGCGCTCGAAAATCGGCCGGAAATGCGGCAGGCGGATCTGGACGTGAAGAATAAGGATATTGATGTGCAGTATATGAAGAACCAGAAGCTGCCGGTCTTCGATGTCACCGCCGCCTACAATCAGAACGGTACCGGGGGTACGAAGACAGAGCGCGGCGGATTTGGATCGACCCAGATCCTCAACGTCATCCCTGGAGGGATCTGGAACTCATTCGGCCAGCTCTTCGGTTACGGCTACACGGGCTACTCCATGGGTTTCTCAGTCGTGATTCCCCTGAGCAACAAGGCCCAGCAGGCCGATTACGACCGCGCCCTGAACGAGCACCGGCTTGCGGAAAGCAAATTGAACGTTGCGGCTCAGGGCATTGCCCTGGAAGTGCGGAATGCTCTTACCCAGGTGGAGATGAACCGGGCCCGCATCGAAACCGCCCAGACGACTCGGGAGCTTGCCGAGCTGCGGCTGGAAGCCGAACAAACCAAGTTCAATCTGGGCACGTCGACACTCCGTTTCGTGCTCGAGGAACAACGCAACGTCGCTCAGGCCCAGACCAACGAACTTCAGAATATTGTGAATTTCACGAAATCGCTTGTCGATCTGGATAAGGCAATGGGATTGAGCCTGAAGAAGAACAATATCGAGATTGACAAGACGCTCGGTCAGGTGGCGTTGAAAATTGTCACTCGGCCCGCGCAATACGCGGCACAGCAGTAGAAAATCGGCCGCGAATTACGCGAATTACGCCAAATCGCCGCATCAAGGATTCTTGACGCGGCCATTTGGCGTAATTCGCGTAATTCGTGTAATTCGCGGCTAAGTACTCTTCTACTTCGCGGCGACGGATCCATCCAGCTTGGGAACCAGGATGGTCATCGTCACAGCGCGGTTCTTCTCGCGTCCGTCGCGAGAATCGTTCGAGGCGACCGGCCGGGCGGCGCCCATGCTGATCTGATGGATCTTATAGACCTGGACACTCTTCTCAACTGCCAGGTAACGTCTCACCGACTCCACCCGGCGGTCTCCGAGCTTCACGTTGTAGTCCTTGTCGCCGACGGAGTCCGTTCGGCCCTGAAGAACCACGATTGAATCCGCATTCTGCTCCAGCATTCCCGCGACTTCATCCAACACCGCCATGTACTTCGGATCCAACTGAGCGCTGTCGAATTTGAATTGAATCGTCTTCTCGCCGGCTACGGTGAATTGATTTCTATTCTGGAATTTCTGATCGAGGATCACGACATCCCCGGCTGCGCGACTGGCTGCGTTCTGCGCCTGCGCCGCCTTCTGGTCGACGTTTTGAACGTCGCCCTTCAGGCCGTTAAATCCCTGGGTGGTCCGGCTATCCAGGTCGGTCACTCGACCGTCTACGCCTGTCACCCGACCATCCACGCTTGTAACTCGCTGATTAACGCGGTCCACGCTGTCCCGCGTTTCCTTGATTTGACCGTCCGTCGTATCGATGCGGGCATTGAGCTGGTCCGACGCGGTCTTTACTTCGTTCCGCGTGAACTTCCTCGTGGCCATGCATCCGAACGAGAGGCTGGCGGTCGCAGAAATCAGCAGAAGTACTAACAGTTTTCGCATTTGGTAATCCTCCGATATCGCCGGTCCTTTGTTCCGGCGCGCCTATCCAATACGCAACGCTGCTGCCGTTTGGCGCAAGATCCGGTATATCTATAACAGAGCGGGACTTAGGGGCGGAATGCGAGGGACGTGCGCAGCCTCTTGCGGAGAGAAACTATGGAAGTTCTCCACGGTCTACGGCCGGGTGCGTCGCTGGGCGTCTATTTGTTTCAGCCGTTCGAGTTCAGTAGTCAGCTGGCGGATGCGCTGATCTCGCGCGGCGAGCTGATCGAGGTCGGAGTGAAGAGACAGGATCAAAGCGGCTGGAGGTTTGAGGACGCCATTGGGATATTCGTCCACAAGTTGTTTGAGAAGCATAGTTGCGCGCTGCCAGTCCGGATTCGTGCTTCGCAGCGCGTATGCGAGGCTGAGCCGGAACAATGCCTGTTCGCGTTCGTTCGACGGAGGAGAAAGGCGCAGACCCTGCTCATAATCGCGGATGGCGTCGTCATACGCGCCTGTGGTAAAGGCTCGATCCGCGCGTTCGAGCACAGCCGGGGCCGGTGGACGGGAATCCGTCCGCGGAGCGGGCGCTGAAACCGGCGAAGGCGTTGAAACAGGCGGAGGAGTCGCAACGCGTGCCGTCTTCTTCTGACAAGATGTGAGAGCCAGAATCACCAGGAACGGGATTGTGGCTAGGCGCTTTGTCCGCATTTGATAACCTCTTCCTTCGCGGCAGGATGCAACTGGAATGTGAACACGCTGCCGCCATTCGGATTGTCTTCGACCCAGATATCTCCCTGATGCGCCTCGACGATCGTCTTGCAAATCGCAAGGCCAAGCCCGACGCCCTGGCCGGCCATCTTCTTGCCCTGTTTGACCTGATGAAACTTGAAAAAGATTTTTCTTTTGTGTTCGTCGGGAACGCCCGGACCGGAATCGGTCACTGAAACGAGGATCGAGCCGTCGCCGCCCTCGCTTGTCCGGCAAACGATCTGGCTGTTGCCTGGGGAAAACTTCAGTGCGTTGTCCACCAGATTGCCGATGACCTGCACGATCCGGTCACGGTCGCATTCGACAAAGACCGACGGATCGGACTCCAGTCGCAGTTGCACGTTTTTTTCTCGCGCTTGAACCTCGAACTCTTCCATCACACCATTCAATATGGGTATGAGGTCATGTGGCGCCATGACGTATTCCATCGTGCCTGCTTCCATTCGCGATACATCGAGCAGATTCCCCACCATCGCGGCCAGGCGCTCGGCGCTGTTGTAGTTGAGACGCAGCAGGCTTTTCTGCTGCTCATTCAAAGCGCCCGGGATTTCCTGAAGAAGCACGTGCATCACCTGGCGTATGGATGCGAGCGGCGCCTTCAGATCATGGGAAACGTGTGAAACGAAATCCTTCTTCATCTGGTCGAGTTCGCCGAGCCGTGCGGCCATGGCGTTGAAATCGCGGGCCACTTCGGCAAACTCGTCGCGCCCGTGGGCGGGGAGCCGGTGCCAGAACTGGCCTTTGGCAACGGCGCGGGTTCCCTGAGTCAAACGGCGAAGAGGGAGAGTGATGGCACGGACGGTCGAAACCCAGACGAGGATGCCCACGCCCAGAGCTACGAATTCCGCTATCCGTGAAAGCTGCTGGGCGCGCTGTCCTGCGGCGGCCGCGCGCGCTACCTCTTCTCGGATCGACACCTTGATGGCGTCGGATGTCACGTCGGCCTGCGCCTCCAGGTGATCCGTTGCACTCGCCAGGTCCGGGGGAGGGAAGTCCAGTTCCTTGCGCTGGTTCTCCCCCTTGATGCGGTTGAAGACGCGCCAGAAATCGTCGATGGCGTGCGAAAGCTGCTCCACCGCCACATGCTCTCTGTTTGTGCGGACGGTTTTTCGTAGTTCGTCAAGGCCCTCGCCGAATTCTTTACGTATCTCCTCGAGCTGACGATCGTAGATCGCCGGATCGCTCGAGATGAAGTACTTTTGCGAAAACTCCGTGATGGTCTTGCTGAGCTGCACCAGATTGAGCATGACGAAAGCAGACTGAAAGTTGATGGCAGAAAGATCCTGGTTGATGGACTGCATCTGATTGATGACGGAAACCTGGTATCCCAGCGCCGCAAAGGCGAGGAGCATCAGGATTCCCAGACCGCAAATAACCTTGGTCGAAACTCTCATGCCTCGATGCCGTACGTTTTGAGTTTGTTATAAATGGTCTTCACGTCGACGCCGAGCTGGCGCGCCGCTTCGGCCTTGTTGTTGCCGGCGTGCTCGAGAGTTTTGAGGATCAATTCGCGCTCGGCATCGGCCACTGTCGTCGCGCCGACGGAGAAGACGACTTTTTCAGGCCGCAGCGCCGGATTGCGGAGGTAGGGCGGCAGATTCGTTTCTTCAATCCAGTCGCCCTTGGCGAGGACGACCGAGCGTTCGATGACGTTTCTCAACTCCCTGACATTTCCGGGCCACGGATAGACCTTGAGCAACGCCATGGCCTCGTCCGTAACGCCCTCGATGGTGATGTGGTGCTTGCGGTTGAATTCGGTGATGAAGTGTTGAACCAGAAGCGGAATGTCGTCCGGCCGGTCCCGAAGCGTGGGAAGAGCAAGCGGAACCACGTTCAACCGGTAGAAGAGATCTTCGCGAAGCTTTCCTTCTTCGATGGATTTCACCGGATCGCGGTTGGTTGCGGCGATCACACGGACATCGAATTCGAATTCGTGATTGCCGCCAAGGCGGCGCACCCGTCCGTCGCCCAGAACGCGGAGCAGCTTCGGCTGGAGCGACAACGGCATCTCGGCGATCTCATCGATGAGCAGCGTCCCGCCGTTGGCCTGCTCGAAACAGCCTTGCCGCGTGGCGACGGCGCCGGTGAACGCGCCTCGCTCGTGGCCGAAGAGCTCACTCTCGATCAGCGACTCGGGAATTGCCGCCGCGTTGATTGCCACGAACGGCTTGGACTCGCGCCGGCTCAAGCGGTGAATGCTCTGCGCGGCCATTTCCTTACCTGTGCCGCTCTCGCCCGTGATCATTACGGATACATCCCGTCCGGCAACGCTCTCGATCAGCTCGAAGACGTCGCGCATGGATTTGCTGGCGCCCACAAAATCACCGAGACCGCCTTCGGTCTCGATCCGGACGTTCAGGCGCTTGGCCTTGCGGCGGAGTTCAAGCTCTCGTTCGGCGTCGTCGAGCAGGGCTTTCAGTTTCGGAAGATCCGTCAGCGGCTTTGTGAGAAAATCCCGCGCACCCTGTTTCATGGCTTCAACAGCCATATCGATGCTGCCCTGAGCAGTAATAAGCAGCACCGGCCGGTGCGGGTCACCCGCCTTGAGAGTCCGCAGAAGTTCGAGGCCGGAAATCTCCGGCATCACGACATCAGTAATCACGATGTCGGGATCCTGGCGCTCGACGATGCTGGTCGCTTCGGCCGCATCACATGCCTGAAGCACCTCAAATCCCCAATTCTGGAGAAGGAGAGATAGCGACGCTCGGATTCCCTGGTCGTCATCGACAACTAGAAGTTTTCTTTTTCGTGCTGTCACGGATAAATACCTGTCTGAAAAATGATACTGTTTTGGCCTTCGCCTGTACAACTGTAGCTAATTAATAAGGAGCAAGACATGTCTGATTTGAGGCCGATCAACTTCACCCGAGGGATTCCCGCCATTGAGTCCTTTCCGGTGGACAATGTCATCGAGGCCGCCGTTGCCGCCCTTAAAGAACATGGGCGCACCATTTTGCAATACGGCGCAGCGATCGGTTTTGCGCCGCTCGTGGAATGGCTTGCGCAGTGGCAGGGCGTCAAGACAAATCAGGTTCTCACGAGTAACGGGTCCCTGCAACTGGTCGAATTTCTGTGCTGGCACCTGGTGCAACCAGGCACCATCGTGTTCACAGAGTCGCCGACCTATGACCGCACCCTGGTTTTGCTGCGCCGTCACAAGGCTCAGGTGATCGGCATTCCTTTGCAAGCAGACGGTCCCGACATCGAGGCTCTCGAAGCGGAACTCCAGAAACACACGCCCGCCTTCTTTTATATCATTCCTGACTTCCAGAATCCGGCCGGAGCAACCTGTTCCTCTGAAAAGCGGCGGCAAATTGCTGTTCTTGCGGAGAAACACAACTTCCTATTGCTCGAGGATGCCCCGTACCGCCAGCTTCGATACCGCGGCCGCGAGGAACCCAGGCTTCTTGACCTTGCGCCGAATCGGACACTTCACATGAGCTCATTCAGCAAGCTCATCGGGCCCGGCCCCCGTATCGGATTCATGTTTGGTGACCCTTCTTTAATTTCGAAGATTGCAGAAGTGGCCGGAGACACGTACATTTCGCCGAACTTTCTCGCCCAGGGAGTCGCTCATGAATGGTGCCGGCGCGGGCTGCTCGCGCCGCAGATCGAGAAGCTCAAAGCGCTCTATTCGCCGCGTCTTGACGCGTGCCTGGCTGCCGTCGGAAAATACGTGCCGGATGCGCAAACGACGCGTCCCGACGGCGGGTTTTTCCTCTCCCTGACGTTGCCGAAAGGCGTTCAGACCACAGCGGTTCGCACGGCCGCTGCGAAGCGGAATTTGAACCTGGCTGACGGTCTGGCGTTTTTCCCCAATGGAGGGGGCGAGCGTTTCCTGCGGCTGCCCTATTGTGCTCTGACACCCGCGGAAATCGACGAGGGTGTTCAACGACTGGCGGATACGATTAAGGAACTGTAGCAGCGCGTGGTAGAATTCGCGCTCTCTCTCCCTATACAGACACGGACACGGGCTTCGAGATTCTGCGTTCGGCACGATAATTCCAGAAAGCGGGCAATATCGGAATGCACAGCAACACCGCGAGCAGGCATATAAGACCGCCGCTGACCACGGAAGCACTGTTGGAAGAGATCGTGGCGACCCATCCGGCCCGTGCGTTTCCCAGCAACGGTCCGCTGAGATAGCTGATCATCTCGACACCGGCCAGGCGGCCCCGAAGTTGAGTGGGAATGGTTTCATTCCAGATCGTGGATCGAAAAACGCCGCTGACGGCGTCGGCAGCGCCGGCAAGGGCGAGGCAAAACACAGCCGCTGCCAGATTGGGCGCGAATCCGAGAATGACAATGGCCAGACCCCATACTGCGGCAGCGATTACCACAGCCGCGCCATGCCGATCCACTTTGGAAGTCCAACCACTGAACACGGAAGTCAGCAGACTGCCGATTGGAATTGCCGCATAAAGCCAACCGGCAGCAGTAGCGCCGCCCCATATGGACGCCATCGAAGGGAAAAGCGCCATCGGCATGGCGAAAGTCATCGCCACCATATCGACGGCGTAAGTACCAATCAGCTCGGGCCTGCTTATGGCGTATTTCAGACCTTCGAGAATGCTTCGAACACCCGGCCGGCTTGCTCGGTCGCTCGGCGGCATTCTGCGGATCATCGCCAGCGCGATAAGCGATATGAGGAAGCTGATCACGTCGATGGCATAGGTTATCGATATTCCAAAAGAAGCCATCGCGAGTCCCGCCAATGCGGGCCCGCCAATCGCGCTTATAGAAAATCGGAGGAAATTCAGCGCGGATACTGCAGTGAGATCTTCCCGATCGACCAGAAGCGGAGTTGTCGCGTCGAGAGCGGGGCGATGAAATCCGTTCACGCCGGCCATCGCGGCGCTGACAATGAAAATGAGCCCCACGCTCGGATTCGGGACGAGGCTGTTGATCATCAGCAGCAGCGACCCGCCCGTCATCACGAATTCAGAAACGATCAGGAGTCGCCGGCGATCCATCGCATCGGCATAAGCACCGCCCCACAACGCGAATAACAACAGAGGTATGAGCTGCGCGGCACCAAGCATGCCGACCATAAAGCTGGAATGCGTGAGCTCATAAACCTGGTACGGAACAGCCACATACGTGAACATGCTTCCGAACATGGAAACAAGCTGGCCCACATACAGCAGCCGGTAATCACGATGTTTTCGCAGCGGCGCGACGTTCAAAATCATGGGTGGGAAGGGTAGCACGAAGCCCGGAAATGCATTTTGTGCTTTTTGTGGCTAAACTCAAATAATGCCGGCCAAAACCACTACAACCAAACGCAAACGCGTGCCACGGAAAGCAAAACCAGGATCAAGCGGGCTCGACGCAATCGAATGCAAGCTCGATGTCTCCGACAGCTCCATTCGTGAGGTGGTCACACGCGTGGAAAAGGAAGGCGGTAGCATTGTCGGCTCCTGCCGGGATCCTTTGGGCGGCAAGCCGCTGGTCATCGCGATCCTGCCGATAGGCCGGATTGAACCGACGCCGTTTCAGCGGGATCTTTCCGAAGCCCACCACAAGAAACTGGCGGGAGTAATCCAGAAGACGGGGACATTCCTCGATCCGGTAATCACTGTCCCCGGACCGGACGGCGGTTTCTGGACGCCGAATGGACGCCATCGACTGGAAGCCATGCGGCGGCTCGGCGCGAAGGCCATCACCACACTGATTGCGCCGGATCGACAGCTCGCCTGGCAGATCCTGGCACTCAACACCGAAAAAGCTCACAACCTCAAGGAACGATCGCTGGAAGTGGCGCGCATCTATCGCGGGCTCATTGACGAGGACGCTTCGCGCCCGGAAACCGACTTTGCGTTTTTTCTCGAGGAAGCCGCGCTCGTGACGCTCGGTTTCTGTTACGAGAAGAAACCGGTCTTCGCCGGCGGCGCCTATCATCCGATCCTGCGGCGGCTCGAGGAGTTCTCGGACGAGCCATTGCGCAAGACCGTGCGCGAGCACGAGAAGCGCGCGGAGATGGTTCTCGATCTCGAGGAGCGCGTTGCCGATGTCGTGAAGCGGCTGAAAGAGCGTGGCCTCACGAGTCCTTACCTGCGCACTTTTGTCGTCGCCCGGATCAATCCACTTCGCTGGATCAAAGGAGATCTCCCGCCGCTCGAGCAGGTGCTCAAAACCATGCGGGAGCGTGCCGGCAAGTTCAATGTGGAGAAGATCAAGCCCCAGGATCTTGCGTCAATGGCGGGTGGGCCGCCGGATGAGGAATAGAGGGAAGAAAAACGCATGAAGCGTGAAAATTGAGAGACAAAAAGGATCTGACCAATGCTCAATTCCCAATGCTCAGCCGATTAATTCGGGGGACAGACTCCGAATTCCCCGAATTAATCGGCTAAGCATTGGGAATTGAGCATTGGTCAGATCTTTTAGTCTGTCCCCGAATTTTCAGGCTTCATCCGAAGTCCTGGCTTCTTTGTGTTTCCTATCACACCTCGATAAGCGCGTACGGCTGTTCCGGAGAAATCTTCGACATTACCTGCATGCAGCAGTTGTACACCGGAATCCCTTTGATGGTTTTTCCTTCATAGGTACCCCGATGGGCGTGACCGTGGAACACGACATTCACATCGTAGTGGTCTATGGCTTCGGCAAGGCGTGACGAGCCGAGAAAAGGAAAGATCTCGGGCGGTTCGCCCGCTACTGTAGCCGGTATGGGCGAGTAATGCAGGATGACCACAACCCTCTCTGTATCGAGCGCCTTCAACGCAACTTCCAGTTTCAGCGATTCATTGACGGCCTCCGCCACATAATGCTTGATCGCCTCTTCTCCGAACGGTGTGAGCATGTGTTTGTCGAAGCCGCCGCCGAAGCCCTTCACGCCGGCGAATCCCACGCCTTTGAGGGTGAAGGTTTCGCACTCGTCGAGAATGGTGACTTTCGCCGCATGCAGGATCTTCTTTACTTCATCCGCATGTCCGCTCTGGTAGTCGTGATTCCCAAGCACCGCGACAACGGGAAGCCGGCACGAGCGCAGGTCATTGGCGAGCTTTTCGGCCTCCACTGGTAATCCGAGGTGAGTCAAATCTCCGCAGAGAGCGACGACATCCGCAGTTTGCGAAATCTTCTCAAATAAACCTTGCAGCGCATCGGTGGAATTCTCGTGAACATGCAGGTCACCTATGGCGGCGACACGCAACTTACCCGACCCTTCGCTCATTCTCGCCTCCAACAACGTCCGCAAAACCCAATTCGGTGACGTCCACCGTATAGTCCAAAACGGAGAACATCCTGCCGCGGCAGACTTTCATTTTGGGTGTCGGCAACTCGAACTGGTGTTGCAGCCGGGAGAGCAGCTCCTTCAAAAGCCAACTCGGAATCTTTTCGCGCTCCGAAGGATAAATGAATCGAAAGTTCAGAAGGTGAACCAGCAACACTTCCCAGTACTGCTCCAGAGAAGACAACAGCCGCTCCCAATTGATCTCCTGATGCTTGAGCAGGATGAGATGCGCGATGTCGGCGCCGTCATAGCGGTCGCGGTTCTGGATAAAGACCTTGGACCAGATGAGGTCGGTTACGGACGGGATCTTTACTTCGCAGTTGAAAAACTTCGCCGTTTTCGAATCCTTGAACCAATCGTCGGTGACCGGCGCAACGAGATTGGAAGAACCGAAGATGAGATCGACGTAATACTTTCCCTTAAATATTTTGGCGATCCAGCGCTCATCGGAAACCTGAGTTTTGTATCCCAGAGACGTGAACTTGTTGAGGATCTTTGGATAGTCCCCGGCCTTGCAAAAGATGTCGATGTCCTTCGTCGGACGCCTCAGCCCCGTATAGGCATTGACAGCAAATCCGCCGGCTACCATGAAAGTGAATTTTGAGTCTTTGAGGATCTTCAGGACTTCCGCATAGAAGGAATGAGCCCGCAGGGCCGGATCAGTCTTCATTATTTCAGTATATGGAAATGGCGAAGAATCCAAAATCCTGGAATTTACCGGAGGGCGGACGCGAGGAGAGAAGACATCGGTAAGTCGTTCCTATATTTGTCAACACCTTGCTTGATCTCGTTTCGAATAGCTGCCAGCACTTCGGGCTTTTGAGCGCGCAGAAGCGCGGCATTCCGGACCGAAGCGCTGAAAAAGATTTCGAAAAGAGCGTCGGAGGATGGCAGGCGCCAAACCTGCTTGACGTGGGCGATTACCGGATTCGAAAACCCTGCAGCGATCAGTGCGCGCTTCGATTCTTCGGGATCGCTGAACCGGAAGAACGGCGGACCCGGCGGAATGGGAACATTCATGTCACCGTGCTTCTGAATCGCTGCCAGTATGATTCCGAATCCAATCGCCTTGTCCGGCGTGTCCCAGACCGTGAATGCGACGCGTCCGCCGGGCCGCAGCACTCGATGTGCTTCCGAAAGCGCCCGCTCGGGCCGGGCAAGATGCAGCATTCCGTAATTCAGGACCACTGCGTCGAATGTGGAATCCGGAAACGAGAGTTGCTCGGCATCTCCTTCCAGGAACTCCAGGGACGGATAACGGCGGCGCGCCTCTTCGACCATAGTGGAGGAGAAATCCACTCCGACGGCGCTGGCGGCGCGAGCGGCGGCCGCGCCGGCGGCATAGCCGGGGCCGCAGGCCACGTCCAGCACGCGTACTCCTTTGGCCACCTGTGCCGCGTCGAGCAGGGCAATAACTGACTGGGTTGTGAGGGCGGCAAAACCGTCGTGGTATCGAGTCGCAACCTCCTGCCAGCCTTCATGCTCAAATTCATGAAATGCCGCGGGATCGATGTTGTTGCTCACGGAAAGGTCTTACGCCTTCGGAAAACGTGGACGGCCCCGGGGAACATGCCTGAATTGGGCGATATCGTCGCCCGTCAGACGAATTCGGGCCGGAGCCTGGATTCCCTGATTTTGGAGAATAACCCGAAGCTTCTCGTAGCAGATCTTCGCGCTCTCCTGAAAGGTAATGCGGTTCGCGCCGGAAAACATCGGCGCCGGAATGACGAGGGACACCCGGGTAGACTCCTGTCCTGACCCTGTGATGGAAAAATCAAAACGACGGCCGTCTTCGGTGCTTTCAAAGCCTATATAACGAATGTTTTGCTTGCTGTCTTTCATAAATACCGGGGCCATTATACTTGAATCATGGCTAACGATGATGTCCGATTCGCCCTTACATACCACAACGCTACGAAGCACTCAGCGTCGAGCATTCAGGCCAGTCCGCACTACCTGGACTGGCAAAACCAGCCTTTGCCCTTCAAGATCTATACTTCGATTGACCCGATCCGCCTGCCCCAGGATGCAGATCCCACGGGCATTTCAGCGCTTTCGGCCCTTTCCGAGAAAAACATCGGAGCCGGCCGGGAGAAAATTCCCGCCCTGAAAGACCTTGCGCGAATTCTCTTTTTCTCGGCGGGAATCACCAAAAAAAGGACGTCTCCGGGAGGCGAGATGTACTTTCGGGCGGCGTCCTGTACCGGTGCGCTGTACGAGTTCGAGTTGTATCTGGTGTGCGGCGATCTGGCGGATCTAAAAGCCGGCCTTTATCACTTCGGGCCCGGGGACTTTTCTTTGCGACTGCTGCGCGAGGGCGATTATCGCGGCGTTCTGGCGCATGCAACGGGCGGCGAAACCCGCGTTGTTCAGGCGCCCGTGACCATCGTCTGCGCCGGTACGTATTGGCGGAATTCGTGGAAGTACCGTGCGCGAACGTACCGGCATTTCGGATGGGACAACGGAACAATGCTGGCAAACATGCTCGCGATGACCAACGCCCTCCACTTGCCCGCAGAAGTGGTTTCCGGGTTTGTCGATTCGGAAGTGAATCAACTGCTGGATGTGGACACGGATCGCGAGGTTGCGTTCACGATGGTCCCTATTGGTCATGTCAACGCAGGTCCCCCTGAAGCTCCACGCGATATTCCAAAGCTTGGTCTGCCGACGGTTCCGCTCTCGAAACACGAAGTGGATTATCCCGAAATGCGTACGATGCACGAAGAGTCGTCGCTGGCGACAGTGGAAGAGGTCAGGGAATGGAGGGCGCGGGCCAGAGCCCGCGACGACGTCGGGGAAACGCCTGCCCCAAATATAGTCGCGGGTTTTAGCTCGCCTGACACGATCGAACAGGTCATTCTGCGGCGCGGGTCGAGCCGGCAATTCGAGAGGCAGCCGATCACACTCGAGCAGCTTTCCACGATGCTGCGGTGCGCGACGCAAGGTATCCCGGCGGACTTTCTTGATCCATTGGGGACGCAGATTAACGACCTTTACCTGATCGTCAACGCGGTCGATGGCCTCCGGCCCGGCGCTTACGTTTACCATCGAGAGACGGGCAAACTGGAGATCCTCAAGGAAGGCCAATTTCGTAACGAGGCGCGATACCTCGGCTTACAACAGGACCTGCCCGGCGATGCAGCCGCGGATATTTTCTTTCTCGCCGATCTTGAAGGCACTCTCGCCCGCTTCGGCAATCGTGGTTACCGCGCAGTGCAACTGGAGTCCGGAATTATTGGCGGAAAACTCTACCTCGCCGCGTACGCGCAACACCTCGGCGCGACTGGTCTTACGTTTTTCGATGACGATGTGATCCAGTTTTTTTCGCCTCACGCCGGCGGGAAAAGCGCGATATTTCTCGTAGCGCTCGGAAAAGGTCGGAAGGTAAGATAACGAATAAACGATCATGGAAGATCGAATAGAAAGACGTCGTCGCCCTCACGGCGAAACCTACCGCCTCAACGTCGTCCTCATTCCGATCCTGCGCGGGATAGGATGTCTTATTCTATGTGTCTACGTCCTGGTCTATCACCTGGTAGTGTCGCCTTCGTCGTCGTGGACCGAGCCTCTGAATTTTGTTCTCGTCGCCGGCGCTTACTGCCTGGCGTCGTGGCTGATTCTGCGTCAGGCCTATGCGAGGGTCAAGAAGTCGGATATCGCGCTGTTCTTTCTGGCAACGGATCTTCTGCTGTGGCTGTTCGCGATCTACCGAACGGGCGGCGATCGAAGCCTCCTTTTCTTTCTCGGCATCATTCGTGTGGCCGACCAGGCGTACGCGACCTTCAGGCGGGTCCTCGTGTTTGCGCACGTCACGGTCATCGCGTACGCGCTGCTGATCCTGTACCTGGTCGTGGTGGAAGGCCGTCCCGTCGATCTTCGTCTGGAATTCGTGAAGATGATCTTTATCTACGGCGCCAATATGTACCTGGCCATCACATCGCGGCCGGCCGAGGTCCTGCGTAAGAGAAGCACGCACGCGGCTCGTGAAGCGCGCCGCCTGAATTGGCAATTGATCAGAAACTCCAAGCAGCTGGAAGAAGCGCGCGTCAAGGCAGAAGCGGCAAACCAGGCGAAGAGTGAGTTCCTGGCAAATATGAGCCATGAGATTCGCACGCCGATGAACGCTATTCTCGGCATGACCGAGCTGGCATTGGCGTCGAAGCTCACGCCCGAGCAGCAGCGATACCTCACAACCGTACAATCGTCGGCGAATACGCTGCTGCAGGTCCTCGATGACATTCTCGATTTCTCGAAGATCGAGGCCGGCAAGCTGGATATCCATCCGAGTTTGTTCAATCTTCGCGAAACGCTCAACGAAACGCTCGAGATGCTGTCGCCGCGGGCTATCGAAAAGGATATTGAGCTAGCTTGCAAGATATCCAGCCGAATGCCGGAACAGGTAGTCGGGGATTCGAACCGGCTGCGGCAGATCCTGCTGAATCTCGTCGGCAATGCGATTAAATTCACAGACGCCGGCGAAATATTTGTGACCGTGGACGTTGACGGAGAACCATCATCGGAAGCGATAGTTACGCATTTCGTCGTCAAGGACACGGGCATTGGAATTCCATCCGATAAGCAGCGCGTAATTTTCGATTCTTTCGTGCAAGCCGATGGATCCATGACTCGAAGGTACGGAGGTACCGGGCTCGGGCTGGCGATCTGCTCTCAGCTTGTGCAGTTGATGGGTGGACGCATCTGGGTGGACAGCCAGGTCGGACGCGGCAGTTCCTTTCATTTCACGGCGCGTTTCGTCGCGATGCAGGCCTCTGCCGGCGAGGAGAAGCCTGCGGAAAAAACCCTCAAGAAAGCGGAACGGTCATTGTGCGTTCTTCTTGCCGAAGACAATGAAGTCAACCAGCAGCTCGCTTCCGAGCTTCTTCAAACCCGCGGGCACTCGGTCCGAATCGCGCAGAACGGCGTCGAAGTGCTGGCAGCGCTTGCGGTCGAACGATTCGATGTGATTTTGATGGACGTCCAGATGCCGCAGATGGACGGATTTCAGGCCACCGCAATTATTCGGGAAAAGGAAAAAGCTACCGGCGGTCACATTCCGATTGTCGCGATCACGGGCTACGCGATGAAAGGCGACCGACAACGCTGCTTCGATGCCGGCATGGATGCTTACCTTTCAAAACCCATAAGATCGCAGGAACTCTTCGAGGTGCTGGAAAACTGCGCGTCCGCCCACTCCCTACAAAAAACATATTTGGCACCCCTCTTGCTTGATAACGAGTAGGAGGCAACAAAATGAAAAGGGCCGCCGGTCTGTTGGTCACCGTGCTCGTCCTGCCAGTACTTCTTCAAGCTCAGGTGATCGCTTACGACTATTCCAAGCTTTACGAACGCTCAAAACCGGCAATCGTTCAGGTGACAACGGATGACGGCTCGGGGTCAGGCTTTCTTGTAACTACACAGGGACATATCGCTACGAATTACCACGTAATTCGAAATTCGAGATATCTGGCCGTGCAGTTTCCCGATGGCAGAAAAGTCAGGGCGACAGTGGCAGCTGTGAATCCCCAATATGACATGGCTGTTCTCAAAGTGAACAGCGCGGTGGTCGATGGAATCCGTCCGCTTGCGGTTCTTCCTGTGGACAAAGAGGACTCGATTCGCGTAGGAGTTCCTGTTGTGGCCATCGGCTCTCCGCTGAATCAAAAATTCCTGATGACGCAGGGAATTCTGTCCAAAGTCGATAGCACGACGCTGCTCGGCGATTTCCTGCTGCAGGCCGGCAATTCCGGCGGGCCGCTTTTGAATTGCGATGGCCTTGTCATTGGAATCAATACGTTTGGCGAATCCGCCATTGGAGGCGCTATTCGCATCTCCTCGCTGCGAGATTTCCTGGAATCGGATCTGATCAATCAAAGCGTTGACATGGAACCGTCCGCAGATCTCTTGAAATCAGTGAGGGCTGAGCGATATCCCGTCGCGATCCTTAACCAGAAAATCGAAACCGAACCGTTCGACCTGGATTCCTACAGGATAAAAGCGGGAGATTTCACGGTGACTGCGGTCACGCCAGTCCTGATCGGTAAGCTTTCAGTTCTGCAGGAAAAAGCCAGGGCGATAAATCAGTATGCTCGGCGGAGCAAGAACAACTCGGACGCCTCTTTCCAGGGAGTCGGCGAGCCATACTACGAATGGCATCGCTCGACGGAAACTTCTCTGGATTACGCCGTCACGTTTGACATTCGTCCGGACAGCGGCCCCGTAAAGCGCAGCGCTGCTTCGAAGATCGTGTCGCCTCTGGAACTGTTTGGAAAACACAGCAAACGCGAAATGGAGTTCAAGGCGGAGTTTTTCGACTTTCGCCTTTTCCGCGATGGCGAGTTGGTTGAGCCGATCATGCCGGGACGCGCTGTCGTCGAGGGCAGCTCCGATCGGAAAAACAGCTATTTCATAGATCAGGCCTATGCGGGCAGCTATACCTATTCCCCGGAGGAATTCCTCACGGGCAAGGAATTCCGGATACAGATCATTGATGCTCGAAAACCTACCGAAGTTCACAAAGAACTGATCCTGACCGCGGACTCGAAGCTGATCCGGCAATTGCGGTCCGATTTCACGGTCAACCCCCGGATATTCCTGACCCAGGCGCCGTAATAATTAAGTGTGAGACGTGTTACATTGAAATTGCGGCGTCTTCGCGGTAAGATGCTCCGAGCCATGATCGAAATCTTCATTCCAACGGCCCACCCCAGACCAGCCCTGTGAGATCTCTGAGGTAACAATGCCTGTCCGTCTCTTTGTAGGGAATCTTCCCTATGACGCAACCGAAGGCGAGATTAGAGAACACTTCTCGTCGGTAGGCAATCTTTCGTACGTGTCGATCCCGCTCGATCGCGAGACCGGCAAGAAGCGCGGATTCGCTTTCGTTGAGTTCCCGGATGAGCAGCAGGCCCAGGCCGCCATCCGCCAGTTCAACAACCAGCCATTCAAAGGCCGGCCTCTCGCTGTGAATGAGGCCCGCGCCCGTGATGCCAGTCCTCGGCCGCCGGGCGGATTCCGGCCGCCTCCGCCCGGACCTCGGCCTCTTGGGGGACCCATCAGGAGTCCCGGCCCGGATTTCGGCGATCCCGGCGCCGTCGAGGCGCCTCGAGGCGATCGTCCACGCAAGAATTTCGGTCCCGACGCCAAGCCGGCCCGGAACCGTTCGCCCAAATTCAAACCTGAAGGCGGGAAAAAAGCCTTCAAGGAGAGGTTCACCGGCCAGATCTTCGGGCCCGATGATGAGGACGATACCAGTACCGAGCAGGAGATCGATAATTTCGCGACGGGCGCCGAACCAGACGAAAAATAGCCTAATTCGGGGACAGTGAACGCGGGCTAAAGCCCGCGACCACATTGAGGCGAAACGTTGAGTTCCAAATGTAGTCGCGGGCTTTAGCCCGCGTTCAGTGCCTCAAATCAGGCTGCCGCTCCATTTTCTCTCTTAGACCAAAAGCCTGTCAGGCTGTCTATACAGTCGTGCAGGAAGCAATTACACATCTACTCAATCGGATCGGCTTCGGCCCCCGCCCAGGCGACATTGAGCGAGTTCAGGAAGCCGGGATCCCCAAGTATCTCGATCAGCAGCTTCACCCGGAACGAATCCATGACCCTGTAACCGAGACGCGGCTTGCCTCGATTCCTTCCCTCAGCATGAGAGTCCCGCAACTCCTGGAGAAGTATCCGCCCGTCCAGAAATTCGCCCGGCAGTTCGGAATGCGTCAGGGCGACGAAAATAAACGCGATCAGCGCCGGGAGGTGCTCGCGTACTACGAAGAACACGGCCTCAATCTTCCGCAGAAACTTCTCGAGGAACTCGAATCCCAGAAAATTATTCGGGCCGTCCACAGCGAGCGTCAGCTCCAGCAGGTGATGACCGATTTCTGGTTCAACCACTTCAATGTTTTCTGGGCAAAGAATGCGGATCGATGGCTCACCACCGACTACGAAATGAACGCCATTCGCCCGAATGTTCTCGGAAAATTTAAAGATCTGCTGACGGCTACCGCAAAGAGTCCGGCGATGCTCTTTTACCTGGACAACTTCCTTTCGTCATCGCTGAAGGGCATCAATGAAAACTACGCCCGCGAATTGATGGAACTGCACACACTCGGCGTCGATGGGGGCTATACGCAGAAGGATGTTCAGGAGGTCGCGCGCGCTTTCACGGGGTGGAGCATCGACCGCCCTCAGCGGAACGGCGAGTTCATGTTCCGCCCGCGTATCCATGATGATGGCGAAAAGATTGTGCTCGGTCACAGGATCCATGCCGGCGGAATCAAGGACGCCGAGATGGTCCTCGAAATTCTTGCCCGGCACCCGAGCACCGCGCATTTCATCTCCACAAAGCTGGTGCGGCGCTTTGTCAGCGACGATCCGCCGGAAGCGCTCGTGAAGCGCGTGGCTGATGTTTTCAGAAAGAGCGATGGAGATATCCGCGAAATGCTCCGGACGATAATCACGTCGCGCGAATTCAATTCCGCAGACGCCCGAGGCGCAAAAACGAAGACTCCATTTGAGCTCGCCGTCTCCGCGATCCGTGCGCTTGAGGGCTCCACCGACGGCTCACGCCAGCTGGCACAGGCAATCGCGCGTATGGGTCAGCCTCTTTATCAATGTCAACCGCCGACAGGTTTCCCCGACCGTGCCGGCCATTGGATGAGCAACGGCGCCGTTGTCGAACGGTTGAATTTCGCAGTCGCTTTGAGCGCAAATCGCATTCCAGGCACGACAGTCCGAATTGACGACTCCATGAAGTCGATCGCGCTGAAGCTGGGATCTCCGGAGTTTCAAAAGAGGTAGAACATGGTAGTAACACGTCGAGATTTCCTGAAGTCCAGCGGCCTTGCGCTGGCCGCCTTTGCCGCGCCGACCGTTTGGGCTGGAAAAGAACATCCCACTATCATTGCCATTTTCCAGCGCGGCGCCGCCGACGGAATCTCCATGGTGGTTCCCTTCGGAGACAAACACTACTATTCGGTTCGGCAACAGATCGCGATTCCCGAACCGCTCAGCTCCGGCGCTGAGCGAGCGATCGATCTTGATGGTTTCTTCGGGTTGCATCCCGCGCTCGGCTCGCTGAAGCCGATTTACGATGAGGGCCACCTCGCGATCGTCCATGCCGCCGGATCGCCGGACAACACACGATCTCATTTCGACGCGCAGGACTACATGGAATCCGGTACACCCGGCAACAAGGGTGTCGCCGATGGCTGGCTCAATCGGTACATGCAGGCGAACCTGGAAAGTGACTGCACACCATTTCGCGCGATCGCTATCGGCGCGAATACACCACGGGCGCTGATGGGTTCAGCGCCGGCGGTTGCAATGAGCCGCATTGCCGAGTTCGGAGTTCACGGCGGTCCGGCGTCGCCGGAAATGGAAAAAGCCTTTGCGGAAATGTATCGCGACACATTCGAGGCCGTGAAATTGCTCCGACGCGCGAACCCGCAACAGTATCAGCCGGCGCGTGGTGCGCAGTATCCGAATTCCCCATACGGGCAGGCGCTTCTGCAGATCGCGCAACTTGTAAAAGCGGACATCGGCCTCGAGGTCGCATTCGCCGACGTCGGCGGCTGGGACACACACGCGAATCAGGGTTCATCGCGCGGCCAATTGGCGAATCACCTGAAAGAATTTGGCGACGGCCTGGCCGCACTGTATCGCGACCTCGATGACCGCATGCGCAATGTCGTCGTCGTGACCATGACGGAATTCGGAAGAGCCGTCCGTCAGAACGGCTCGGGCGGCACCGATCACGGCCATGCCAGTTGCATGTTCGTCGGCGGCGGTCCCGTGAAAGGCGGAAAGGTCTACGGCCGCTGGCCCGGCCTGGCGCCCGAACAACTCTTTCAAGGCCGCGACCTCGCGCTCACAACCGATTTCCGCGACGTTCTGGCAGAGCTCCTCGTGAAACACATGCGCGCGAAAGATGTGTCGACTGTGTTTCCGCAGTTCAGACCAACCGGTGTTCTCAACCTCGTTTAATCCGGGCACGCTGGGTTCCTGGGTGGCATCCGGTTGCCGATAGTGGTAACCAAAGGGGTACGTACTGTAGCGGTGCTCTATGAGCGCCGGATTTTTCTGGAATCAACGAAATACCGGCGGTCACAGACCGCCGCTACAGCTCATTCCGGCCTTCCTCAAGGAGAGGAATTCATCTTGCTCACTCCTCGCCGATGGCTCAGATCTTCCATCGCAGCACAAATGCCATCTCGCGCCTGACAATTTTCGGTGGAATCTTCGTGGTTGTGGTTGTAACGGCTGCCTGGGCCGGCATCATTCGCTCGGCTTATGTGACCGGCCAGGAAGTCGCACGCGAGCAGCCCGTGCCATTCAGCCACCAGCACCACGTCGCCGGCATCGGAATCGACTGCCGTTATTGCCACACGACGGTTGAGCAGATCTCCTTTGCCGGAATTCCCGCCACAGAAGTGTGCATGAACTGCCACAAGCAGGTGTGGGCGGACAGTCCTACGCTTGAACCGGTTCGCGCAAGTCTCCGCGAAAACCGGCCGCTGGAATGGATACGAGTGAACAATGTGGCCGATTTTGTCTATTTCGATCACAGCATTCATATTCACCAGGGGGTCGGTTGCGAAACCTGCCACGGTAGGGTCGATCAAATGCCGCTGACATGGAGGGCGGAGGCTCTACGCATGGAATGGTGTCTGAATTGCCATCGTTCTCCTGAAAATTACCTCCGCCCGCGTGAGGAAGTTTTCACGATGGGTTGGCAGCCTTCTATTCCGCAACCAGAACTCGGCCGCCAACTGGTGAGGCAGTACGGCATTGATCCGCCCGCGAAATTGACCAATTGCTCGATCTGCCACAGGTGAAGTGGAGTGTTCCCCAAATCAGATAATGAGCTGAACAGGCGCGAATTCCTGTCGGTCATGGCGGCGTCGATGACGATGGCCGGGCTGACAGGATGCGTGTCAGCGCCCCCCGAAAAAATCGTGCCTTACGTCCGGACTCCCGAAGACTTACTGCCGGGCAAGCCGATGTTCTTCGCCACGAGTATGCAGGCGTCGGGCTACGGCGTGGGATTGATCGTCGAGAGCCATGAGGGACGGCCAATCAAGATCGAGGGCAACCCGGATCATCCTGCGAGTCTCGGATCGACGGACGCGTTCGCCCAGGCATCGCTGCTCGGCCTGTACGACCCGGACAGAGCGCAGATCGTAACTCAAAGCGGACGCATCAGCACGTGGGACGCATTCATAACGGCGCTCGAAGACTCGCTGTCCGGTCTTCAGTCGAATCGGGGTGATGGTCTTCGCATCCTGACTGAAACCGTTATCTCGCCGACACTAGCCGACCTGTTGCAGCAGTTCCTGGCGAAGTATCCCGCGGCAAAATGGCACCAGTACGAACCGGTGAATCACGACAATTCGCGCGGCGGCGCGCGCCTGGCTTTTGGAAGGTATGTCGATACACAGTACCGGTTCGAAGACGCCGACCTTATTCTGTCACTGGATTCGGATTTCCTGTCCTGGCAGCCGGGCCATCTCGCATATGCGCGAAAGTTTACGCAGCGCCGGAAAGCAGCGCCCGGCAAAAAGACGATGAATCGCCTGTACGTCGTCGAAAGCGCGATCACCATCACCGGCGCAATGGCGGACCACCGCTTCCCTGTTCGCTCGTCGGAAATCGCCGCCCTGGCAAATGCCCTCGCCACTCAGAACCTGTCGGGCCAGCCATCGTGGCTGGGCACGGTTGCTCAGGATCTCGCTGAACATCGCGGCCGCAGCATCGTGATCGCTGGAGAGACACAGCCACCTGAGGTGCATGCCCTTGTGCATCGGATCAATGACCGCCTTGGAAACCTCGACAAAACCGTTTTCTTTACGGAACCGATCGAATCGAGCCCGGTGGAACAAACGCAGTCTCTCGGTGAACTGGTTCAGGAGATGGCTGCAGGGCGCGTGGACACCCTGGCAATCCTGGGCGGAAATCCGGTTTACTCTGCTCCCGCCGATTTCGAGTTTGCGCAAAACCTGTCGCGCGTCCCGCTCAGGATGCACCAGAGCCTCTACTTCGACGAAACCGCCGAGCGATGTCACTGGCACATTCCGGAAACACACTATCTCGAAAGCTGGGGGGATGTTCGCGCGTGGGACGGAACAACATCGATGATTCAGCCGCTCATTGTGCCGCTTTATCAGACTCGAACCGTGTACGAGGTCATATCTGCAATGCTCGGCAATCCGAGCCAGTCGAATTACGAGATCGTTCGATCGAGCTGGCAGAAGCGTCACAAGGGCCAGGACTTCGAGTCTTTCTGGACGGAGGCCGTGCGCCGCGGCGCGGTGCGCGACTCGCAGGCAATGCCGCTTTCAATCAAACCGCAAACTCAGTCGCCACCGCCGATCTCGGACCCTGTGCAGTCCGGCCAGGAGCTCGAAATTCTCTTCCGGCCGGATCCAACGATCTTTGACGGGCGCTGGGCGAACAATGCCTGGCTTCAGGAGCTGCCAAAACCGATCACTCACCTTACCTGGGACACCGCAGCACTGATGAGTGCGGCCACTGCAGAGCGTCTTGGCGCGCGAGGTTCCGATCTGATCGAAATCAAGTGTCAGGACCGGACCGTGAAAGCGGCGGTATTCGTTGTCCCGGGACATGCCGATCGATCGATAACACTGTCCCTGGGATACGGCCGCCACCGGTCTGGCCGCGTCGGAGACGGCCACGGCTACAACGCCTACGCCATCCGCACGTCGTCTGCACCATGGATCGCGCCCAATGCCCAGGTACGCAAGACCGGCGAACGATACGATCTCGTCACAACACAGGATCATCACGAACTGGATCACCGCCACATTGTCCGCCATGCGACGGAGGACGAATACGCGCGCAGCCCCGCGTTCGCGGAAGAGGAAGAGCCGCCGCCAAAACCGGGAGAATCCTTGTATCCCCCGAGCGAAAACATCGATTACTCCTGGGGTATGGCAATCGATTTGAGCGCCTGCATCGGATGCAATGCGTGCGTCGTGGCATGCCAGGCGGAGAACAATGTGCCCGTCGTCGGCAAAGACCAGGTTGCGAATGGCCGCGAAATGCACTGGCTGCGCATCGACACGTACTTCCAACAGGGGCCCTCGAGTCTTGACGTCTACTTCGAGCCGATGCTGTGCCAGCACTGCGAAAACGCTCCCTGTGAACTCGTGTGCCCGGTCGAAGCAACCTCTCACAGCGCCGAAGGCCTCAACGAGATGACCTACAACCGCTGTGTCGGTACGCGCTACTGTTCGAACAACTGCCCCTACAAAGTGAGGCGCTTTAATTTTTTCCCTTATGCAGAGTGGAGCGTTCCGCAGTTCAAGCTTCTTTACAACCCCGATGTAACAGTCCGCAGCCGCGGCGTAATGGAAAAGTGCACTTACTGCGTTCAGCGCATCAACAGGGCGCGCATAGACGCCAAGAAGGAAGACCGGAAAATTCGCGACGGTGAAATTGTGACCGCGTGCCAGGGAGCATGTCCGGCGGAGGCGATCACTTTCGGCAATTTGAAGGACTCGGCGTCATCCGTATCCAAACGCAAGGCCGAGCCTCGCAATTACGGCGTGCTGGCGGAACTGAACACCCGTCCGCGCACGACCTACCTAGCGAAGTTGACAAATCCCAATCCGGAGCTGGCGGAGAAGAAATGATACATCGGGAAAAGAATGTTTATGGGAACCAGCCGCGAATTACGCGAATGACGCCAAATGGGCGCATCAAGAGATTCTTGACGCGCCCATTTTGGCGTCATTCGCGTAATTCGCGGCTGGTTCCATAAAAACGAGCGCTCATAGGTCTCGACCATGCGTGAAGAAACGCCCGAAACCGTATACACACCGCCGATCATCGGGCCCGGCCACAATTACCGGACGCTGACGGAGAAGATCAGCGGAATCGTGCTCGACGGCAAGACGCCGATTGAGTGGTTCCTGCTGTTCGGTGTGGGTTTCGTAGGATCGGTGATGCTGCTGTTTGCGTTGATTTACTTGCTGGCTCGCGGGGTCGGAATCTGGGGTATCAACATTCCGGTCGGATGGGGCTTCGACATCGTGAATTTCGTCTGGTGGATCGGTATCGGCCACGCCGGCACGCTCATCTCGGCAATTCTGCTCTTGCTGCATCAAGCGTGGCGCCAATCCATCAATCGCTTCGCTGAGGCGATGACGCTCTTCGCCGTGACTTGCGCCGGCATCTTTCCCATGTTTCATCTGGGCAGGCCATGGTTCTTCTACTGGCTGCTGCCTTACCCGAACACGATGGGGCTGTGGCCACAGTGGCGCAGTCCTCTGGTATGGGACGTATTCGCGGTGAGCACGTATCTGACGATCTCCCTGGTCTTCTGGTACATCGGGTTGATCCCCGACCTTGCCGCTTTCAGAGACCGCGCACGCAACCGCTACGCGCGAGCCATTTACGGAATCATGGCCATGGGATGGCGAGGGTCCGCGCGCCACTGGCACAACTACGAAACGCTTTATGTGCTGCTTGCCGGCCTTGCAACGCCACTGGTTTTGTCCGTGCACACTGTGGTGAGTTTTGATTTCACGGTCAGCATCATTCCCGGATGGCATTCCACGATGTTCCCTCCGTATTTTGTGGCCGGGGCTATTTACTCCGGATTCGCCATGGTGCTGACACTCGCGATTCCGCTGCGGAAGCTGTATCACCTGGAGGATCTGATCACGATGCGGCATATCCAGAACATGGCCAAGCTGATGCTGGCCACGGGCCTCATCGTCGCCTACAGCTACATCATCGAAGCATTCATGGCCTGGTACAGCGCAAACCCCCTGGAGCGATACGTGATGATCAACCGCGCGGCCGGCCCTTACCGTTGGCTGTATTGGGCTCTGATCCTGTGCAATCTCGTCATTCCCCAGGCGCTTTGGTCCCGGCGCGTACGCAGCAATGTAGTGACGATCTTTTTCATCGCGCTCGTCGTGAATGTCGGCATGTGGCTCGAGCGCTTCATCATTATTGTGGTCAGCCTGAGCCGCGATTTCCTCCCTTCGAGCTGGGGCATGTATTACCCGACGATCTGGGATTGGGCAACCTTCGGCGGAACGATCGGCCTGTTCCTCATGCTCTTCTTTATCTTCATTCGATTGCTTCCAATGATCTCGATCTTCGAAATGAAGCAGATTATCGACAAGCCGGAGGTCAGCATCGAATGAAGACCAGGAGTCTGCTTTACGGCTTTCTTTTAGAGTTCGACAATCCGGAAACATTGAAGGAAGGCATACGCCACGCGAGGCGTGAGGGATTCCGGAAGATGGACGCATACACGCCGTTCCCTGTCGAAGGCCTTCATGAAGAGCTGGGAATTCATTACTCGCCCGTGCCGTGGATTGTGCTGACCGGAGCTTTGATCGGTGGGATCGGTGGAGCACTCATGCAGTGGTATTCGGCTGTTTTGGATTACCCCATCAACATCGGAGGCCGGCCGCTGAACAGCTGGCCTTCATTTGTGATTATCACTTTCGAACTGACGATCCTTTTCGGAGGACTGTTCGGCGCTTTCGGCATGCTGGCGGTCAACGGTCTGCCGAAACCGCACCATCCGCTTTTCAACGAACCTCGTTTCGACCTGGTGACCCAGGACCGCTTCTTCCTTTGTATCGAAGCGACCGATCCGAAGTTCGATCACGAAACAACGTGGCGCTTTCTCCAAACCCTGAAGCCGGAGGGCCTGTATGCGGTACACGATCTACCGTAGACAGAATTGGAAATTGGACGAATTTCCTTCGCGTGGCTGGCTGCGCAGCATCTTTTTGATGACGATCGCAATGTTCATGACTGCCGCGTGCACGCAAAACATGGCCACCCAGCCGCGCTATGACCCGTTGGAAGCGAGCGACTTCTTCCCGGATTCATCGTCGGCTCGTCCGCTTCCCGTTGGAGCGATTTCGCGCGACTACGTGATGAAGGCCGACTTTGGCGAAACCGGAATGATCGGAGGCAAGCCGGCTGATCGATTTCCATTTCCAATCACCATGGATCTTCTGCGGCGCGGGCAGCAGCGCTACAACATCTACTGCTCACCCTGTCATGACTACGTCGGCGCCGGCAACGGCATGGCAGCTCGGCGGGGATTCCGCCGAATGCCGGCATCGTTTCACACGGATGAGATGCGCATGTCGCCCCCCGGCCATTTCTTCGATGTCATGACGAATGGATTCGGCTCCATGCCTCCATACGCGAATCAAATTGCGGCGAGAGACCGATGGGCGATCACAGGGTATATACGCGCGCTTCAGCTCAGCCAGTGGACTACCCTCGACAAAGTACCCGAAGATGAGCGCCGGCGCCTGGAACAGGAGAAACGATGATCGACCTGGGACGCTGGCGGAGGTTTGCCCTCATCGCAGGAGCAGTTGGCCTGCTGCTGGCGGGCATCGGATTATTCGTGTCGCCGGCGCAGTTTTTCCGGTCCTACCTCTGGGCATTTCTCTTCTGGTTTGGCGTGGCTATGGGTTGCATGCCGCTGCTCATGCTGTATCACCTTGTCGGTGGTGCATGGGGCTTCACGGTGCGGCGCATCGTGGAATCCGGAACGCGTACATTGCCGATACTCGCGATTTTCTTCATACCCATTCTGTTCGGCATTCCGCAGCTTTACGAATGGTCTCATGCAGACAAGGTCGCGGGAAGCGCAGCTCTCCAGCAGAAGCAGCCATATCTCAACATCCCGTTCTGGATCCTTCGCGCCGCGGTGTATTTCGGAGTGTGGCTCTTCTACACGCACCGGTTGAACCGCTTGTCGGTAATGCAGGATCGCACCGGTGATGTGATGCTCGTGAAAAAATTCGAGAAGCTGAGTGCACCCGGGCTCGTCGTTTACGGATTGACGGTGACCTTCGCGGCTTTCGATTGGGCAATGTCGCTGGAGCCCGAGTGGTACTCGACCATCTACGGCATGCTCTGGATGGTGGGCCAAACGCTTTCAGCTCTCGCATTTGCGATTGCGATGCTGGCATTGCTCTCGCATACAGCGCCGATCTCGCGGCTCTCCCTGCCGGACAACCTTCATGATCTCGGCAATTTGCTCCTTGCGTTCGTCATGCTGTGGGCATACCTCTCGTTTTCTCAATTCTTGATCATCTGGTCCGGAAACCTTCCGGAGGAAATCCCGTGGTACCTGAGCCGGCTCCATCACGGCTGGGAATGGGTGGCCGGAGCGTTGATCACATTTCACTTCTTTGTGCCCTTTTTCTTTTTGCTTGCGCGTACGAGGAAACGCCGCATCGAAACGCTTGCGGCAATCGCCGGCCTCGTTCTGGTAATGCGTGTCGTAGATACTTTCTGGATCATTACGCCGGCGTTTTACGGCGATCGTGCGACGGTGCACTTGCTTGATGTTTTCGCGCTTGTCGGAATCGGCGGCATCTGGCTGGCGGCATATGCGCGCCAGCTCGCAGCTTTGCCGCTCGTTCCGCTGCACGATCCGAACGCAGCGCCACATAAGGTCATATGAGTAAGCACGAGCACAGAGACATCAGTTTTCGTCTCATCGCCTGGTCGGGAATAACGTTTCTCGTCGCGGCCGTTCTCATTCACATCGGTGTCTGGTGGTTGTTCCAGGTTTATCGGACGCACAACGAACGGCGCGATGTCCGGCGGACACTGGTCGACGAACCTTCGCCGATCCCGCCCGAACCGCGTTTGCAGATCGCTCCCCAGGCCGATCTGGCCGAGTACCTCCGGTCGCAGCGTGAAATCCTGAACAGCTACGGCTGGGCCTCCCGCGAGCAGGGCCGGGTGCGGATTCCGATTACTCGCGCGATGGAGTTGGCGGTGGAACAGGAGAAGAAATGACCTTTGGGAGTGATTTCGCACCGAAACCGGCGCCTGTATTCAGCCGCGGAGCGGCGACAAGACAATGCAACTAATTCTCCTACTCTCGCTAATGTTGCTGCAGAACCCGGACTCCGTTCTCACAGCGATCGGTATTGACCAGAAGCTGGATGCGGTCATTGACCCGGCGACTCAGTTCAGAGATGAGAACGGCGAATCCGTAAACGTGGGGCACTATCTCGGAAACAAGCCGATCATCCTCACGCCGGTTTATTACGAGTGTCCCATGTTATGCAGCATGCAGCTGAACGGTCTCGTGAAAGCCTTGCGCGTGATGCCTTTCACCGCGGGCAAGGAATTCCAGATCGTAACATTCAGCATCGATCCAAAGGAGATGCCGGAGCAGGCGCTCGAAAAGAAGCGCCACTATGTTCATGACTACGCCAGAGCTGAAGCGGGCCAGGGCTGGCACTTCCTGACTGGAACGCCGGAATCCATCCAGAAGCTCACCGGCGAAGTCGGATTTCGATACATGTACGACACTTACACCAAGCAATGGGCACACACCAGCGGCCTTGTGGTTCTGACGTCGGAAGGGCGTGTGTCGCAGTACTTCTATGGAATTGAATACGACCCCAGGGCGCTGAGGTACAGCCTGATCGCGGCGTCGAATGGAAAAATCGGATCGGTGGTCGATCACGTTCTTATGTATTGCTTCCAATACGACGCCACAACGGGCAAATACAGCCTCGCCATCATGCGGGTGATCCGCGCGGCGGGGATTACGACGATTCTGGCTCTCGTCAGCTTCATGGTTGTCGGATCGCGAAAGAAGAGGTTGTCCTAAAAAATGGAGGAAGGTTTTCGTCTCATTCCAGAGCAGGCTTCGGCGTTCGCTGCACGTTACGACATGCTCTATTGGTTTCTGACCGGCGTGTGCGGATTGTTCGCTCTGCTTATCGTTGTCCTCATCATTGTCTTTGCCGTGCGCTACCGCCGGCGGCCGGACCGTGAACCCGAGCAAACCAATGACTCGATGGGACTCGAAATCTTCTGGAGCGTCATTCCCGCTATCCTGGTTATGGTCATGTTCGTCTGGGGCGCCGACCTGTACCTGGACGAAACGATTCCACCTGCGGGCGCCGAAGACATCTATGTCGTCGGCAAGCAGTGGATGTGGAAGATCCAGCATCCGAACGGGCGCCGCGAAATCAATGAGCTCCATGTCCCTGTCGGCCGGGCCGTGAAGATTACTCACACATCGCAGGACGTGATTCACAGTTTTTACATCCCCGCATTTCGCATCAAACAGGACAGCGTTCCCGGCCAATACAGAACCATGTGGTTTGAGCCGACAAGACCGGGACAGTACCATCTTTTCTGCGCTGAGTACTGCGGTACCGGTCATTCACGGATGATCGGACGCGTCGTCGTCATGGAAGACATGGAGTATCAGACCTGGCTTGGCGGTTATACCGCAGAGACGCCGGTTGAAGCGGGACGCAAGCTCTTCGTGGATCTGGATTGCGCAAGCTGTCACGAATCCGGGCAGCGGCAGCGATGCCCGACACTTGGCGGGTTGTACGGTACGAAAGTCCAGCTCGCCGACGGCCGGACGGCGCTCTTCGACGAGACTTATATTCGCGAATCGATCCTCGACCCGAAGGCGAAAGTCGCCGCGGGTTTCCAACCAGTGATGCCGACGTTTCGAGGACAGGTCACCGAAGAACAGATCCTGGCGCTCATCGCCTACATCAAGTCACTTTCTCCGAACGTGGCGGTGCCGGAAAGGAGCGCCCAGTGAGTACGATGCCGGTAGCGATTTACACTCGCGAGCACTATCTCAACGCGAGCTATGGGTGGAAGTCCTGGCTGTTGACCCGCGATCACAAGCGTATTGGTCTGCTCTATCTCATGTCGATCACGTTCTTCTTCTTCCTGGGCGGCGCATTCGCCACGATGGTTCGGCTCGAGTTGATGACGCCGAAAGGAGATCTTTTCGAGGCGGAGACCTACAACAAGCTGTTTTCCATGCACGGCATCGTGATGGTCTTTCTCTTTCTGATTCCATCGATTCCTGCCGTGCTCGGAAACTTCCTTGTCCCGATGATGATCGGCGCGCGCGATCTCGCGTTTCCCCGCCTGAATCTGTTGAGCTGGTATCTCTACATGATCGGCGGCGTGTTCACATTGTGGGCGATCGTGGCGGGAGGCGTTGACACCGGCTGGACGTTCTACACTCCATACAGCAGCCTGTTCAGCAATACGCATGTGGTTCTGACGGTCCTTGGCATTTTCGTTGTGGGATTTTCTTCGATACTCACCGGCCTGAACTTCATCGTGACCATCCACACCATGCGTGCGCCGGGAATGACATGGTTCCGCATGCCGTTGTTCCTCTGGTCGCATTACGCGACGGCAATCATCATGGTGCTGGCCACTCCGGTTCTGGCAATCACTCTGGTTCTGGTAGGAGTCGAGCGAATCTGGCGAGTGGGCATTTTCGATCCCGCAATCGGCGGAGATCCCATTCTGTTCCAACACCTGTTCTGGTTTTATTCGCATCCGGCTGTTTACATCATGATCCTGCCGGGAATGGGTGTGGTGAGCGAACTCATTACGACGCACGCGCGCAAGCGGATATTCGGCTACTCCTTTGTGGCGTTTGCGAGTCTCGCCATTGCATTCATCGGATTTCTGGTCTGGGGACATCACATGTTCGTCGCAGGCGAGTCCCAGTACGCGAGCCTCATGTTTTCCGTGCTCAGCTTCCTGGTGGCAATTCCATCCGCGATCAAGGTCTTCAACTGGACGGCCACTCTCTACAAAGGTTCCGTTTCCTACGACGCGCCGATGCTCTACGCGATGGGCTTCATCGGACTGTTCACGATCGGCGGATTAACGGGCCTGTTCCTTGCAACGATCGCAATCGATGTCCACCTTCATGATACGTACTTCGTGGTTGCGCATTTTCATTACATCATGGTGGGTGGAATGGTGATGGCGTACCTTGGCGGGATTCACAACTGGTGGCCGAAGATCAGCGGAAGAATGTATCCGGAGGGCTGGGCGCGCCTTGCGGCAGGCATCGTGTTCATCGGATTCAATCTGACGTTCTTTCCCCAATTTGTTCTCGGATATCTTGGAATGCCGCGGCGGTATTACGCCTACGCTGACGAATTCCAGGTACTGAACGTCATGTCAACCGCCGGCGCGTCGATTCTGGCGGTCGGCTATCTGCTGCCTATGATTTATCTCATCTGGTCTCTCAAATACGGACCGGAGGCGGGTCCAAACCCCTGGAATGCGACCGGACTGGAGTGGCAGACACTATCGCCGCCTCCTCCGGACAATTTCGAAGAAACTCCGATCGTCACTGAACCGGCTTATAACTATGGACCTGACCGTCGCACATCAATTTGACGACGCCGAACAACAGCAGGAAGCTTCGACGCTGGGAATGTGGATATTCCTCGCAACGGAGATTCTGTTCTTCGGCGGAATGTTTCTCGGCTACACGGTTTACAGGGCCATGTACCCACACGAGTTTGCCGCAGCAAGCAGCCATCTCGACGTTGTGTTGGGAACCGTAAACACCGCAGTTCTGCTGTGCAGCAGCCTGACCATGGCGCTCGGCGTATACTCGGCTCAGCTTGGAAGCCGCAGGATGCTGGCCCTTTGTCTGGGGCTTACCATGCTGCTGGGCGCGGTGTTCCTCGGAATCAAATTCTACGAATATTACCAGAAGTACGAGGAAGGGCTGATCCCGGGCTCCGGCTTCACATGGGCGGGCGCGAATCCGAACCAGACGAGTCTGTTCTTCGTCTTCTATTTCATCATGACCGGAATGCACGCGCTGCACATGATCATCGGCCTGGGATTGATGACCGTGCTCGTTCTGCTGACACGGCGTGGAAGGTTTACGCCGAGCTATTATACGCCGGTCGAATTGGGCGGATTGTATTGGCACTTCGTGGATATCGTCTGGGTGTTCCTCTTTCCACTTCTTTATCTGATTGATCGGAGCTCATGAGCGAAACCGTCATTCAACCCAGGACCTATCTATCCATTTGGGGCGTGTTGCTCGCGTTACTCGCCGTTACCGTAGGGGTGGCATACGTCCATCTGGCGTGGCTGAATCCTGTCGTTGCCCTGAGCATTGCCGTAATAAAGGCAGTGATCATTATGTTGTACTTCATGCACCTGCGGAACAGCCCGCGCCTGGTGTGGGTGTTTGTCGGGGCAGGCTTCGCCTGGCTGGGCATCATGTTTGTGCTTTCGCTGGGGGATTACCTCGCCCGGCAGTACCTTCCAAAGCCGACGATGTGGTTGCCTTAAAAAAGAAGTCCGGATGAAGCCTAAAAGATCTGACCAATGCTCAATTCCCAATTCTCAGCCGATTAATTCGGGGACAGACTCCGAATTCCCCGAATTAATCGGCTGAGAATTGGGAATTGAGCATTGGTCAGATCTTTTAGGCTTCATCCGGATTTTTTCACACCAGCTCCCGCACTCGATCCTCCAGTATTGTCGCGATGATTTTTTCTCGATTCGGCTCGCCGCGCAGCAAAGACTCGGCAAACTTCTGTGCCTGCTTGGCAGTAACCTTCGGCGGCAACGGCGGCTCAAACGGATCGACAACCGCCTCGACAAGCACCGGTCCCGGCGTGTTCAACGCCTGCTCGATCATCCGGCCGCAGTCTTCGGGATCGTCGACAGTGATCCCGGTACCGCCGCACGCCTGAGCGAACAGGGCAAAGTTGATCGGATGAAGATCGCAGCCGTACTCGGGATTACCTAGAAACACCATCTGCTCCCATTTGATCTGTCCGAGAGTGTTGTTCTTGACGACGAAAACCTTGATGGGCAGCTTATATTTCACGCAGGTTGCAAACTCAGCCATCAACATGGAAAAGCCGCCGTCTCCGACGAATGCGACGCACTGCCTGTCGGGATAGGCAATCTGCGCCGCAATGGCGTACGGAAGGCCCACGGCCATGCTTGCCAGATTTCCCGAAAGGGAATGCATCTGGCCGCGTTTGGCCGGAATCTGTCGCGCCCACCATGTCGCGATGGTTCCGGAGTCGCATGAAATGATCGCGGAATCAGAGAGCCTTTTGCCCAATTCCCATGCGACGACCTGGGGCTTCATCGGCTTGTCCTTTCTCGTGCCCTGCTGCTCCATGAGTTGCCACCATTGCCGCATACCGACCTGCGCCTTGTGCAGAAATTTTCGATACTTGTTTCGTCTCAGCAGCGGCAGCAAACGCTGAAGCGTAACCTTGGTATCGCCGACAAGTCCGACCTCAACGGGATAGCGCAGGCCGACTCGCATCGGATCGACTTCGACCTGGATCGCCCGCGCCTGTCCGGGCTTCGGGAGGAATTCGATATAAGGGAAGGACGTACCGATCATTAGAAGCGTATCGCAGTCTTCCAGCGCTTCCTGCGACGGCTTTGTACCCAGCAAACCGATGCCGCCGGTGGTATACGGGCTGGTGTCCGGAACTGCCGACTTTCCAAGGAGTGCCTTGATGATGGGAGCACCAAGTGTCTCGGCAAGGACCTCCAGTTCATCGGTTGCACCAAGCGCCCCCCGTCCCACAAGAATCGCGATTCGCTTGCCGGAATTGAGTATGTACGCCGCGCGCTCGAGTTCGGAATCGGGCGGTACCACTATGCCCTTTGCGCGCACATCGGAAATGTGATGCGGAACATTACGCTTGGACATTTTCCTGGGATCGATTTCATGCTCCTGCGTATCCACGGGTATGGTGATGTGCGACACTCCGCGATAGGAAAGCGCGCTGCGGCATGCCAGGTGCGCGACGTTCTCCACATGATTCGGTCCCATGACTCGCGTGTTGTAAACGGCGACATCCATGAAGACCTTATCCAGTTCAACGTCCTGTTGCGTGTATGTATGGACCAGGTCGTGATACTGCAGGCCGGTGATGGCGAGAGTGGGCTGTCCGTCAAGCTTCGCATCGTAGAGACCATTCAGCAGATGAAGACCGCCCGGTCCCGACGTCGCAAGACACACGCCCAGCTTCCCAGTATATTTCGCGTAACCGCAAGCCATGAACGCCGCGGCTTCTTCGTGGCGAACCTGGATGAATCGAATCTTGTCCGCGCGCTTTCGGAGCGCCTCCATGATTCCGTTGATGCCGTCTCCGGGCAAACCAAATACCACATTGACGCCCCAATCATGAATGGCATCGATCAAAATGTCGGACGCCGTCGTTTTCATTGCGCAATTCCCCCTTCTAATATTTGGACTAGTCCCGCGAGGGTTCGTCTCCGTAAACTGTGTTGACCGGCAAGGAAAGGGAGAAAAGGTGCACTTCGAACGAAAACGCGGGAATTTTTGTATTTCCACGGACCCGGCCAGGCTGGACGTCAAGGCGATGCATGCCTATTTGTCTCGATCGTACTGGGCCGCAGGGATACCGGAAGAAATCGTCGCGAAGTCCATCCAGGGTTCCCTCTGCTTCGGCCTGTTCGACGCCGAGCGGCAGATTGGCCTCACACGTGTCATCACAGATAAGGCAACATATGCGTACCTCTGCGATGTATACGTCCTGGAGGACTACCAACGCTCCGGCCTGGGTCAATGGCTCATGGAAGCTGTGTTCTCTCACCCGGACCTCCAAAGCCTCCGGAGATTCAACCTCGTAACGAGGGATGCTCACGGCCTTTACGCAAAGTTCGGATTCAAACCGCTGAAGGATCCTTCCAGACACATGGAGATCGTCCGTCCAGACATCTACGGGGCGAACCGGTAAATGACCATGCCTGTGCTCAGCGTGAGCGTAAGCACGGTCTTGCGCGGCAGTCTGATGATTCTGTCCGGGTTGGGTTGTGTGCTGCTCATGCTCTGCTACGCGCTCCGTCCGGACAGCTTAACGGCTCTCACAGTGTTTCCCGTCTGGGTCTGGCCCGGTCCTGGCTTGTTCCTGCTGATGCTGACGTGGTTTCGTTCATCTGCCCGTGTGTACAAGCTGTGCATGGCGGCTGTTGGGTTACTGTGGCTGTCTTACATCCTCGTGTTCACTGAAGAACTGCATAGTCTGGCGCGTTCGCTCTTGCCGGAAGAAATTCATACCGGACCAGCGCTACGAGTGGTCTCTTTCAACAGCGAACTGGGTTTAGGCGACGCATCCGATGTCAAGCCTTACATGCCGGATATCGTGCTGTTGCAGGAATCGCCCGGCTCGACGGCTATTGAGAAGATGGCGTACGAAGTCTTCGGCGCCGAAGCAGGCGTTGCGAGCGGACTGGACGCGACGATCTTCGCGCGCGGCACAGTCATCCCCGCTCCACTGCCGCTTGTATCGCGGCGGTATTTCACGGAAGCCCGCGTGAGACTGACGACCGGCATTGAAATCGGTATCATCAGCCTGCATCTTCAAACGCCGCCGGTTCGTCTCGATCTGTGGTCGGACGGCGCGTGGACCCAGCTTCGCGCCCACCGCGCAAGGCAGCGCCGGCAGATGCAGGTGATTTCGGAGCGCATTGCTGCGATGCCAGCGAACATGCCGATCATCGTCGGCGGCGATTTCAACGCACCGCAAGGCGACGCCATATTCGAACTCCTCAAGCCTTTACTGCGTGATTCGTTCGCCGAGGCCGGGCGCGGCTGGGGCGACACTCATCGGAACGATCTTCCGGTGCTGCGGCTCGATCAAGTCTGGATCACGGATCACTTCGGTGCGGCGGCCGTGCGTGCATACCGGACGGAACAGTCGGACCACCGGTTGGTGGTTTGCGATCTATGGTTTCGTTGACGGCTGTGTTCCGGGGTACAACGCGGGCTAAAGCCCGCGACTACATTTGGGATCAAACGTCCGGTTGGGATCAACGTCCGGTTGGAATCAACGTGCGGTTGGAATCAACGTCCGGTTGGGATCAACGTGCGGTTGGGATCAACGTCCGGTTGGAATCAACGTGTGGTTGGAATCAACGTGCGGTTGGAATCAACGTGCGGTTGGAATCAACGTGCGGTTGGGATCAACGTGCGGTTGGATCAACGTGCGGTTGGGATCAACGTGCGGTTGGAATCAACGTCCGGTTGGAATCAACGTACGGTCTGAATGTAGTCGCGGGCTTTAGCCCGCGTTTATCCAACCCGAGTAGCGTATCCTACGTTCATGCGGAGCTTTCATATCCCCCACGTCATTGGCGAGCGGCAGCATCAGGAACGCCAATATCTGGAGTTCCTTCGTGTGGCTTCGATGAGCGCCGGCATCTATTTCCTGCCCGCAGGCGGAAACGATCCGCAGAGGCCTCACACGGAGGACGAGGTTTATTACATTATTAAGGGCCGGGGTCATATAAGAGGCGGCAGCCAGGATCGGGCGGTTCAGACCGGTGATTTTGTTTTTATCGATGCCGGCGAGGACCACCGTTTCCATTCCATTACGGAGGACCTCACGCTTCTTGTCTTTTTCGCTCCGGCAGAGTCTTCGTGAATCAGGAGGAGAACGCAATGAAGGTAGAGAGAAACCGCAAAGGCACAAAAGCACAAAGAAAGGTCTCTTTGTGCTTTTGTATCTCTATGGTTTTGGCGGTCTCGATTTCGGCCACTGCCCAGACAAAACGGCCGATGGCGCTCAACGATTTGATCACTGCGGTACGCGTCGGTGATCCGCAGCTTTCGCCGGACGGCCGGCAGGTGCTGTACGTTCGTACCACGACGGATGGTCAGTCGGGTAAACGAAATGCCGACGTCTGGAGTGTGCCGGCCGATGGCTCACGTCCTGCGTCCGAGTTCATCGGCGGAGAAAAGGCCGAAAACACGCCTCGATTCTCGCCCGACGGCAAACGGATCGCCTTTATATCCACCCGGGACGGCGCAGCGCAGATCTACGTGGCCGATGCCAATGGTCGCGGCGTCAAGCAGGTCACCAGGCTTTCCGGCGGTGTTCAGCCGCCAATGGTCATTTCGAGTGACGGCAAGAAGGTCGCGTTTGTTTCAGACGCTTATTCCACGTGCAGCAATGAAGATTGCAACAAGAAGACGCGTGACGGATTGGAAAAAGACCCGGTAAAGATGCGCACGCTCCGCGGCCTGCCGTACCGTCATTGGGATGAGTGGCGCGAAAACCTGCGTCATCACGTCTTCGTTGCGGATATCGACACCGGAGAAACTCGTGATGTCACACCCGGGGACTTCGATTCGCCTCCTCACTTCTACGAAGACAACGCCATTACATTCTCGCCGGACAGCCGTTCGGTCGCATTCGTTTCGAACCGCGATGGCAGAGATAAAGAGATGTGGACGACCAACCGGGATGTGTGGCTCGTCCCGGTAGAAGGCGGTCAACCCAGGAAGGTCACGACGAATCAGGCCGCGGACGAACAACCCACGTTCTCGCCGGATGGAAAAGTCCTGGCCATCCGCAGTCAACGCCGGGCAGGCTTCGAATCCGATCGATGGTATCTGGATCTCTACGACCAGCCGGCCGGCAGCAGGCGCACCTTGTTCGAATCGATGGATCTTTCCGTGGAGGACTTTCGTTTCTCGCCCGATGGCCGCTCTATCTGGTTCACGGCTGAAGATAAGGGTACACACAATCTGTACAACGTGCCTCTGGCGGGCGGTGCACCTAAGATGATTGCGAAGGGCGGCACGATTTCCCAGCCTTTGCCCGGCTCCGATTTCGTCGTGTTTGAGAAATCAACGATGACCGCGCCCGCAGAAATCTTCCGTGTCTCGGCCGACGGCAGCAGCACGAAGCAGCTGACATCCGAAAATGCGGCATGGCTCAGCCAGATCAACATGCCTCAGGTCGACAGCGTCACTGTCGCCGGCGCCGGCGGCACGCCAATCCAATACTGGCTGCTCAAACCGCCCAATTTCGACACCAGCAAGAAGTACCCTGCGGTATTCATGATCCACGGCGGTCCACAGGGCTCATGGCCTGATGGATGGTCGTATCGGTGGAATCCCGCGTTATGGGCCTCACAGGGATGGGTCATTGCCGCGCCAAATCCGCGCGGTTCAACCGGCTTTGGCCAGCGATTCGTCGATGAGATTTCGCAGGACTGGTGCGGCAAGGTGATGACGGATCTCGATGCCGTCGTCAATGCCGTGTCGAAGATGCCGTTCGTGGACGCAAACCAGACGGGCATTGCAGGCGCCAGTTATGGCGGCTATGCCGTTGATTGGATCGTCGGCCATACGGATCGATTCAAGGCCGCCGTCACGCACGACGGAGTTTTCAATCTCGAATCCATGGCCCTTGCCACCGAAGAACTGTGGTTCGTCGATTGGGAATTCGGTGGCCCTCCCTGGAGCGCGGCGGCTCGCCGAAACTATGCCAGGTGTTCACCACACCTGAGCGCCGACAAGATTAAAACTCCTACCCTCATCATCACCAACGAGCAGGATTTCCGGGTGCCGGTCGATCAGGGCCTGCAGCTTTTCACGGCGCTTCGCCGCAACGGCATTGCTTCCGAGGGGCTCGTGTTCCCCGACGAAGGACACTGGGTACTCGGAGCGCTCAACAGCAGGCGGTGGCATGAATCCGTTTTCGGTTGGATGAAGCGATACCTGGGTCAATGAGCCAGCATCTCATTTTCACTGTCCTGGCCGCGACGATTCTTGTTGCGGCCTGCGCATCGCAGTCCTCGAACCGCTCCGCCGATGAATTTCATAAGCAACTCGACGAGGATTGGACCTACTGGATGACGCAGTATCCGGAGACGGCCACCGCCCTCGGCTATCCAGGACAGAATATGAGATGGACGGACTACTCGCAGTCCGCCAGCGACAAGCGCGCCGAATATCTTAAGAAGAGTCTCGAGCGTTTGGCCCGCATCGGTTCGGCCCAGTTCTCCGTGGATGACCGCACCAACTACGACCTCTACCGCGATCTCATCGACACTGCCGTCAAGGGTCTGGACTTTCACAACGACGCGATGCCGATCAGGGGCGTGATCCCTCGCAACCTTTTGATGCCGATCAACCAGCTCGAAGGTATACAACAGGACATCCCACGGACTTTCGCCATGATGCCCGCGGTCACGCGGGAGGATTACGAGAACATTGTTTTGCGTCTCGAACGCGTGGGGCCGCTCGTGGATCAAACCATCGCACTCATGAAACAGGGTCTCGCCGCGGGAGTCACGCCTCCGAAGATCACTTTCCGTGATGTGCCTGAGCAGGTAAACACGCAGCTTGTGAGCGATCCTTTGACGAGCCCGCTGCTCGCCGCTTTCACAAATTTTCCCGCATCGATCCCCGAAGCCGATCGGAGCCGCCTGAAGGATCGGGCAACGGCGGCATATAAACAGTTCGTCGTATCGTCATTCACGAAGCTTCGCGATTTTATGAAACTGCGTTACCTGCCGGCCTGCCGTGAAACGATTGACGTTGCCGCATTACCGAACGGTGCGTCGATGTATGACTACAACGTCAAGTGGCACACGACAACTGCCAAAACCCCGCGGGAGATTCACGAAATCGGACTCGCGGAAGTGAAACGCATCCGCGCGGAGATGGATAAGGTAATAGTCGCGTCCGGCTTCAAGGGGAGCTATGAGGACTTCAAGAAGTTCCTGCGTACCGGCCCGCAGTTTTATTTCAAGGATGCTGCGTCGATTCTGGCCGCGTACCGCGACATCACCAAACGCGCCGATTCCGAGCTTGCGCATCTCTTCGGCCGTCTGCCGCAGACACCGTATGGAGTGAAGCCTGTGCCGGATGCGATCGCGCCGTCACAAACGACGGCTTATTACGATCCGGGATCGTTCGTTGCTGGAAGGCCCGGTTACATGTTTGCCAATACGTACAGGCTGGATATGCGGCCCAGGTGGGAAATGGAAGCGCTGTCGATGCACGAGGCCGTCCCGGGCCATCACATTCAAGTCATGATCGCGGACGAAATGCAGAGTCTCCCGGAATTCCGGAAACACTCGAGTTACACGGCATTTGTCGAAGGCTGGGCCCTGTACTCGGAGTCGCTGGGCGAAGAGATGGGCTTCTACCAGGATCCATATTCGAAGTTCGGACAGCTCACTTACGAGATGTGGCGGGCGATCCGGCTCGTCGTCGATACGGGATTGCACTCCATGGGCTGGACACGGGACCAGGCCATCGATTTCTTCCGAACGAACGCTGCGAAAACCGATCAGGACATCATCGTCGAAGTCGATCGCTATATCGTTTGGCCGGGCCAGGCGCTCGGTTACAAGATGGGCCAGCTCAAGATTCGGGAGCTCCGCACCAATGCCGAACGTGAGCTTGACGGGCGCTTCAACATCCGCCAGTTCCATGATGTCGTTCTTGGCCAGGGCGCCGTGCCGCTCGACGTCCTGGAGCAGCAGGTGAAGGCATGGATGGCAAATCATAGAGGAGGAACTGCGAAGTGAAACTCGGTCTGGAAAATAAAGTTGTTCTGATTACCGGCGGAAGCAAAGGGATCGGTCTCGCCTGCGCGCAGGCCTTTGCCGCCGAAGGCGCGCGTGTCGCAATCGCTTCGCGTAGTCACGAAAACCTGGATCGCGCCCGCCAGACGCTCGCCAGAGACAAATTCGAAGTTCTCGCCTTGCGCGGCGATATGTCTAAACTCGAGGACACTCAGGCAGTCGCAGCCACAACCGAGAAGATGCTCGGACCAATCGACGTGCTCGTCAATTCCGCGGGAGCCGCAAAGCGCTTCCTGATCGATGCCTACGATACCGAAGCATGGCACCAGGGTATGGACGCGAAATTCTTTCCTTACGTGCACGCCATGGATGCCGTGCGCCCTGGAATGATCGAGAGACGGCGCGGCGCGATCATCAACATCATCGGTATGGGTGGAAAGATGGCGCAGCAGGTTTTTCTTTCAGGTGGTGCTGCGAATGCGGCGCTGATGCTGGTCACCGTCGGCTGGGCGAGCGCCCTCGGCCAATACGGTATCCGAGTGAACGGAATCAATCCGGGAACCACCCTGACGGACCGGGTCCAGGCGGGAATCCGCGCCGAGGCACAGGCGCAGGGAATAACCGAAGCCGAAGCCCTCGAGCGCAGCCAGTCGAAGATCCCGCTGGGACGTTTCGGCCGGCCAGAGGAGGTTGCCGCTGTGGCCTTATTCCTGGCTTCTGAACAGGCGAGCTATGTCACGGGGGCCATGATTCCGATGGACGGGGGATCGACACCGGTCACGTAATGCCGCTCTTCATCCAGGGTGGACTCCATTTGAAAAATATGTCCTGGATCAACGCGGGCTAAAGCCAAGACACAAAGAAATTCGGGGACAGACGTATAAATCCCCAATGACGAATTAAAGAACGATTCACCGTCATTGGGGATTTATACGTCTGTCCCCGAATTTCATGTTCGCTCTGAATGTAGTCGCGGGCTTTAGCCCGCGTTTATTCAAACCGATTCAGTCCCCAGTCCCCGTTTAGATAGACGGGCCGAGGTCCAGAGCGCGCTGGCGCTCATCCGCGTGGCACTTCGCCACAATCAAAGTGATGTCGTCATGCTGTTCTTTTGCGCTGAACTCTTGAACCTCACTCACAACCGACGCTATCAGCGCCGGGGGCGGCAGTTCTCGATGCCTCTGTAGTGCCTCGATCAGACGCTGTTCTCCGAACTCTTCTCCCGCATGGTTAAACGATTCAGTAATCCCATCGGTGTAGAGCACGAGCGTGTCTCCCGAGAAAAGGCCGCGCTCTATTATCGAGCAATCCCATTCTTTGAAGAGTCCAAGCACGGTGCAGGTGGAATCGAGCTTTTCAATCGTACCATCGCGACGGAAGAGCAATGCCGCCAGATGCCCGCAGTTGGCGTAGCGCAGCCGTCGGAGCTTGTCGTCGTATTCGGCAAAGAAGAGCGTGGCGTAGGCGCTCTCGCTTGTATTCTCGTAAAAAAGCTGATTCACCGAACGCAGGAGGCGCTCGGGTTCATCCCGGGCAATCGCACACAGGCTGCGAAGATTTGCCTGCAGATTGGCCATCAGAAGGGCAGCGGCGATTCCCTTGCCGGAGATATCGCCGATCACTAACCCGAAGCGCCCTCGACCCAGATCCAGAAAATCGTGGTAATCACCGCCGACCTGATGAGCCTGGATGCAAGCGCCCGCGTATTCCAGGGTCTGCATGGGCGGCAGTCGTTGAGGGAAAAGTCTGGCCTGCACTTGCTTTGCAATTTCCAATTCCTGTGCGGCGCGGCGTTCAGATTCCAACTTCTGGGCGGCCAGCCTTCGCTGAGCTTCAATTGTCCGGTTGACCTCGTCGAAGCCCACAAGCGAAAAAGAGTTTCCATCCAGATCCTCGAACCGGGTGAATATTCCGCCCCAAACCGACTGCTCTGCGCCGCCGGCCGATCCCTCCCTCGAACGCGGGGCCACCGGATGCCGCTCATACTTGACCCGTCTTAGACGGGGAGTGTTAAGAAACCGAACGCCTCGCTTTCGCCATTCTTCAAACTTGGCAACCACATCCTCGGCAACGAAAACAATCCCGGTGGCCCGACCGATGAGCTTGTATTGTCTGGAGTGGGGCGGGGGCGCGATAAGGGCGAGGACCGCGCTCCCATCGGGAGGCGCAACAGCTACCCACCGGTCACCGGATTCAAGCCGCGCATCAAAAGCCAGGTCAAATCCGAGTTGGTCCACATAGAATCGTAAGCTCTGATCCTGATGTCGAACAAAAACGTTGACGGCGTGAATACCGAGGAAAGGAGATTGTGGGTTCACGCCGACTACCGATGCGTCCGCCTCTTTCGCCCAGATGTCGTGCATGGAGACCCATTATAAGTCCTTCTTTCCAATGAAGTCCGGAATCACCCCAACCAGACCAACGCTCGCATAACACATCTGACCTGAATTTCCAGGGCACACCTTTCACCTAAGATCGGTCGGCCGAAATACCGGCGTTTTGTTCACGGAAGCACGTCGAAAATGGCGTCAGATCAGTACCCTCTAAAGCGCTTCCGTTTCAGGTGCGACGACAAGGCTTAGACAGTTGGTGCGCCTATAGTGCGGGAGGCAGAGTGCTTCCGGCAGATGACGGCCGTCAAGTCCGGGAAGCAGACTGCTTCCGGCAGATGACGGCCAGCAAGTCCGGGAAGCAGACTGCTTCCGGCAGATGACGGCCGTCAAGTCCGGGAAGCAGACTGCTTCCGGCAGATGACGGCCGTCAAGTCCGGGAAGCAGACTGCTTCCGGCAGATGACGGCCGTCAAGTCCGGGAAGCAGACT
>Ga0137394_10000166_pt1 | contig 45653 bp, 58 predicted proteins | sample czobulk116metaG_FD_108278 | JGI IMG/M metagenome (GOLD analysis project Ga0137394, IMG submission 108278) | Vadose zone soil microbial communities from Angelo Coast Range Reserve, California, USA - czobulk1.16 metaG | ecosystem: Environmental > Terrestrial > Soil > Vadose zone | place: USA... | reverse complement strand
TGTTTTAGCTGTTGAAGATACAACGACACTTCATTTTGACTTTCCTACTAGTAGCGTTCTGAAGCAGTAAGAGTATGGGTGGGACAGGCGTGTAGTAGGATACCGGACGTCACGGTGGCGATGCAAGCGAAATGGTTTTGTTCATTACGCAGATGGCCCAGGTGTGGAATGTTTCTATTGAATTGCACATGTCCCTTTGTGTTGTGTATTGAGATCGTCAGACGCTGACTCGGACAAGCTGACAGCAGGAACAACTCATCACTTGGGGCATCACAGGAACCATCGGCCCGGGCTCGGCTACTTAAAGTGCTTTATGAACCTTAATCGCCCTCCTGGACTTAGCGTCCTTAGCAACGCCGGCAAGGTCGCTAAGTGAAGCTGGGGGTCTCGAGGTTTTCTGTATATCGTCAGTGTCATTAACAACGACTTTTAGGCTACCGTCGAGTTTTTTCGCCAGTGGCCACAGAGTTACAGTGCCAGGGTACCGAAAATCAGTCACTATATGCACCGCCTAATTTTTCCTGGAAAGGGTTGTGGCCATTTAGCCCACACACTGGTGGTCTTTGGCCCCATCAGGACTTTTCTCAACTATTATGTGACATAATCGCAATATTCAAATTGTGGTGGCCTAGTGGTGGCCTTTGAAGACTCGGTTCGCGAGTGGCTCACCAACCTCAAGTTCCCGCTTTTAAACCTGACAGCGTTATCCCTTACTTTTCTGTACATCTTTCACTCCTTATCCCGACCAGTAATGGAAAGCTCCCTATTCTCATCTTTCAAGTTCAACTGGCCACCAAGGCTTGCGAAGGCACCCTTCGACGACTCCCGAGCGGACATCATCATACGGTCCAGTGACAGCATGGACTTTCGCGTCTTCAAAATCATACTCTCTCTGATTTCCCCGGTGCTCTCCGAGAAGTTCAACGCCGCGTCTCGGGGTCCGAAGGTTGGCAATATTAGTGCGCTTCTGGTGGTCCCCCTCCCCGAGGACTCGGAGACTCTTGACTTGGCCTTGCGCCACTGCTATCCGACTCGATCCCCCGAGCTGTCCCGGTTGCGGGATGCTCAAGTCCTTCTCGAGTTTGCGCGCAAATACGAGGTGGACGCGCTCGAACCCTTGCTGAGAAAGTATCTCGCGAGTGCTACCGGAAAGGATCCAGTTGGGGTTTATGCCCTCGCTGCTAAATACGAATACAAGGACATCGCGTCAGCGGCAGCCAAAGCTTCCCTGCAACTTCCACTTTCCCGGATCACCTCTCCAGAATTGACCTCGATCACCGCGGAGATATACCAACAACTCATCCGCTATCATTCCTCATGCGGCGAGGCGGCTAGTGCAGTCACGCTTCGACGCGATTGGTTCCCATCTGGGAATAAGTGGCTTTCGACCTGGCCCTTCAGCCAAAGTAAAGATTCAAGCTGCTGCATGATGCGGGATATCGTACAAGATTGGCCAATCTCTGATTCTCAACCTTCGTCGTCAAGGATTGCACCTCGATATCTGTGGAGCTACTTGCATCGCTCGGCTCTCGTGCTCGCGCATCAACCGAGCGTGGCAGCGGTTACGAAGGAGGAGTTCGTGTTGAAAGATCTGGATTGCTCTGTTTGCGTGAATTTCAGGCGAACAGACATGCTTGAATTCAGTCGTGTTTTTGGAGCAGAAATTAAGAAGGTCATTGAACAGGTGGGCAGTCACTCTTCAGGGTACTGGTGGCATTGGACTGATCGAGGATGGCTATTCTTGCATGGCAGGTTTCTTTCACCGAAAAAGGGAGTGGCAGTAAAACCGTATCGTCAGCATCTTTGCCCGCATCATTCGCGTCTGCCTTTGGAGCAGAAATGAAGACGGGGATTGAACAGGTGGGCAGTCACTGCAGAGTTTTTTGGCGGCAACGGGATTGATCAAGGATGGCTATTCTTGCGTGTGGCAGGTTCCCTTCACCATAAAAGGGAGTGGCGGTAAAACCATACCTTCAGCATCTTCGTCCACTTCGTCAACGTCTCAGAACTCAGCTGCCACTGCCGACGCGAGCTCAGTACTTTCTCCAAAAAAGGCACCGGAAGTAATGTCGCCGACGTGTGTTAAGACTCAAGCTTCCAGCAAGGGGTCAGCATGACTGGTGGGATAGAATTCTACGGTTAACAGTCTCGTAGCTAGAATGATCGTTTGGTTACTTGCTTCCTCTATACCTATTCATAATTCCGAATTGTTCTTGGGCTGGGTAATCTGATGAATGGTGTGCCGCAAGATTAGGTAGCCTTGAGGTACAGTGTCATCATGGCTTGCAAGCAATCCCACTGCTCAGGCGTGTTGGCCGCTGCTCGCACCTTGGACTTACTTGTGTTTTTGTCGATCTAGAGACAATTCGTGTTCTGATCGACCAGTTCGCGGCGGAGACTGGCCACTACTTCCCAGAAGTTTCTGAGAAAGCGCTTCGCTACATAGTTCACAGGAAAAATGTACGCCTCGATGTCTCGAGCTCCGGCTGTAGTGGTTCACCTCATCAGACTCGAACAATGTGAATCTCAGTCAATCTCACCTTCCAAACCCACTCGTATTCGTCCGCTTTAGGCGGCATTTTCTTCGAGGGTTTAGCTGCCTCAGCTGGTCCCTCTTCAGCGTCGGAAACTCCTTGAGCATCATCGGCGGGTCTTTCTGTCTTCTCTTCTGATTCACTGAAATCATCGAATTCTAATGGCTTCGCCACGTCTCCCAGATAGTTGACAGCTGGAAGACCCTTCTTCAACGACCGTAACTTGAGCGTAAACCGCGGGCCGATCTCTTGTAATGCGACCCTTTCCGTCGAACGAAATGCATAACTCGATGATGCCGTCATCGTCAACATAAGTATAGCAAGGTGTATCGTGCGGTGGTCGCTTACCGATGGCGTCTGAAGAATAAAAAGTCACGTTGATTGTGTAATGTGACAACTTGCCGTCCTTGGAATTCCGGGAGTGGTGGGAAGAACGTCTGGAACATGCGTCCGACGGTGTGTCCGAGACGCGTGACAAAGTTGTTGAGCACTAGCTCTGGGTGATGGGGTGTGGCTCGCGCGTGACCCTGTTCTCAACGTCTACAGTGAACAACGAATTTCCCGCACAAATGTCTGAGTTGCACGCACAAAGATTTTTTTTGTGAGTTCGATAGAAGTGAGCTTGAGGTATGCCGTAGGCCCGTCTGGTAAGTGTACCAAAGTGATCGCGTCTTCTCGATTGGTTATATAGTGAGGAAGTAGCGGAAATGGGGACAGAGGAACGCACTGGGCTTCTTCGTGTTTTCGTTCACGACCACAAGGTTGGTGAACCCTCTCTCGGCCGCCCAACCCGCTATCTTTCCCATCTCGAACCCCCTCGTCTTTGGTCGTCTGTGGAACTCTGCCCCAGGGAAGACCCCGACGAGTTCATCGCAAAACTCATACGTTGCGCGGGTCGCCTTGGGAGATGTCGTTATCAGGACTTTTGGAGGGATCGTCGGGTCGTCGGCGGAGGAAAAATAGGAAGAGAATGGGTCAGAGGCTATGTCTGCCGCGGCCTCGGCAGCGGGCTGCTGTTGTGCGGTGGTGGACGTGGATGAGGAAGGGTCTTGGGGCGCGCTGGAGGACGGGTCCGCCGTCAGGAACGACGGATCAAACTCGCGCGTATTTTCGAGTGTGCGGGGAACATTCTCCTCCAGTCGTTTCTACAATTGTTTGTGTGTGAAAGAACCTAGTCAGCGGCACGTCGAGATGGGGACTGGAAGCTGAGCAAGTCTGCCTGCGTACTTGTTTTGCCTTGGGATCATCCGCCTCGCGCTTCGCATTGGCAAGCCGGCGCTGGAGTTTGGCCTGGCCCTTCTCCTTTTTCGCCTTGTGGAATACTTCTTCGCGCTTTCGCTTGTTTTTTATCGCGCTGGGCGCGAACCTGTGTGAGTTGGGCATTGAGGCAGGTCACCGATGGCCGGGAGCCAAGATGAATTTCCTTTCCCACGAGCCACGAGCCCTGCGGGAAGTGGCGCCTTGCATCGTCCGCCGCCGCTCTGCTCCATCAACGCTACGCCGTCTGTCATGTTCGACTCACGTACTCGGTCACCCTTTTCCCTACTCTGCTGTCTATTTCTTTTCGTCTCTGCCGTAAATGCCCTCCACTTCTACCTCGACGCGAGCGAGAAACGGTGCTTCATCGAAGAGGTGCCCAGCGACACCGTAGTCGAGGGTGAGCGTCGTCAAAGGCGTATATATCCCGCCCAGTACATCTCTCAACCTTTTCCGCATCGTCGTCTTTAGGCCACTACCGCGCATTGGAATGGAACGAAAGAGACCAGGCTTACAAGGTCAACGAAGAGCTGGGCATCCTGGTGCAGGTCACGGTGAGTAAACTCATCTTTTGGGACGGCGCTCGACCTGGTACTAATTGTAGGGCCGCTTTCATAGGAAGTGGAAAGTGCCCATTCTGTCGTCAACACGCGTGGTCCGCCCGAGGGCCGCTTCACGTTCACCTCTCACGACGCGGGTGACCACTCCATCTGCCTGTCGACCAGCTATTCCAGCTCCTGGTTCGGCCCTACGGCACACATTCGCCTATACTACGATGTCGTTGTCGGCTCGACCAAGTCCAACGTGGATAATGATCGCTCGCACGTCTCGGTGCTCTCGAGCCGGCTCCGTGATCTAAATATCAAAATCGAGGACATTCATCGCGAGCAGCAGTATCAACGCGAGCGGGAGGCAGATTTCCGTGACCTTTCTGAAGTTACGAACTCCCGCGCGGTGTGGTACAGCGTCGCACAAATACTCGTACTCCTCACGACCTGCGTATGGCAGTTGCGACACCTAAGAGTGAGCACCGTGCCCGTATCATGTCTGTCACCAAGTGTTACTGATGACTTTGTCAATTCCAGCGATTCTTTGAGGATCGAAAGATGCACTAGTGTACAATCGCATATCATCTATTTGTTTCGAATACATCATACGGGTACTTAGTAGGAAATTGGACCTAGTCAGTCACTTCCCTCAATCTTGAGGATCGCTTTTTTCTTGAAGCCACCCAACGCTATTCTCTGGAATACCTCACTAATAGAACTCGAAGCTTGTTCTTCGCTGGCGTCTCTCCCAATGGTGATAATCTCGTGCTTCGGTTCCTTGAACTATTCGAACCATAGAAATAGATCATCCCAAGAAGCGGACATGGTGGCTGCTCACCTTCCCTGAAGCCATGGTCCGTGCGAGTTCATCGACAAGCTTGATTTGCCGCTGTCCGTTCTCTTTGTACCACCGACTAAGCCAAAATCCGTGGCTTGTAAGGTTCTTGAATATGTAGAATGATGCGGGGATCGGAACAGGACGTTTTGCCATCGCGCCATATGTCACCAGATGCGCGTCGCTGCCCAGAAGGCCCGCCATAGCCATCGTCGACTCGCCACTGACACAATTCAGACCAAGGCGGATGTCCTTTTCGCACGTAGCGTCAGCACGCAGAAGATCCGATGATTTTTGAATGGAGTGAGAACCTGGCCACCGGTCCATTCTTTGACTTTTGCCTTGATCGTCTTTTTGTCGTCCAGCTCGTCGTACGTGACTACATGTGTAGCACCGAGGTCTTGTAATTCTCGTCTTAGCGCATCTATGTCATCCCTGTGAGCACCACCAGTGAGATCCAAACCAGAATCTTCATCAAGCGAGCAAAATCACCCACCGGCTCCGGACAAAGTTGATAGTCCCCAGACCAGCGTTCTTCGCGAGTTGTATGATTGCCTGGCCGACCTATTATTGACAACAGCAAAACTGAGCCTCCGGGTCATTTCACGCTTCACAACTCCGATTGTGACGCACTGCACTGTTCGCGCCATTTTGAACGACCCACTGCCCCCTCTCTAGTGTGACGAATTGCGACAAAAGGCAGTACGCAGTTGCAGGATTGACCTGCGGAAGGTGAAAATCATACGAACGGTCAACCGAAATATGGGGAGGCAAGGGCAGACAGACGCACCATCATCGTCGCCGCGTTAACTTCCGAGAGGCCCTCGAACCTCGGCACCTTCAAGAGCTGTTCCTCCCGCAAATTCGCAACGCTTCTCCAAGTGCCGACCTGGCTCGCCTTCATGACGACCCAGTCGCCGCGCTGGAGGCCCCTCACGCCCTCACCGACATCCATGACCTCCGCGAGTCCTTCGTTCCCGCCCACAAACACGTCCCCTCGAACGCCGGGAAAGGTCGAAGGCCGCGGCTTCGAAGGGTAGACCCCTTCGATCACGTTCACGTCTGCCGGGTTTATCGGCGACAGGACGAAGCGCACGTTCACCGTTTGCGGGGCAGCAGGCGTGGTGAGACTGGGAATGGTAAGGGCCCGCACGACGTCTGCAGGCTGGCCATTCTGAGAGTATACGATAGCACGGTTCAGCTGGAGTCGCGCCGAGGTTGAGAAGAGGCGAGCGCGAGTAGCATAGAATGGTAATGATAAAATTCGCCTTCTGAACATCGTTGTCCCTCATGTGCCAATGACGGTCTTTCGGCTCGGGGGTGCCTCAGTGACGTCACCACCGTAATTTAAAGTAAAACTTTTTGGTCAAGTAATCGCGGGCAGGGGCCACTGAAGAGTTCACAATATACTCCATATTCCTATCTCATCTGCTGTAGGACACCACTAAATTGTTAGACGGAAAGCCGCGAATGGTTCGTAAGAAGTATCAAGACTGAGAACATAAAGTGTGTACTGCATAATTTTAACGTTTAAGTATGTAGAAGAACGCGTAAAAACCAATTTTGTCTGCATCGATCTATGCCAATCCAGCCTCGATAGCCAGCGTGCGGAAAACAGAATTCGGTTTCGTCAACAAATTATTAGGGGTGTCAAACTCGGCAACCTACAGTACGAGTACCGTTATTACGTTTTCCGTGGACCAACTACATCACTTACCCTGCCCGAGGCCAGGACCAAGATGCGGTCCGAGTCTATGATGGTATTCAAGCGGTGCCTAGGAGAACGTCGGAAAAGAGACGCATAAATATCTTCGCTTTACTCACGCAATGGTAAGGATAGTCGTATGCTTGAACTGTGGGCCGCGAATGATCTCCTGAATGGACTTATCCGTCTCGAGGTCCACCGCAGATGTCGCTAGGAGTACAAAGGTGAATACAGATAGCTCCTACGAGGCTGCATAATTACCTTCATCCAGAACCAAAATCTTTGTTTTGCGCAGCAAAGCCCGTGCAAAGCATACGAGTTGCCTCTGTCCTGCGGAAAGCGACGAGCCACCTTCTCTGACTGGTGCATCAAGCGCCTCGGGGAGGCCTTCTACGTACTCCTTCAAGTGGGCCTATATAACCCAATGTCATTGGTGACAACCGTCATACAAGGTCGGACATGTAAATTTACCTGTTTGAGTGCTTCCCAGATATCAGAATCTTGGTATTCACCAACTGGGTCAATGTTCTCGCGTATGGTTCCCTCGAACAAGTCTGGTGATTGAGGGACAATAGTCATTGCCGAGCGCAGGTCATGCAGCCCAATCTTCGTGACATCCACGCCGTCAATCAGAATCGTTCCCTCGGCGGGCTCAAGTATGCGGAACAATGCGAGTAGTAGCTGTGATCATCGATCAGTAACGGGTACTTTAGGGACACGGCAGATCTTACAGATGATTTTCCAGCGCCGGTTCGGCCACATATTCCTATCTTCTCTCCTGGATGCTGTTGGGCTCTGATCAGCACAGTTCCCATACCCAAGCCCAAAGATGATACCAGTTCTATCGAAATATTCTTGAGTACCAAATCCAACTCGGGACGATATCTGAGCGAGTAATTCCTGGAAGAAGGTTGTAAATGATCGTATTACACTGACGCTCCAGAAGAAGGCACCTGAATTCCACGCGCCCCTCTGTCGGCCATGCACCTTCTGGTTGTGCTTCCGGAATCTCGTACGGCGCCTCGGGTTTGAGCTCGATGTATTGCAACATTCGTTCCACGCTAACGATGTTCTGTTCCACTTCGCTCGCAGAGCGCACAAGCCAATTCTGCCAAATTCGTCAGGACTTTTCCTCCACCCGTACGCGTACGCACCAATGAACTGGTCGTGTTAAGCGCGTAGGAGATAACAAGGCCAACGAGCCCCGCGTCGACCCCGCTCGTTACGAGCGCGCCGACCGCCAACGAAGACGATATAAATATTATTGATGCACCGATAAACTCGAGGCGCATGGCCAACCACCGGTTAACAGTGGTGCTGGGTATATAGCACATCTGATTGCGGTCGACACGGCGTTCATTGATTTCGGTGAAAACCGCCTGCTGATTGAATGCGCGGATCGTGGATAGACCAGTGAGTGACTCAGAGAACCAGGATATGATAGGAGAACGAGAAACCGCGTTGAGACGTTGAAGTTCGCGTGATGTAGCAAGATAATATCTGCGAGCGGCGTCAGGATACAATCCGAAGGCCCAAACAAGGACACTAACGTCATAAACCTCGAATACATCCAGCCAAGAGGGATGATGGCGATTAAGAATGGCGGAAAGCTCGATCCAATGACGATGATTATGCCGACGGAAGAGGACAATGTGCGAACGAGAAATTGGATAACCTGGGAAGAACGGCTCATTCTGAGCGGGATTACCACCAAAATAGAACCCATACTCACCCTTGCTAAGGCCTGATCCACGACGTTTGTGTCTTTCGTGAACAAGTTAAGGATGCTGAAAGTGACAAGCACACGTCACAACCATGCAAAACTTCAGATAGGGACTACTTGCCGGCCAGAAGGTGTGAGTTCAAAGAATGTTAGTGGAGCGCGGATGACCGCGTGAAGCATCTGTACAAGACTGAATCAGAAACGATAGCTGGAGAAAGGCTGACCTACGCACAGAATCGTGTAGATGTTTCGAACTCCTTAACGAACATAACACCAGCATCAAGATGGACCCTATACAACTGGACATCGTGGAAGACAGCGACAAGATGCCGTATACCCAGAGAAACTTCACGGCGCTCTTGTTCTCGCCATTCTCGCGGTTGCCCTCGCTCCAATGCTTCAGCGCGAACGTGCTGAGGATCTGCAGTGCCTGCTGAAAAACCACCATAAGCACGAAAAAGGCGAAGCCGATCTTGGAGGCTGCTTCGATATAACGCCAGTACACTTGTCCCTTGACTTGCCCCTGGGCACTTTGTTCCTCACTGAGACCACCAGAAGAGGCTTTTGTTGTCTGGGATGCGATCGGCGCAAGGACTGCCCGGCCGAAGCTCTTCTTTCGGCCGAGTTTTTCTCCAAGTGTGTCTATCTTTTCATCGGTCAAAGTGCCGTCCTCTGCACGACCGGAACCGTCGGACGATGCAGATCCTTCGCCATTCCAGAAAGGTGTTAGGCTCCCGGATGACGAGGACCCATCCGTATGGCCGTGTCCGTGACTTCAATTAAGTCCGAGTCAGCGATCTCGTAGTACACCAGATAGCGCATCAAGCTACTGACATCAACTTATAGATATGACTTGCTTTGTCTCCCACAAGGTTGGTATATGACCCGGACTCGACGATAATACCGCGGCGGACGCAGACCAATTGATTAAACTTGGAGAGAAATGAGACGCTGTGTGTAACCACCACTCTAGCCTTGGTTGCAAGCAATCCACGTGGGCCGATAACTTGATCTGGGCGTTGGTGGCGTCAGCAATCCTGGTTGGAGGTAGAAGCTAGGCAGGTGACATACCAAACACTTGCCGGGCAACCTGCGAGTCCACAGCGGCCAGTACGTCATCGAGCAGCACCCTGTATATAATCAGTACGGCCTTTCCCGAGTCACGTGGGGACGTCCTTACAGGTCAGCGCGCGCGTATACAGCACGGGCCAAAGACACGCGAGCACGTTGGCCCCCACTCAGTGTGATCCCTACAAGTCATTAGCAATAATTCTACGCTGCAAGCCTAAAAAAGGGGAATACCTTTCTCTCCGACTTCAGTTAAATCACCATCTGGAAAAAGCTCTAGGTCTGGACGAAGTGCACACGCTAGACAAAGGGAGACGGACGTGAGACGTGCGCAATAACGGGTGGTCCTTAAGGTACATACCGTCGAGCACCAGATTATAAAAAGATTCATCATACTCGTGCGAGAACAGAATGTTATCGCGAATAGAAGCCCCCATGAGCCTGTCCGCGGTTTCATTCAAGTGTTCGTGGCTCAAAGGCTAACAACCCTACCATGGATTCTGCGGAGCATACGCTACGGTGCCGTATAATGTCACCTTGCCTTCAACTCGCCGCATGTCTCCGATGATCGAAGAAAGGAGGCTCGACTGCGAAGGTGAGGATTAAGCGAGTTCAGGACCATTTTAAAGACGAACCTTGCCGGCGCCAACCCGCCCAACGATTCCCATCAACTCTCCTTTTCTCACAACCAAGTTAATGCCCTCTAAGGTCGGGCTCTGTGCGTCTTTAGACCAAGTAAATTCGCCGTCCTTGATTTCTAACACCTGAGACGCTGTCACCAGGTACGTCCAGGTAAAGCCATTCCTCGCAACGTACCACATCTCCAGCGCAAAGCTCCGAGTTCGGTATTACCTCCCGAGCGTCTGGCTGTAGCTCGTCCCCATCCAAGAAGGTCTTGAGACGCTTGGCAGCGACAAGTCCTTCGATGAGTTGGTTGATGAGAATGGCAGCCTAGAATCGCGCGGTCACGTGAAAATAGTGAAAAAGTCATGAAATACATAACAGCCTACCATTGCAAGAGGAAACTGCAGTAGCATGAACAGCGATATCGCGGGAAATATTATGTCGCTAGTTAGTGGCTTCGAGGATAGCTTTGCAGCAGTAGCAAAGGAACTGAATGCGACCAGCACTGCGTGGCATTTATCTTAGTCAGACGGCTGGCTGGAGGTCGGGAGACACCTACGCGGAACGCCAGTCCAAAGCGCTGTGTTGAATGCCTGTATTAGAGGAGCTCTGAGTTCAACAGGAGTCGCGTCGGCCGACAAATACTCACAGTGCAGATTCCGATTTTCCTGAGCATCTTGAGCTCTTCTTCGTTTCGCACGAATAAAACTCGGCGAAGGAATGCATGCTCCCAAGCGTACAACTTGATGCTAAACTCGGGGAATACATGGTCAGCATCAAGAGGCATAGGCCTTTACAGTATCGCAGCACCTCCTAATATTCGCCAACAATTCGCTCATCAAGCGCGAACGCTTGTCCTTAGACTTCATCTGCTTTATCTGAAGGTTTTTCAAGAGATTTGCGATCACCGTATTCAACGGGACGGAGAAAATCATGATGGCAACCCCCACGAACGCGGCCCATCCGAGAAGGTTGTACAACGAGATGAACGCGAGCGTGACCTATTTGAAACACCGCGTGGTCAGGGTTAATCAGGGTTGGACATACTATCCGTTACCTGAAATGGGGCTGAAATAGCCATAAGCCCGTACGTGCACAAGTCTTGCAGTCTCGAGGCGTCCACCGACATTAGGTTGACAATGTCCCCTGTTGCTTTCCCGCTTTCGTCGTTGGATAAGACGAGGGCCTTCTGATAAATGACTGCGACAAGGCCCGCACGAACGCGCATGCCAGTCTCGAAGCAACGCTGGAAGTACTACAGCAGGTGTCAACAACTGCGCGAGCACTTAAGATAAACCCTAACCTGATGAAGGATAATTGACTGGACGATAGCTGCAAAGAACATGAGCGCCGCGATCGATAGGCCTTCAAACGGACTCGGGGCCAGCTGGTCGCCCAAGCCATGCAGTCTTGTGCTCTGATATGCAGAGATGAACGAGAGGAAGAGGCGCAAGAGTTGGGGCTGAAGGAATGCAAGGCAATCCTGAAGCATCTTGAGACATGCCGCAAAGACGAAGGGTCCTCCGTATGAAACAAACATCGCCATCCACAGGGATTTGCTAGACAGGGTCTTCCGTCAGTTATGCGCAAAGATGCATAGTAATCGATCACTTACTGTTTCTTCATAGCACGCTGTAACTTTTGGCCGAGCTTGGTGGTCTCGTCCTCAGGAACAAGCTCCGGAAGGACATCCTCGGTGATGGCTTGTTTCGCACCCTTCTTCATGAGCGGCGTGAGCCAGCTGAACATCCACACGCTGAAGATGTTCGCCGTCAAAAGCGGGCTCTCTGGATTCAAGCGCGGCTTGTCGTCAGGTTCGAGACGGAACTCTGGGCCCAGGCACTCGAGAGCAAACGTAAGGATGCCGAGCGCGCCGATGCCCCACCGTAATGCAGAGAAAGATGGGCGGCGGGGTTCCCCAACATCGAGGGTAGTGCGGATCCAGATCAAGAGCGCAGGTATGTAGGCCAGCCAGAATATCAGTGCGATGGTGGAGGACCGCCGGGTGCGAGTGTGATTGAGGTAGGTGAGCAACGGGAGAATGAGAAACGCAGCAACTTCCAGAATAAACGACGGGAAGAAATATACGTGTTGGGGGTGAGCAATGGCGATGCCGAGATCGACGACGGAAGTGGACAGAATGAGTCCAAGGACAACCTGGGTCCCTCGGTAAGTGAATCACGGACAAAACGGAGGAACATACGTACCAATTTCGCCCACAAGAGCCATGTGTTTATTCTATGAGTGCGTTGGAGTGCACCGAGTCTGGATAAATGCCACGAGCGCAAAAGGCTAAGAACGATCAACGAGCCGAGGGGAACCGAGAACAAAATGGCTTCTTCGAAGCAGGGAGTAAAATCAAACGTTCGAAGTCGGGAGACGGGCCCCCAGCCCTCAGGGTGGTGGCACACAGCGTCCAGGAGCATCGCAGCCACGTACGGTCAAGTGGGCAATGAATGATGAGGTGACGCACTCGCCGCCGCCCACCGCGACCAACGCTGTACGTAAATTACGCGAGCGCGCCAAGTCATCTCAGCGAGGCACCGCCGCGGACACGTGAGCAAGATATGACTCATTCGAACTCTAAAGAAACCCTCGACCGCATGCTCAGGGACGCTACTGAGTAAGCTATAGTAATCTTCCATGTTCTTCCTACCCCGGCCGAAATACATCTCATCCAACGACTGCTCGCACGCCTCGCGCTCCGCCTTGGACATGTCCTCGGGCATCACCGGATAATAGAACGTCTAGATGAGCCCGACGACTGCGCGCTTGTACGTGCGAAACGACCTGCCGCTGTGCATCCATGCGCCGTTCCACGTTCCACGCGCGATGTAGTCGTCCGTGCGTCTGCACGCCGTAAAGTGCGGCGAGGTACGAGCGTACGTCCGTCTTAGTGACAGACTGGGACATGCGGAACGTCGCCTCGTAAGGATTATACGGCTTGCCCGGTGGTGTGAAGTTCGTCACGAGGCGGAAGATTTCGGCAGGTAGACTTTCTCGCCCACCACGTAACGTCCCCTTCGCCGGACGGCGTCACAACCTCCAGCGTGCCGCGCAGTCGAGATCGTCATGAGTGGAGTTTGGCGCGCTACTCGCCCTCGGAGGCCTCTACGCCATCTGATCGGAGAAGCTCATTTCACCCTTTTCGAGGGCGCGCTGGTAGCAGGCAAATTCTGTTGATGGGAGTTAAACCACTGGGGAGAGCATCAGATTGGAAAAGTGGCAGGAGGTTGAGTTCTTGCGCAACGAAGGCGGACAGTGCGGGAAGTCGATGCCGTCCTTGCAGCGGTAGCAGAGTGGTAGCAACTTCTGGGAGGGTAGAATACTGCACTTGAGCAGGGCGCTCATTCTCATCGCCGTGTTGCGTGGAAATATCTTCACAAGTCGGCTGAGGGGAAGGAAAATAACGGCAACTCGTCGCTGTCCTGTCACATACAGACACACAGTCATGGTCGATGATGTCAAGATAGATGAACAATTTCGTTCAGTCAGACGAAGTCTCAGAATCGACAAAGAAAGTTCACATGTGTGAAGCACAATGGCGCTAAATGAGCATTTATAGTCCGCAATAATGATATCCTAGGCAAATTCCATAGTACTAGATTCCGGTGTACGTAGAACGGGTTGGGACCAAGTAACTCAACTTTTTTGATAGTGGAGCTTCACCTGAGCCTGAGGAGAGGAGGTTGATCTACGGTATAGCCTGAGCTGTTGCATCGGCGCCGTACTCGGCGAAGAGCCGTGCAAGCCCCACATGATTCCTTTCAGATGCCAAGTGCAGTGGCGTCCGCCCGTCCTTGGCCCGGGCTGATGCACCGGCGCCGTACTCGACCAGGAGCAGCCGGGAGAGTTCAACATGGCCCTTTTCAGATGCCCAATGCAGCGGGGTCCGCCCACCCTTGTCCCGGGCTGCAGCATCGGCGCCGTGCTCGACCAGGAGCAGCCGGGCGAGCTCGACATAACCTTTCTCGGACGCCCAATGCAGCGGCGTCCGCCCGTCCTTGTCCTGGGCTGCCACATCGGCGGCGTACTCGACCAGGAGCAGCCGGGCGAGCTCCACATGACCCCTTTCGGACGCCCAATGCAGCGGCGTCCGCCCTCGCTTGTCTGGGGCTGTCGCGTTGGCGCCGTGCTCGATCAGGAGCCGGGTGAGCTTCACATATCCCTCTCCAGACGCCCAATGCAGCGGCGTCCACCCGCCCTTGTCCTGTGCTGCCGCGTTGGCGCCACCCTCGACCAGGAGCAGCCGGGCGAGTTCCAAATGACCCTCTCCGGATGCCCAATGCAGCGGCGTCCACCCACCCTTGTCCTGAGCTGTCGCGTCGGCACCGTGCTCGATCAGAAACCGTGAGGCTTCCACATGTCCCTTTCGTAAAGCCAGATGCAAAGGCGTGGACTCGCCTTTGAACCTCCGAGAATTCACATCCCGTGGATGTTCAATGGCCAGAACCTCTACGACGTCACGCAGGCCGCAAAAAGCGGCGTAATGTAGGGGGGTTCCACGAGCTGGGGACGGCACTTTGGCCGATTTGTCTCGATCCGAGGGGAGCACTGTTGGGTCAGATATCCAGAGCCAAATCGCAAGGTGGTGTTTCCTCCGATCAAACAGCTGTTTCATTCCTTTGTCTGCCGTTCGCGACACACCCTCAAAACGGGCGTGCTCAAACCAGTGCTCGGCAGCGTACTCCGTGAGAGGAAATTTGGTCAGGCTGTCTCTAGAAACGTCTTTATCCAGGTGCAATAGGATACCCAGGCATGCTTGGGCGAGGACGGTATGAGCGGGTGTCATTGAGATGTGATAGCGGCTGGAAATTATGTCGGGTTTTTCGGCAAAGTGGGCAGAGGTCAAGAACTCCCTGACGGAGAGGTGGGAAAGTTGTACGACTGGGGAATTATTGATGTCGACAACAGAAACCAACGTGGAGCACGTGGATAGTACCGCTTTTACCGAACTTTTCACACGCCAATCTTCGCGATATTTCGGAATCGGACTGGCCTTGAAGTCAAATGCGAGAAGATCCGCCACTTCTTCAACTCGAAGTGGGCGGGAGGCCACGGTGACGCATTGGAGGAGCTGTCGGGCAGTTTCCCAGTGTGTGTTGTTGATTGCTCGCAAGGTACGTTCATATGTCCCGTCAAGAGTGTCGGGTAATTCGTTCATAGCTCCCTGAATATGCCTTGGGAGGCAGCGGGCGAGATAGTCGAGCTCACAATGCACATATTGGAACCTACGAGAGGAACGGGTGAGCACCGTAAAGAGATAAAGTATGAATACCTTACGTGCCGTCCGCTTTTTCTGTCAATGTATCAATCACAGTCCGCTTGTGCTTCGAGCCCCAATCTCGCATGTTGCTATTCGTGTTAACGATCGACTCGATATACTTCTTAATGTCCTCTTTTTGTCCATGCTCATCTTGTAAGGAAACTGAACGGAAAGCTAGAGGATCGAGGATAGCCTTGATGTCGTCTTCGGGTCGGCTAGTGACGCAGATCCGCAAATTTGTAAATTGTGCCTCGACAAGGTCCTCCAAAAGCGATAGGACTTGCTCGCGGGGAGACGACAAAGAAGATTTGCTTGGACATTCGTCCAAGCCATCTATGATCAGATAAACCGGCAGTGGTCCTGGGATCTTCAACAAGTCCTTTAGACACCCGACAAGCTTGTCGTCGCCGGGCCTTTGTGCACCATCACGGTGTGCCGAATGGAACGTGGAAAGGATGTTGTAGTAGGAATCGGACTGGTCGCAAAGTTGGAATAGAACTGATGAGAGCAACCCACGGAGGTCCTTCTTCTGATTCTCCCTGAAATCATAGTAATACATCATGAGTAAGGCGCAGCCAGCTTTGCGCATATTCTCAGTGTCCTCGACGATGGTGGAACTGGCCAACACTGTAAGTTCTCGAGACGAAAATATCACAGGGTTAATGTACCAAAGGACACTCTTGCCGGCACCCGCTACGAAAGGGAAAGATTATGAGTCTCTGCGAAAGAGTAAGCGCCGGACAGTACTGACGTTTTCCATGGATCCAGAGGAGCGAGCTCGGTCCAGATTCCTTCCATGCCGAGAGTATGGCGCCATTGATGAACCACATTCCTGTCTTGCCGTGCCGCGCTTTGCGGGCGATATCGAAATTTTTCCATGAGTCAGGGGGAGAGAGCCATTTTTGAATATCATGTCGCAGCTTGTCACCTGCCGGACAGTCTCAGCTTAATGGCTGATGCCATTGCTATGCTATGTGATAACGGACGTTTCGACTTAATCACATCGCTCGTCATTTGATCTAGTGCTCAGTCAGACACAGAGAACTAGCTCGTTGCCAACAAAACATACCGGGAAAATTCCGGACTCCGTCAATTGATGCCTTGCCGTCTAGAGAGAAAAGGGTTCCATAATCGGCGGATGCGCTCGCCCACCCACCGTCCGTCAACTTCCTTTCGAGACCGTCAACACGTTCGAGAATCTGAGCTGCGGTATTCCGAGACACTCCTGGCATGAATCTGTCCAGCCTCTGCTGGGCCGCCTTGATGTCTTTGACCGCAAAAAAATTCTTTACTAATTTAACTGCGTCCTGCTGAGTAAGGTAACACATCGGCGAGAAAGAACTCACGAAGTCGTCGTTGTTTGAGCTTTTGGGTCACCAGCGCAAGCGCCAAGATTAACTCCACGATTAAGTTGATCAATACATCGCCCATGACGGGCGTAGGAGAAGTTTGGAGACGTTTGACGAAGCGTTCGATTGATTCGAACAAGTCGGCGAGTACGTCGCAACTCGATATCACGCCGTTGGCCGCCTGGTTTACTTGCATGTCACAACGAGACCTACATATGGACTAGAGAACGGCACGTACATCCAGCAGTAAGCCGAGGCTAGCATGTATTGCTTTCACAGGTGGGAAAGATGTCTGAAAAAAAAGGTCGGAGATGTAGAACATGCCTTCAACGCTTTGTGGCGTACCAGGCCGACGGAGTCAGCGAGGGAGGCATCAGAAAGTGGGGTTAAGATTGCTAAAGTAGTCCTGATGGCTTTCATCATCCTATCTCTTTCTTGAAAATCACTGAAGGCCTGTGCTCGGCCTTGCAGAAGGGTGTCAACTCTGGAGATCCATGGCGAGTGCATGTTGGCTAATGTGACCCCGGTCGTTCTCTCATAAACTTGCAAGGCAGACTCGAAAAGCTCTTGGAAATGAGTGGATTCTGACTGGTCAGCCATCTCACGAATAAGGAAAAAATGGGGTGTGTAGGAGAGTTGATCGTTGGGAGGAAATGATAGCGCAAAAGCGGGATAGGGTGGGCAGAGGGCACCCTAATGCACGCTATCAATGGATTATGTACTGTATTCGCAGACGCAGAGTAATTGCTCGAAATAGATGGGCGCATGTTGGAGTCGAGCGCTGTCAGTGGTTGTTGCATGAGTGAGAAAAGTCGAACATTAATATGTAGCGATTGCGCTACTACTACCCGCCGTACCCGTACCCGTCTATACCCCTACCCCGGGCCGCGACCCGTGCCATTGCCTACGTATGCTTGAGTTTGCCCCAACGGTTTCACCTTGGAATGCATAGAAACGGCTTATAATCCGTAGTCTCGAGACTGAGCCTGAGAGCTTCTCGCACCACAGATCTCGCTATTGACGTTCTTCCCATCCCCCTCTGGTCATGGCAGAACTCGCGACTGATATTTCTGGGCATGCCGTCATGCCGATGTCTCCTGTCAACAATTTCGACAACTTGCGTTTTTTTCGTCAAAGCCGTACAAATGGATTCGCTATGATACAGGAATTGTTGTTGGAGCCCGTGGCGATCTTTGCGACTTGCTTTTCGGGGTCGATGCACTCACATAGATAGCCTGCCACGCAGCGCCGCTGCGGCGTGAAGACATCGGAGGTCATCAAGCGAATGAGTTGGTGACGTGTTTTATTGTTGAGTGTACATTTGGCATGTTGAAAATGTATGCGTGACCTTTGCGATGTGTGTAATGACTGCTTAAAACGAATCATATTGATAAACTCTCCCTTCGTCATTTCCCCCCAGATAACAGTATAGCTAGCTACTTCGCCATTAGTTAAACTCACAATGTATATAACCTTCCGGCCTGCGGACACGGTGTGACTTCAGCCGCCCATTTGCGGCCTATAAAGGTCCAAGGTCCCTTTAACCAAATCTCTCGACAAGGTTTTTATCGACAAATGCCAGTAGTAGTAGATTCCGTCATATAGGTTATGGTGGGAGCCCCACCAGCCTAATGGTTTACTTCGCTGGTGGTGGAACTTCAGCTGGGCACATGGTTGAATGTTTGATCTGGGATATAGCCAGGGCTGCGGCCAGGAGGTGGGCGAGCTCCACATGACCGCTCTCGGACGCCAGATGATGCGGCGCCTGCCCGTCCTCATCCTCGGTGGCCGCGTCGGCGCCGTGCTCGAGCAGGAGCCGGGCGAGCTCCATGTGACCCATGTAGGACGCCTCATGCAGCGGCATCCGCCCGTCCTTGGTCCGGGCGGCCACGTTGGCACCGTGCTCGAGCAGGAACCGGGCGAGCTCCATGTGACCCATGTGGGACGCCTCGTGCAGCGGCGTCCGCCCGTCCGTATCCTGGGCTGCTGCGTCGGCGTCGTGCTCGAGCAGGAGTCGGGCGAGCTCCACATAACCGCTGGGGGAGGCCCGATGGAGCGGCGTCCGCCCGTACTGGTCCTGGGCTGCTGCGTCTGCGCCGTGCTCGAGCAGGAGCCGGGCAACTTCCACATGGCCCCTGTGGGATGCCTCATGGAGTGACGTCCGCCCGTACTGGTCCTGGGCTGCCACGTCGGCGCCATGCTCGAGCAGGAATCGGGCGAGGCGCACATGACTGCTGAAGGACGCCAGATGGAGTGGCGTCTTCCTGTCCTTGGTCCGGGTGGCCGCGTTGGCGCCATGCTCGAACAGGAGCCGGGAGAGCCTCACATCACCTCTATCGGACGCCCGATGGAGCGGTGTCCACCCGTCTTTGGTTTGGGCTGCCGCGTCAGCACCGTGCTCGAGCAGGAGCCGGGCTATCTCCATATCACCCCTGTCGGACGCCCGATGGAGTGGCGTCCACCCATCCTTGGTCTGAGCTGCCGCATCGGCGCCGCGTTCGAGCAGGAGCTGGGCGAGCTTCACATTACCCCTGTCGGGCGCCCGATGGAGCGGCGTCCACCCGTCCTTGGTCTGGGCAGCCAGGTCAGCGCCGTACTTGAGCAGGAGCCGGGCGACTTCGACGTGCCCCTCTCGTGAAGCCAAATATAAAGGCGTTGACTCATTATCGAAGTTAGGAGAATTCACATCCTGTGGGTGTTCAATGGCCAAGGCCTCTACAACGTCATGCAGGCCGCAAAAAGCGGCGTAATGTAGGGGGGTTGCACGGGGTGGCGAGGGCACTTTGGCTGATTTGTCTCTCATCCAGGAGGGCGCTGTCGGGTCATATATCCAAAGCCAAACCGAAAGATAGTGCTTCCTCCGGTCAAACAGCTTCTTTATCCCTTTGTCTGCGTTTTGTGACACACCCTCGAAGCGGGCATGCTCGACCCAGTGCTCAGCAGCGTATTCAGCGAGAGGAAATTTGGTCAGGCTGCCTCTGGTGACATTTTTGTCCAAGTGTAAAAGAACACCCAGACATGCTTGAGCGAGGACGGTATGAGCGGGTGTCATTGAAATGTGATAACGGAGGGAAATAGTGTCGCCTTTTTCGGCAAAGCGGGCAGAGGTCAAGAACTCCCTCACGGAGAAGTGGGAAAATTGAACGACTTGGGAATCGTCGACGTTGACAAGGACAAGCAATGTGGAGCACGTGGACAGCACTGCTTCTGCCGGGTCTTCGAGGCGCCAATCATCGCGAAATTTCGGAATAGGTCCCGCCTTAAAATCAAATGCGAGAAATTCCGCCAGTTCCTCAATTCGGAGCGGGCGGGAGACCACAGCGACGCATAGGAGGAGCCGTTGGGCAAATTCCCAGTTCGTGTCTTTGATCTCTCGCAACGTGCGTTCGTAAGTCCCATCGAGCGTGTCGGGTAATTCGCCGAGTGCGTGTCTGATACGCCCTGGGAGGCAGTCGGCAAGGTACTCCAACTGGCAATAAACCCATCTGAACCTATCGCAGAGGGATGCATGAAAGTGATGAAGAACTAAGGTATTAGTGTCTTACGTGCCATCCGCGCGCTCTGTCAGGACGTCAATCACAAGCTGCTTGTCCTTAGGTTTCCATTTTTGCATCTTCCTATTCGTGTTTACGACCGACCTAATATAGTTCTCAATGTCCTCCATTTGGCCGCTCTCGTCGTGTAAGGAAATAGAACGGAATGTTAATGGCTCAAGAACGGCCTTGATGTCGACCTCGGGTCGGCTAGTGACGCATAGTCGCAGGGTTGGAAATTGTGCCTGGACAAGGTCCTCCAAAAGCGATAGGACTTCCTCGCGGGAGGACGACAGAGCAGAGGTGCTTGGACATTCGTCCAAGCCATCTATGATCAGATAAACCGGTTGTGGTCCTGGGATTCTCAACAAGTCCTTGAGACACTGGGTAAGATCGCCGTCACTGGGGCTTTGTGCACCATCGCGGTGTGCCGAATGGAACGTGGAGAGGATATTGTAGTAGGAATCGGACTGGTCGCAAAGTTGGAATAGAACCGACGAGAGTAACCCACGAAGGTCCTTCTTTTGATCCTCCCTGAAATCATAGTAATGCATCGCGAGTGATGCGCGACCAGCTTTATGCATATTCTCAATGTTCTCGATGATTGTGGAACTGGCCAGCACCATAAGTTCTCGAGACGAAAATATCGAAGGGTTGACGTACCAAATGACACTCTTGCCAGAGCCCGCTACAAGAAGGAGAAAACTATTAGTCTCTGCAAAATAGTAAGTGCTGGGCGGTAACTGACGTTTGCCATGGATCCACAGGAGAGAATTCTGTCCTGATTCCTTCCATTGCGAGAATGTGATACCGCTAACGAACCACACCCCGGACTCTCCGTGCCGCATTTTGCAGGCGATGTTGTAATTTTTCCATGGATCAGGAGGGGAGAGCCATTTTTGAATATCACGCCGCAACTTGTCACCTGCCAGACAATCTCAGCGCGTCCACGCAGTGATGCCAACATTTAGTAATAACGGACGTTTCGACTTGTTCCCGTCGCTCGTCATTCGATCTAGAGCTCAGTCAGAAACAGAACTAGCTCGTTGTCGCCAACAAAACATACCGGGGACTTTCGAGACACCATCAGTTGATACATTGCCGTCTAGAGAGAAGGGTGTTCAAAAGACGGCGGATTACAAGTCGGATGCATTAGCGCACCGTCAACTTGAAGGAACGTCGTATTCTTGGCCCGGGCCTGACTACGGATAACTTCGAGAATCTGAGCTGCGGTAGCCGCAACCTCTCCTTGCATGAGCCTGTCCAACCTCTGCTGGGCCTCCTTGATGTCCTTGACAGCGAAAAAATTCTGAACCAATTTGACTGCGTCGCGCTGAGTAATGTAACATGTCCGCGAGAAAGAACTCACGGAATCGTCGCTGCTTGAGCTTTCGGGTCACCAGAGCAAGCGTGGAGATTAGCTCCACGATCAAGTTAACCACTACCTTGTCGATTGCGGGCGTTCGTGAAATCTCTGTATATACTTTGAGACGAGTGACGAAGTGCTGAATCGACTCGAGCAAGTCTGCGAGTACGTCACAGCTCGATATCACGCCGTTGGCCGCCTGATTCACTTGGATGTCACAACGGTATCCACACATGGACTAGAGAATGGTACGTACATCCAGTAGTATACCGAGACCAGTATGTATCGCCTTCACAGGTGGGAATGATGTCTGAAAAAAGGTTAGAGATGTTGGGACATGCCATCGGCGCTTTCTGACATACCAGGCCCACAGTGTCAGCGAGGAAATTGGCATCAGAAAGTGGTGTTAATATTGATACAGTAGTCTTGATGGCTTCCATCATTCTGTCCCTTTCTCGAAGATCACTGAAGGCTTGTGCTCGGCCTTGTAGAAGGGTGGTAATATCGTCGATGGAGTGGCAATTCTGGAGATCCGCGGCGAGTGGATGTTGGACTAATGTGATACCTGTCTTTCTCTCATAAACCTGCAAGGCAGACTCGAAAAGTGCTTGGAAACGAGCAGATCCTGACTGGCCAGCCATCTTAAGAGTAGGGTAGAAATGAGGTCTGTAGGAAAGGGTGTTGATTCGCTAGGAGGTAATGATAGCCCCGGCGGGAATTTGGTGGGAAGAGTTGGGGCGACGGACAGGATACCGTTATCAATCATAGATCATCGATTATCGATTATGTACTCGCAACCATAGATACAGGGTTGGTGCTGAGCGGTCGTCGTTATGTTGTACGAGTGGGGAGATGGTCGTAGTGATTACATGAGGGGCGAAGATGTCATCATGTCGGACGTCACACGTCGCAAAGTGGCAGTCACCGTACTAAGAGGCTAGTAAGAGGCGGAGGGCGAGAAGAAGAGGGATAGAGAATATCTCGATGAGGACGCAAAGTAAATGATCTCGAGAATACATGAACAGGATGGAGGCGACAGGCCAAGAAAGTATAAACCCAAGTATCATAATCAAGCAAGGGTACGAAGGGAGAGTCAGCTAGATTCTAAAGACAGAAGAGGAGATTACTGGATGTATAATGGGTGTATTTGAAGTCAAACCATAGTTGAATTGGGCTGAAACTGTACGAGAGCACGGTCACCGAGAGTACAAAACCAACTACCTAACAGTGCTGTCAGTTTTCCTGCTCACGCGCTCACTTTGTACAGTATTGTCGCCGAGTGGGGACGACACGGTAGAACAGGGTGACGTATGAGCACAGTACACTATTGCTCGCGTGTCTCCTGCATACGCTGTTTCGTAACCTGAATAAGCTGTTCCCTCAACGCCCGCTGCTCCGCAATCTTCTTCAATATCGTGCCCCGTCGGGTCGTCAAGTCCCCGCGCCACACCCACCCAGGCGAGTTCTTCCGCGTCATCTGCAACAGCTGCGCCTTCAACATGTCCTTCCTAGCCCGACCGAAATACATTTCATCCAAGGACGTCTCGCGCGCCTCGCGATCTGCTTTGGACATGTCCTCGGTCATCATCGGGTAATAGAACGGTTCGACGAGCCCGACGACGGCGCGCTTGTACGTGCGATATGACCTGCCGCTGCGCACCCAAGCGCCGTTCCACGCACGGCGCAGGGGCGCGATGTAGTTGTCCGTGCGGATGTACGTCGTCTGCACGCCGTACATCGCGGCGAGGTACGAGCGTACGTCCGTCTTGGTGACCGACTGTGGGATGCGGAACGTCGCCTCGTAGGGGTTGTAAGGCTTGCCCGGTTGTGTGAAGTTCGGCACGAGGCGGAACATGATGTTCGGCAGGTAGACCTTCTCGCCCACCACCTGCGTCTCCTTCGCGCCGGACGGCGTCACGACCTCCCGCGTGCCGCGCAATCGAGTTCGTCGCGAGTTGAGTTTGGCGAGCCACTCGCCCTCCGTGGGCTCTGTGCCGTCTGGTTGTAGAAGTTCGCCTTTCGCGAGGGCCCGCTGGTAGCGGGAAAATTCTGAGGGTGTTAAACCACTGGGGAGAGCGTCGGTTTCGGAATCGACGGCGGGAGTTTTTCTTGTGCGACGAAGGCGGACAGCGTGAGGAGTCGATGCTGTTCTTGCAGCTGTAGCGGCTTCTGGGAGTGTAGAATAACTGCGCTTGAGCAGGGCGTTCATTCTCTTTGCCACTGCTTGAAACATCTTTACAAGTCGGCGAAGCGGAAGGAAAACGAAGAATTCGGGTATTTGTTCATGTTTATGGCATCCTCCCAACACAGCAACACAGTAAAATAGGTAAGAAACAGCATTACACCCCAACCTCCAAGGAATGGAAAATCTATGAAAACATCTTTACATACGCCTGACGAACCCTCTTAATAAAAGTGTACACATCCCGCGACTCGTTCAATTGGTCCAGTAATGTTGGCAAAGTAGGTAACAACGGCGTCGATGTTAGCACTATCAAATGTTGGTAGGTCATCCACGCGTCATGTTCACAGGACGCACCTTTATACGAGGGCGATGAGACATCAAGCACGAAGCTCACTTCGTACATGGAACGCGAACCTTCACCGCCTTTGATGGAATAACGTATCAGAAGCTGCTCTGGGCCAACGCCCTCAATGATACAGCCCAAAACACGCTCGCAAGCACGCAATTCTGCAGATAGAGGCGCCGCATTCGCGGCCAAAGTTTTCCGCTCTATCTCTCGTTCTGAAGGGATAGGTAAGTCCCAAAGGTCTGTGTGCACAGAACGCATAACGTAGAGGCGATAAAAACGGACCTTTACGGAGGTTCGCCACGCGTGCGCGGTACTGCTCAATCTCTGCGTCGAGAGCCGCGACTGCCTCTTGTTGGGACGCGACCTGACGTCGGAACCCAGCGACTGAGGATTCTGCCTCCTTCGTCTCCTCGCGCTCGCGTTCGAGCACTGTGACAACAAACAATAAAACATCTCAGCGAACGCGGGAAACAAGCAAATGGGAACGCAGCATACGCGCGCCCTTCCGCGCGTGGTGCGACACGAACCGTCGATAAGCTCAATCTCCTTCATCTTGCATTGGTTGGTCTCCTTTTCCATGTTCTGAGCGCGTTCCGCGAGTCTCTTCGTCTCCGTGGCGTGCGCTTCCCGGCGCTGGTTGATCTCTGCGATGGCGCGTGTGTTGAAATCCGCGATGGCCTGTGAGAAGTTGCGCGTGGAGGCTTCATACGCGGGAAGGTGTAAATCTATTGTGGGGGATTGGGCGGAGAGAATGGCAGCGAGATTGAGTTGGCCGTGTCTAGGTGGCATGATCGCGTTTGGGGTGGGCGAGTGGGGGAGGGTTTTTTGCGGTAACCGAGTCGGTAGCCACGTGATGGCGACGCTTACGTGTTGGGGGTTGTCATCCGCACCATCACTGCCACTGCATATGTCGAGATCTGAGGTCGGTCGACACTTTGCTATGGACCACCAACTCAGCTACAACGCCTATCAGCGTTCGTTGTATTCTGACACCCCTTCGACTATCGCTGCCGCTATCGCACATCCCACCCCTCACCCTCCAATCCCTCAGTTCATCAACGATCCCCATACCCTTCCCCACGGATTAAGCCCTGGCTTGCCCGTCACAAACGACGAGAACAACATCTACAGTCTCGTCATCGACCTTTTGGATCCTGACACGAGAGAGGCTGCTCTCGTCGAGCTCTCCAAAAAGCGCGAGCAGTATGATGACCTTGCCCTCGTTCTGTGGCATGCGTTCGGTCAGTCGTCACGATCTCAGCCGCACTTTTCGTCTCACCGCGCGCCCCAGGTATCATGCCAGCCCTCCTCCAAGAGATTGTCTCCGTCTATCCAATGCTCTCCCCGCCGAACCTGACAGCACATGTGTCTAACCGCGTATGCAATGCCCTCGCGCTCCTCCAATGCGTCGCATCTCATCCCGAAACAAGACAACTCTTCTTGAACGGTACCTGCCCCCATTCCCGCTCTCCCGCCCGCGCGACTGACGCCACCAAAATACATAGCACATATACCCCTCTTCCTGTACCCGTTCTTGAACACAACGTCCAAAACACGTCCGTTCGAATACCTTCGCCTCACCTCCCTCGGTGTCATCGGTGCTCTCGTCAAGGTGTGCCCCCCTCCTTTTCTCCTCTTTTTTCAATCCCCTCCTGACCCATCTGTTTCAATCGCCCTCAGCAAAATGACAACAACACGGTCATACACTTCCTCCTTTCGACCGAGATCATCCCCCTCTGCCTCCGCATCATGGAAACCGGCTCGGAACTTTCCAAGACGGTCGCGATCTTCATTGTGCAGAAGATCCTCCTTGACGAGACCGGGCTCACCTACATCTGTCACACCTACGAGCGCTTCTTCGCCGTCGGTACCGTCCTCAGCAACATGGTCAACCAGCTCGTCGAGACCCAGGCGGTCCGACTCCTCAAACATGTCGTCCGTTGCTATCTTCGGTTGAGCGACAACCCGCGAGCGCGCGAGGCGCTTAGAGCATGCCTTCCAGAGCCGCTCCGTGACAACACGTTCGCTGCGCTTCTTCAGGTGAGCCACCTCTGAGTCGCTGATACCTGTTGGTTAATGCAGAATCCTATTACACACAGGGCGACATGGTCACAAAGCGTTGTCTCACCACGCTCCTCAACAACCTCAATGATCAATAAACCAAAAAAAGTCGAATTATTCGTTCTGTATTATCCACCTCTTGCTATCGTCGCTTCTCCCTATTTCCAATACGCATAACCCACCGGTAGTCGCAACTGTACCAATTACAATACCTGCGCCTCGCTTTCCGCCTTTTATTTTGCTATGGAGTTTATATTCGCTATCTCGGGGGACGATGTACTAAATTACACTTTCCTATGTAACGAACGAATGGAGTAAAGCAAAGTGAATAGACTTGTATATACGGTGTCCGCGATGGATGGAAACGAAGGTGCTATCGCCGAAACGAGGCTCGATTTACGCCGGTCACAGCTTCCACCTGGATGGTGAGTTCCTCCAGCCCGGGTATACGCGCACGTAGGAGCGTGTCGACGCGCTCGACGACGCTGTCCAAATCGTAGTCTTTCTGCGGAGTTGGGGGAGCGAGCTGCACATGCAGCGAGCCAATCAGGCTGCTCGCGTCCTTTGGCCAAAACTGCGGTTCAGTATACGATGCCAGGCCCTCAACTGTAGCGAGCTGTGTACAACCCCGACTTATCAGCAAAGGCAGACGTAGAGAACGGTGAGAACGGGACGCTACCTCATCCAGGGCTTGCGTGATGCCATCGGCGCGCTGAGCAACGTCCAACGCGAGCACCTTGCCCGTGTCGATGACGAGCGGAATCACGCTCGCGGCGATGAGCAGCGCAATGAAAATCGATGCGATTGGGTCAAAGCCAGTCCAGCCATAAAACTGGATGAGGAGCGTCGACACGATCACACCGACAGAGCCTAGCGTGTCCTGTCAATGTGCCCCACCCGATGGACCTCGGTCAGCAAATAGACAGACAAGGAGATAACGACTACTTACTGCCATGACGTGCAAAAAGAGGCCACGCATATTATGACTATGTCCCTCGCGAGAGTGCCCACTCCCATGAACGTGTGAGTGGTCATGCAGGTTTGGTGTATGACCATGGAGGTGGGATGCGAAGTGCTCGTCTTCGCCAAAGCGATAGCTCGGGGTCACAGGCGAATGCATGGCGCCCTCGAGGTGTGACGTTCCTAGACGTGCGTCATGTAGCTGTAATGAGGGTGCGCGGCGGCTGTGTTTTCGGTGACCATGCGCCTTTGGCGCTATAGAGGGAACGGTGTGGGAATGAGGTATAGTGGGACTAGTAGGGGGCGGTGGTGAGAGTGAAGAGAAAGTTGCCATAGAGGCGGAACGAGTATGGATGCGAGGTGATGGCACACCAGGAATATCGCCATTGGAAGAACCATTAGGTGGCGACTGCAGGTGCGAGTGGAGAATAGATGGTGCCGTTAGGTGCTGGTTTGGTGTGTCTTGGGGCGCGCTTTCAGTATCGTGGGGCGGCGAGTGCGGGCGAGGATGGGAATGTGTGTGAGGCGAAGTTTGTGCATCCCCGCATTCGTGTTCATGGCTTTCGCATCCGTCCTCGTGACTCGAATCAGGTGGGTGCTCCACAATTGTCGGTGCCTATAGCAGCCAAGTCAGTCTTTCATTAGGCATGAGTGAAGAGACCAGCTCCTACATGATCATGGGTATGATCATGTTCGTGATCGCCGACGGAACCATGAACGTGATTATCGCATTGTGCGCGGTCATGGCTATGGTCGTGACCGTGATGGTGCGCATGCGCATGTCCATGGCTATGCGAATGTCCGTGGTGCGCATGACCACCCATTGCTAGCATTCCGAACAGATTGATGACCAAGCCCAAAGTGCTGACCAAAAGTAATTGGTTGGTGTTCATCTCTGGTGGATCAAGACTGAGACACATTAGCCCAAATCTCGCACCTCAGAGAAGATCACTCCGCTCACAGGCGCTGTATGGCTTCGAAGATGATGAAAATTGAGATCAGAATCAAGAAAATGCCGTTCGCAAAACCGGAAAGTGTCTCGATTCGGCCATATCTAAAAGAATAGAAGACCGCCTCATGGGATCAGTACAGTAGAAGACGTAAAGCCAAGCCACTAACCCGTATGTGAACCGTTCATTGGGGGGCCATGTTGCCATGATAGATGCGAACAGACCGACACCGATAGCCATACAGTCAAAGCCCATATGAATAGCTGTATATTTATAAGTCACTATCCTCAGTCGGGGGTGATACCGAGACTTTGAGCACATACCATCAGATATCAGACCCAAACTGTTGGTCCATACGCCATACAACATTTGCACCATCATGTAAAATAAGTTGAGCACAAGAAAATAGAAGATTCTTCGTGACTCTGGATTCGACATTATGGTTTTCAGATAGGAACGAGCGGCCTGCGTCGCCGGAACGCGCGAAAGACCGTTGGCAACCTGTAATTTTTTTGGGTATCCTCCTGTAGGGATAGAAGTTTGAGATTATTCGCCATGAGTGACCACGACTGACCATACAATAAAAATATTCCCATCAGTATCTCCGTCGTGGTTGGTAAACGAGAGAACCACATAAATCCAAAGGTAATGGTTGCAAGGAGTGCAGAGGCCGAAGATAGCAAGTTGTAATGTGGGGTAGTAATGACAGTTGTCACGAATGAGCTACGCTCGTATCGAGTAGAATATGCTGCCAGAGGGATGGCCAAAAGAAAAAACAACGGAACAGGTGGACACGGTGGCGCATTAGTCTGAGACGAAGACACATGAGGCTTATACCACGCGGATGACGTTTGTGAAAATGCTCACGAGGATCTCCGTAGTCGCGTATATGATCAGGCCGAACGTCGCTGCGCCGATCGTGCAAAAGACCGACACATACTTGGCACCCATACTGGGCAACAGCGCGGCTCTGAGATGCTCCGAGGCTCCTGCCGAGAGTACGTGCAATAGAAGGGCAAGATATCCCGGGAGCGTCACCCGGACGTCACTGATGGAATAGCGGGCGTCGGAGGCGAAGGAAATCACAAGGCCGAGGGCAATCGGTGCAAAACGCACACTCTGCGTGCATGTCGAAGGAATGAACATCCGGACGGATAAAAGCGAAGACGTGACGGTACACACCCAAGTAGCGCTGGACAGCGTCTTCGCCCACACTAATGAGAGATGCGAAAACATGATGACGCTACATATTCACCACGCGAAGACAAAGTTAGGAAAATGTGTATAAGCACACGCGCACGATGAGAACTGTGAGGAATCCCGCACACACCGGGTCACCGATAGCCGTAACAACGCCACTAGGAGGCTACCTTGTTGAAAAAAGTAGACCGCGGAGCTCATGGCCAGTAAAGTCCACTGTATGATCATATGCCGTGAACACACCGCACACATCGGTGAAACGAAAACGAAGGAAAAAAAAGAAGTTCGTACCTTCGCTGACGACGCCGCCACCAACGCCTTCGGCGCGTCTCCCGACGTAACCCCTCTCAAACCGAGTCCGAGGGCGCCACAGGAGAGGACGCGCATAAGGACCCAGAACGCGCCGACGTTTTGCGATAGGAGCCATTCCTTGACCGTCCAAAGAGAGACGGCAAGGAGCGCATTCGAAAATACGATATCAGTGACGACGCGTCCAGATACTCTGTAATGTATAATATGAGCGAGGCAACGGATTCTGCGGTCATAGGCGTGAATGTTGGAGGATGGATACCCACGAGTTTGACAGAACGGTCCTTGGGTTGAGGGTAACTTTCTTGCGTGTTCTTGCGTCTGTCAGATCCATGACAAGGAGTCATAGACTCTACAGTGATAATAAGTTAACGCTTGGAAAAGGAGAGGAGCGAGTCTCGACACTGGCTCTGCACGTGCTGGTTCTGCTTATGTCACTCAATCTAACCACATATGGCGCATCCGCGAAATCATAGTTACCCACACCACAAGACTTGGGGATTGACATGATGACAACAAGAAACAGGTCACGATACGGTCATATCTACTTTATGATGGGCTACAACACGAGTGCAGACAGTTTACTTTGACAATGTTTTGAGACCGGAAACACACGACAAGTCGTAATAATATGAAATGCTCCCCTACCTACCGTCAGACGTGATGGAATTGAGCGACAAGATCATTCCAAGCCATATTAGGGTCTGTCCCTGGGCTGTAGTCCGAGTTGACTTGCATCGCATGGGACGGGTGTTGGGGAGGCATGGCAGCAGCGTGGCCAGCAGACAGATACGACTCGGCGCGTAACGAAGCTGCATAGTCAAAGCCCATAGAACCAGGCGATGCTGGCATGTACGCAGTCGGAGCCCCCCCATGCATGCCATTATACGGATATTCTGCAGCTTGTTGTTGCTGCCAGTATTGGGTATAATTGTAACCCCTTGAAGGACCTGCATGAACTTGGTGATCCATAGGTATGTGATTATGTGTCTGGGGAGCTTGTGGTTGGTTGTGTGTGTGGTGTGAATGCGTTATAGGCTGGGACTGTTGATAATGATGAGATGATGGAGGATGAGTGTGATATTCATGTCGCTGCCACTGAACAGGCTGGTTGGGTTGCACATGGGGCGCAGCAGCTGGTACTGCGTTGACCTGAGGCGGGGTGGAGAGTTGTGAAGCGAAGCTTAGCGCAGGAAGGATATTGGAGATAGCTGGTGAGCTGCGTGGGCTGGCGGAAGCCGTGGTAGGGGATGAAGCCGTTGAAGATGAAGCCTTTCGCGGGACGAGACGGGTTTTTCCACCCAGTGTGGCCAGTTCCTCGTCTTCTCGCTTTACATCGCCCTCGAATTCTGGTGTCATTCCCGGTGACTGGGGATCTTTCCGCATCTGAAGTTCGGCCATGGCCGCGGCAGCACGCTCCCTTTGTTTTCGCAAAACGGGCTAGAGTAGTCGGTATTAGTCTGGCGTATGTCTATATAGCGTTAAGACCTACGAGAACTTTTACCGCTCTTGAATTCTGCGACACGTCCTCGAAGAGCCGCAGCGCGGAGTCCATATGTGACAGGGCAGAACGAGCCAATGCCATTTTTGGGCACTTGATTGGTATCGAACCCAACACGATCTAAATGAATATATCAGATGTTGAAGGCAGCCTCTGCAGGAAATTTCTCACAGCGCAAGAGAAAACATGAGTGAACAAGAACCACATTCGTTCCGTCAAGATAGGTTGTTGGGAAAACAAGCTTCTGACCAAACCAACGAAGGAACAGGCACCGTTGTACACCGCCAAGACAGAAGGCGCGTACTTGCTCCCGAGGGGGTCGTCAGGACTATCTTCAATCGCACGTGCAAAAAATCCGCGGTGCATGTAAAACAAGGCTGAGGAAGGTGAGCGCGCACCTTTGCTTTGAAACAACTACCGACTTACTCATCTCCCTAATCGCATACCCAACGTACCGCTGAAGAGTGAGAAAAACTGGGACACCCTCGACATCTGTCATAGGCCCGCCGAAGCCCGGAACCTGGAGAGACGGCGGAGTATAGAATTCCCGCACTTTTCGGTCCAACTGCTGCAGAACCCTATAATTTGGGGTGCGAGCGCCGAACACCTGGTCGTGGACCACACTCATACACTGGGAGGAAAATCGGTACTTCCACAGTTGGACTGAAGCAACAGAAGTCAGTATGTAATAAGCTCATAGGAATAAGCGAGTTCTCACAGCCCATTTCTTCTGCTCCGTTCTCGTCCTTGGCAGATTCTTGAGGCATTTGAGTGTCGATATGGAGCACAGAGAATGATGGAGGACGTCCATATGTTAGGCTCTATCGTACCGTTGGGATCAGCATAGAAACGACAATAGCTTGAGCCTTCCGGTGCGCCATACCTGCCACGAGTCATAGGTATATATCTCCCAGAAAAGTGCCCGTCGTCGGTACGTTTCATCGGGGTCCAGACCCCACCTACCGCTGTCCCGGTCTAGTGAAGTTCAGTCAGCCGACTCGGCCATGCGAGAAAACCATGTGACATGACGCACGAAGGCCGCACTGTAACGGAGATAATTAGCTACAAAAGGTACGTATCGTGCGATGAGCACGGGTGCTTACGCTGTGCGCCAACTTAACAACCAGGCCCATAAGCGCCCACCGAGGACCATCGATGTCGGAAAGGAACATATAATGGGACATAAGAAGCTGTGTGGAAAGTTAGCGCCTTCAAACCCAACTAATGGGATCACATGCCAGAGCTTGAATGGCAGGGATGGACTGTTCCTCAAACATCGAGTCGACGGACAGCGCAGCACGTCCGAGCTGATAATAATGGTTTGCGTCGTAGGAATGAGGGGGCGCATCCAGGTCAAGTAAAGCCCCAATGGCAAGCATCATATACACGACGGCAAACCGATGGGATTGAATACGATCGTGATCGGTGCCAGCTTCAGGGTCAAAAACGCGACCATATATGGACCCATAGAAGTCACCCTGCTCGATTGGTGTGTACCTGCATGACGGTCAGGCATTGCGTCAGGAGAGAGTTACCAACACCCTTACATCCAAGAACCATGGCGCCAGTATATATCAAGTTGTCTGCGCACCGTATTCGTATCGGGGAGACTATTCAAGAGCATAGCGCGAGTATCTTCGACATGGCCAGCCACATTCGAAGCAAAAGGAAAGACATAGCTCCTCCAAGGCAACGTATTTGGCATGGGCAGCTCGACAGAGGCAGGGGAGGTGATGTCATCTTCGTCTTCGCTGCCCGCTTCATTCTAGAAACTATACGTCAAGTCCGTGCAGCCGTCCGATGAGGACGGTGTCTGACCTGTAACAGATACTTCGTGGAACAAAAACTTAAATGACAGTGCTCAATTTGACTTTTGAAAGGAACCTACGTATGAATTGGCCGTCTGGCCATAAAAGTTCGTTCGACCTGTATCTGAGATCGACCTACAGTGGCAGTGAGCCACAAGAGCTTAACGTTGTTTTTTCGCGCTCACAGAGATCCCACAGCGTCAATGGCTTCCGCGGTTTCGGCTTCCGGTGGAGAAGGCATTTCATTCCGTGATTCCCGTTCCAGGGGACGTTTGATTTGCAATAGTTCATCCGACAAAAGGGGATGCCTTTCACCGCTGTACATGGCATACGCCTCTGCCAACGCGTCCTCGAGCTGCCTGACGCGGTTGGACAAAACGCCGATCTTGTCATGAAGCACTTCGGTGTTCGCTAAGATGAACCTGTGGCACGTGTCGGCGGTAAATTTTCACGACAAATGGGACAAAAGAGCGCACCGATTTCCCTTGCCCGTTGTCAGAGATCCTGAGTGGGTGCCGTGAGTGCGACAGCAGGGTGCGCATGGCAGACGATGCTAACCTTTGGGGCAGATGGCGGCGCAACCCTTCTTGACGCAGCTGGCGCAAGGAAAAACACGACTGCATCTGTGAGGAGGGACTTCAGTTTTTTGTAAAGGCAATTCGAGGCGGGAGACGGGCGAAACCTCAATTTGAGCCTTGTGCATATGATGTGATCAGTGTGTTGAAAGCACAATGCGAGAATTGAGTCTACCTTCTACACTCGGCGCATGAGAGGGCAGCGTTGCGACGGCGTTGTTTTGAGGACGGTGAGTTTGGGTTAGGATCTAGCGGGGGAGGTAAGAAGGAAGAAGCCATGGGGGATGAAGGATGAGAAGAGGCGCATAAATCCACCTTATCCAGCTGGGAAGAATCAATATTAATCAATGCCCGAAAAACAAGGCACGTAACGCTTCACCACGATTACTCCTCGCTATGTGTTCCAGCTGTGCTCTCCCCTTGCTCTCCATCCCCTTTCAAATAAATAATGTCTTTCATATAAGCCCGCGGGGCAAGGATACTGATGTCGTAGGCAATAATAGGGTATAATCGCATATTAAATACCACTCCGCAGTCTGATGTCATAAAATATCCCGTCACGTATCTTTGTCCTCGTTCTCGTTCTCGTTCTCGTCATCATACCACCAGGACACGCGCCGCACCATTTTTCTCCTCAGTCGCGGTTTGCAGAGCGAGAAGTTCTGAGGAGGTCGACGATGTCTCACTGAGAACCCTTGTGATCGGCACGCGAGACATATCCATCGGTGGGCTAGCAGGCCCTGCCGATTCCGCGGTCGAAGACGTGTCTGAGCCATGGTACATCGCCTCTTGAACGACCGGCGCTCCACGAGGCAGGGCCGATGTTCCCGATGAAAAACTACCATGACCGCCGAAAAGACCGCCTAATTTCCGCGACAGCGGCTCACTCGTTGGCGACGGAGAAGTACTCGATGTTGCCCGGCGGCTCGAAATTACCGGTGAGCTTGCCTCTCCAGCACGAAACAGGCCACCAAAGCCCCATCGTGAGCCTACGCTCCCATTGGCATTCTTCTTATCCGCGTCATCGCCGCGTACCGAAGCGCTCTCGATGTCTGAGCGCATGGGAGACACTCCCACGTTGTGCTCTGCTATAAAGTCACGAAGGGTCTTGACACATGTCTCTGACGCCTCGCGCGCTTCGTTCGCCTCCATCAGTTCGTGGCTTGATTCCTCGAGTGCCGCTTTAAGCGTCTGGACCTCCCGCTGCAGTTTTTCCCTTTCCACCACATTTACATCAGGGACGGGCTCAGATTCTGGAGCTGGAGCGCGAGCAAATAATCCTGAGATGCGACGCGTACTCGTGGGTGGATAGCTGAGCGGGGGTGACGTGTCAGGAAGCGCGGTTGTCTGTGGATTAGGCGATGTGTCCGCCGTCTGCCCGTTCTCGTTCCAATCAACGTTTGAATCTGATACGGAAGATATTCGTCTGTGATTCTGCATGCGTCCAGCCGATGATCCGGTGAGAGGGGCGAAAGACATTCGCTTGGCAGACTGTGGTCCGCCGAACGAGAACGAACTAGCACGCGACAGGTCGACGGACATGTCCGCACCCCGGCTTATGCGTCGACTTTCGGTTTTCCTTTCGGTTTGCAGTCGCATGAGGCCGCGTCTTCTTGCACGACACGATGATGAGATGAGAACGTGACACCCAAACGAACGCATAAAATGACCGACCGGCTTTCCTCAACCTTACTTCTCAGAAGCACGATGGATTCTTCATCGTCGCGTGTCTTCTGACGCAGCGCCGCCAACTCTGCATCTTGCCCAACCTGAGCTTCCTTCAGCTGGTGCAATTCAGAGGCGAGCCCCGCTTCTCGGCCACGTGCGGCATCCAAGGCGGCTGACAGTTCATCGCGTTCCTTGGTGAGCTCCGCAACATTTATGCGCAGAGATGTGACGAGAGAGGCGACTACATGAGTGTCGAGTGATTGTGGACGCCCCTCGAGTCTAGCGGGGGACGTTGGAAGGGCTTCAGCCTCAAGCTGTCGTTCGAGCTCGAGCGTAAGGTCGAATGAATGAGGCCGCGTGGGGTCATGTTCGCGTAATTCATCGACGAGAGTCTCTTCTTCGGGTGCTGACATTGTCAAGGTTCTTGGCGGAGTGATAAAAGGGGGATAAAGTGGGTAGGCGAGCGAGAAGGAAGTTGGCACTGCAGGTAACTGGTGTGTCACTCGTTCTCGTGTCTCACGTGGTCTGCGCTGACACTGCCACGTCTCACGACAATTGAAATCAATTCAACCGAGTTCGTTCATCACAGCGTAGGACAGGTGGGTTTAAAACATACAAGAAATGTGGCATGTGGCGTTGCCACACCGGACATACCCCCCCGACATTTTGACAATACTGCAAGTTAGCCGACAAACAGCCCCATAAGATAGTCCAATCACAACACATAATCTCGAACTGCTTCTTTTGTCTATAGTCAAATCACCCTCACAAATGAGTAACCGAGTCCACACAAATGACTCCTTCACGCTCGCTCCACGGGTATCCCCACCGGTGCAACCATTCGCGTACACCCGTGGACAAGCGTTCTCGCGACGCAGCCCGAGCAGGGTCATGCGTCCCTGTGTGTTTTTCGTCGCCAACAACAAAATAGGCTGGACACGATTTCAGTCGTCATGGAAAGCCTCGTGGTTCTAGTAATAACAAACTCACTTAATCCACAGAAACGTTCACATTCCAACTAATGCAAGTTACCATGAGCAGAGAGGGACACGCTGGGTTGAATGATACGCACCGCGAGCAGGAACTCTTCTAAGATCTCCGTAGCCTCGGCAGCGTGTATGCCGTGAAGATCCATGACGGACTCCATTCGTTCGTCCGGCTTCAAGTCCCTTTGCTCCCCGGACACGTCTCGCCGAGCGATTCCCAAGATGATACCAAGCCCGTTGCCGCATGTGCGGCCGCGAGCACTGTGATCACCTGGATCATCCGACCAAGTACCATCGCGCGCTTTGACCACTTGCTCGATGAGCTTTGTCCGCTCGCGTACGACGGTTCCAGCTGATATGGTCAACTCTGCTGCCATTTTTCCATTGAGGTCGTGGCCCTCGCGACTAAAGCGCTTCGCAGCTGAGCCATCTCCCCGCCGCCACGCGTCGGCCGCCCGCGATAAACACGCATTGCGCGCGGCACCCAACTGCAGTGCACGAGAACGATAGGCCACATATAGACTGTTTACAGCGTCGCCTATTGGTAACGAGGGTAACAAGGTTGGAGGCCGCAATTTGAGACGAGGAGACGGCTTGGGTGCGATGATGGCGCTGCGATTGTGAAGAGAATCCGCAGCACTGCCCATGGCTTCTCTCCGCGCGGCCAATGCGGCAGGATCCCTAGGTACGGGTGGGGGAGGAGGCTGTGGATTTTTATTTACCGGAGGCCCGAACTTGCTTCTGCCTGCGTCGTAAGGCGGGGGCGCACGTGGATTCCGTCCATAATAACTTCCACGACGTCCCCTTGAGTCCCCAGAAGGATAATCGAGGGTCGGAAACTCATCTAATGTTGGAGCACCACTAGTAGAACCATCGTTGAGGTCACCACGGCCCATCGCAGCAGTGATGCCAGCCACGTCAACGTCCGCTGGGATGTGATGAAGAAACTCGCAAACGTCCCCCTTCGCGCATGTGCCTCGCAACCAGAAGCGACAAAGGGCCCGTTCGATCTCGTGACTAAACTAGCATGTTTGATAAAGGTGGCGCATGATTGATTGAAAGAACTCACCTGAAACGACAGTCAGCCCGCAAACACTCCCCTGCCAGGAAGTAGCGGCAAACTCGGGTTCCAGTTTGAACCTGCCGGCCGTTGGCGAATTTGGCCGGCCCTTTTGTGCCCGCATTTGGAACCCCAAATCCAGACCTTCCACCACGCACGTATCCCGAGGCACCAGGACCGTCGCGCGATACCAACGAGATTCGACTGCCAAGATTTTGCGACCTCGGAAGCTGGGGTCCATGCGCGTGCTGTTGGGCGACACGCTCCACCAGCCATGCCATGGAGCGCTCAAAATCATAACCGTTAGCCGCAAGAGCTTCCTCTAGCTCTGAGGGTGCCAGGGAAGCTCCGAAAACAGAAGCAAGCACGTCAAAGGGGGTCATGCCCTCGGTAAGCATGTCCGCTCCCTCAGGCTCTTTGTTCGGATAGCTATCCTGGGAAGGCTGAGAGCCGCTAGGTGGTGAAATGCGATCATTCATTCCCGACGGATGATAGCCATCGGACAAGGAGGAATTTGATGCGGGTGAGTTCACCCAATGAGTGTCAAACTCGGGAAGAGACGGGGGATGGAAGGATCTGGGAAGTGCTCTTTGGGAGAACGGATCAAAGGGATCATCCTCTTCATCCTCTTCGTCCGGATGAATTGTCACACGTAACGTCGAATTGGGGGTTCCGGAGCGTGACAGAAGACTGGTGTCAGGTATTAGAGGGGCCGCGATAGCGAGGTTCGATGTCGCTTTGGTGTTGCTATGTGCCCAAAGGTCAGGAGATGGCGTGTCGGCTCTCAGCCCCGTCAAGGTGCTGGGATTTGACGAAGCGGCGGAGAGTGGTCGTGGGTGCGGACGAAAATCTGATGCTTTGGCGCCTAGTGCGCGATGGGAACCTATAGGGGATGACGGCAGACTGTTTGCAAACAGGGTATAGGAACGGGGCATAGCATGAGGCAGAGTGGGTGAGGCGGTGGGGGAGTCGTTATTGGCGGTCATATATGAACCAGATCCTTGCCCGGTGGCAAGAGGGGAAGCTAGGGGTGTGTGAGGTCGTCTGAAGACATAGGCGAGTGGCGAACTGGGAGCAGAGTTGGGAGTGTCAGGTCGGTTAGGAACAAGGCGGGCGGAATGGGAGGATGCCCGAGAGGATGGGCGGGAAACAGGGCGGCGGGAGGCAGTCAAGAAAACAAAGGGAACGCCAGCAACGTCGTCTCGGTGTTTGTGCATCAAGTCTAGTACGTGCTGTTCAAGCTGGGAACGGAGTAAGGACGCGACTACCAGGACAAAATTCAGGCGAGCCCACCATATCATTGTCGATTCCAGTGAAGTTGGCTTTCAAAAGCTCCTTGAGCTCGTCTTCATGCTCGTGGTCGAGAAGGCTCGCGATTTTGGCGACGAGGCTAGAGTTAACGCGTGAATCATCGGTGTCCGCATCATTGTCGCCACCATCCGCAGGCTTATAAAGTCGCGCTATAGCAGAGAGTTGTGCTCTGGTATGTGGAAAACGCGTAGATGGGGGCGTGGACGCAGATTCGTGAGCAGAGGCGGAATCAGAGATGTTACCAGGGCCCGGTACCGGACGGGGAACAGCAAGGAGCGATGACAACATTTACGATGTCGTTATGACTAGAATTGAGAGGATGGCTCTCGTTGAGAGCCGCGTGAAGCATGTAACGAGCAGCGCGCTTTCCTTGTCGCCGCACGGAGCTCTTTCTTGCCAAAGGTGAAGGTGAGACAGCTCGGCAACGGTTGATTTCTAATTACGTAATAAATCCGCATGAATCTGTCGATTTACTTCCGAACGACACCGGATGCAATCGACCACCGACGACGTGATCGCATGGTTTCTCATTAACAACGGCGGTAACGAGTGTTAATTATTTACCGCCATTCAACTTGATTTACGTTGCTCACAGGCACTCGTTGTTCCCCACATCTATGGTTCTGCAACGACTCGGATGTCTAGGGCTCCCAACTTTGTACTCCGGAACGCGGCGGTCGAGGAAGTTCTGAGTTCCTCAATTCTCGCTGAGGAAATGGGCCATCATCAATCGTTGAAGTGGGCGTCATGATCGCCGTGGTCTACCTTTGTAGGCGCTGTTTTTCAATCACATACATCGGCGCTGTGGGTGCTTATCATTCCTCTCAAACTCGCTGATTTGCCCTTTGCAAGGGGCTGAGCTGACATTCGGCGCACCCCGCATATTTCGTCTCATGATGACGGCAGCTGGCCGGGCACACCGACTCGGATGGCATCATCCTTGTTTGAGGTCGCGTAAAGGTTGTCAGTACAACACTCACCCCAAGCCGTGTTGTCCCGATGCACGAATTAATTGATTGTTACCACCTGGCGTTACTCATGATTGAAATCAACAGGTCACGCTGCACCCTTGAATATTTGTATTCGACCCGCATCGACCCGCCCGTGTTACACCGATAGCCCCAGTCGTAGCCTGCACCGCGGCGTTCGCTGGATAGCTATTTTTTACAACTCTCGCACATGGGCCACATTCAACCCTCTAAGTCTAGGGGGCGCACGTGTGCCCATATGCAACCCGGGCCAATCTAGTCGCAGCCGCCCTCTGCTGCGTCCTAGCGCTCGTCGCCAGACCAAGGGATCTATCTTTATAGAACGTTTCATGTTCACTCGTCTGATAGCGAGTCAGTCTTGAGCGTCTAAAGAAGCACTATCTCAGACAAAGCCCAACTCAATCACATTACCTGTCGGTGAGTGCAAAGAGACCGAGCGACTATCCGCTGATTTAAAGGCTCTCATGTAGTTCAATCGCAAGATTCTGTCGCGTGTACTAGTGGATCACTTTTCAATTGTGAGTAAGCCACGGGGCGAAAAGATCTTTCCTTCTTTTGTATGAATGACGGCCTGAGGGCTACTGGGAAGAAGGCACACACAAGCAACCCCCGGTATTTTGCCATACCGGGCCCGACGAAATGCTGCTTACACTTAGACGGCGGGCGCAGTACGCCACGGCTAGCCACCACAGACATAGTCAGACTTGGACTTGGAATTGTATTCCACTGATGTGGCTTGATTGGCATTCAAATATCTCCGCCCGGAAATTCGATATACTTTCAAGCGAAAAGCGAGGCGTAAAGGCATCCCATTCGTTCGATAATCTACGCAGCTATGGCGCCGGGAGATAGGCCTCTTCCCCGTGTTGAAACACGCAATGTCAACACGGGGTACTATGGGCTACACGATATCATTAAGGTCCGCATTGCTACGTAGTTAAAAGCTCCGCCTAACGGTGTACACACAATCAGGTAGACAATGTCGTACGACGTCGGTATTCATAGAGAAGCAGTAGTCAACTCGGAATTATATTCTGCCTTGCCAAGTGTATACATCAGTAAGGCCCAAGTCATTAGCGGAGGTCGTCAGCTGCGATGACATTGCGCAGAAAGGTGATGCCGTATTCCAGGCTTATCAACGACAGTCCGGAATTTCCTAGTCGATCCCCCCCTCTCCTATCTGTACTGAGGTCGTTCCTAGAACGATATCGTTCACTTGTCCTGGCCGTGAGTGCATACGTCTAGGAAGTAATTTTGCTGATCCAACTTTACTTACGCTCCCAAAGTTGCATGACCAATCTAATCATAATCAGTCACATCTACGCAGAATCGTGATGTCTTGTATGCTTACGCGAAAACGACAGGCCCTTAACAATCGCAACCGCGACGAAAACGAACCAGTCTTTGATTATGCATGCAAGATGACATCCTAAACACGTGGCTATCTTCCTGGTGCGTGGGTTGCCCTGGCCCTCAGGTCTGTGCTGAGGTCCAAGCGTCACATGCCCTCACCTACTGCATGGGCCAGTAGCATGGCTCTGATAGGTTATCAGTTGCGGGAATGTGGCTTGCGACATGATGATTTCCCAAGGCAGCCTTCTCCAAGTGTCTGTCTGAATGGGTCCATGCTCCACAATGCTGCATACCTCCAGCAAGTCGCACGGTCAACGAGAGCAAATTATGCTGTGAAACCCCCTATATGATACCGTAAGCAGACGACCCTTCGTCAGCTGCCTATGTTTGCTTCCGATATATCATACAGAACCAATATCACACAGGCACTCCATCCATTCATATAGCAACGTTTGTGGATTATGTCAAGGTAAGTTGCCCCGCCCTCGATTATCGCGGATCTCTCTATATTTATTTCGTTGGTGACTTATGGAGATTTGTGAGCTTCAGCGGGCCTTCCCGGAGTCTGTCTCACATCATAAAGGGTCTTCCGTAAGCTATGAAATTCACCGAATCCAGTCAATCTGTGAGAGTGCACAGCTGCGCACTCACACGTCAAAGCTATAGTGTCGACCTTTTGGCCCAGTACAGAAGGCGTAGACATCCCCTGAGCGTACGGGGTCCACACGTGTCATTCATGGTGGTGTGTGAGAAGCTTCCCTTATCTAATATGAATGCAGCATGATGAGAACGTTGTTACCAACGACGTGGGATGTGTAACCTGCCACGCGCCCGATCCGAGTCTCCGATAACAAGCGCTCAAAATAGGAAAGTTCAGCGCCGAAAAGTAAAGGGAGGCCGAAGGGTGTGCGGCGAAGCCGACCGATCATTTAGGCAATTAGGGTGTGGACTGAGCTGGTGACACCGTATTGTTTTTTAACTCTCGATGGGAGGTCATGTCTCAGGTGCCTGTGTGATCTCCCAGTGGCAGTATTAGGCCTCTCGGGTGTTAGTCTCTGTGGGGCCCCACTGGCACGGCGCGCATGCCACAGTGATTTAGAAGTCGTTTACAATGCGGCGACCTCTTATCACCTACGAAATTCGTCCGGTGTGAGCTGCGTGCATGGCAAGGACCCCGGGCCGTCGGCGGAAGTCATGTGGGATAACCATGCACCACTTCGACAGAGAAGAACGAGGAAAAGTCCCCTACGACTGGTCATGTGTGGGGTAAACGGAGATGTCCCACCATTCTTCAGAAGGTTACGGCGATAGCAAATTTGCGACGACGGCTTTCGGCCGAGTGGGGAAAACGGCATACGATAAGACTTTGGAATATAAAAAGAAATTCTCACCGCAAATTTGGAACAATATTAATCAATTACTGTAATCAAATAATGTTGATGGTGAATTCGTGGCAAGCCAACGTGATTAAGCAACATCATGTTGATGCTGCTGTGAGACCGTGTCCAATACGACAGTCACCTTGGGGGTTCAGGCCGTTCAGGCGCCAGTTCCACGACCGATCGATTCGTAGCCCGAGAAAAAGCGGGCAATCAGCTTTACGTGAGCGGCCTTGAATAGGCAATGGTTCCACTTGGCTGGATCTGGATCCTCAGCTACTTTATGTCACCGGGATCAAGCCACCCCTTACGGACTGCGTAAGCCAACGCCCGATTTCGTTTAAGTCTTCCACCACTGGAAGGACCCCTGCTCGAAGATCATTACTTGTGCGCCAGCAGCAATTAATGGGCGTTCTTAGAATAACATACAAAGCACATCAGCGCCCTATCTCCGCCGCCGTCTCGCGTTATGAGCATCCTGGCATTCTTACTGGTGACCATAGCATCGCCTTCAGGCCATGATACGTAGTTATCGATGTGTCTTGACGTATTTGATTTGTCAAGCATGAACGGCATGTTGTTGGCGTTCGAGTTCAAGTTTCTAGTTCGGCAATCGGTCTCTTGTTTCCCACGCATGCACTCTTTGCAAATGTCCATTCTTTACACCCGGCCCTTGTCCATCTTCGCTCACCGTTCCCGGGAATATTCCGAGCCATGTTTACGACTCTGCTACTTTTCTTGTTTTCCGGCTAGAACGGATTTCCCCACCCCACAACGTGCCAACTGTGTTGAAATTACGTCCCCTTGGTGCTTCGCAAAGCGGATAATATGAAAACTCGCACTTCAAATGCTGGCGGCGAGCTCCGAGTGATACTAAAACGAGCCTCCACACTCGTGGTCCCCGTTGCTGAAATTCTGTGGGTTCCGTGGCTCTCGCTTTGCCAGTCGAACTACAGTGGATAGCAGACCCCCTGGGTGAGCCACAAGAGACCATGTGTTCAAGGCATCCCATTACAAAACCTTCGGGCCTCTGGCATTCCTGAATTATTAGCTAGGACTCGGCCGACAGCGCGAGAATAACGTCAATGTCACGAAGAAGAGAAGAGCGGACCCTGATCCGAAAGTTCTACAGTACAACTAACCAATCGATTGGCGTTGGGTGATTCAATTATCCCAATGCACAAGCACCAGCTCTTCGGTCCATGCGCCTTGCTTCTCTTTGTTACCGGGACCAACACAACAGTCCTTTTCGCAGGTAAACACGAGGATAGTGCCCCATTCCATGCCGCGCCCGTCTGGGTTGCCCTGCAACAGCCGTCGAACCCCCTCGGTTTGTTGTCCGATAGTCGTCGGTATTTCCTCTCTTCCGATGTTGGGATCTCTGCCAAGTATATTGATTAAATTCGGCATGAGTTGATATTCAAATATGCGGCGAGAACCACAATGTGGGCAGGAAGGGATAGATGCTGCGTTGAATCCACGCCTCGGTGGTGGATTCTGGGTATTGAAAGCAGCCTTCGTGACAGTGGTCGAAGCAGGCTCCTCAGTAGACAACGGGAATAGCTGTTTGGATAGGTCATCTGACGCAAACGGCATAGGGATTCCGCCGAGTTCGTACCTACACATGCGGTCACATCAGACAATGATCAATTACCGCGCCAACGCAAAGCGCGCACCGTACACATTGCTGGGGTTCATGAGCTGCGCGCTCATTGAACCTATCAAACAGGTGATCGGTATGCATGGAGTTCTCATATCTTTCAGATGCCCAGGGATGACCTTCTTGGTTGAATCCATCCGAGTCAACGATGCCGGCAGTGAGCTCATCCGGTGCCTTTTTCGAGGGAGGTATGTATTCGCCGGTAGTGGAGAGGTACTGCGGAGGATATGACGGAGCGGATTGCCACAATGAGTAGGCTAGGGTCGCAGCCGCAAGCACCACGATCACCGACGACGCCGAAGACGATGTAGAAGCATTCTCATCATCATCAATATCTGTACTTTCCTCGTCACACGCTGAGCCTTGCGACGTGATTGTACCACCCGAGGCAGGCGATGCTATTGAATTGAACATGTCAGACCCGAGGCCGCAATGCGGCGCCCTAACCACCTCTCTGGATATCTGGGTGATTAATCAGCGCGAAACACTTTCCCACCGCTGGCCGCAACGCACAGCAAATGGGTTGACATCTTGATGCGCAGACTTGTGGCCCTCTAACAGCGCTGGTGGCGCCCGCCCATGTTTCCGTTTTCTAGCGAACTGACGCTCGAGTTTTGAAGCATATTTTTCATTGTAACGCAAACCGCGCCACGCCCTGATGCTGTAGCAAACCCATGCTTTCTCTTGGGTCTCCGCAAGTTTATTCCGCATAAGGAACGTACCTTCCGCTCTTCCTCTGGCAGCCGGTTCTTGCGCAACCCCAAAGGTATGCTGCCCTGTCGTAGGGGCTTTCTCCGAAAGGTGCCCACAGCTGCACTAGGAGCTCCATAGGATTCTTACAGTGCTGACACCGGGTCGAGTCAAACGGAACATTGTGGGAGAGCAGAGCCTGCGAACGAAGATCGTTTGTACCCAACAAATGGAAGTACAGGTTTGTGTAGAGATGAGTCGTACGGGCAGACCACCAATCCTAGATACGGCCGCATCTTTGAGGTCTGATGCGGACTCCACGGGACCATCGGGGACTCCCAAATGGACCGATGTTTCAATCTGAGCAACATCATCTTCATCTTCATCTTCATCTGACCAGTATTGCGTTGACGAAGCCATCCTTCATGTACGTCTGGAATCTAGAATCATGGCGGTAGTGATCAGCATGTGAATCTGGTAACAAGAGAGACGGGAAAAAAATAGAGAATCAGACAAAGGCATGAATGGAATTGGATTAAGAATCGTCAACGAGTAGACCTCGAGAGGAACATCTCCGACTCGTCATCTTAGTTCATCAAGTGGTGGAATCATTCTGACAAGAGCGACATGGAGCTGACCTAATGCCCGCTGACGGAATTTTGAGTTGACTGACACAGGCTTTGTAAGACGAGATCGAACGAGATTGAAGGGAATGCGTTTCAGCAACGTGGGGGATGGGATGGGGACGTGCATAGGGAAAATACACACCTGAAGTTCGCCTACGACGAGATGCCACCGATACACGCGCGTTGTGAGACGAGAGACGAGAGGAATAGGATTCAGGGGAGGGG